>Ga0210396_10003716_pt1 | contig 15126 bp, 19 predicted proteins | sample IncBWH17OmetaG_FD_155466 | JGI IMG/M metagenome (GOLD analysis project Ga0210396, IMG submission 155466) | Forest soil microbial communities from Barre Woods Harvard Forest LTER site, Petersham, Massachusetts, United States - Inc-BW-H-17-O ... | reverse complement strand
GTGCTGACCAGCTCCGGCATCCGAGACCCGAACCGGCAGCGCTGTTTCCTGAACACTGTTGTTAGTCGACTTAGCATGAGCGCTTATTCAGAGCGTCCCTAGGTGGTGAGAAGCTGCGACGCTTTCAGTGGGCTTAGGAAACGGACCAGTCGCTTGATATTCTGTGCCGCCGCGGCCAGGAAGAACTGCTCGCGCACGAACTTCAACCTGCGTAGGCGTACCCGACGCAGACCAATCTGATTCTTGAGTTCCGCAAACAGGGCTTCTACTTTTTTTCTCTGCCGCTGTGCCTTCGCGAACTCCGGCGTATCCACTAAATCCCGTGCGCGTTGCCGGGCTGGTTCGTGCTGATGGATGACCAGGCATCGGAAGGCCGCACTGGTGCATTGCGGTCGAAGCGCGCACGGACCGCAACGTTTGCATGTCCCGATGTAGGTCCAGGCGTGATTACGATGACTTCGGCCGCCATAGTTCAGGGGCTGACCCGCAGGGCAGAGATAGCGATCGTGTTCCGGTTCGTAAGTGAAACGCTCGGGACCGAAGAAGGGACTCCTTTTTCTGTGGATACTGTCGCGGGTTCGCATAAAGGGAGTGATGTTCCGATCCGCCAGCCATTGCAGAAATTCCCCGTTCCCGTAAGTCGTGTCGGCAGCCACCGATTCTGGTTCACCTCCCTGCCATTGCGCGAAACGGGTGAGCATGGTCTGCGCGGCCACCGTTTCCTGGCTCATCCGGGCAGCCGTGGCCTGCACTCCCACGATCACACAGCTCTGGTTATCCACGAGGTAGTTGTCGTAATAACCCAGGCGCGCCGGCGTGCCGCCCTTGGTGGCGTAAGTTGAGTCCGGATCGGTGGTCGACACCTGATCTTGGGTGTGCACCGGCTCTTCTACCGGGTTCTGCTGTTCCAGTTCCTGCAGATACTGACGCACGATGTGTTTGACCTGGGCCGCTTCCACGAGCTGTTCCCGTGGAATACGGCTTTGCTTCGCAGCATTGGCTTCCACGAAACTGCCATCCACCGACAGATGCTTGCCCTCGACCAATCCCACTTCCACACACTGGCGCACGATCTGCTCGAACAACTCCTCGAACAGGTTCGACTCCTGAAACCGCCCATGACGGTTCTTGGAAAATGTGGAGTGATGCGGGATCTCCTGATCGAAACCCAGCCCCGTGAACCAGCGCCAGGCCAGGTGCATGCGCAGCTCTTCCACCAACTTGCGCTCGCTGGTGATGCCGTACAAATAGCCGATCAAGAGAATGCGCAACAGAAGCTCGGGATCAATCGAGGGACGGCCCAGCTCGCTGTAACGGTCCTTCAGTTGTTGCCGAACGAAGGCAAAGCTGATGTGCTTTTCAATCAAACGCAGCAGGTGGGTTTCAGGAACCTGATCTTCCAATCGAAAGTAGTGGAATAGTGCTTCCGAGCGGTCGTGCTGTCCCATCATGATCAGCAGGCCTCCGACGATCAGAATCAAACAGAGCATGCGCAGATGCTTTCTTCTAGCATGCTTCTGCTGAATCTCATCCTGCCAATCGAAGTGACTTTTTCAACACCCACTCCCGATTTCACCAACTACGGCCCGAATCGGGGTTGTGAGTGTAATCTGTTTTCGACCGTAATTTACGTGGATTCCCACGAGTACCCGCAGAGCTGTCATTTCTACTAGTTGTCGGACGAAAACTGCCCAAGTACATCTATTTCCACGCGCGGCGGTTCCGGGCTTTACGGTCATAGTTCGAATGCATATTCTCCGCGCGGGTACAGTCTGCCCATTGCCCGATTGTCACGCCGCAAAATCGGAGGGATTCGTGGGAAATAGCCGAAGGAAGATTTGGATGTGCCTCATCATGGTTGTGTTTGCAGCATCGGCCGTCGCTCAAAGAGTCAAGATCGGGTACGACAAAGGCGCGGATTTTTCCAAGTACAAGAGCTACACGTGGGCCGCACCCTCGACGCCCTCGAACAGACCCCTACTGCGGGAAATGGTAATCGGCGGGGTCGATGCCCAACTCAAGTCGAAGGGTCTAGTGAGGACAGAAAGCAACGGCGACCTGATTCTCGTGGGGAGTGGTGGTATAGAGTTAGGAATCAACCAGGCGGCGGGTACGCCGATGTTGCCTACATACGGCGGACCGCCCCCGACCGTCGATGCCACAATGTGGACCGGGGCCTCAGGACCCTCTTCTCCGATGGCTCCTTACGTTCCAGAGGGATCGCTCGGCTTGCAGTTTGTCGACCGGACTACAAACAAGCTGGTTTGGGGCGGAACCGTTTCGCAAAAGCTCGACGTCGAAAATAAGAAGAAATCTCTGGACCTGATCGACAAATCGATCGTCAAACTGCTCAAGGATTTCCCCCCGAAAACGTCCTCACCGAAGTAAGGCATCCCAGCCGTCCTTAGCTGGTGAAAAATCTTAGTACCCTATCGACAAGTGCGCCGGCGCCGAGTTGTTCGGTGGGCCCGAGTGTGTTCCGCCGGGGCACTTGCGATAGGGGGATTTGGAGGAAGCCGCCGGCGTTTGCGGCGGACGCGGAGGGCTATATAAATATTAAGGTATGGGGATTCAATGGCCGTTTCGCCATCTCATCGCCCTCAGGCCTTGCTAACTGTAAATTCTGTTGAAACGTAACTTCATGCACAGACGCATATTATCACCTGCAGTCGAGCTCTTGCATCATCCCACACAACCTGCCGCCCCCGAACACGCGATAGCGTCCGCCGCGCCAGCGGCTTCGTGCAAATCGCACTTTCACTCATAAATGTAGCGACAGCTTTGAGCAACGGAGCAGGAGGATACGTCCTTAAGCTTGATGCGAATCGGGAGCTTCTGCCCGCGCGGTGGAATCGGTTCTGCGGGGGCAGCGGTTTATCAGCACGGGGATCACACCACCGCACACGACCACTCCCGTGGACTAACCTGCTTTTGAGCGGCTACCTTTTTCCCACGGTCTCTTCTCGCCCGAAACTACCGCACCCTCCACAGCAGTACTCTTCACGATCACGCCCAACTCTCTTTCGGGAACGGTGAACTCCGTGACGCCACAATCCAAGCAGACCAGAAGTTTCGGAAACACGAAGACCATGGGTTTCTCCAGACCTTTGAGTCCGGGGACACGGATGGCAACTTCGCCGTTGAGATTGCTCTGGTGCGCTGATAGGCACGACTTGCAGGACATAGCACCCTACCTTGGAAACGACGCGATGCACCAAGGCTATCGCCAGCTTATCCGTGCAAAGGTTGTCCCGATGTGCCCGTCAGGATACTGGAAAACAGTGGATCACTGGCGAAATATCGCCGTAACGCTCATTGACTCCCAAAAAGGCGAAGGGAAGGCGCAAGCTTGCGCTATCGCCTGTTACAACAGCTACGCGCTAGACTCGCGCGATGGGCTACAATCGGACCCATTCGGAGGAGACAATAAAATGCTGAAGAGGCGCATCAAAACCGTTTTGGTTGTCGTCACCCTGCTGTTTGCGGCCACTTTATCAATAGTCGCTCAGACATCCCAGACGCCCGCGGCGCAAGAGACGGGCGCACAATCGAATAGCATTTCGAACCAAGACATCGAAATGCTACGGAAGGACTTACGCGCACAGCGGAAGGAGATTACCGCACAAAACGTGAATCTCACCGTCGACGAGGCTACCAAGTTCTGGCCTGTTTTTGACCAGTACAGACAGGAAGCTATCAAACCAAATGACGAACGCTGGGCCCTGATCAAGGATTACGCAGCGAACTACAATACGATGACCGATGCACAGGCCCAAGACTACATCAAGAGATCGACGGACGTTGAGCAGCAACTCATTGCATTGCGCATGAAGTATGTTCCGGTGTTTGAGAAGGTGATCTCGCCAAAGAAGACCGCGTTGTGGTACCAGATCGACCGTCGCATCGATCTTCTGATCAACTTGCAACTGTCCGCCCAGATTCCCATGGTCGATACAAGCAGGTAAGCTGATGGCAGGTGGTTTCACCAGCACACCTGAGGCCAGGCGTCATCACATCCGCCAATACGGCTCATTGACCGCGAATAACGGCCTCGGGGAAAGTCCGTCGAGTGTCAATGAGCGTAATCGCCTTCTATGAGAAGGTCATAAAAGTCAAGGCCGACGTGGCGGCCATCCTTATTAATTGCCTTCCATCTGCATAACCCTCCAGTGGTGACGTGGGGAGCTGTCAAGGGCGCCCCCGAACAAGGGGGGCGTTCATCTTGACCCTTGACAGCTCCCCACGTCACTTACAATCGAGCTGGGGACGAAGCGCAACGCAGTTCAGTTGGGCTTCGTCCCTTAGTGGATTCGGTTTTCAGTTCGTATTGGGCCTTCCCAGATGCTTGCGAACTGTCTGCCTCGATCATTCCCGTTCGTTCCCAGAAGTAAGTTGATCGGCGCTTCCCACCCTTGCGTTTCTCGACGGCTTGCTCGCTTACCACCCACTCCTACCCGGCTTCTATCCGCACTCTCAAGGAGCCACATGGGGCCTGGTGCACGTTGGGGTTCGATCTCAAACCAGGCCCCATCACAACCGTGACGGGGCCTGGCTGGTTGGGTGCTGCCATCTGTTTAGCGATCTCCAGGGATCTGGCGATTACCCGCAGTCACCCGAACGAGGCGAGTGGATGTCGTTGCTGCAAACCCTTCCGATAACGAATCGGGCCTCCGCGTCCTCAAAGGATCTTCTGTTCGCTGGGTTTTGTCTTTTCGCGATTACGTCGGTTAATTTTTATGGAACATGGTTGGGTCCGGCTTATGCCGCCGTTGCTTGTACTGTCCTGGTTTCTGCCCCGGTGTGATGTAGCGGTTCATAGACATCCCCGGTCACCCACAGGTGATGCAGCAACACGGCCAGCTTTCGTGCCACCGCCACCACGGCTCGCTTCTTCGCATTCTTTCCCCCGCGTTCACACAATCGCAGTCCGTACCGCCGTAAGTCGGTGTCCGGTCCGAAGGCTCCCAACATGTATTGCGAACTCCCCACCAGCAACCGTCGTAACATCCGGTCTCCGGCCTTGCTGATTCCTAACTGGGGTTGACTATCGCCCGAGTCTTCCTGCTTCGGCACCAGCCCCAGATACGGCCCGACCTCGCGACTGCTGCTGAATCGTTGCGGATTCTCCAGCGTCAACACGTAGGCCAGCGAGGTGATCGGGCCCACTCCCTTCACTTGTCGCAGTAATGTCGTGTGTCCATACTTCTTCTGGCCCCAGCTCTTCAATCTTCTGGTCATAGCTCGCAATGCAATCATTCACCGTCTCTGTCAACTGCACCAAGGGCAGCAGTGCTTCCCGTACCTCAATCGGAATCGCATCCTTGTACCTTTTCAGCGAAGCTCGGACTCGAACACTGCGGCAGTCGTATGCCCATACTTTTCACTAGTCCTCGCGCGGTGTTGATTAACTCCGTCCGTACCGATACCAAGACGTCCCGGGCTCGCAACACCACTAGGTCCTGCCGCACTTCCCGACTGCGATGCCGAATCGGGTACAACGACTGCGGATCCACCCGCCCCAATCGTGCCAACTTGTGGGCATCGATGCGATCGCTCTTCCGCTTACGACGCTTCGACCCTTCCATCAGCCGCGGGTTGGCCACCAGCACCTCGTGTCCCCACTCGGTGATCACGTCCTGTACCCAGGCCGAGTGAGTTCCTACTTCCATCACTACCCGCGCCACCGTCAATGCCTGGAAGAACTCCCTTACATCTTCCTGCGTGGTCCGCAACTGTCCTTCGGCCAGCGTTTCTCCCTCCAAACCAAGAATGCAGTACTGACTCCAGCGGTCCCCCAGATCCACTCCCACCGTCAGACGATCTCGATTGGGCCCCATTGTGTTTCCATTGCGATTTTCTTTTGCCCTTGTCGCCACCGCCGGCGCATCCAGCTTTCCCGTCAACTTTCCCAGGACTTCCGCCAGTACTTCTTTCGCATCTCGCTGCACCGGACCTCGCGCTTTCGTCCGCTTCAAGCTTGGTTCACTCCGCTGCGAAGGCTTGCTATGCTTCTTCAAGGTCGATCTCCTTTTTCATGTGATTGCACGTTGAGTGCGTTGATCACCGCTAGCTTGACGCCATCCGTGATCGGGGATCGACCTTCTCATTCCATCTGTTATCGTCAGCTACCCCACAACCCTCGCCATGATGTTGACAGAAAAAGCCGCCCAGCCATCAGGCGGCTTCGTTCGCTGCTACCCACCGCTTCAATCGCCGTGAGCCCTTTCCCGTTTATACGATGAGAACGGCTTTTCAGTGATCTTGCTGCTCGCCACAATCACCGATCGTCATTCATCGTCATGATTGTGAACCGGCCGCAGAAAGTGGCTGAAGGCCATGTCCGCGATGCGCGTCCCGTGCCTCCGTGCTACTACGTCCGCGGTGCGGAAGTGGATTCCCTGGTAGATACGCACGTCGACCACATCGTCAGCCATATCCGAAAAGCGTTGATAGGTTTTCGTCTGGTTGACGAAGGCGCTAAACACTGAGAAAGTCATTTTGTTGCCGAAGAAGCGCTCAAGCGTGCGGGTCATGGCGCCGGTAAGATTGTTTGCGCCCGACGGGTACTCAGGGTAGGGCGGTGTATTTGTGGGGATCTGCGGCCGCCACGTCGCGTCGCCGGCCGTCCGCGGGTTGCCGTCATCATTGCCATTCTGAATGGCGGTGATGGGCCGCCAGAAGTGGTAGAGCCTCTTCCCGTCCCATGCGGTGATCAACGCGTCTGCTGTCGCCAAGTTGGCCAAGGCGAAGAGCCGGGCGCTATCGCCAATGTTGTCGATATTCGTGTCCGCGATGCCCCGCAGGGTCCGTTCCCACAGAGCGAGAAAATTGTCGGAATAGAAAAGGGCAAGGTCGGTCTGCGCCTGCGTGCGGGCGGTGGAGTTTATGCTTCCAAGGGCCTTGACTTCGTTATAGTCACGGACGTATCTGCCGCTGCTGAGCGACGGCGGAGGAGGCATCCGGAACTGTGTGGGGTCGTTCAGAGTGAAGGGAGTGACGGCGCCCAACCACGGCGTCGCCATCGGCGCGAACGCCGGTGGCGTGGGACGCCATTCGCCGGGTCCAGTGCCGCCGGTGAAGACCTCCGGGTTTGCAGGGAAGCTCCCGTCACCGGCGCGCACGTTGAGGATGTTTCCGGCGGCTTGCTGGCCTATGATCAGGCCCGCGTCCCCCTGCAGCCCGAGGCCGCTCAGGTAGTTGTCGAGAAGGGTGTCCAGAGTTGCGGACTGGCTCGGGAACCTGGCAACGAGTACGTCGTGCGCAGCCCTGGCGGCAGCCGCGACCGGCGAGCCAGAGGCGTTTGGTATCGGAGAGCCATATGGCTCGAAGCGTCCCTGAAACGCCTGGATAGCGTCGTGTATCGCGGCATGGACCATGGCCAAGTCGAGTATTGCTGAAGGACCGGGACGTACAGGAATTGCTGTTTGCGACGCGATCGCGTTCCAATCGGAGACGACGTCGGCGCATGCCAGTCCTGCCCAGCTCAGACACACGCACACAATCAAGCTTGCAAGCCCCAATGATCTCTTCATTGTTGATTTCCTTTGCATAGCGACCTCCTTTTAGGTCAGCAAGAACCCCAGTGAAAATAAGTTCGGGCCCAATGTGGGCCTCGCAACCGCCGCTTCTAAACGACGCTACGACGCATATCAGTAGTGATTTCAAACTAGAAAGCAGTGATGTCGCGAGAGCGGGTTTAGCAGAGGAGAGAACAGAGGAGTTCCTGAAACCTGCAAGGGTCAGTCAACTGACCTCTAAAAACCGGCGAGATTGTGCGGACACTGATTTTCGGCGACTGCGCAAACATTATTGGCACAGACACTCTGTCCGACTGTTGATATCCCAATGACGAAGCTGCTTTCACAACTACCATCTCATTTGTTTGAGTGTTGCCTTCGTCGAAGGGTGTCTCTGGAATATCTGCCTTCGGCACCATCAGCAATACGACGGTTAAAAGAAGGTAAGAGGCTGCAAGTCGAGTTGCCCTCGCGCGGGAGAGGAACATTGGCTTTACACCTGTGGTAGCTAAAGAGAGCCTGCGAAGGGAAAACTGGTCTGGCTAGGAAGAAGCCTCCCACATCGTGTCTGCAACCCTGCGCCCAACAGGGGCCCTTGTCAAGGAGTATAAATTTTCCGCTTCCCCTAATCGGTGCTGACTCGGATCGCTGTTGCAATATCCCTGGTTTCGCCAGTTGCGAGGAATCTCTCAAGGTTTCTGACGTGAGAAGCGGCAGCGGATGGCAAACAGAGCTTCCGATATAGCAAGGTAAGTCATCAGTTGTGGCTTCACAGGAGTGGTCCACAAATCGAGACCAACATTGACAGCGGATACTTTCAGGAGTAGGGTGAACGGCACTTGGGGCGAAGTGGTCATGAAGAGACTGCGTTGGATATTGGTTTTCGTTCTGGCAGGAACAGTGGCTTGTATGTCCGCGGTGGCCCGAACCGACCTGCCCGAAACCACCTTCAATGAGGCTGATGCGCCTGTAAATCAAGCTCCCCCTGTATCCCCTCGCATCAAGTTAATCCTGCCTGTGGGTGATCCAATCGTGCTGCCGAGCCTGCCAGGCTACTGCACAGGTTGGGCTGTGAGCAGTTTTGTGCGCGAAATGGCAGCCATGCCTAGTCATCGCCACTCACATTCTCTCCGAAATCTCCTCTGTACGTTCCTGATCTGAAGGCACCCGCATTTCAGAACTGAAGTCCTTGCTGACCTTATAGGGTCCCTAAAGACCTTGTGTGCTTAAACATGCCGTTTAGAAGCTGGAGGCACTATGAAATTACGCAACTCTCCGTTTCTCCTAGCGCTTGCTCTGGTCGTTTCGTCGCCCTTGACGTCCCACGCTAGCGATTGCAGCAATTCCACCATCCGCGGCAGCTATGCCTTTACGATCCACGGAACACTCTTCGTCCCGAACGGGTCTACCGTAGTCGTTGATGGCATCGACAAAGTAACTTTTGATGGCAAAGGGAATTTCACACAAGTTGACGCGGTTGCCATGAACGGGAACCTCGACGCGCCGGGCTGGCGCCCTGGCACGGGCACCTACTCGGTGAATCCGGACTGCACTGGAACGCAGACCATTGTGGTCCCGGGCCTGCCCGACCTGCACTTGCAGTTTATCGTCGCGCAATCGGGTAACACGATCCACCAAATAGTGATCGATCCGGGATTCGCAACCACGGCCGAGGGGGAGCGGATCCATGCTCCCAACCATAGCGATTAGTGCTTCCAGAAAGGATCCGTCACTCCCGACAGAGCGGGGCATATATCCGCCCCGCTCACCCGTTGGGTCGAGTAGCTGTCGTGACATCCCTATATCACTCATTTACCGAGCATCAACGAAGGAACCAGCCAACTGCGACCGCAGCGATCACAAGCTTTGTCAACCAGCCGATTGAGTATGACACGACAAAAACCCGATGCAGCTTCATAAGTGCGGCGTTAGTGAGGATCAGCGGCAACAGGCCGATCACCCACACCGCAACCGCTAATTTGAGCGCGCTCGATACAGAATGAAGACGCAACCGGGCGACGACAAAGGCAAACACTCCGCATGTCACAAACGGCAGCGGACTGGTCAGAGCAATCGCTCTACTCTCTTCACCCTGACGCCAGATTGCTGGGTAGGTGTGGCGTCGATGAATCCAATCGCCTGCGAAGAACCAGTCAGTGAGCGACGAGACGACACCAGCGCCAATAATGATCGCACCGAGTCGCGCCCAGTTCATCTCTGCCTCCAAAATACGCAGGCATTGTACTCGTGCGAGGTCCCTCGCGCATTGCTGACGTTGACAGAGTAACAGCCTTCATTACCGCAACTGTTTCGAAATCTCGATGTCACTCATGGGCAGGAGACCGGAGATCGCGTGAGCGGCGAAACAGAACCTTCCCCCAGGACAATCTGGCTTGAAGGGCCCACTGGCTACGGCTTAATGCTTCTCAGCAGCCTGTTCGACGATCCGCACAGCGGCTTGGTTGAAGTCCTCGCGTGGTTTTTTCCCCTGATTCTGTGGTGGACGATGGGACGACCTCTTGTCAAGTAGATCAGCTTCTCGCTGGGCTTTATCGGTTTTTGTTCGTTTTTCAGACATACACACATTATGCGCCAGCGAATCAGAATTTGCGCGGAGGAGGGCTTGATGGAGGAGCTGGTTGGCAGTTGGCGAGAAATCGCGATAGCACTCACCGACCCTGATTTGGCTAAGAAAAAGCGCATGCTTGCGAGAACGCCTGGTTTCGACTGTGGTCGCCATCAAAGCAGCCTCCGATTAGAATTTCCCCGATCTTAGCTTCTGATCTGGAAGGGCATCGCATGGGATTCGCCGTTAGCTGGGTGGCTGTTCGCGACAGCAAAGAAAACACGTTGCTTGATGTACTTGGCCTCGAAAAGATAGGCGAGACGGAGGAAATCCCAGAACGCGAGTGGTCCACAACGCGGATAGGCGACTGGACAGTTGTCTGGTCTAATCGCTTTGAACCCAAAAAGTTCCACGATGCAAGGTCGAAACTCAAAGGGGAGGTCATCATCTGCGACGTGGAGGAACACGTTATGTATGCCGCAGTCGCGGCATTTAAGGACGGCAACCTGAGCTGGCGCATAGTGCACGAAGCACAGCAGGCAAGCGATCACCTGTCGCTTGAGGGAGCGCCGCCGAAATCGCTCCCAAAGATTCAAACGGAACAATTTGCGCGTGTCAGTGAGGATCGCGAAGTTGACTTTATCTTCGATATTCCCATTCGCGTCGCACAGGAGCTAGTGGGCTTCCGACACGATGAAGCCGTAGACCGCACCTTCGAAGTATTGCGGTCCGCTGCGGGAAGCAAGCCCAAATGGAAATTTTGGTAGCTGAATCTACTAACTGCTTTAGCGAACTTGGGTCACGCTCCGTCAGTTGATGATAAATCCCGATAGCGCTTATTGATGACGGGGGTTCAATTTGTGAGCTGGGTTTGTTTTCATGCCAATTTCAGTGCTAGAACCGGACAAGCACAGCGTACCGTGTCATAAACGTGTCCCTGCTGTCGTCATTGAATGCGTCGAGGCGGCCATTCTCGCCGCATTCCTCAGGCACCTCCGTGCGGGCTTTGTTTTCTCGGCAAGTGGTTGATGTCATACGATTTGAAACGAAATCGCGGCCTCAAGCCAACCAATCGGCCGTTAGTAGAACTCAGATTCCGATTGAGAGCCGGATGACATGTCAAGGTTGCGGCTGATGCTACGACAGCAAACGGGCACGGCTGCCATGCGCTTGCAGTAAAGAAACTGCCTTCGAGTCAAACGAAACAAATTCCTCGCCACCGAGCCACTCGCCTTCGTAGGCAATTACACCATCTGCAAAATCCCCGCCCGCATCGAGTGCGGACAATCCGGCCTCTACGGCCGGTCGATTCATTGCCACATTGGTGGTTCTCATGAGCCGACGAATTGCGACGGAAACATCGGCTGCAGATTTCTTGTAGCCTCGACGAAGCACCCACACAAATTCACAAAGAACCGGGACTGGCACAGCAATGAGATCTGCCCCCGCTAAGATCTTTGCCGCTCGCCGGGCTTGATGAGGATCGTCTTGAACAGCAGCACGAATGAGCACGTTGCTGTCGGCGGTAACTTTCATTTGGCCTTGGCCCATCCCTGGGTTGCGATCTCGTTCATTTCATCGATCGTGAATTTCGGACCTCGCCGCTGTGCAAGACAACCAAGAAAATCATTGATGTCGCCATCCTGCGCCATGGCTTTTACAACAATCCGGCCATCAGGCAACTTGTCAGCCTCAATTTTCTCTCCGGGGCTGACACCAAGATGTTTGAGCAGATCCTGTTTCAACGTGACCTGGCCTTTGGCAGTAATTGTTAGAACGGTCATTGTTGTCTCCTCAACGAAACTTCATTGTAAGGCATTATTACCTTACCGTCAAGCAATTGCATCGACCAATTCATTGGCCGCTTTCTATTCCACGTCCTCCCTGACGGCTTCCACCGCAGCCGCTAGTACGGATTCCTTGGCAATCGCTACAGTCAGCGACAGTTTGTCGTTCGTCAATTGCTGGGCCACGCAGGGCACGGCAGCAATCAGCGCCCAAGTGACAATCACAGCCCGGAACTCGCAGTGCAATCCGCATGTCTTCTTTGGCACAGCGCGAACCCTCCCTCCAGCTGACGGAGGCCAATACTATACCGGTGACGCATAATGAGGGCAGGTGAACAGGGTCAGAGCGCCCTACTATTCGTCCGCCAATCATAAGCCTGATCAACGCGGCCTTGAAGAGTGCTCGATGAACAATGGGGCGTGACATTGGGCAATAATGATGATTCCCGGATGCAATGGCTCTTTGCCGAAGAGGGCAAGGAGATCAGCACCATTGGTGGTTACAAACGTACACTCCCTCTCGCGGATTAACGGCAACAATTGGCAGTCTTTCAGACCTCCAAGGCCTAAGTAGTTGACATGATCGGCGATGTAACCGGCGGCATCCCCACTTACACGAGGGATGTGTTCAGATGCTCATCGATCATGAATTTCAATGTCCACCGGTAAGGCCACGACGGGTTGTCCGGATCAGATTTCCTTCTGCCCAGGGTTTGGCCACCGGGCGGCCGAGGCGAGAGAACGCCTGAACATAGACGGGGCGAGCGCAAGTTTCTCCTGGTCGAGAGATGGTAGGCTTCGAGAATCTCCTCTGGAGTTGCTCCCCGGCTCAACATGTCGGCTACGGTTGGACTGGAATCGCGCGTTCCACGATAGACAGGCGAACCTCGCATAATGACAGGGTCGGAAACAACCATCTCTTCCGGACGCAAAGATCGGTCGCAACGAGACCTCCGCCGACCACCTTGGCGGATTCAAATCGCATTCAACAACGCACGGGCTAGCTCCTGTTGGTACAATCCGGTGCAACGACCCGACGCGGCAGTAGGGCTTAGAAGGTAACACGCTGCGGCTCGTCCAACCGCCGGAAGGAACGCCGGAATGGACATCCATCCCAATCAGCCACTCGATGGGAAACCACCGACCAACAACCAATCTGATCTTGGTTCCTGCCTCAGTGCAGCTTTTCGTTTCTCCTCTTTCCGCCCGAATCAGGAAGCTGTCTGCCGGGCCGCGATCCAAGGCAGAGACGCGCTGCTGGTGATGCCGACCGGATCTGGAAAATCGCTGTGCTACCAACTGCCCGGAGTGGTGCGAGGTGGAACAACGCTCGTAGTTAGTCCTTTGATTGCGCTCATGGATGATCAGGTATTCAAGTTAGGAGAGCGAGGCTTTGCGGTTGCTGCGATTCATTCTGGCCGGGAACGCGCCGCGTCCCGTCAGGCCTGTATTGACTATCTCAGCGGCAAATTGCAGTTTCTGTTCATCGCCCCCGAGCGGTTGCGCGTGCCGGGATTTCCAGAGATGCTGGCCAAGCGAAAACCATCGCTCATCGCGATTGACGAGGCTCATTGCATATCGCAATGGGGACACGATTTCCGACCTGACTACCGCATGCTTGGCCAATACGTACCCCGATTGCGACCAGCGCCCGTCATTGCACTGACCGCGACTGCCACTCCGATCGTGCAGCACGATATCTGCAAGCAACTGGGGTTGGTTCGGCCGGCCTGCTTCGTACACGGGTTTCGACGCACCAATATCGCTGTAGAGGTAGTTGAGGTTGCTCCCTCTCAGCGAGCCGTGCTCGCCCGAGAGCTGCTGTCAGTTGCGGACCGAAGGCCTGCGATCGTGTACACGCCCACCAGAAAACAAGCCGAGTCATTAGCCACTGAGATCTCAAGCGCGTTCCCGGCAGCAGCCTACCACGCGGGCCTGAACCCAGAACATCGCAAGAGAGTGCAAGATGCGTTCCTCGCCGGCAAGTTTGAGGTCATGACTGCGACCATTGCGTTTGGCATGGGGATTGACAAGCCGGACATCAGGATGGTGATTCACACTGCCTTGCCCGGAAGTGTTGAGGCCTATTACCAGGAGATGGGGCGAGCCGGGCGGGACGGGGAGCCTAGCCGTGCGATCCTGATGCACTCCTATGCAGACCGACGTACCCATGATTTCTTCCTGGCCCAAGACTATCCAAAAGTGGAAGTACTGGACGAAATCTTTGTCTGCCTCGGCTCCCAGGCGCAAGCAAAATCAGACCTGCAGAAGCGTTTGCATCTGGATCCGGATTTATTTGAGAAAGGGCTGGAGAAGCTGTGGATCCACGGCGGAGCAGTTCTCGAGTTTGGCGAGGCGGTCCGTCGTGGACCGTCGCAGTGGCGTGAGCCCTATGTAGCACAGGCGGAACGAAAGCGGGTCCAGATCGAGCAAGTGCTTCGCTATGCCGAGAGCAATCGGTGTCGAATGTCCAGCCTGGTGCGTCATTTCGGCGACGTGAGCGACTCGGAGCAGGCATGTGGCATCTGTGACTTTTGCGCTCCCGCCCGATGTCTGGCCCAGCGCTTCCGGACTGCGACCGAGGGGGAACGCCAGACGGTGTTTCGTGTTGTGGCAAGGTTGCGACTGGGCAAGGGGACCTCAACCGGCAGGCTGCACAGAGAATTGTATCCAAACGGAGAGATGGATCGTCGCTCGTTCGAAGAAGTGCTGGGAGGAATGGCCCGGGCAGGCCTGGTGCAGCTGTTGGAAGCCACTTTCGAAAAAGATGGCAGACAGATTCCGTATTACAGAGTAGTTCTGACGAGAGCTGGATACGCGGTAGATAAATCAACACCGATGGAATTCATCATGAAGAGGGCGGCGCCCATGTCAACGCGGCGCCGAGTCCGCAGAAAAACCGGTACGCCCAGGAATCAACGCCGAACTGCAACCCAACGAGTATCGTCCACTGTGGGGACACAGAATCATCCGGCGCGGTCTAAACAGGAAAGTGGAGCACCCTCCGACGTGGAATCAGTGTTGCGGGCCTGGCGGCTCGCGGAAGCCCGGAGAAAAGGCATTCCGGCTTTTCGCATCTTCACCGACGAAGCGTTGCAGGCCATGGTGAATTTGAGACCCAAAAGTCGCGATGAGCTTCAGGCAATCTCGGGCATCAGCATCCGAACTGTTGAGCTGTATGGCGTGCAAATATGTCGCATCTTGTCCCAACATGCTCAATAAGTAATTGAGAACTTCCGCAACCCCTGCTCAGACC
>Ga0210396_10003715_pt1 | contig 15129 bp, 18 predicted proteins | sample IncBWH17OmetaG_FD_155466 | JGI IMG/M metagenome (GOLD analysis project Ga0210396, IMG submission 155466) | Forest soil microbial communities from Barre Woods Harvard Forest LTER site, Petersham, Massachusetts, United States - Inc-BW-H-17-O ... | reverse complement strand
GTACAGTGAATCCTGTACCGGGGGGGGGTTGCGCGCGCTGCAGGACGATGTTCCGAAGGTTGCACATAGCATCTTGGACGCTACCTTGAGCGCTTTGCATGTGAAAAACCCGATTTCAATAGCGTCCGTTTCGTGTTAGGCTCGCGAAAGTTCCAGCCGGGAGCGGAGACGGCGCAGGTTTTTGTCGTTTCCCTGCCTTGGACTCGACCAAAGCGGAACGACTGTCAGGCCAGTCACGTTCCCTCTCCCGGCCGGGCCTCTCCTTTACAGGCTCTCCTGCCGCAATCTAAAGCATTTAGCCGATCGATACTCGCACCTCATGAACGTATGGTCTTTGAGGGATAGCTGTCGGTATTGGACTGCGATGCCTGGACAAAATTACACGCGACCGCCTTGTGGGCGGTTAGTTAAGTGGCGTGAGGTCAGGGAATTTCATACCGTGTCTGTTTGGCACATCTTGTGCACAGATTTCGGTGTCGGAAAAGGGCCGGAGTAGGCCAGGCCAGGCTAACCGGAGATAAGGCATGAAGGATTTTCGGATTCTGATCGCGGATGATCACGAAGTCGTTCGCCGAGGAATCCGTGCTCTGCTCGAACATCGTCCGGGATGGGAGGTGTGCGGCGAGGCGGGGGACGGCCGCGAAGCAGTCGAGAAAACCAGAGAACTGAAACCAGACCTGGTCCTGCTTGACATCGGAATGCCGAACCTGAATGGCATTGATGCGGCGCGACAAATTCTGGCGAATTCTCCCGCGACCCACATCCTCATCCTGACCATGCACTACTCACAACAGGTCGTCAGCGAAATACTGGCTGCGGGAGCTCGCGGCTTTCTTTTGAAATCAGACGCGGGTCGTGACCTCGTAACGGCGGTAGAGGCCGTGCAGGACCAAAGAACTTTCTTTACCAGCCAGGTCACGGAAATAGTGGTGGGCGCATACTTAAACCCAGACCAGAAAGAGGCGCCTTCTTGCAGGAGTCGCCTCACCCCGCGCGAGCGCGAAGTGGTGCAGCTTCTAGCGGAAGGAAAAACCAGCAAGGAAGTGGCGGTAGCTTTGAACCTCAGCGTAAAGACAGCCGAAACCCACCGCACCAACATCATGCGCAAGCTCGACCTGCATTCTGTTGCCGACCTGACCCTCTATGCTCTCCGCAATGGGATCGCGCAGGTTTTCTAGCCAGCTTCGAATTCACCTCTCTCGCGAGTTGACTCCTGACGAGGACCTGATTGCAAAATCCGCAGCTTTCTTGCGCTATAAGGTGTCCAGTGTATTGTTCGGTTTGCCGGCAGGCGATAGCCTTCAATAAGCGTCGCGAAATGAGGGCCATTGAATCGACGGCTGGGATGGGGGAGATTTCGGTGGTTCGGATCCTCGTAGCGGACGACAGCCCGGCCATACGAAGTTGTCTTCGCGGCTTGCTGGATCACCACGCTGATTGGCTCGTTTGTGATGAGGCCAGTAACGGCAAGGAAGCAGTCGAGCGGTTCCTGGAGGCGAAGCCTGACCTGATTGTGATCGATTTCCAGATGCCCGAGATGAATGGCTTGGATGCGGCCCGCCACATCGTCGGGCTTTCACCGAAAACCCCGATTCTGATGGTGACCATTCATCTCTCCAAACAATTGAGCCAAGAGGCGCGGAAAGTTGGGATACGTGGCGCTTGTGCCAAGGGGGACATCCACTCCGTAGTCGATGCGGTGGGTGCTTTGCTTCGCGAGGAAACCTACTTCCCCAATTGATCTTCAGTCGGCAGCTGAAGCATCGACAGCTTTCGCTGATTCCCGGAGCGGCATGGTTACTGAAATGATAGTGCCGTGCTCTGACCGAATCTCCAGCTGACCCCCTAGTTCGCGCAGGCGCTCCCGCATTCCGGCGAGGCCCACCCCAAAGTTGGTTCCCACGGCCTGAAAGTTCTTTAGCCGTGCCGGGGGAATACCATGTCCGAAGTCCCGTACCTCAAGAACGACTTTGTCGGGGAAAAGCTGGAGAGCGACTTCGGCTCTTGAACTGCCCGAATGACGGTGAATGTTGGTCAAACTCTCCTGCAATACCCGAAAAAGCCCCAGCTCGACCGGCTTGGGCAAACGGCCCAAGTCGTTCGGCAGATCCGCCTTCACCGCGATTCCGCTGCGCTGTGCAAATCCATCCAGATACCATTTCGCGGCCGACGAGAATCCCGCTTCATCCAGAAGTGGGGGGTGCAGAAGATGCGAAATTGTCCGGGTTTCAGCAATCGACTGATCCAGAAGATGAATCGCTTCCGACAAGAGCTTATTGCTAGGCTGCGAATGCGAGAATATATCCAGATTCATCTTTACGGCCGCCAAATATTGGCCCAAACTATCGTGAAGTTCGCGGGAGAATCTTCGGCGTTCCTCATCTTGCAGTTGCAGTAGGCGCCCGGTGAGACTGCGTAGCGATTTTTCACTATCACGAACGGTGCGCTCCGCTTGTTCGCGGGCATCCAGCTCCGCAGTAAGAAGCTGATAATGGATGGAGAACATGATGAGGGCCAGATTAAATGTGACCATCAAGACAACGACCGCTAAAATGAACAGGTGTTTAGAAGATGTCGTACGAACACCCAATAGCCTTTGTTCTTCGTCGCGCATTTGCTGCATGGTCGATGTGATTGCGGAACCAAGTGGCACGCCGCGACGGGATACGTCGGCTTGCCCTTGCTGGTCGTGAGGGGCAGTCATCTTGAGCTCGACGGACTCTCGAAACAGGGCTACTCTGCGCGCTGTCAGCTCTTCCAGACGCGTGCATAGTTTCTGCTGCTCCGGATTGTCTATGGTCAGGTCTCTCACGTTTTGAAGAGCCCGGGAAATCTTGGGAAGCGCAACTTCAAAGCTATTGAAAAAGTCAGCACCGCCAGTAATCACGTATCCGGAGCAGGCACGTCCCACACCCACGACCGCCGAATCTACATTTCCCAGAGCGGCCTGAACTTCGTGACTATGAACCACCCACTTCTCACTTTGCAGAAGGCGCACGATGGTGAGATAGGTGGCCACTCCGCTGAGAAACAGCAGAATCACAGCCGATGCGAACGCCACTTGCGCTCTCTTACGCGGTGGCATTTGCCGTGACATGGGTTGATCCAAGCTCTCGGATGGTGACATTCCGTTATGTGGAAGAAACTTCTACCTGCTTATGTCTCTCCATCTCGGCCGCGAGTTGCCATAACTTTTGTGGATCCGGCTCGATGGTGGCGTGCCGACGGAGTTCAAGCCACAGTTTATTAAGGTTTTCCGCCATCACTTCCCTTCTAACCCGCGATGGAACGAGCAAGTTGCGGCAATTTCCGGCTCTCGAACGCTGGGTTTTGAAACACCTGGTTCTAAAACGGGAAGAGCGGTTCACGATGCCACTTCCCTTTGAAGTGCACCAGTCCCTGTTGAACTCCGGCATTCCGTTTGGACAAGAAGACGCAATGCTCGAATCGCGTCTGCCATCGCCTGCTGCTCCTCGCCGGATAAGCTACCGCTTTCCTTCAGCTCTTGGCTTCGTTGGTAAATGGCCTTTTCCGCGGCGTCAATTCGCCGTCGCAATTCTTCATGGTGAACCTCCAGCAGAGCTGCCCGATATAATTCCCGCCACGATGGACTTGTTGTCATTCTCTCTCCTCCTACGGTCTAGGCGCAGCATACAGCCGACACTAAAAAAGGGTGGAAAAAGAACATTCGCAAGAATTAAAGAAACCGGCAGAAAATAAGGCGCCAAGGGAGAATTGCGAATGACTTAACCTATATGATAAAAGTATCCGGCGTGCAACAAAAAAATCTTGACAAACTCAAGGGGGAATTTTATAAGAAACTACTAATATTGCATTTGGGGGATGCCCAACGTATGACTAAAGAATCCGCAAAGAACCAAAAGCCTGCTCTGAATTATGATCGCGTGATTCTCGCGAATCTTAGAAGGAGTCGACGCGGAAAACATCACGATCTGCTGCAGGGAGTCTTCGAGGACTTGCAAACGTTGCCCACCGGTTCGGCGATCAGGATCCCATTAGCGGAGTTGGATGGAATTACTTTGGCGAATCTGCGATCCGCTGTCCATCGCGCCTCAGCTTCAAGAGGCTTGGGGATTGAGACGCTCTCGGACGAAAACAACTTTTATATCTGGAAGGCCGAGAGCGGGACCAAATGACGACTTCGCGGGCCCTCAGCGTTGATTGCGGTGCGCCTTTCAGCCAGTCCTGCAGTCATTCCGGGAGGGGGCTACAGGGTTCCCTGTATATCCCACATGAGATGGTACGAACTAGAATCACACTTATTGGGAATTTCGTCTCGTCTTGGCACGCACTAAGGTGGGTGCCACGGAAACAACCGAGATTCGCATCAATATGAGCGCCGCCAACAGTTCGGATGCTGTATCGATGGCACCACTCGCGCATTGGGCCGACCAGCAAAACCCAGCGCATGTAGTGCAGTTCTACGGCGATGATGGTTTCCTCCTGGACGAATTAAGCCGATTCATTGGGACCGCTCTGGGAGCAGGAGAAGCCGCTCTCGTTATCGCCACCAAGGAACACCGTGATGGCTTGGTCCGAAGGTTGAAGATGTGGGGCCTGGACACGACCTGGGCGGTGGCACAGGGACGATACGTGGCGCTGGATGCAAGCGAGACTCTTGCAAAATTCATGGTGGATGGCTTCCCTGACGTGGCCCGTTTCGCCGAGGTAGTGGGTGGATTGATTGCAAGAGTCAGGGCCACAAACGGCAGCGATGCTCGCCGTGTGGCTGCGTTTGGAGAAATGGTCGCTCTGTTGTGGATGGAAGGCAAGGCTGACGCCGCGATCCGGCTCGAGGAATTGTGGAATGACTTGGCCCGCACCCACACCTTTTCTCTCCGTTGCGCTTATCCGATGTACAGTTTTAGCCGTGAGGAACACGGTGATCTGCTTCTCAAAATCTGCGCCGAACACTCGGCGGTAATTCCCGGCGAGAGCTACACCGCGCTGGTGAGTGAAGATGAACGCCTTCGTGGCATCGCACACTTGCAGCAAAAAGCGGCGGCTCTTGAGACCGAGGTCGCAGAACGCCGCCTGGTCGAGGAAAAACTCCGGCGCAGCCAATCCGAGCTCGAATCTTTGGTGGAGCAACGCACTGCTGCTTTGCGACAACTCTCCTCAAGGTTGCTCAATTTGCAAGACACTGAACGACGCCGAATTGCCCGCGAGCTGCACGATAGTTTGGGGCAGTACTTAGTAGCGTTGAAGCTTAACGTCGAAATACTGCGGCGGCGATCTCCGGTGGAAACGGAATTGTGGTCGCAATCGGAAGAGTTGATGGAACGATGCATTGCTGAGGTTCGGACTCTTTCCTATCTGCTGCATCCGCCTACCATGGACGCGGTGGGAATTGCCTCAGCGGCCCGGTGGTATGTCGAGGGCTTTGGTCTCAGGAGCGGATTGAAGTTGACGCTCGATGCGCCCAACGATCCGGTCCGTTTGCCCGACGCGATCGAACTCGCGCTCTTTCGGGTGCTGCAGGAAGCTTTGACCAATGTCCATCGCCATTCCGGTGCTTCCGCGGCGGATATTCTGATCCAGCGATCGGCCGGACAAGTGATTTTGGAAGTGGATGACAATGGACATGGAATGCCTCAAGAAATGCTCGACCGGTTTCGGGAGGCGGGTACAAGCACGGGCGTTGGCCTTATGAGTATGCACGAGCGGGCACGTGAGCTAGGGGGAACGATTCAAATTGAGTCGGGCCGCACGGGTACATCGGTGCGAATCGCAATACCGGTTCCACCCGATTGCGCCCAGAGTGCATAAGAAAGTTGTGGTGATGCCGTTATACGGGCCGAGAAGTCAGATTATGTCGTGGAGGAATAGTACATCGAGATACTCTGAAGAACGGTTTTCCGCCCTCCCCCGGAGCTAGAAACGAATTTATGACAGTTCGCATTTTGGTTGTGGACGACCACCCAGTTGTAAGACACGGGCTGAGGACTTTGCTGGGGGGAAATCCTAGTTGGGAGATTGTCGATGAAGCGGCGGACGGAATTGAAGCCGTCGCGAAGGCGGCCAATCTGAAGCCTGACGTCGTGGTACTCGACATAACAATGCCGAATATGAGTGGACTGGAAGCATGTCGGCTGATCCGCAAAAAGGCGCCGGCATCCGAAATCCTGATTGTCACTCAACATGACTCTCCGCACATGATGCGTGAGGCGATGGAAGCGGGAGCCCGGGGCTATGTTGTGAAGTCCAACGCGTCTCGCGATTTATTGGCGGCGGTGGAGGCGGTTAGCCAGCATCTGCCGTTTACGGCATTGAATGTGCAGTCCGCGGAGTCCGTCTGAGGTCGAGTTTTTGTCCGGCGGTTGAATCGTTACAAAACTTGCCGAGGTGAGAATATGAAGCTGCGAATTTTGATAGCTGACGATCATGAAGTTGTACGGCGCGGCTTGTGTGCGCTTTTGCAGGCGCACGAGGGTTGGGAAATTTGCGCCGAAGCGAAGGACGGGCGGGAAGCCATCGAAAAGGCAGGTCAATTGAAACCCGACATCGTGATCCTGGATGTCGGGATGCCGAATCTCAATGGTTTGGCGGCGACCCGGCAGTTGACGCAACATGACCCTCAGTGCAAGGTCATCGTTCTGACCATCACGGACTCAGACCAGGTCATACGGGAGGCTCTGGACGCGGGCGCTCGAGGGTTTGTCCTGAAATCCGACGCTGCCCGAGACCTGGTTTCCGCGGTCGAGGCACTGCAGCGCAACCGGATGTTCTTTACTCCCCGCGTAAACGATATGGTGCTGGCGGGTTTTCTGGATAAAGGACACAACGGCTCAAACAGCGAACCTCCGCGGTTGCCGAAATTGACGGCGCGGGAGCGCGAGGTCATTCAGCTTCTCGCCGAGGGGAAAAGTTCGAAGGAAGTAGCTTGCGTGCTCAATTTGAGCACAAAAACTGCCGAGACCCATCGCAGCAACATCATGCGGAAACTTGGTTTCCATTCGATCCGAGATCTGGTTGTTTACGCAGTGAAGAACAACATTATCCAGGTAGAAGTACCAACGCAATATCAAAATCCGAGCTCGGCAGCGTAAGTCGAACAGGTGGTTCGAGTCACTCTGCAGCTTGTGCAGGAGTTCCGAATTGTTCGGATAGAACAACGGAACTGCCTGCACTGAACTTCGCGTCCTGGATTCCAATAATTCGAAGGGGGTGCGGTCGGGCTCCCGTGACTGACTGTTTGGGCACCGGTTGCTCTGGTGGCTGAGTGGTTGCTCCAGGAGTCTCCGACCTCGGCGAGGTTGTGTTTGGTGCGGGCGTGTCGTTCGGCGATTGCGGCGTAGAGCCAGTGGTGTTGGGAGCGGTTCCAGGGTTGGGACTGGCAGTTCCAGGTGTCGGCGCTGCGGTACCCGGCCTGGGTGCAGCAGTGCCGGGAGTTCGCGGCGCTGCCGGGGGCTGGATTCGTGTTTTCGGGAGAAAAGTCGACCGGCCGTCCCGGAGTGGCCGGCTTCCGATCCGGCGCTGCCGGAACCTGTGCTCTGGCCCACTATCCAAGTTCCTGACACCAGGACAAGACATAGAACAGTATTTCGTTCTGCTTCATATTCATTTTGCCCACGGTCTCAGCACGCCGTCGCATTCGGCCGGTCGTATCAGGACGCCAGTTCGATGCTCTCAATCTGCAGAGTATTGCTGTCCGCATCTAATCTGCCGACGATCTTCACTTGCTTATCCTGATATTGCGCGGCTCTGCTCTGGTCATCGAGTTGGTAGGTCGTGTTGTCTCCCGCCTTCAGAACGTACTTTTCCCGTTGTTTCACGATGATTCCCGTAATGCTCTGCTTGGGCGTTTGTGGCTGAGCTGGCGAATTCGATGATTGACCAGCTTGCTGATCCGCAGACGCCGCGGGTTTTGGGTCTGGCTCCGGAAGCGGCATTGGCGCCTGCAATCGAGACCACGCGACCGGCTCGCATCCCAGAGCTCCCGGTTCGACGTCCGGGCAAGGCTGCGGAACTCCGTCCTGGGAGAATGCCAAGGGCGCGACAACGAAGAGGAAAGCCAACCCAATCCACACGAACTTTTGTTTCATATCAGTACCTCAGAAGGACGACGCCCGCGGGATGTATGCGGGCAAATGAATTGCCCATCGCGATCTTGTCTTTCTTCTCAAGATTCCTAACTGCCCCTCCGACAGCCGTGAAATTTCTACCCGCTTTGATAAGATGTCCTTTCGCAGTGATTGGCAGACCTACAGCATTCGCTGTAGATCGTTTGGCTTTGCAAGCTGTCCTACCCAAAGAAACAAAGGGGACCGGTGAAGCGGTCCCCATCGAAATAGGTGCTCTTTCGAGCTAGCTTGCCTTGCGTCTTTGGTCCAACTCAGGCTGATGAGAGTCGACAGTCTTCCACTCATCCACCTGCTTTTGGGCCGCCTCGCGCGCGATGCCGTATCGTTCTTGAATCTTCCCGACCAATTGATCGTGCTTCCCGTCGATTACATTGATGTCATCGTCGGTCAATTTGCCCCAGCGTTCCTTTACCGAACCTTTCATCTGTTTCCATTTGCCCTGCAGTTGGTCCGAGTTCATTTGATCTTCTCCTTTTATTTTTTATAGTGTTCGCTATTAAGCCCGCTTCCTAAACCGCGCGAGGCAGATCCCTTCTGCTCTTGGCATCGTCTGAACTAGCCTCTCCACTCGACGAAACATCCTGGGCACCTGTTCGTTCCAGGACTTGCTTCGCCCGTTTTATCCATTCGGAGCTGTCGCAGTGCACGGAGAGCAGAATGCCGCCATCTTTGACCCTGCCTTCGTAGCGCTTCGCTTCGTATTCCGGAATACCCATCCCGATCAGAGCTCCGGTGACGCCACCAACCGCCCCTCCGACGCCCGCGCCCGCGAGGGCAGCCATGATCGGTCCGGCGGCGATAAATGGCCCCAGCCCCGGTATCGCGAGGGCACCAACACCCAGCAGCCATCCCATTGCGCCGCCGAGCACGACTCCAGTTCCGGCTCCAGTGGTGGCTCCTTCCGGAGCTTTCGTACCTTTCTCGTGTGCGAAGTCTTTCGATCCTGAGCTCTCTGGAAGCAGTACGGAAATGTCCCGGTTACTGAATCCCGCTGACTTCAGGCCCTCAACACCCATTTCCACCGTGGTGTAGCTCGGATAGATGCCGAAAACTGCTGTGTTTTTTCCTGACATTATGAATTCTCCTTGAATGCGATCATTTCTTAGCTTCAACGTCCAACTGGCTGGTTACATTATTTTGTCCGGCTACTTCAGCAGCCTTTGCTTCAAGCGCTCGTTTCTCGTCGTCAGATCGTACGGGTCCTTTCAGGGTCACTTGACCGTTCTGCGTAATGATTTTCACGTTATGGGCATAGGTCGACAGAGACTTGTCTTTCACGATCGCCTTGCGAATCTGCTGCGTCATATCGCGGTCCGACGTTTTGTTCCTCTGTTGGTCTGCTGTGGGCTCGCTTGCGTTCTGATCGCGCTGGTTAACCTTTGTGTTGTCGGCTGGAACCGCAGTTGAATCCTGACCAAATACCCAAACACCGCCCAGTAGCGAGCTTACGAGAAGGAATTTCCTTACACCGGGTTTGAAGTTCACGAGATTGCTCCTTACCTTGGATCGGACTTGGCCGACGGAAGGATCGAGATCCAAACCGCCCCGCCAACCTCTTGCATCTTGACCATAATTCCTGGGCGGATGCCTGCCAATCCATTTCGAGCCGTAGTTAACCCGCGAAATGCCCGTAGACATGTGCAAACCCAGGTACAAGGAGTACGGTGGCCATGTACCACTTCCACCTGATGGCGTGACCACCCGGACGGACCTATCCTCTGCTAGCGATGCGACCTACGCGGAATATGGCGCAGAACTCTAATACGTTTAAGAATTTAAGAAGAAGAGGAGCCTGACATGCTTTGGACAATATTCGTAGTACTGCTCGTGCTGTGGTTGTTAGGACTGGTGAGTTCTTACACATTGGGAGGGTTCATTCACATTCTCCTGGTCCTGGCGTTGGTGGTTCTCGTAATCAACCTCGTGAGCGGACGGAGAACCGCAATCTAAAGTACTGGATTATGCGATCAACTCGACAGGTGGTCTCGAGAGCCGTCGCCTTCCTGTTGTTCGTGTTGGTCTGCTCCGGATTCGGAAACGGATATTCGGTACTTACCCACGAAGAGATAGTCGATTTGCTGTGGAAGGATCAGCTTCGACCCATGTTGCTTGAGCGCTTTCCCCAGGCGAGCGAAGAGGATTTAAAGCAAGCCCATTCTTACGCGTACGGTGGAAGCGTAATTCAGGACATGGGTTACTATCCGTTTGGGAGCAAGTATTTCAGCGATTTAGTGCATTACGTACGCAGCGGTGATTTTGTAATGGCTCTCATCCAGGAGTCTTCCAACCTCGATGAATACGCCTTCGCGTTGGGAGCGCTCGCACACTACGCTTCTGATAACAGTGGTCACCCAACCATCAATCGCGTTGTCGCGATAACTTTTCCCAAATTGCGAAAGAAATATGGCCCCGAAGTAACTTACGTCGACAATCCCACCGCTCACATTCGAACTGAGTTCGGCTTCGATATGGTGCAGGTGGCGAAAAACCGGTACACCTCCGACAACTTCCACGATTTTATTGGCTTCAACATTTCCAAGCCTCTGCTTGAACGCGCTTTCGCAGATACTTATGGTCTCCAACTGCAAGATGTTATGCACAACGAAGACCTGGCGATTGGAACCTTTCGGCATGCCATCAGCAAACTCATCCCCGACATGACTCGCGTTGCCTTAATATCGCGTCGCAAGGAGATCGTCCGCGATACGCCTAACTTCAACGAAAAGGAATTTCTTTATCACCTCTCCCGGGCCCAGTATCAGAAAGAATGGGGAGATGGATACCGGAAGCCAGGATTTGGAAGTCGGGTGCTCGCGTTGTTCTTGAAAATTGTCCCAAAGGTAGGCCCATTCAAGGCGGTGGCTTTCAAAATTCCCACCACGCAGACCGAGGACATGTATATCAAGAGCATCAACAAGACTGTGGACGATTATGGCGCGCTGTTACGCCAGCAAAGACAAGTGCAACTCAGACTCGCGGACATGGATTTCGATACCGGCCGCGAGACTCGAGCTGGAGAATATTCTCTGGCGGATAAGACCTATGCCCATCTTCTAGACGATCTGGCAAAGCGTGACTTTGATCAGGCAACTCCTCGGCTTCGCCAAAACATTCTCAGCTTCTACTCCGATCCGAATGCCCCAATTACGACGAAGAAGAATTCGAAGGCGTGGAGAACAGCTCAAGAGGAATTAGAAAAGCTGAAAGTGACCAACCCGGATCATTCTGTCAACACCGCATCGACCATCACTCCGGTCAACCCGTCATTGCCTTAGGATAGTCCGTACCTATTTCCCCCGGGTGGCCATCCCCGGTTCCCTGGTTGCCATCCTAGATGGCGCGGTCGAGGAACGACTCAACCTCTAACCGCCGAAGGAGTTTCTTTCATGGCCGGAAAAAATACAGCAGCATTCGGAATTTATCGGACTCAAGCCGATGTTGAGTATGCCGTCGATCTATTGCGGGCCGAGGGCTTTCGCAATACTGACATCTCGGTTCTCTTTCCCGAAAACCAGGGCACAAAAGACTTCGCGGTAGAAAAGAGCACCAAGGCACCGGAAGGAACGGCTACCGGCGTCACGACCGGCGCCGTGGTTGGCGGAGCTTTGGGCTGGCTCGCAGGCATTGGTGCGCTGGCGATCCCTGGGGTGGGCCCCCTCATCGCAGCGGGACCTATTGTAGCTGCCTTAACCGGGGTCGGCGTTGGCGGTGCGATTGGCGGTTTTGCTGGAGCACTCATCGGCATCGGTATCCCAGAGTATGAAGCCAAGCGCTACGAAGGCCGGATCAAGGAAGGTGGGATCTTGCTGTCCGTCCACTGCGACGATTCGAACTGGACCAAGAAGGCGAAAGATGTCCTGGAACGCACCGGGGCCACGGATATCGCTTCGACCGGAGAGGCCCGTGCCGACTGGCAGAAGACGGATAAGCCCTTCCCGCGTGCGAGTTAGTCTCGGCGTAGGTCGTCCGTGAAATGTTTTGCCAATCTACGGTCTCTTCCGTATTGGGGTTGAGCGCTCTCTTAGCTCATTCTTATCTTGGCAAACATTTCGACACCGACAGTTAGCCGGGAAAGGACGCATGTGCGCTTTTGGACAATTTTTGCGATCTTGAGAATTCTGTGGTTGCTCGGCGTAGTTGAGTTCTTACAGCGTGGGCGGTTTTGTCCCTCTGCTGCTCGTTGTCGCAAGGGGTGTGTTGCTGATTCGAGTTATCGAGGATAGAAGGCCCTTGGTGTGCGGGCCGGGGGCAACAAGGTTCCGAATCGTGCGCAGTGATATTGCCAGGAGGCATCGTGATAAAACTTGGAAATTATCCGACTTCGTTAGCCGTTCTGACGCTCGCGTTTCTCGCGTCACCGGCATTCTCCCAACAGAGCACCGCGGTGACGGGTGATCAGGCTTCCGGATATCACATGAGCGTGGTCTCGCGCAGCACCCAAGCCGTGGACTATCGCCACAAAGGCTCTACCAAAGTAGATCTGAAAGGCACTGACCTGGACTCTGAGGTAAAGGGAGAAGCTAAGGTCGAAGGCAAAGCCGGCGGCGTGAAAATCGAAGCCAGTCTCGAGCACTTGCGGCCTGCGAACACTTTTGGGTTGGCACACCTGACCTATGTCCTCTGGGCAATCACTCCCGAGGGACGGCCCCGCAACCTGGGCGAGCTCGTTGTCCATGACGGCAAGAGCTCGGTACAAACGACCACGGATTTGCAGGCGTTTGCCCTGGTGGTAACTGCAGAACCCTATTTCGCGGTCACTCAGCCCAGTGACTTAGTTGTGGCCCAGAATGTGATTCGCCACGACACCAAGGGCGGGGTCGAGCCAGTGGACGTGAAGTTCGAGCTTATTTCTCGCGATACCTACAACTCCCAAGTGCAACCCATCAACTCGCCGGTCTACGAAGTCAGCAACAAGACACCTCTCGATTTGCTCGAAGCCAGGAATGCAGTGCGGATAGCCAAAGATGCTGGCGCGGGTCAATATGCGCCTTCTGAACTGCAGAAGGCGCAGGATCTTTTGAACCAGGCCGAGGACTATTACCGGCGGAAGCAGGGCGGCGGTCCGATTGGAACGGTCGCTCGAGAAGCAACCCAGACCGCGGAAGAAGCGCGGGTTATGTCCATCAAGCGTGAGCAGGACACGCAAGTTGAACAGGAACGTAAGGCCGCTGCAGACCAGACGGCACAAGCGCAGGCTGATGCGCAGGCGCAGCAGGCTGCAGCCGCTCAAGCTCAGGCACAAGCGCAGCAATCTCAAGCTCAAGCGGCGCAGGCAGAACAAGCCCGGCAGCAAGCCGAGTTAGCGCGGCAGCAGGCTACGCAACAGGCCGAGCAGGCGGAAAGCGATAAAGCCCAGATGCGTGCCCGCATGCTGCAGCAACTGAATCAGGTTTTGGAGACCAGGGATACCGCACGAGGACTGATCGTGAATATGCCAGACGTTCTCTTCGACACTGGAAAAGCGGATCTCAAGCCGTCAGCGCGAGAGCGCTTGGCAAAAGTTGCTGGAATCCTGATCGCGTATCCGGACATTCACGTAGAGATAGATGGATACACAGACAGCACGGGAAGCCTGGAATTCAACGAGCGGCTGTCGCAACAAAGAGCCGATTCGGTCCGCAGTTACTTGTCCAGTCAAGGGGTCAATTCGTCAGCCATCACTACGCAAGGCTTCGGCCCGAGCCAGCCGATCGCTTCGAACGACACAGCCTCGGGGCGGCAGCAAAATCGCCGGGTGGAGTTGGTGGTATCGGGTTCTTCCATCGGTCAGGCTGTGGAGCAGAATTCGCCCACTCAGAATGCTACCTCGGCGCTGCCGGCGCGCACGCCTGACCAGGCTGCACCACCGGAGTCCGCGACGCCCAACCAAACCATCGTGCCGGCAGGTCAGTCGACCGTGCCGCAGAGGTAAGACACCTTCGGGCTTTACCGGAGTGGGTCACGGCGACGTTGCCCTGGGACAACCGGGTTGATCGGGTGCGTCGCTACGGTTAGGCGCAATCTCACGGCGCAACACTCGCAGATTCGCCAACGCATCAGCCATGGCTTGATACTCCGCATTGTTGCCTTGGTGCGCATTCAAGCAAGTCTGGATGGCGCTGTATGCCTGCTCAATCTGCTGCGGCAGTTTGACTGGATCCAGCTCAAGCAACGCCGCTTCATAGCAAAGCCGCCAGTCATTTTGCTGATCTTCGTTCAACGAAATCACCTCGAACAATGCACGCCCATTTTCCTGTGGATCATTGCTGGAAAGTGGTTCCCTTATCGATACCGCTATAACGTAGACGCTAGCCGCTGCAGGAATTCATGTCTGTTCGCTGCCGTACAATCGGCGCCGCTCACGGCATACCCGGGCCACTGTTGAAGTGTTTCATGGCGAAATAGCATTCACAGCCGGCATTTTCCAGTCCTTTTCGATTCAGGATTGTCACCGTGCCACGGGCGTTCTCGATCAGGCCGCAACGTTGCAGAATTCCCGCCGCCAGACTGACACTGGGCCGTCCGGTGCCGAGCATCTGCGCCAGGAATTCGTGAGTTACCAGGAGTACTTCCGAGTCGATCCGGTCCTGGCACATAAGCAGCCAGCGGGCCAGCCGCTGCTCGATCTCATGCAGACGGTTGCAGGCTGCGATCTGTGCGACCTGCAGTCCCTGGATCAGCACATACCGGTTCCATATCAGCCGCATCTGTGGCGCCGAGCGCAGCGTATCCATCAATACTGACGATTTCACTCTCAGCCCGCTTCCGACGATTTGCATTACTGCCCGATGTGGACCACGGTTCAGGCCCACCACGAGGGGCGTGCCTACAATACCCTCCTTGCCGACGATTGCCACCTCTACGCTTCTTCCGTCGCTCGTAAGCACCACCAGCGAAGCCATGCCGTCATTCAGAAAATATGCATAGTCGATCTTCGCACCCGCTTCATGGAGGATGTGCTGGGGCGGCAGATCCAGTGGCTCCAAATGGTCCCGAAACAAGCTGTACTCGTTTTCTGGAATAGACCTCAGGATTGAGTTCTGGA
>Ga0210396_10003713_pt1 | contig 15129 bp, 11 predicted proteins | sample IncBWH17OmetaG_FD_155466 | JGI IMG/M metagenome (GOLD analysis project Ga0210396, IMG submission 155466) | Forest soil microbial communities from Barre Woods Harvard Forest LTER site, Petersham, Massachusetts, United States - Inc-BW-H-17-O ... | reverse complement strand
GGTTGCCGGTGTTGTCGGTGGCTTCGATGGTGGCTCGTCCGGTGTCGCAGCAGCAATTGATGGCGGCAGTATCCGGGTCGGGGCCGGACCGGATCTTCGAGGTGATCTGGTCACCCGCGTCGCCCGCGTCGCATACCGAAGCGCCGTCGTACGACGTCTTCGAATCCGTGGCTGCCGACGAAGAGCCGCTGGCCGCGACATACCGGCGCACGCACGAAGCGCTGGCGGCGCTGCAGTCCTGGCTCGCTGAGCACGACTCGGGGATGCTCGTGGTGGCCACCCGTGGAGCGGTGGCACTACCGGGGGAGGACGTCACCGATCTGGCGGGTGCAGCGGTGTGGGGGTTGGTGCGGTCGGCGCAGACCGAGCATCCGGGCCGGATCGTATTGTTGGATGCCGATGCGCCCCTTGATGATCCGGTTCTCACCGAAGTGGTGACGGCCAGTGAACCGCAGGTGGTGGTGCGCGGCGGGACAGTTCACACTGGGCGCGTGCACGGCAGTCGCGCAGTGGACGCCCTGCTGGTGCCACCGACTGAGGAGCCGTGGCGGGTCGGCATGTCCACTAAGGGCACCTTCGAGAATCTGCTGCTGGAGCCGATCCCGAATGCCGATGCGCCATTGGAGCCCGGCCAGGTCCGGGTCGCCGTTCGCACGATGGCGGCCAACTTCCGCGACGTCATGATCGCTCTCGGGCTGTACCCCGACGATGATGCAGTCATGGGCGTGGAGGCCTCTGGGATCGTGGTCGAAACCGCTTCGGACGATGGCCGTTTCGCCGTCGGCGACCGGGTCACCGGGCTGTTCCCGGAAGGCACCGGGACACTGGCGATCACAGACGCCCGCCTGCTGATGGAAATCCCGACGGGATGGTCCTATGCCGAGGCCGCGACGGCACCGGTGGTCTTTGCGACGGCCTACTACGCGCTGACGACGTTGGCCGATGTCCGGCCGGGGCAGCGGGTGTTGGTGCATGCTGCCGCCGGTGGGGTGGGGATGGCGGCGGTGCAGTTGGCCCGGCATCTGGGGCTTGAGGTGTTCGCCACCGCCAGTCGTGGCAAGTGGGACACGTTGCGGGATATCGGTTTTGACGACGACCACATCTCCGATTCGCGCAGCCTGGAGTTCGAGGAAAAGTTCCGTGCGATGACCGGTGGTCGCGGTGTGGACGTGGTGCTGGACTCGCTGGCCGGTGACTTCGTGGATGCCTCACTGCGCCTGGTCGCACCGGGCGGAGTGTTCCTGGAGATGGGTAAGACCGACGTCCGCGACCCCGGCGTGATCGCCCACGAATACTCCGGCGTGCGTTACCGCTCCTTCGACCTGTTCGAAGCCGGGGCCGACCACATCGAGCGGATGCTCACCGACCTGGCCAAGCTGTTCGACGACGCCGCGCTTCGGCCCTTGCCCGTGACGGCGTTCGATGTGCGGCGGGCGCCGGCGGCGTTGCGGTATCTGAGTCAGGCGCGTCATGTTGGCAAGGTCGTGTTGTCGATGCCGGATGCTTGGACCGCGGGCACGGTGGTGATCACTGGTGGCACCGGGATGGCGGGTTCGGCGTTGGCCCGTCACGTGGTGGCCAATCATGGTGTGCGCCAGTTGATGTTGTTGAGCCGGCGTGGCCCGGACGCGCCGGGGGCGGCGGAGTTGACTGCCGAGCTCACCGCGGCTGGAGCGCACGTGTCGGTGGTGGCTTGTGATGCCGCTGATCGTGAGGCGTTGGCCAAGGTGCTTGCCGATATTTCGGTGCAGCATCCGCTGTCAGCGGTGATGCATACCGCGGGTGTTCTTGATGATGCGGTGGTGACGTCGTTGACGCCGGAGCGGGTGGATGCGGTGTTGCGGGCCAAGGTGGATGCGGCGTGGAATCTGCACGAGCTGACGCGCGATGCGAATCTGTCGGCGTTTGTGCTGTTTTCGTCTATGGCCGGGCTGGTGGGGTCCTCGGGCCAGGCGAACTACGCGGCGGGCAACTCGTTCCTGGATGGGTTGGCGGTGCATCGGCGTGCTCATGGTCTGCCGGCGATCTCGCTGGGCTGGGGCCTGTGGGACCAAGCCAGCAACATGACCGGCAGCCTGGCCTCGGTCGACTTCGCCCGGTTCGCCCGTGACGGCATCATGGCTATGTCCTCCGCCGAAGCACTGCAATTGCTCGACACTGCGATGGTGGTCGACGAACCGTTCCTGCTGCCCGCCCGCATCGACACCACCGCGCTACGTGCCAAATACGACGCGGGTACCCTGCCGCCGATGTTCGTTGATCTGATCAACGCGCGGGCGAGGCGTCAGGTCGATGATTCGCTGGCCGCGGCCAAGTCGAAGTCGGCGCTGCTGGAACGCCTGGAGGGTCTGCCCGAGGATGAGCAGCATGCGGTTTTGCTGGATTTGGTGCGTTCGCATATCGCCACCGTGCTGGGCAACACCACTCCGGAGGCGATCGACGCTGACAAGGCGTTCCAGGAGTTGGGCTTTGACTCGTTGACCGCGGTCGAGATGCGTAACCGCCTGAAAGCCGCTACCGGGCTGGCGCTTTCACCCACCCTCATCTTCGACTACCCGAACTCCGCGGCGCTGGCCGGTTACTTCCGTCACGAGCTCGTCGGGGCGTCGACCGAGTCGACGCCGCAGGTCGCGCCCGGCGAGGCGGAAATCCAGCGGGTCGTGGCCTCCATTCCGGTCAAACGCCTTCGCCAGGCCGGGGTATTGGATCTGCTGCTGGGCCTGGCGAACGAGGCCGGCGAAGACGGTGCGGCAGAGAACAGAGAAAAAGATATCGCCACAATGGATCTCGACGATCTGGTCAATGCTGCCCTCCTCGACGACGACTAACCAGATGAGGTTTGAGGTTAGCCTGTGAGAATCGCCGTCACGGGGGCGAGCGGAGTGATCGGTCGCGGTGTTGTCGCCCGACTGCTCAGCCAGGGCCACGACGTCGTCGGTCTGGCGCGGCATCGACCCGAAAGTTGGCCGAGTGCGGCTGAGTTCGTGCAGAGCGATATTCGCGATGCAGCCGGGGTACGGCGCGCGGTCGCGGGCGCGGACGTCGTCGTGCACTGTGCCTGGGCGGCCGATAGTGAGATCAACATCGGCGGGACCGCCAATGTGCTTGACGCCATGGCTTCAAGCGGTACCCGCCGGATCGTGTTCGCCTCGTCGGCACACGTCTATGGCGTAGATCAAGGCGATATACCGCCGCGGTCCGAAGCTGACCACGTGCGCCCGGTCTCGGCCGAAGGTGTAGACGAAGTCCGGGTCGAGGAGATGCTGGCCGACTCCGGTGCGGAATGGGTGGCGATCCGCTCGGCGGCCATCCTGGGCAGAGGTGTCAACAACTGGGTGCGCCAGGTGCTGGCTGCCCCGCTTTTTCCCGACGTCGACGGGTCCGGCCGTCGCACGGTGCAGGTCGTGCACAGCGACGACGTGCACAGGGTTTTCCTTCAGGCGGTCGTCGACACCGGCATCGGCAGTGGACCGGTGAATCTCGCCGCGCCGGGGGAGCCGACGCTGCGTGAGATCGCCGGTGTGCTCGGGCGGCCTATGGTGCCGACGGGTAAGCGGCTGCTGGGTTCACCCGAGCTCGATCGCCTACTGAGTGCCCCGTCGATGGATACCGCAGTGCTGAGTCAGAAATGGAACTTCACACCGGCGTGGAGCGCCGCGGAGTGCGTCGACGACGTCGCATTGGCGGTGCGCGGACGAATCAGCCTCGGCAAGCGGGTGATACCGCTGCCTTGGCGGCTGACTCATGCCCAAGACATCCCATCAGTCGATGGGCCGGCCACCGACGGAGTCGCTCCGGTCTTGGCCGGCCCGGACGGCGCCAACGGCGAGTTCGATACCCCGATCGACCCGCGTTTCCCGACGTACCTCGCCACCAATTTGTCCGAGGCGCTGCCCGGACCATTCTCACCGTCCTCGGCGTCGGTGACCGTGCTGGGACTGCGAGCGGCCGGCGCGATCACGGCCGCAAGGCTGCGGCCCGGCGGTTTGATCCAACACGAGATCGCAACCCGGACCGTCGGTGTCTTCGCGCACCGCCTGTACGGGGCCATCACCACCGCGCATTTCATGGCCGAAGCCGTGCCGTTCGTCAAACCTGCCACGGTGATTCGCCAGAGCCAGTTCTTCGGCCAGAGTGTGGCCAGCATGCCGATCTACGGGGATCAACCTCTGCCCCGCGAGTCCGGCCGGGCCATGCGGCCGCTGCGCACCATCCGCAACCTCGGGGTGTTCACCGCCAACCTGGCGGGTCTGACCACCGGCGCCGCTCACGACACCCGTGACTTCATCGACGATGTGGCTCGCTTGGAAGATCTTGCTGCTGGCGATCTCTCGCTGCTTACCGACGGGCGAGTGCAGAGTCTGATCCTGTTGGCGCGCGATCACGTGGTACACGGTTGGGTGCTGGCATCGGGATCGTTCTTGGCGTTCGCTGCTCTCAGCGTGGTCCTGCGCGGACTGAGCGGACGTGACATGATGCTGCCCGTCGGCCAGGAGCTGGCCAGCGCACAGCCTTTGAGCAGCGTGTACCGGCTGGCGGACGCGGCGCAACGCGACCCCGAGGTGAACCGGATTCTGGCCGGCCCCGGCGACCACCTCGACGAGTTGGCAGCCCAAACCCCGGAATTCCACACGGCGGTGCTGGCCGAGCTGAAAGCGATCGGGCACCGCGGCCCCGCCGAGGTCGAGATGCGTTCCGCCAGCTACGCCGACGACCCAGAGATGCTGATCCGCATGGTGGCCAAATCGCTGAATGCTCCCACCAGGCCGGAGACGCGTCGCCCGTCAATTCCGCTGCAGGCGCGGCCCGTGGCGCGCCTTGCCGCTCATCAGCTCCGCGATCGCGAAGTCCGTCGCGACCGAATGGTCCGGGCAATCTGGTTGCTGCGCAAACTACTTCGTGAGCTGGGACGCAGGCTGGCGAAATCGGGTGTGCTCGGAACCGCCGACGACGTCTTCTATCTGCTGGTCGACGAACTCGATGCGCTGCCTGCCGACGCTTCTGGACTGGTCGCGCGGCGTCGCGCAGAACAACAACGGCTGGCCGGCTTCGCGCCGCCCGCGTTCTTCAGTGGCAGTTGGCAAGCCGCGACCTCCCTGGCGACTGTCCTGGGCCCGGGGGAGACCCTGAACGGCGTCGGCGTCTGCGGCGGACGGGTTCGCGGCCGGGTGCGGATCATCAGGCCGGAATCCATCGACGACCTCGAACCCGGAGAGATTCTGGTCGCCGAGGTCACCGACGTCGGCTATACCGCCGCTTTCTCCTACGCGGCTGCGGTGGTCACCGAGCTCGGCGGACCGATGTCGCACGCGGCCGTGGTAGCCCGCGAGTTCGGCATCCCGTGTGTGGTCGACGTTCAGGAAGCGACCCGACGTCTGCCGCCGGGCGCGCTTGTCGAGATCGACGGTGACAGCGGCGAAATTCATGTGGTCGAGCACGCTGCACTAGACACCTAGCGTTGGCCGCCGCAACCCAATTCTGTGCACCTGCCCAGCGTGACTGCCTCAGGTTCGCTACCGTCAGGTAATGCACGAACACACGGTCCGCGTGGCCACGGCCGCCGGCACCGTCGAAGGCTTTACCCGCGACGGCGTCCACCGCTGGCGCTCTATCCCGTACGCCCGGCCGCCGATCGGTGCGCTGCGCTTTCGAGCACCGCAGCCGGCCCAGCCGTGGCGAGGTGTGCGGTATTGCCACGGCTTTACCAAGTGCGCGCCGCAGGAGCGGCGCTACACGATCCTCGGCGTCAACAAGTACCAGCCGATGGGCGAGGACTGTCTCACCCTCAACGTCGTCGCACCGGAAGCGCCGGAGAGTGAATCGCTGCCAGTGATGGTGTTCGTGCACGGTGGCGGATACATCCTGGGCAGCTCCGCCACTCCGATATACGACGGTGTGGGCCTTGCCCGCCGCGGGTGTGTCTACGTATCGGTCAACTACCGGCTCGGCGCGCTGGGTTGTCTGGATCTGTCGTCGCTGTCGACGGCAGACGCCACCCTCGAGAGCAATCTGTTCTTGCGCGATCTGCTCTTGGCGTTGTGCTGGGTCCGGGACAACATCGCGGCGTTCGGTGGTGATCCGGGCAACGTCACGGTGTTCGGCCAAAGCGCCGGCGCGCATGCAGTCGCCACGTTGTTGGCGGTGCCGGAGGCTGAAGGTCTGTTCGCCCACGTTATTTCGGAGAGCCCGGCGACCGGCATGGTGCGTTCGCGCGAAGTCGCGACGGAGTTCGCGGGACGGTTCGCGACGTTGCTGGGTGTGCGCAAGCAGGAGGCCGCCCATGCAGTGATGCAGGCTTCTCCCGCCGACTTGGTGGCGGCACAAAATCGCCTGATCGACCAGGGCGTGCGAGACATGCTGGGAGCCTTTCCAATCGGCCCGGTTTTCGGTGATGACGTTCTGCCCCTGGACCCCGTCGAGGCGATGCGGCGTGGTGAAGCGCACCGGGTGCCGCTGATCGTGGGAACCAACGCCAAAGAGGGACGCTTGTTCACCCGCTTCTTGCCGCTGCTGCCGACCACCGAGCCGATGGTCGAAGCGTTGCTTGCCGAGGTGGAACCGGCTACGCGGGAACGCATTACGGCTGCTTACCCGGATTATCCGGAGCGGTCTGCCTGTGTGCGACTGGGCGGTGACTTCGCGTTCAGCTCCGCTGCGTGGGAGATCGCAGAATCCCATGGCAGGCACGCGCCCGCCTACCTGTATCGATACGACTATGCACCGCGGGTATTGCGCTGGTCCGGGCTGGGCGCCACGCACGCCACCGAATTGCTGGCGGTCTTCGGTATCTACCGCACCAGGTTCGGGGCGATGCTGAGCGCGGCGGCTGATCGGCGGTCTGCGTTGCGCGTCACCAACGAAGTGCAAAGGCGCTGGCGGTCATTCAGTCGTACCGGGATACCCGGCGACGACTGGCCGACCTACACCGACACCGATCGCGCGGTCATGGTGTTCGACCGCAAGTCGCGTCTCGAATTCGATCCGCACGCGCAGCGACGGATGGCGTGGCAAGGCTTCTCTCTGGCGCGATGACGGCGAATATGGTTTCGTGGACGAGCCATGAAACCGCACACCGACAACGTCGTCGAACGCCCCGGTGACCTCACCGCCGACTGGCTGACCGCCGTCGTCGGCGGCGGCAATATCGCTGATTTCAGCGTCGAGCGGATCGGCACCGGTCAGATGAGCGAGTGCTACCGCGTTGGGCTGACCTATGCTGACGGCGGGTCGGGGAGCGGCAGGCCGGACTCCGTGGTGCTGAAGGTCGCGGCCACCGACCCCATGAGCCGGCAGACCGGCGGAAGTCTGGGCCTCTACGAGCGTGAAGTTTGCTTCTATCGGGATATCGCCCCGCGTCTGCATGGACCGGTCGCGCCGTGTTATCACGTCGCTTTCGACGCTTCGGCCGGCATCTTCGATGTACTGCTCGGTGATGCGAACCCGGCGGTTGTCGGCGATGAAATCCGCGGCGCCACAATCGAACAGGCTCGGCTCGCGGTCACCGAGCTGGCCCGGCTGCAGGGCCCGCTGCTCGGTGACACCACGCTTGCCGACGCGCCGTGGCTGACCCGCGAGACGCCAGTCAGCCAGGGGTTGATCACGGCCCTGTACGCCGCCTTCGTCGATCGCTACGGTGACCGGATCGCACCGCAGCACCGCACGGTGTGCGAGCGGCTGGTCGGCGGATTCGACGCCTACCTGGCCGAGGAGGCCGCCGAGGGTCGCATTCAGGGTCTGGTGCACGGCGACTATCGCTTGGACAACATGCTGTTCGGCGCCGACGGTGCCGATCGCCCGCTGACGGTGGTCGATTGGCAGACGGTCACATGGGGTCCGGCAATGACCGACCTGGCCTACTTTGTCGGGTGCGCGCTGCCCGCGGCGAAGCGGCGCACGCATTACGACGCGCTGCTGCAGGCCTACCACGCGGCCCTTGGACCGGACGCGCCGATCAGCCTCGACGACGTCCGCGACGGGGTACGCAGACAGAGCTTCTTCGGCGTGATGATGGCTATCGTCTCGTCGATGCTGGTGGAGCGCACTGAACGCGGCGATGCGATGTTTATGACGATGCTGCAACGACACTGTGAGCATGTGCTCGACGTTGACGCACTGGCGACACTGCCGGACCCGATACCCGTCGAGCCGCTGCGCCCGTCGCACGACGACGAGTCGGCCCATATCGCCACCGACGAGCCGCTATGGAGTGAGAGCTGGTATGCCGACTTCGCCGATGCGGCAAGCGGATTCGGTGGCTGGGTACGACTCGGTCTGATCCCGAACCAGCAGAAGGCATGGCTGCACGCGCTGCTGTGCGGCCCGAATCTCCCCACCGTCGCAGTCGTCGACGTCGAGATCCCGCTGCCCGCCGATCCGTGGTCGTTGCACACGGACGCAGTGGATTTCACGCACTCTGCCGACGATCCACTGCAGACCTATCGCATCGGCCTGCACGGGCACGGCGAGTCCTACCCGGACCCGGCGGCGCTGTTGCGGACAGAGCGGGGAACGCCGGTCGAGGTGGCGCTCGATCTGGCGTGGAGCACCGACGGCACGCCATACAAATATCGGCTGACTACGCGCTACGAAATCCCTTGCACCGTCTCGGGAACCGTCAGCGTCGATGGGCGTCGCTACACCGTCGACTCGGTACCGGGCCAGCGCGACCACTCGTGGGGTGTGCGGGATTGGTGGAGCATGGACTGGGTCTGGAGTGCGCTGCACCTCGATGACGGAACACACATCCACGCCGCGGACATACGGATTCCGGGCGTGCCACCGGTTGGCATCGGTTATGTCCAAGACCGCGCCGGCACTCTCACCGAGTTGCAAAGCATCGCGGCCCGTCAAACATTCGGCGCCGACGGATTACCGGCCAGCGCAACACTGGCCGTCGATCCCGGTGGTATCACGGCGACCGTCGACATGCGCGGACACGCACCGGTACTCCTGGTCTCCCGGGACGGGCGGACAAGCCAATTTCCCCGTGTGTGGGCCACGGTCAGCACGGCCGACGGGCGCCAAGGCGTGGGCTGGCTGGAGTGGAATCGTAATCTGCCCTGAAAACGCTTGTCCCTCAAAAACGCCCATCGTGGTCATGGGCGTCTCCGGGTCGGGCAAGTCGACGGTGGGTGCCGCATTGGCGCGGCGCCTCGGGGTGCCTTTTGCCGACGCTGATGCCTTTCACCCGGCAGCCAATATCGCGAAGATGGCCGCGGGCACGCCGCTGACCGACGACGACCGCTATCCCTGGCTGGAAGCGGTCGGGAAGTGGCTGGGGGACCACGAGGACGGTGGCGTGATGAGCTGTTCGGCGCTCAAGCGCACATACCGCGATCGATTGCGCTCGCACTGTCCTCGGATCGAGTTCTTGCATCTGACCGGTTCACCGGAACTGATCGCTGGCCGACAAGCCGGCCGGCAGGGGCATTTCATGCCGTCGGCGTTGGTGAAATCGCAATTCGACACCTTGGAACCGCTGGCGCCCGACGAGCATGGGATGGCCGTTGACGTTGGATCGCCCGTAGACAGGATCGTCGATAGGTTTGTGACGTATCTCAGTTCTTGACGACCTGAGTACCACCGGCCAACTCGTCGTGCTTGCCCTGCTTGGTCGGGCTGCCGCTGATCGTCACCGCGATGATGACGTAGGCGGCGAACGCCAGCAGCGGGCCGAGATAGGGGACCACGGCGAGCAACGTGAACGAGTTGCGGATGGCCGACTGCGTCACGTCCGGTTTCGGTGCCCCGCCCGGGCCGTGGACAGCCAGGCCGAGCAGCTTTTTGCCCGGGGTTGAGCTTTGGCTGACTTCGAAGAGCACGAAATACCCGAACATCAGGACGCCCGAGAAAAGCCCGGTCACCAACCACCAGTAATCCCTGTCGAAAAGCAAAAGCGACAGCAGAAAGACCACGATGTTCACCAGGATTCCGTCGATCAGCCGGGCAAAGAACCGCACGCCCAGACCACCGGGTTGGGCATGTGACCATTGCGGCGAATCGGCTGGCGGATACCCGTACTGGGGCGAGTTGGGGTCGAAATCAGCTGATGCCATGAGATTCGCTCCTGACCACGTTGGTGGATGCAAATCTACCCCGCCGACCGCCGTCGCGGCAGGTACTGCCGGGGCGCGCGGGCGGCTAGCATGGTGGCCTATCCGGTACGGCAAACCACCAGGCAAACGGCTATGAGCGACGCGAAAAGCGCTACCGTCATTGCACGTTGGGGCGACAGCTAGCGATGTATCACATCGTCGTCGCACTTGCCGTCATCGCGCACTTCGCATTCCTTTGCTACCTGATCGTCGGCGGGTTCGTCGCGCTGCGCTGGCGCCGCACGATCTGGCTGCACGTGCTCGCGGTGCTGTGGGGCATCGCGATCATCACAATGCGTCTCGACTGTCCTTTGACCTGGCTGGAGCGTTGGAGTCGCGCGAAGGCCGGGATGGCGCCGCTGCCGTCGGACGGCTTCATCGCCCACTACGTGATCGGCGTGCTTTACCCAGCAAGCTGGGCCGACTGGGTGCCGGTTGCGGTGTTTGCGCTGGTAGCGGTGTCGTGGGTGCTATTTGTGCGGATGCGCCCCGATTATCGGCCGATTAGCGCCAACGACGTGCTTTGACCCGTCCGCGATGAGCTTCGGTCCGCCCGCGCGCGGCTAGTTCACTGCCGCGTTCGCGGGCGGTTTCGGCGAGTTCGCTGCCGCGTTCGCGGGCGGTTTCGGCGAGTTCGCTGCCGCGTTCGCGGGCGGTTTCGGCGAGTTCGGCGGCCAGTTCGGCGCCTCGTTCACGGGCTCGCTCACCGTAATCCGCGCCGCGCTCGCGGGCCGTTTCGGCCCACTCGGCGCCGCGTTCGCGCACCGTCTCCGCCAGCTCGTGGCCTCTCTTACGTGCGCGCTTGCGCGCGGCTTTGACCACCGGCGCGCTCTTCTCTTCGGCAGTACTGACGAGTTCGCTGCCGCGTTTGCGCGCGGCCTCGACCAGCGGTTCGCTTCTTTCGACCGCCGTGCTGGCCAGTTCACGGCCCCGCTCGGCACCCACCTGAAGGCCGTGCGCGATTCGTTCGCCGAGCTCGGAATCAAGGAAGCTGCCGTCGGAGCTATCGAGCGAGAGCGCGTCCGAAATTCGCCCGGCCGCTTGACGACCACGCCATCCCAATGACGGCTTACCTGCCGTGTCGGCCGACGCAATGATGAGCCCGCCCAGCAGGCTCAGGTCGGTGAGGAGGTCGCGGCGCTTCTGTGCTTTGAGTTCCGGGTCGCTCTCATTCCAAAACAGGTGTCCGCCAAGGCTGCCCGGTATCACCGTAAACGCCAGCGCCGCGGAGGCGATCCGCGGCAATTTGCCGGTAGCGAGCAACAGACCACCCCCGACCTGGACGGCCGCGTTAATTCGTGCCGCAGTCTCGGGATTCGACGGAACCTTGCCTCCTAACGGTTCCGGCAGCGTCCGTAACGCCGCCACAGTGGGTTCGGCCGCATCGACGGTGGCCTTGGGGTTTCGCAATGTCTCGACACCTTGGCCGATGAATGCCGCGGACAGCAAAGGACGAGCGATTCTGCGGATCAACATGGCGGGTGTGTTCCCAGGTTGGCCGCTGTGCAAACCGGGGGTCGGTGCTATTCGATCGGCGGGGGTGCATCATGGCGCAGCCGCAGCGGTAACAGCACCCAGAAACCGAGCTCAGCCGTCACCGCGCATGCCCCGGCAATCGCGCCCGCCGCCGGACCGGCCACCGCGCCGAAAATGACCACGGCTACCCCGGTAAGAGACAAACCCATCAGTAATAGCCCGGCGTAAGCGAATCGGTGTGCGGCGGAGACGACAAATTCGAGTCGATGCCGACGAAACAACAAGCGGTGCATCGCCACTGGAGCCTCCAACAGTACGGTGGCGGCAATCGAGCAGCCAACTGTTGCCAGATAGATCGCCCGCATCGTCGTGTTCAGGGTCTCGAAGCGCTGCTGGAACGGCAACGTCAACAAGAAGCCGGTCAGCAATTGGACGCCGGTCTGCACCACCCGCAACTCCTGCAGCAGGCTGATCCAATTACGGTCTAATCGTTGGATTTCGGTCTCAGAGCGCTCCGAGGTATCCCAGGTTTGGTCGCGGTCAGGGTGATCGACGACGTCCATGGCCGTGATCATGCCAGCCTTCAGTCGTTGTGGCCGCCAATTGTTGCACTAGCCGCGCTGCGGTGTGCCGGCCAACAGCAGTCGCGCTGAGGTCTCCAATCGGTCCGCGATCTGCGCGTACGACGCATATCCCATACCGGCGCGCACTAGCGCGCCCGCGTAGAGGAGCTCCAGCGGTTCGACGACGTCAGCGCAGTCCGGGCCCAAGGCCGCGGCCAGGCGCTGATGAATCTCGCGGCCGATGCGCAGCCGCAGATGCTTGACCTCGGGGTCCTTACCCAGCAGCGCAGTGGTCACCGCACCGGCAAGTTCCGGTTCGTCGGCTACCAACAGGGCGATGTGTCGCAGTACCGCGATCACGCGCACGGTCGGATCGGGCGAATCGGTCGTCGGAACCGGAGTGGAGGCTAGCCGCCGCCAGAAAACCTCCGCAACGAGGTGTTCCTTGGATGAGAAGTATGTATAGGCTGTCGCTGCGCCAACACCCGCCTCGGCGGCGACCATACGAATCGTCAACCCGGAGAAGCCTTCTCGGCTGAGTACTTCAATCGCAGCATGGCCCAGCCGGTCAACGGTGTCGGCTTGCTTGGCGGTCAGTCTCCGTCTGGTCGATTCCCGAGCTACCGGGTTGGACACGTGTCCGGACACTACTACACCGTCGCAGGAGCGGCAAGACGACTGTTACGGTTCAACCGATGACGTTCTCCTCACACCCGTCGGCCGCTGACGAGCGGACTATCGAGTTATTCCAACTGGCGGATCGGGTCACCGGATTCATGCCCACCGACGAAGGCCGGGCGCTGCATGACGCTGCGTTGAGCTACTTCGATCACGGCGTTGGCGTAGAGATTGGGACGTACTGCGGCAAGTCCACGGTGCTGTTGGGGGCGGCGGCGCACGCGCGTGGCAGTGTTCTCTACACCGTCGACCACCACCACGGTTCCGAGGAACATCAGCCCGGATGGGAATACCACGACACCTCGCTGGTCGACGCGGCCACCGGACGTTTCGACACCCTGCCCACCTTGCGGCGAACGCTCGACGACGCCGGCCTAGACGATAACGTCGTGGCAGTGGTGGGTAAATCGACCGTAGTGGCGACCGGGTGGCGCACACCGCTGCAACTGTTGTTCATCGACGGCGGACACAGCGAGGCCGCGGCGCACCAAGATTTCGACGGATGGGCTAAATGGGTGAGTACCAGTGGCGCGCTGATCATTCACGACGTCTTCCCCGACCCGCGTGACGGCGGCCAGGCGCCGTACCAAATCTATTGCCGGGCTGTGCAAAGCGGCGCATTCGTGGAGCGATCCGTCACCGGGTCAATGCGTTTGCTGGAGCGGGTAACGGGCGAGGCCGGCGCTGCGGTTTAGCGATCCGACGGACTGATCACACATTCGCAGTCGTAGTCACCTTCCAGGCCGCGCGGCAGATCCGCGCCGCGGAAGATGCCGTTGCCGGCGGTGGTGCACGACAGTGCGTCGGCAGCGAGAATCACCGCTGCCCCGGTCCAGGTGGTTCGCTCGACGGGCCAACGCTTTCCGTCGCTGAACACCAATCCGGTCCAATAGGAACCGTCGTCCTCACGCAAGTGCTGCATGGCGGCGAACTGCCGCAGCGCCGCCTGGCGGCTGCCCATCGCATCGAGTGCCAGCACCAATTCGCAGGTCTCCGCGCCGGTCACCCACGGCCGGTCATCGACACACCTGATGCCCAGACCGTCGACCACGAAATCGCCCCACCGCTCGGCGATTCGGGCGGTCGCGGCGGGACCCCGAAGCGCACCAGCGAGGATCGGGTAGTACCAGTCCATCGAGTGGTGCGGCTTCTCGCTGAACGCCGAAGGGTGGACAGCGATCGCGTGGCCCAGCCGGCCCAGCGCGACCTCCCATTCCGGTTGCGGCTCGTCGACATAATTCGCCAGGGCCAGAGCACAGCGAATGCTCTGGAAGATACTGGCGCACCCGGTCAGAAGCGCTTCGGCAACCGGGTCTGAAGGACCACGCGCCCAACAGATTTCGCCGCCCTCAAGTTGTAGCTCCAAGACAAAGTCGATGGCGGCCTGCACCGTCGGCCACATCGCGGTGGCAAAGGCGTCGTCGCGGGTGATCAGTACGTGGTGCCAGACTCCAACCGCGATATAAGCACAGAAGTTGCTGTCGCTGTTGGCGTCCTCGACGACACCGGCGCGAAGCTGGATCGGCCATGACCCATCCGCACGCTGCTGGCGCCGACACCAGTCGAACGCGTGCCGCGCCGGGTCCATCAGGCCCGCTGCGGTGAGTGCCATCGCGCATTCCACATGGTCCCATGGGTCCGTATGCCCGCCTTCCGACCATGGGATTGCACCCGACGGCTCTTGCACCGCGGCAATCGATTCCGCGGTCTGTCGGCATTGAGCAGCAGAGAAGACGTCAGAGACGCCCGGTGTCTCAAACAAGTTCAACGGCGGCCACCGGTTTGTCGAAGTACAGGGCGACGCTCTTACCGATCAGTGGGTTGAGCGTTGACTCGGCCAACCGGGTAACGCGGGGGCGCTGCATCATGTCCCAAACCAACATCTTGTGATAGGCGATGACTGCAGGATGCCGCGAATTATCAACGCCTACCAAACATTTCAGCCACCAGAACGGTGCGTGCAAGGCGTGTGAGTGATGGGTATGAGTGAAGCTCATTCCGCGGTCGGCGATCGTGGCGCGCAGCTGGTTCGCCCGGTAAATGCGAATGTGGCCACCCTCGTTGCTGTGGTAGTCGTCGGAGAGTAGCCAGCACAAACGTTCGGGAAACCATCTGGGCACGGTGACAGCCAGCTTGCCGCCGACTTTGAGCACACGAATCAGCTCGTCGATCGCCGTGTTGTCGGCCGGAACGTGTTCCAGGATCTCCGAAGCGATGACGCAGTCGAACGTCCCATCGGGATAGGGCAAGGCCAGCGCGTCACCGACCACGGCCTCGGCGTGAGCCGATCGGGGCACCTCGCCGGACTCGGCCATGGC
>Ga0210396_10003706_pt1 | contig 15153 bp, 20 predicted proteins | sample IncBWH17OmetaG_FD_155466 | JGI IMG/M metagenome (GOLD analysis project Ga0210396, IMG submission 155466) | Forest soil microbial communities from Barre Woods Harvard Forest LTER site, Petersham, Massachusetts, United States - Inc-BW-H-17-O ... | reverse complement strand
GCTTCGTTGCCACTCATTAATCTCGGATAGCAATTCACTCTTTCTCGTTTCGTTGGTTTCCGTTGCCAGTTGTCGTTCAAGTTCCGCTATGCGCCCAGCCGCAAAATCTGGGCGTACTGATTTCTTAGGTTTTCAAATCGCATCATCATGGCTCCTCTTTCAATAGTGTCTCACGAGGATGGCTCGGGTCACTTAACTCAGCATAGGGCATCGGTTTCTTTTTACTTCAGATTCAAAGCACTCGGTTAGCTATCGCTTTGCTCCGCGTCGCGCCATACCCTCTGCTACACTGAGTTGGAGCTTCCGGTCTTGTTCATCCATTCGCAAAAACGCCTTCGCCAGCTTCTGAAATGCTTCACGCTCGTTGCCACGCGTGCCCCACGATAAGCTGTTATCTTTGGGCTGTCGCAGTTTTGGGATTCTCACCGACTCTTGGTCAGTGAACAGTCGGTACAAAGGAATTTCGAGAGCATGAGCGTATTTTTCAAGAGTTCCAATCGAAGGAACTGTGTGGCCGTGTTCAACGCGGGATGTGTAGCAACGAATGAGACCCGTCCGGTTCTGAATGTCACCTTGGCTCAGATTCTTCGCGAGACGCAGCTCACGGAGTTTGGCACCAATTTGCATGAGCTGAGACTATACCAGCCGGTGCTCTGCTTGAAAGTTGCGCGAAAGAACTTACAGATGGCAGATTCAACGGACAAACCTACCCTAGAACTGCGGGTCCAATCATTCGGTGCCGCAACCGACCTAAAATTCGATTCAAAAGGTGGCTGCGTCCAAGGCTTGAAAGAATAGGGGCGCGGCGTCCGTCGATTTTTTCCAGCGCCCTGCGAATGCGTGCATCGCGGCCTGCGGAAATGAATCCCCTTCGGAGCGTCGCCATCGCTTCACCATCGCGTCCTGCTTGGTGATATACCTCGGCGAGATTTAAATAGAGTTGGGGATGGTTCCACTTCATTTCGAGAGCTTCCCTGCACAGCTTCTCGCCGGCAAGATAACGCTTCTCGGCTACAGCGGAGAGCATGCCTACATACGAAAGATAGAACGGATTTTGCGGCTCAGCCTTAAGAGCCCGGCGCATGTGCGCGAGCGCGATACCCTTGTGCTCATCATGCAGGTGTCTTAGACACTCAGTGAATTCTGCGAGTCCTATACCAGTCGGCGAGTGTGGCCCCATCTCGTCTAACATAGGCCGTCCCCCTAAGACGAGTATCCGAAGTAAATTCGGAGACTAACGCCATCTGTCCAGAGAGGCACGCGTCTGGCGTGGTTAATTTGCCCAAAGGTCTACTGTCCCTTGGGACAGGCGAAGGTGTTGCTGAACGAAGTAAGGGCAAGATGCGGAGCGCTGGGTTTCTGGCAGTCTTTCACGGAAGTTTCTTGGTTTGGGGACCTTTCAGAGACCAATTACCTTGGTTTCGGCCACTTCGCCACGAGCCGGTGACTTCCTTCGTTGCCGTGCTTTTCAGCATCTCTGCCAAGGATTCCGTAGTTGGGCTCGTCGCATCAGCGGTCCAACTCCCGGAGAGCAACTGTCCCTTCCTCGGTCGAGCTGTCCACGTGCCCTGCCAGCGCTGGCCCAATTTCTGTGCCGACCACGTCCCTTCCAGAATGACATCCCCTGCACCGTCAATAAGTGTCCATGACCCGAGTGCACGATTCGGATTGTGAAGTGAAGCCTCCGCTGACCATGTGCCACCGAAAATTTGGTTGGGAACTGCTGTCGCCGTCCACGAGCCAAGCAGGACGGAGGAATCCTCCTGGGCGAGAGTGCAGAAACACAGAATCAGACCGAAAATTAAAGTCCATACCTTCATTTCGACAGCAGGTTCTCTTAGCGAAGTGTGAGCGCGACTGCGTAGCCAGTTAGCAGCCCATGGAAGAATGCCTGCCGCACTTTTTGATTCGAGTCTTTGTAGTGGCGAGCCGCATCGTCAAGCGCGCGAAGTAATTTATCGCGCCGAGCTTGTTTGCCCCCTCCCTTCACCAGCTTGGCCAATAGAACTCGTACCGCGTCGTCGTCGCCGATTGTAAACCTATGCGAATGTTGAGCCATGACTGCACCTCCATATTTCAAATTGTATTCGTATTGGCTTCTCGTATCTCATCAATCGCAATCCATCCCAAAATTTACCGTCATGACCGCCTCGTACACCGCCTATTCTCGGTATTTGCACACAGTCTGGGTGTTTGGACACTAGAAACGGCGGAATATGCAGGAACTCCGAAAACAGCGTAAATCGATACGCCGGACAGTTTCTGCCAACTCTACTGTGAACGCCTGATGCCAAAGGTTTGTTGTGGGGCTAAAATCGTCGCATATGCAAATGTGACCCAGCCATCAACAAGGAGGACACGATGGGGAAGGAAATGAAATTTGGAACGCTATCTTGCGCCTTGGTTCTGTTTTTTGCCTGTTCTGTCGCCACACGCGCACAGGACGCCGGAACGCAGGAATCAAAAGCACAAGCCCAAACTGAAGCAGGACCGCATCACGGACAGCACGCGAGTCATCTAGAGTGGCTGAGCAAGGAGCTTAACCTCACCGATGAGCAAAAGGAAAAGGTCAAACCAATCTTGGATGAACAGACAAAGCAGATGCACGCCGCACAGGAAGACAGTTCCTTAAGCCAAGAGCAGAAGCGCGACAAGATGAAGCAAATCCATCAAACCACCCATTCCCAAATTAACGACATTTTGACGCCCGAGCAGCAGAAGAAATTTGCGGAACTCAAAGAGCAGCAAAAGGAACACCGAGAAGGAAGCAAGGAGAACCCGTCCGAGCAGCCTAAGCAACCGTACTGAGTACAAGTACGCCTGAACCGGGAGGACTCCTTCCCTAATACAGAGTTTGGGGCTTGGCTGTGAGAGGGGTCCCTTTACACGGTGCCAAGCCTTGGGCGTTTGGACTCTGCGATAAAGAGGAGTCCTCACCTACTTAGATGCTTCAGCGGATGTAGATGGTTTTCGCTTTCGATTCGTTCTTAGCGAGCGAGCTGGTGGTAACATATCGCTTACATGAAAAGCTATCTTGAGTGCGAGTGCATATGCCACCGAGGAATCACGGTTGGGCATTGTGTGCCGTGCTGCTCCGCTGTCGGGCTTTCGAGAACAAAAGCAAAGTTACTTAGCACTCGTGTGAAGAAACTCAACACGAAGTTAGCGTAATGGCAAAATGGACGCAGTCGTGGTGACCAGTATGAAACTCAGCTTTTATTAGCCTGGAATGCGAGGAGGTAGCAAATGGCGAAGAAGGTAAAGCCGAAAAAGCGTCCTAAACCACGAAAAGCGATTAAACGTGGTAAGTCTGGTATTCCAGAACCAAACATCAGCGCGGTTAGCGACTACGTGGCCGAAACGAGTTAACTGCAATGGGACGCATGCTTACGCGGTGCGCCCAAGGCCAGGACGCTGGGCGGTTCGGGTGAACCGAAGCCACATCAGTTGATGCTCTTACCGGTTCGGCTCATTGTGCAGAGTTCGGTAGGCGAAGTTAAACCCTTCGGGCGCCACTTTCACCAACCCCTGGTACGGCCGGTCTATGTTCGCGATGGCGACTAGCACAAGCGAAATCAAGAAGGTGAGCATCACTACCTGCACCAAGTGAAAGCGGAAGTTGGGCACTCCAAAGAAACAGGATGCGGCGACGGTAATGAGGCCGCCTGCAATTAGCACCGCCCAAAGTATTCCGGGAAGGCGCTCGCGGCTTTCCATGGCCCGAAGCCGCCTGTATTGGGTCAATCCGCGCAACTCCTCCATTAGTTGATAGGCCGCGATGGCGTCTGGTTGAGCATGCGCTTGACTCTCCCCTGCCAGCTTCCAGAGTTGGTCAATCATCTCGGCACCTTCAGGGGTCATCTGTCCTTTTTCCATCAATGGCCACTCGCGAACCAAAGTGTTGTCTACATAACGGACGCATACGTCCTGGATTTGCTTCGCATTTGGGTCTTTCAGTTCGGTGGCGATGCGGAAAACATTCACTAAAGCATTAGCTTCCTGTTCCTCGTTGGCTTGCGCCTGTTGGAACATTGACCACACCCCCGACAGCGTGAAGGCAAGAATCACTGCGTAGGTGGTGCCAATGACGGCTACCACGGCGCCGGTGAAATCATTCGACTCCCTGCGGGAGGGCGCGGTGGACGTGCGCGTTACGAGGAAAAGGAACAGCACGGCCGCGCTGACAGACGCGATGACAATGAAAACGTTGTACAGCACAATCACCATCCGCTTGTTAGCGGGCCTTGCTGTCCCACGATTAGAAGACCTGAGCTATCCCTTCTTTCTCTTTGCCCACCGAGCTTTCTGCGCCATCGAGATTCGTTTGCGTCCTGCTGCCGATATCCCACCGCGACCGGTCGGTTTGGCACCCCGCTTAGCACCTTTCTCAAAAGCGTCAATCAGATGTTCTATTTTCGCCATCTCCATCTTGAGATGCTGATATCTCTTGCGAAGTGCCTTTTCAAATTTGGTTACGAAGTCCACGTTTTCTCCTGGAGTGTGCCTAGGTGCCCCGTAACTCTCGCTGAAGCAATCAAACGATGCAAGGCGGTTGTTGCCAAGACAACTACCGCACTTCTTACTCTCGAGTAGAGACTGCCCCGAAGGACAGTAGCCTTCAGTGACGAACCTCGGGTAGTGTCAATGGGCACCTTACGTTCCTCACTTGGTCAACCGGGGCCTGAATATGTCAATCGAACAGCGACGCAGTGAACGGCTCACCCTAGACGTACCTCTTGTTATTAGAGGGGAAGTTGCCGACCGACAGAAGTTTCAAGAAGAAAGATTTACGTTGATTGTGAATGCTCATGGCGCACTGTTGCCGTTGGGGACGAGAGTCTCCATAGGGCAAAAGCTGCTCCTTCTGAACCCGACGAATTGGCATGAGTGCCAGGCTAAGGTTGTCTATGTTGAACCAACTTCTGATGGCTTGGCTCGAGTGGGCATCGAACTGAACCGCCCTGTGCCTGAATTTTGGCAAGTCAGTTCTCCTCCTGCAGATTGGCACCAGTCTTGAATAGTTTCATTCTCGATAGCAGCGAGGGAAACCCATCCGCCGTATTAGGGCTGACCCGCATCGATGATTGGTTGCGGCGTCAGCGGAGGTGGCAATGAAAACCCACAATTGCAAGGTCGCTATCGTTCTTGTTGCTCTTGCGTTCCCTCCGCTCTTCCCGACTCCCAGCTATGCACAACAGAAATCACAAAAACCACAGAAACCCACGGCGCTGACGCTGGATGATATTCTGGCGTGCACACACAGTCCCACGATGCGATTCCTGAAAAGGAGCGTGGACGAGATTCGCGCGACTAGTACGGAGACCGTAGGTCAGACCAGCTATTACGACCGCCGAGTTGAGATTCATTGGTTGGACGCTGATGATGTAGCTGATATTTCTAGCCTTGCCGAAAGAGACTTTTGTAGCTCTGGGTCCCTTGAATTCGTGACCGTGCCACAGGGTCTCCAATCTGTCCGATACGCCAGCGCTATTCATCGGGAAGCCGGTCATTCCTATAGCCTGAGTGTGCAGCAAGTGTATTCCAGCAATCACACGTTCTTGCAAGAACACGGAGTTGTTCCCAATTCCGCAAAGCATCTTCTTACCATCACAATAAGACCCGTTCAATGCAATCCTCAAGCTGCTGGCGAGAGTGGTGTGCGCAGGGACGTTACTAAGATATGGAAGTCCGAAACCGGGGTATCAATTCAATGGCGGGAAGGGAAAAACAAGAACGACTGGGTCTTCTATCGAGCGATGTATGATTCGCCGGGTTGCGAGTGAGAAATCTCCCTATCCGGTACAGTCGAAGAAAATTCATCGAACCGCTTCCTGAATCGGCCTAGCTATCAGTTCAAGGTTTCACGGACTCTGCCCGGCTGATTTGGTAGCTTTCGATGAGGGCGCCAACGCCCAAGCTGCCGGAATGACTCTCGCCAGTTTCCTCTACTCGAACGGCTCGTGCTTTCCCGGTGACATAGGCTTGAGTGGCTCCGGTGATTTCAATTGGGAGAGCAATTGAAAACTCGAAATTTGTCCCCACCGTAAACTTTCGGCTGATGTTGAAATAGAAACCGTGAGTTGAAATGTCCCGTGTCTGGACCAAAACTGATTCTACGGCAGGCAGGTCGGGCGCAAGTCTAACCTCAACCGGAAGGGCCAGATTGTATCGAGAATTTGCGCGACGCTCTTTCACTGTATCTCGCCGATTGCATCACCGAGACTCGTGGCTCAAACGTTTAGCGAAAGGCATACAGAGGCATGTCCCTGTGGTGACACACCTACGTAAGTATCGCTTAGTCGAATTCGTGAAGATGAAACGAACCGCGGACGCTGGGTGAAAATAGAACACGCCGAGTTTGTGCGTAAGAGGAGGATGGTCCTCCTTCCCTGAGGAACCATCCCCCAACACCAGTCACTGCGCTGTGACTCTATAGAAAATGGTGGCCGACCCCCATAGTACGAGTTCTCCAGTACTACCGCGGCGCTCAGACATTGCAGGTGGCAGGCGCACAAAACAGCACTGAAGAAAGTCGGACCGCCTACCGGGGAGGCACCTGTCCTCGGTATTTTGGTGGGCTCAGCCGTTCAATGAAAACTGTCAATCGCCTGAGTTTCGTCTTCCGTGGTAGGAACTATGTCCAGCAAGTGCACCGTCTCTAGCACCAGCCTTACATTTCCACGAGGCCGCAGGAGTCTCAAACTCGCACCACGGCGCTCGAGGGATTTGAACGCTCGGAGGACGCTGCTGATACTCGAGGAATCCATCTGCGTCACATCGGTCAGATTAAGCAGAATCTTGTCATTCCCTTCGCCAATCAGATGTCGAAGTTGGTTATCTAAGAGGTCGTTATCGCGACCAATCGTCGCTCTTCCGTGTAGGTCAACGATGACTACATCGGCGACATGACGAACGAAAAGTTGGAGGTCCATAGCTGTATTCTTCTTAGACGATAGTGGTGAGCCCTTAGTGAGCAATCTACTACTCGTCACCTCTCCTGAAGTCTGAATCCCATGCCACGGCCGCTTCGCGATTTTTGAACTGAGTGGCTTTGCATCAACGTGCATTCTTTTCCTTTCCACGGTTTCAACTGCCGAGAGCTTCCGGTCGAGGTGTGGCTCGAAGCGAAGACCACCTGAATGCAATTCACAAATATTCCCGGTTGCAGCACCGCATCGTGGACAGGGAACTGAGAACAACTGTCTTGATGTCAGCTCTTTCATTCTCATTCGAACATGCTGCGCTAACACCCTGCCGTAAATCTGTTCCATTTGGGACATTCTGAGAATTGTCAGATTGTGTTCAATAAATCTATCGTGACCAGCTCTCTCATCATCTTCAGAACCACAAATCCCGCTCAAGACCACCTACCGCCTTTTCTGGGTATTTGGACGCAGTCTGCGGTGTTTCACACTCGATTCGGCGGAATATGCGGGAAACTGAGAAAACACCGCAAATCGATGGGTCTAGGTGTTCCTGATGACCAAGTCTTAAAATAGGGTGGAGGTATTCACAGGTTTTAGTTTCACACGACCGCGTTAATCAGGAGTCATCCTCAGGCCTGCACAGAATAATCCGACTGCGTCAAAACGAAATTATCCGAATCCAAGGCGTGCGAAAAGAGACAGTATCGATTCCTAGTTGGTGTAGGCTTAGACTGTGATGACTGATTATCATTATCAGTGGCGCGACCTGCCAGCGCCTCGTAGTGCCGCTATAGTCGTAGCCGTGGCCCTCTTGATTGGCATCGCTTTCGCCTTTGCTCTTGTGATGTTTTTGGCAATAACTTAGCCAAGGGCCAAACTACCAAGCAGACCAGCAAAAATCGCCCCACGATTCCGTGTTCAGTGGATGGTCAGTAGCCCGTTATTCCTCTTCGAGGCTTGCGGCTCGGGCTTTTAAGACCCGTTGATTAACCCTCCACGAAATAGCCTAGTACGGAGGATGGGCGTGTCTCCCGACAAAGTTACCCAGTACAAATTGTGGAGTACCTAAAAGCCTTAGAGCGAGCCAGTTAACTCGGTGATTCTATGAGGAATTCCAACTGCGCCGATGGCAAGCGGAATGCACAACTGTCACTTTGAAATGATTCTTCACGACTCAAACTCGTTTCGCAAAGGGCTCGAAACGGAGCCCACTTACGATATTTTCAAACGCCGTGACGACGGTTATCCGTTCTGGATTACGACTGTTAAGACTCTGGAGGAAGCCAGGGCACGCACAACTGGCTACGCTCTTGTCGTGCCAGGGGACTACTTTATTTACTCGCAAGGAGAAGGAATTATCCTTGAATGCGTCACCTCGCAGAAGGAAGAGCGTCGAGCCTCGCGCCTATTCTGGTTTATGCCACAATCTTGGAATTCCATGCGGCACGGAAAAGCCGCCTAGCGAATTTGGCCCCGCCCTCAGGAGAAGATTATGGAGCATACTCAACGGAGGGCACTCGGTTTACTGGTGATTTTTGCCACGGTCCTGACAGTGATAGCGACCTGGAACCTACCCGAAACCGCTGATACGGAGAAGTAGTCTAGGGCTCTTGATTAGAACTCCAACCGCATGTTCGGTTTTTCATGAAAACGAACGGGCGTGATAGCGCCGAACAACTCAAGCCAAACGGAGACCGGCAAGCGATGCCCGAGCTGCACCAGCACTCTTGTCGGGAACAATAACTAATTCAAGTGTGGTCACTGCCGAGAGTTCAACAGCGTAGTCCTCTATCTCCTGTACTGACTCGGGCGGACTGAAGTTCCACTGCTGGCGGACGATTTCTCGAAAAGAATCTCCACCGTCAGAAGACCACCGCAGGACGAACTCCTGCGTGCGCGCATTCTCGCTATCCTTGAAATCCAGCCAGATACGTCTGAGCTTTTGTGGCTCATCGAAAATCAGACGGATAGTCTGCGTCCCCGGATACGCCGCGCGCCAGCCCTGGTTTTCTCCGCCTAGCAGCGCGGATTCAATCGGATATCCGTCTTCTTCCGATGTGACCTCGACCAACGCCCGATGCCCCACATCCAGCCAAGGTTGACCAGAAGGTGGCATACTCGGCAAAATCTGTCGCTTACGCATCTCAATCCTTACTTTACTCCTAGCTCTGCCCCGGTTGCTCAGCGATTTGAGCAATGGACTCAATTACAATGAACGCAGGTTCTGGCAAAGGAGGATGGGCGAACACGCAAAGACGGCTCACCAGATGACAGAGATTCTCCGACCGTTCTTGACAAGACTCGACGTGCCATCCGCGACAAGGCGAAGAACACGTACACCGCCTGTTCTCGGTATTTGCATGCAGTCTGCGGTAGTTTCGTGCTGAAAACGGTTAGGACTGCAGGAAGACGGGAAAGCGACGGATACTCGGTTTAATTGCGACTCGCGGCTAGCCCTTGGAGCAGAAGAGGTTGCCCAGAGGAGTTTTTCCGCAGCCTGCTAAGGAAAGTTGCCGACTTTCATATTTCAATTGTGCAATCACTACATTAAAGATGCTTGCTTTTCAAATAGGCATCCATGAATGCGCGCTTCGATGATTTCCTTTTCACATATTGGTCTCGATTGGCGTTCGCAGTAATTGTTGCAGTGCTATGTTGTTTTGGTATATCTCCTATCTTCATTTCTTTAAGCCTGGCATTGAATTGTTGTATGTCAATTGAATCCTTTCCTGCAAATACTGCCCCTATCTTAGTGCTTTTCCCTTTGGGCAAAGATTCAAGTTTCGGCATGCCAGGTATGGTGATTTTCCCAGCTAAGGCCTGGTTTAATTCCGCTCTTTCACTATTGCTTAACTTGCTTAACCGCAATGACAAAAGATAATCGCTTTTAGTTTCATATTCCTTTTTTGAGCCTCTCTTATTGCTATACATTCCTTCGAATTTGTCTTTAAATTTAGCTTCGTCCATGAATGTGTTCGCTTTCTGAAGATTGCCAAATCCATTAAAGCTGATGTAAATATTCCAGTTCATTTTAATGTCGCCCACGAATATCCCATCGCTATAGTCACTGTCAAAATTAAAATCCAATATAACCCCACCATTTATTACCTGCTTTGTCCAGCGTTCCCTTCTCGGGTCATTATCATCTGTAATCCCGTTCCAATTGGTAATGTGCACATTCCCATCATCAATTGCAACATTATCCCTTGCATCTGCCTGATAAGGGCTTATCGTGCCGGCATAGTAGTAAGGCATTTCCGGGATAAAAACTTTGAGCTGCTTCACACTCGCATATTCAAGGCCTACTCCGCACCATCCTTCGTTGCCCATATTTCTAATAAAAAAACTCCAAGTATCATTCATGGCTACCGAGCCATCCGGATTGACGGATGTTTGCTCATCAGTCAAAATAAACATGCCATATACCGGGTGTAGTTCTGTGGTTGCCTGATTCGCATTATCATGACCTATATCAATACCTGCCATGCCTGTGACAATGGCCAATTTATTTTTGACCATTGATTCGGCTTCAGCATAATTGCCGGTCCCCAAGTGGGTTCCCCAAAAACTATCGCCATGGTCAACCGCATCATGAAAACGATTCCACCAAATATTATAATCGTCGTCCACAGGGTCGGGGAACTCATCGCTGTCAAATTCAAGCGCTAAAAATTGATTCATTGGGTCCGGGTCATCGCTCCAGAGATACAAAGATGAATCCGGTGATTGAAGGAAAAAATTGTAATCGTCATCACTGGAATGGTCACTAAAATTCAAAATACCCACTTCAGTCACAGGAAACCAATTCATATGACCACCATGCCCGCTAAATATCTCAGTACAGCCAACCTGGCCATCATTATAGTGAAGATTTTGGCTCGTACATGAAGGACTGCTTTTCCAGTCAGAAGGATTGTCGCTCAAGGGGCATTGGGCAAATGTCCCCGGGGCTGTGCCATTCACGAGCTTATATTGCCAATTTGGGTTTAGAGGATATAAGTTATAGTCAAATCTCCATTGACGCGTATTTTGGTTGTATGCTGCGATATCCATCGGTTTATATGCAGGAGGAGTGCAACCAATTAGACAAAATGCCATAGTGCTCAATGGCAACAATCCGGCAAGCTTATGAGTTTTAATGATTGTAATTTCGAGCAGCATAAATTAATTGTAGAGAATAGCCCTCGCAATCCTAGTATCACGTCACAACCGAGGCAAGCTCTTTCACAGATGGACGAACCAGACCGAAAACTATACATGTCGATGGCGCAGCGAATGATGAAAAGAAGTGCGAAAGCGTAGCCACCCTCCGCGAATTCCTAGTCACTGCCCGCCTCTCACGCTGAAAAATAGGGATAACTGGCGCACGTGAATCAGTGTCAGACAATGCGGTACGCTCTACTCGCGACTGCAGTGTCTTGACACAGGATTCGGCGGAATATGCAGGAAACTGTGAGAATGCCGGGAATCGAGTGGAATGCGATAAAACGATGCGACCGTTGTCGTTACTGCGCTCTCGATTCCTTGACCGAATTCTCGCCTCAGGATTACACTCCCCAATAGCCGGAGGTACCGATGTTGCCGGATATTTCATCCCCTGGCGGGTTTCTTCTAGGTGTTCTAAGCCTCGTTGGTGTTATTGCTTTGATTTATGCGCTTTACCGCTCCATCGGCTCTCTCTCCATGCGGTCGAGAGGCACCGACAAACTGGCCCATGAACTCAGCCGCATCGCCACCGCACTTGAGCTCTTGGTACGTCAACGACAAGAACCACAGGCTGGAAGCGCTCGGGAGGCGAGCCAAACTGCGAGCGAGGGTAATTTGCATCCGGATGCACCACTCAATATTCCCACTCCGGTTCATCGACCTGACGAGGCGGAACAAGAGGAGCCAAAGGGAGAAGCTAAGAACTCCGGGACAATACCGCTCTCAATGTTCGGACGCGGACGGTAGAGAGTGAACCTGTAGCAATCAAATTCGCATCGCAGTTCTACATTCGTGTACACGAGGGTGATACCCGAGAACCTCGGACTATTCTGCTGGTCCTCTAACGACTCGCAGGTCGAGGTGGTCGAGCTGATATGTGCTCTCCGGCTGAAGTGCCCTAGAACAGTGCAGTGTCATAAGAGTGTGATAGTTTCTTTGCTCAGAACGGGTATGAACGAATCAGAACGGAGCAAGACCTTGTATTTGATTCACTCTGCGCGCAACCTATCCAAGCGGAGGCTGTTTGTGCCGACCATTCGCGCTTTTTCTCTTTGTATCGCACTGTATCTGACTGCCGCGTCATCGGTCAGCGCGCAGATTCAACCACGGCCTACCCGCCCGCCTGAGGTTGCTGTGCCCAATAAGAACCGCCCAATCGGATTGGGTTCGATTGCTCGCGAGCTCGCAGCAGAACTTAGTGGTATCGGTTGCAGGAAAGTTGTCGTCATGGATTTCTGGGGCTCCGATGCATCTTGGTCTCCGCTCTCTTCGTGGTTGGCGGACCACTTTTCTACAGCTATTCGGAGTTCTGGTTACCCAATCGAGGTGGTTGACAGGGCTCAATTGTTAATCAGCCTGGGAGCAAACGGGCTCTCCCACGTAATCGGGAGCAGCCTTGAAATAGAGCAGGTGGCAAACTCGCTCGGCGCAGATACGCTAGTTCAAGGGACCTACGGTTCTGCCGAGCACGGAATTGGCGTTACGCTGCATGCCTACCGCGTCACTGACCCCAGACATGAGAATCCTGATGAAGCCTACGCCCGAGACGCTGAACTAAGGGGCAAGATTCCGATGCAGGAAATTGCAATTCTGGTGCCGCTGCCACCTGATGCAAGCAAGAAGTATCTTTTCTCAGGTGAAGGAGGCGTTAGTTTCCCAGAGTGTGTTTACTGCCCGAATCCTCAATTTTCTGATGCAGCTAAGAAAAGCAAGCGGCAAGGGACCGTGTTGCTCGGCGCAATCATCACAGCAGAGGGGTCGGTTACCCAAGTCACGGTTGTCAAAAGCTTGGGTTCCGGCCTTGATGAACGGGCTATCGAATGTGTGAAAGAATGGAGATTGCGTTCAGCCGTCGACGCCGACGGCAAACCGGTTTCCATCCCAACCCCTCTTGAGGTGGTCTTTCGGCTCAATCCATAGCTCAGCTCATCGAAATCCGCCATCAAGACCGTCTCGTACGCCGCCTATTCTCGTTATTTCCGAGCGGTCTGCGGTAATTTCACGCCGGATTCGGCGGAATATGCAGGAAACTGGGAAAATACGGCAGACTGCAACGTACGCAGGTTCCGATTATCGTGAGAGTTTGCTGCGGGCCGGGCCGACTTGTCGGGAATCCGAGAAAAGTAAGCGGGTAGGCGAACACTTAACGTCCCCGCCAGGAATTTAAGCGCTCGCTCCGCGCAATCTATCCTGCTGCGCTCCAAAGGCTGGAACCCAAACTTATCCGGCATCTCTAAGCCCGTCGTTGCGCTACAGCAATCACTAGAAAGCCCGTGGATGCTATCGGTCACCTCGAGGAATGTCTACACGCAGATTGGCTGGGGCTCCCATAATATTGGCAAGTTTCGATGGCTGGGCTAAGAGTTTCTAAGCCACACTACAACAATGCGGATTACTTGTAAGTATCGCGTACTCCGCCGTGGCTCGTTTCAGTTCGGGACGGGGGCCGGCGTCCGTACGGAGTCTGTCTCACGCCCCCTGCACTTTTGCACCGCCCGGCACCTTTGCGGCGAGAATATCGAGCTTATGCACCTTCGGCTCCTGAATGAACAAATCCTGCGCCTTTCCGAACAGTGCCTTCGCAATTTCGCCGGTCAAGTGTGCTTCCCGCCCCTTCTCGTCTGCAAAAGTGTCGAAGATTCCGAATTTCGCTCCGCCAAGCTTTACGGCGTACCAGGTGACTGTCCCCGGTTCCTTCTCCGCCAACGACTGCGCTGATTTCAAGAACTCTGCTACTGTTTGCTCTTTGCCCGGCTTCGCTTCCACCTCTACCCAAATCGCGAGTTTCGACATCGTCAGTACCTCCAACCTCTAAGATGCTAGCGGTGAATATGAGTTTCGGATATTGTCGCCAATTCCGTGAGTTATTGGAACTCAGTGGTTCCCACACGTCTTTTGCGCCCAGGCCCCTCGTACGCCGCCTTGTTCTCGGTATTTGCACGCGGTCAACGGTGGTTTCACGCTGGATTCGGCGGAATATGGAGGAAATCGATTAACGACCGGAAATAGGTGGGCCGAGGCGTTCGTTGGTAGCCGGGCCAGCCATGCGTCGTGGCAATCATCCTTCGAAACTGTTACGATGCGGACCAATCAGCGCGCTGACTTTCGTCCAACGGACTCTCCTGTAGGGAGCCTCTGGCACGCGCTTTTTTAAAAAATCCATCTAGAAAGGGGAAGAATAAACATGGTGATTGGTGAGCGTCTTCGAGCAATTCGAGAAGACAAGGGATTGTCGCAAGGAGACATCGAAGCAAAGACCGGAATGCTTCGTTGTTACACGAGTCGTGTGGAGAACGGTCACACGGTGCCGTCGTTGGAAACCTTGCAGAAATATGCGCATGCCCTCGAAATTCCCATGTACCAGCTCTTTTATGATTCCGACGAAGCTCCGAAAATGCTCAGAGCGGTCAAGGCAACCGCCGAAGGGTTGAGCAAGATGGAACAGCGCCAAGTTGAATCGCTGAACAAGAAATTCCTCAAGCTGCCAAGTCGCGAACGCGGCATAGTACATGCTCTTATTTCTAAGATGGTGGCTGCTGCGCGATAGCAAGGTGGCTTCGTGGAGACCCTATTCTCAAGGCGTTTTGCGTTTCGATGTGGCTTGAGAGTCCGCCCACATGCGGAAGCCGCCGAGGAAGGCGTTTTGGTTGTTACCGAGTCGTGTCCCGGGTGGCAGCTTCCTTAATTTCTTGATATTTCCGCCTCCCAAAACTACATAATCGGCCTCGAGAGCAGTCTTCAGTTTCTCTGTTATTTTTGCTACCTGGCGACGCCACTTTTTCTTTCCCAGCCGTTTCAAGCCACGCAGCCCAAGATAATCCTCGTAAGTTTTCCCTTTCTGATAGGTTAGATGCGCCAGTTCCATCGGCTCCAGAATTCCATCCACAATCATTGCCGACCCGAGGCCAGTACCAAGCCCTAGAAAAAGCATGCGGCCACCCTTATAACTGCCAAGCGCCTGCATGGCGGCGTCATTGATTACCATTACTGGACATCCGAATGCCTCGCGGAAGTTAAATTT
>Ga0210396_10003705_pt1 | contig 15154 bp, 11 predicted proteins | sample IncBWH17OmetaG_FD_155466 | JGI IMG/M metagenome (GOLD analysis project Ga0210396, IMG submission 155466) | Forest soil microbial communities from Barre Woods Harvard Forest LTER site, Petersham, Massachusetts, United States - Inc-BW-H-17-O ... | reverse complement strand
GTAGCTGCATAAGCGCGTAGCTCCAGCCGAATGCGGATAGCAACCATCCCATTTCGCTGAGCGAGATGCCGAGATCATGGCGGATCAATGGGTTTGCTACTGAAAGAGAACCGCGATCCAGGTAATTGATCGTGCCGCAGATCAGAAGCAAGATGAGGGAAATGGCTTGGCGCCGCCGGATACGAGTATTTGGTTCGAGCTTCTCCTGATGCATGGTCTCCTGGTGCATTGTTGTAGGGGGATAGTCGGGCCAGAGTATATAGCGCGGCCTTGGTGGCACGGTGAAAGTCTTTTAAAGCCGCGGATTGATTTTGTTCTCCTAAACGCGACGGTCTAACGCAAATCGCTGGCTCACATGTTTCGATGGTACCGAGAGCTAACATCCCGTGAGCAGAAAACCTTTTGGGCGTGCTTTGGCGGGTTCGGGTTGGACGGGATGGACGTGCAGATTTACAGCTTTGTCATCCCAACGCTGATCTCGTTGTGGAAGTTAACGCCTGCCGACGCCGGGTTGCTGGCAACCTGCACACTGCTGTTTTCAGCCTTTGGTGGATGGCTCACTGGGATCCTGGCCGACCGGTTTGGACGCGTATTGATGTTGCAGGTCACTATCGCTTGGTTTGCCGGCTTTACTTTTCTCCAAGGGCTTTCGGCCGGCTTTGCCTGGCTCTTGGTTGCTCGCAGTCTACAGGGCCTCGGTTTCGGCGGCGAATGGGCAGCTGGTTCTGTCCTGGCTGCGGAGACAATCCGGAGCGAGCATCGCGGAAAAGCAGTTGGTGCTGTGCAGAGTTCCTGGTCCCTAGGTTGGGGAATCGCGGCTCTGATGGCGACGCTGTTTTTCCAGGTCATGCCGCGGGACTACGCCTGGAGAGCGTTGTTCTTTGTCGGTATATTGCCGGCCTTGTTCATTTTCTTTATCCGGCGACGGCTTCATGCTCGTGCTCGGTTTTCCATTGGGCTTTTTTGCCAGCGGTGTATTCAGTGGGATGGGTGCTTTTTTCACCGAACTTTTCCCCACTGAAATAAGGGGGAACGCGCAGGGTTTTTGCTACAATTTCGGGCGCGGACTCGCGGCCGGGTTCCCGCTCCTGGTCGGGCTATTGTCGGCTCGGCTGCCTTTAGGACAAGCGATCGGGATTTATGCCGCAGGCGCCTATCTACTAATGGTTATTGCCGCACTCGCTTTGCCAGAAACCCGCGGAAAGAATTTGCGCGAGATCGGTTAGTGGCCGGGTTGGCGGTTTGCAGTTACCAATTATCAGTTTGCGGTTGTCGGTTATCAGTTTGCCGTTATCAGTTTGGCTGTTGTCGGTTCATCGGTCCCGGTCGTCACTCCGCGTTCTAAGGTCTAGAGACGTCCAACCGCTAACTGCCAACCGTTAACCGCCAACTGCAAACCTGAAATGATTGTTGGACAAACCAAGGGACCCTCTTCTCGTTTTCCAACAAGCGTTTTGGCTGCGGGAATTCTGATCCTCTGCGGCTGGATTTCGCCAGTTGCCAGCGCCGCGGCAGATGTCTCGAAGGAAGGTTTTCTGAAGGCGACACCGTCGCAGGCGGCCCAACATTCTGAAAGTGGGAGTTCGATGGGCCAAACTAATTATGGCGGGATGGTGGTGGTTGGGATCATCGCGGTGTTAACCGCGATCGTAGGCGCCTCGATTTGGCGCTCGCACGAGTTGGCCGTGAAAAGGGATTTGGCAATTGAAGCGGAGAACCAAGCGGCTGCGGCTAGAAAAGGCGCTGAATATATCGTTAACCATTTGCTCGATCAATTGAGGGATAGGCTCGAGCCATTGGGTCACCTCGACATCGTCGAGGACGCGCAAAGGATGGTGGAGACCTATCATGAAAAGTTCGGTGCCAGCCAACAGGATCCTGAGGGCCTCAACCGATGGGCTACCCTGCTACAAAATCAAGCAGACCAGTTATTAGCCCAGGGCGATATGAATGGCGCCCAGGTTAAGTATGGGCGTTCTCTGGAGATCAGCCGGCAATTGGTGAAGCAAGATCCTGAGAACAGCGCTTGGGAGGCAGCTCTTTCGGTTCGTTACGAGAAGGTAGGAGACTTACTATTGGCCCAAGGAGACCTGAATCGAGCTCGGACCCAGTTCAGGCGTTTGCTGGAAATACAACACAATCTAGCCGGGCGAAATCCGGGCGATATGGCTTGGCAACGTAGTTTGTTAGCCACGTCTGAGAGGCTCGGCGAAATACTCGAGGCGCAAGGCGATTTGCGAGGAGCTGAAGCGACCTACGCAAGCTCTTTGCAGATCATGTTAAAACTGGTGAGTCAGGACCCGATGAATCGAGGGGGGCTACGCGAGTTATCGGTTATTCACGGCCGGTTGGGTGGCGTGTTGAAGGCACAAGGAGATGTCGCCGGTGCAACCCGCAATTTCAAAGCCAGCATAGAAATTCTCACCAACCTGATCCGGGAACACGGCGAGAACCCAACTCTGGAATGGGATCTCGACTGGGCAAAAGCCCAGTTAAGGGAAGGTTAGCGGTAAGCGTTTGGCGTTTAATGATCGTCCGGCGGATCCTTATGCTATAACTTATACTATAATTATTGTAAATATCGGCAATTATGTTTGCTAGAGAGGTAGGTTTAATGGTTTCGCTACTGGCTAACTGCTAACGGCAAACCGCTAACTCCAAACTCTGGAACGCCAGACGCTACCCTCCATTGATGGCCTTGATCGCGGCGTTGAGGTCGGCGGTGGCGGCGTTGTACTGGTCCAGGAGTGGTTGGCTGGTAAATAAGAGACGACCGTCGCTCTGGCGTGTCCATTGAGAAGAATTTTCTGAGAGGACATCTAACAAAGTCGTAATGCTCGCGCAGGCTTTGTTCGCTTCTGTAGGTCAAGGCGCTCTCCCAACCTCTTGCGCCCATTGGGTAAAGGTTTGCGCGGTTTGGTGAGCGGTCGATGCGGGTACACCTACGGCCGTTAATTTCGCGGTTAGTTGCGCAGATAAATCTTGGTAATAATGGACAGCAGAATCTGCAAGCTCCTGGCATTGCTGTACCGCGGCTCGAATCTTAGTGAGGTCTTCGCCGGGTTGAACCGTTTCTATCTTGGGCAGCACCTTCTCGCTGAAGACTTGAAAAGGGGGTTTCCGTATATCGAGATGGGCAACGGCGTCGTTCAGAATTGCGGCTACCGATCGCTCGGTTGGGGTGAGCGTCTTCTCATCGTAATTCATCAGATTCAGGTACTCGACGGCGGTGCTCGGCTGCGGGGGCGGTTTTACATTCGCGGTGGCGACCTCCTGAGAGCGTCCATTTATTCGATCGACGAGATAGTTAGGGAGCCAAGGATTACCTACAATGAGGCCGCCCGTAAAAGAAACGGTCATCTCGCCGACCAAAATCAGCCCAATGACTAAAAAACGAAACGATGTCCTACGCGATGCGTGCTTCTGCAACACTTTCCGCTGCCGCACTATTTGCATAACCTCGCTTGGATCCGTCCAGACACTATCTTCTCGTTTGTCCTCGCGAATTTGTCATTCGTTAATTTGCTAGAAATCCGCCTAAATTTCGCAGACTAAAGTGATCTCGGCTTTTTAAGTAGTTCTAGTGTCCTGTCTCATAAATAACGTGGCTTTCGTTGCGATGGAAATGGGCGGCCGGTTCGGCAGTTGCCCAGGTGCGTCAACCTAAGGATAGGTAATTCTTTGTCCCGGAGGGACTGAAGGATTAGTTGAGCTCTGCCGCCTTCGCCCTTTGGTTGACACCGGACCGGCGAGCGGGCGAAAGCGGGTGAAGGGAATCGAACCCTCGTGTGTAGCTTGGGAAGCTACCGTTCTACCATTGAACTACACCCGCGTATGTATCGTAGGCGCCCGGATGAGCCGGAGCGATCGGATGGATGAAGATGGTAGCTGCTTTGGGTGAGGACGCAAGCTGAACGTGGAACACCCGCTTCCCGGTCTGGTGCTACAGGGCACGTCTCTCAATAACATTGCACCCAGGGTCAAAACCCTGGGCTGAGTCCTTTTGCCCGTTCGGGGCAGAGACCAAATAGTCTCGGCGTTTCGTTACCCCAAATTTTTCATTCGTGTTTATTCGCGTCCACTCTTCGCGTCCATTCGTGGTTGCCTTCGCGCTCGCTATTCGTGGTGCCAATTCGACACAGAGAAGAATCCAGGTTATTGTGGGTTGGGCAGAATGATTTTCAATGGGTGTTTCTAAAGGTGTGGCTCAGCCGCTTGATCAGCGGGTGTTGAGCTTTCTGGGCAGCGACAAGTATCAGCCGCTAAACAAGACCGACTTGGCGAAGAAGCTGGGCGTGCCGGTCGACGAACGAGCAGGGTTTCGCAAGCTACTCGCGCAATTGGAGTCCGCAGGAAAGATCACGCGGATCCGGAAAGATCGTTATGTTTTGCCGCGGGAAGCGGATCTGATTGTGGGGACGATTTTGATCAACCCACAAGGGTTCGGTTACGTGGTCAATGAGACCGGCGACAGGCAAGGGGATGTTTATATCCCGGCAAGCCAGACTAGCACTGCCCTTCATCGTGACCGGGTGGTGGCGCGGATTACCGATGAGGAAGTGACCTTAATTCGTGCCCGGAAACGGGCCGGTAAGGTCATCAGAATCTTGGAGCGCGCGAATAGCCGGGTGGTCGGTACGCTTCAGCAGACGCAGAAGTTTTATTATGTAGTTCCGGATGATCCCTGTCTGGTGCATGACGTTTATGTACCGTTGACGCCAGATGCGGCCGGACGAAAGCCGGCGGTCAACGACAAGGTAGTGGTCCGTCTGAGCGCATGGGAAAACCGGCACGTCAGTCCGGAGGGCGAGATCATCGAAGTGCTGGGGCCGTCGCACGACCCGAAAGTTGAAATACTCGGTATTATTAAGAAGCACGGCTTGCCGACTGACTTCCCTCAGGCAGTGCTTGAAGAGGCAGCCGGGATTCCCACCGAAATTTCCAAGAGTGAGCTCGAAAGCAGGATCGATCTTCGGCACGTGCCGGTCTTTACGATCGACCCGGATGACGCTCGAGATTTTGATGATGCCATTCATGTGGTTCCCACCAATGATGGATGGGAACTCGGCGTTCACATCGCGGACGTGTCGCATTATGTGAGACCGCATTCCGCGCTGGACCAAGAAGCTTATCAGCGTGGCAACAGCGTTTATCTTCCCGATCGGGTGATTCCGATGTTGCCGGAGCGATTATCTAACGGCGTTTGTAGCTTGCGCCCGGACGAGGATCATCTGACCAAGAGCGTGCTGGTCCGATTCGACCGGGCAGGCAGACCGCAAGGGCACAAATTTGCAGCAACTGTCATTCGGAGCGGAGACCGGTTAACTTATCGAGAAGCTTTTGAAAGGTTAACCGGCGCCCAGAGAGATGAGTTAACTCAGAACTTGAAACGGGCGTGGGACCTGGCTTCGAAGCTGAGACAGAAACGATTCCAGAACGGCGCTCTCGATCTCGATATGCCGGAGGTGCGGGTAAAGGTTGATGCGAACGGGCGCGCGGTTGGCCTGGTCCAGGAAGTCAACGATATCTCGCACCAGTTGATAGAGGAGTTCATGCTGCTCGCCAATGAGATCGTCGGACGCGAAACTAAGCTTCATAGGACCGTCAGCGTCTATCGCGTGCACGATGATCCTGATCCGGACAAATTGCTGGACTACCGCGAATTTCTTTTATCGCACGGAATCCAGGCTGGAGATCTGAGCCAGCGAGCCGAGATGCAAAAGTTGCTGAAGAAGATCGAGGGGCGAGAGAACGAGGGGGCGTTGAAGGTGAATTTGCTGCGGAGCCTTAAGAAGGCTGGTTATTCGCCATTGCCGTTAGGTCACTATGGATTAGCGAAAGCGGATTACAGTCATTTCACCAGCCCGATTCGGCGCTACGCCGATCTACTGACTCACCGAGCATTTAACGTGTTACTTCAACGTCGGAATGCAGGCAAGCAGTTAGCACGTTCCCATCAATTAGAGTCGATATGCGAACATTTGTCGTTGACGGAGCGATTGGCGGCGGAAGCAGAGCGAGAGGCGACTCGTTTAAAAAAACTAGAATTTCTAGAATCACTAGTTAGGAAACCGCATCGATTTGCTGGCATTGTCTCTGAAGTTCGTAATTATGGATTGCTAGTAGAGGTGCCGGAGATCTTGATGACCGGGCTTATTCACGTCAGTTCACTGGAAGACGATTTCTTCAGCTTTGATGCTGTTCGCCGGCGATTAGTGGGCCGAAGCCATAAGCGTGTTTACCAAGCTGGTGATCACCTTTTTGTACGAGTTTCGCGAGTAGATCGATTTAAACAACAAATCGACTTTACTGTGGTGAGTGAATAAAAGATAAAGTGCGAAAGCGTTACACTTTTGCTATTTACGTCGCTGAGATTTTGTGGCACTTAAGAAGATTCTCTAAAACAAGTCTTGGTCTCAGTCCAAGGCGCCAAAGGTGTAATGGTATCGGTATCCCCTCCCAAAAATGTCATGGACAATGTCATCATAACGAGAGAGTTGCAGGTAGAGCGTAAGCATTTCTATATCGAGTTCCGAGAAAACGAGCGCGGCCGATTTATGCGGATTACGGAAGAAGCGCACGGCAGGCGTAATACGATCATCATTCCGAGTACGGGTTTGGACGAGTTTATGTCCGCCGCGGGAGAAGTGATTCAATCGGCGGATCGAGTTCCGGCAGCTTCCTGATAACTCTCTGCAGGTGCGAAAGCGCCTGAAACAGTTTCCCCCCAAAGCCTGTATCGCTTAAAGATGCTTGGAGGTTTTTAGTCGATCCAGGCTGTGGCAAAAATACACTGGCTGTCGCCAGCATATTTTGCTGCTTCCTGAGCGCGTATTCAACGTGACGCTCGCGGTTTGCTTGTGCTCAAGAGCGGCGAAGGTCTTCGCAAACGCGCCAGCAGACTGTTGTAGAAAAGCCGGTTCGCGATTGGATGTCGCTCTTCCGGAGCTGGTCCTTTTTTTGCTCCCGCTATAAAGATTTCGCTCCTACGGAGCTGTGTCCGTTCTCGGTCTCGGCAGCCGCCGGATTCGTTCTCCGACTTCGCTCGGATCGTCTGAAACTGCGCAGCTTCGTCGGGCAAACCAGTGCTGACGGCGTTCCCATTGACACACCCCATCGCTTCGTTAGTTTGACCGTTCTGGCGGCGAGGAACGGCCCCGCGTCAGTCTGTGTTCGTCACCGACCCCTAATCTTTTTATGGCAAGAAAACTCAAGAAAAGGACCGCTCTGAAAAAGCAGCGCTCGAGCAAGAAGATGGCTGCAAAAGCTGCATCCACCAAAAAGACCCGCTACGTTTACTACTTTGGTGATGGCAAGGCGGACGGCAATGGCTCTATGAAACCGTTGCTCGGAGGAAAAGGAGCCAATCTGCATGAGATGACTCGCATCGGTCTGCCGGTGCCTCCGGGACTTACGATTACGACCGAAGTCTGCACGTACTTCTACGACAACAAGAAGACGTATCCGCCCGAGCTCGAGGATCAGGTCGCTGCCTCATTGAAAAAGATTGAGAAATCGGTAGGCAAAAAACTGGGAGATCGGGACAACCCTCTGTTGCTCTCGGTTCGTTCGGGCGCCCGGGACTCGATGCCGGGGATGATGGACACAATTTTGAATCTCGGGATGAACGATGAGGTGGTCGAGGTCGTCGCCGAGAAGAGCGGGAACCCTCGTTTCGCTTGGGATTCGTATCGCCGCTTCTTACAAATGTATGGCGATGTCGTCATGGGGGTGCAAAAAAGGCCAGGCGAAGATCATGAGCCGTTCGAAACAGTGATCGAAGAGGTCAAACACGAAGCCGGAGCGGAGAAAGATACTGACCTGTCGGTCGAGGCACTCCAGACTTTGGTCGAACGCTTTAAGCAATTAATCAAAGAACGCACCGGCAAAACCTTCCCCCAGGATCCTCAACAACAGCTTTGGGGCTCAATCGGGGCCGTGTTCGGTTCTTGGAACAACGACCGTGCGATCGTCTACCGCCGGAAATACGGGATTCCGCACGAGTGGGGAACTGCGGTGAATGTACAGACGATGGTATTCGGAAATCGCGGTGAAAACAGCGCCACCGGCGTGGCGTTTACTCGGGACCCGGCGACCGGCGAAAAGATCTTTTACGGTGAATACCTGATCAATGCCCAAGGTGAAGACGTCGTTGCCGGGGTACGGACGCCGCATCCGGTGGCGCACCTGGCTAAGGAAATGCCGGCCGCTTATAAAGAGCTGCTCAAAGTCCGGAGCACCCTGGAGGAGCACTTCCGGGACATGCAGGACCTCGAGTTCACGGTCGAAGAAAGCAAGCTTTACATCTTACAGACCAGAAACGGCAAACGGACGGGGTTTGCGGCGGTCCGCATTGCCACCGACATGGTAGAGGAGAAGTTAATCAAGAAAGAGGAAGCCGTGGGCCGTATTCCGGCCGACGCTCTGTCGCACTTATTGGCGCCGATTTTCGATCGGGGCAGCGTCAAACAAGCCAAGAAAATCGCCGCTGGTCTGCCGGCTGGTCCTGGTGCGGCTACCGGCCGGTTGGTGTTCAATGCCAAGGACGCGGTTGATCTGGCGCACAAGGGCGAACCGGTAGTTCTGGCGCGTATCGAAACGTCACCAGAGGATTTACGTGGAATGATCGCGGCGGAAGGGATCCTGACCGCTCGAGGTGGGGTTTCTTCGCATGCCGCTTTGGTTGCTCGGCAGATGGGGAAAGTCTGCGTCTGCGGAGCGTCCGCGTTGCAGATCGATTACTCAGCTCAAACTTTAACTGCCGGAGACGTGACCCTCAAGCAGGGGGACTTTATCTCGATCGACGGTACGGCTGGCGAAGTTTATGCCGGCGAAGTGAAAACGACGGCTTCCGAAGTCGTGCAAGTCTTGGTGGAAAAGAAACTCGATCCTAAGAAGAGCAGGGTCTATCAGGAGTTCTCCTCTCTCATGGGATGGGCGGACAAACTGCGGAAGCTTGATGTCCGAACCAATGCCGATACGCCTGAACAAGTCGCGACGGCGATCGCTTTTGGAGCGAAAGGAATCGGACTTTGCCGAACCGAGCACATGTTCTTCGAAGGGGACCGGATCGACGCGATGCGCGAAATGATCCTAGCGGAGACCTTGGAAGAGCGAAAAGCTGCTTTGGAGAAACTGTTGCCGTACCAAAGAGAAGATTTTGTGGGCATCTTCCGCGAATTAAAGGGTCTACCGGCAACGATCCGTCTTTTGGATCCGCCTCTACACGAATTCTTGCCCCACGCTGCCGCGCAACAAGAGGATCTGGCTAAGAAATTGGGCGTCTCAGCGGAGCGAATCGCGCGTCGAGTCGCAGAGCTGCATGAGTTCAACCCGATGCTTGGACACCGAGGATGCCGTCTCGGAATCAGTTTCCCTGAGGTCACCGAGATGCAAGCGCGAGCGATCTTCCAAGCAGCAGTCGAAGTGCAAAAATCCGGTACCAAGGTTAAGCCGGAAATCATGATTCCGTTGGTTGGTTTCCCGAAAGAGCTGGCGGTTCAGCTTGAGATTGTTCATCGAGTCGCTGCCGAAGTGTCGAAAGAGAAGAAGGTGAAGTTGAACTACCTCGTCGGCACCATGATCGAGATTCCGCGAGGAGCCATCGTGGCGGACGAAATTGCCAAAGATGCAGAATTCTTTAGCTTCGGCACGAACGACCTGACACAGACCGCGTTGGGTATGAGCCGGGATGATTCCGGCAGTTTCCTCCCGCATTATCAAGAGCTCGAGATCGTGAAGAACAACCCGTTTGCCACGATCGACCGAGGTGGTGTCGGTAAGTTGATGGAGATCGCGCGCGATCAAGGGCGTAAGACCCGCCCGGATATCAAGCTCGGGATCTGTGGTGAGCACGGCGGTGATCCGGAAAGCGTCAAGTTCTGTCACGAGCTGGGCCTTGATTACGTCAGTTGCAGCCCGTTCCGGTTGCCGGTCGCGCGTTTGGCCGCAGCACAGGCGGCGATTGCGAAGAAGTGATTAGTGATTGGTGATCAGTTGGCGCCGATGGCGTTGACCGATCATAGATTTTGGTGGGGCGAGGCTCCTGAATTGCCTTGCCCCATTCGCAACGCCGAGGATCGACTGCTATCGCCGATGTATTGAGGCTGCAGAACGCACCGAGCCGCGGAACAGGGCTTGTTTGTACTTGATGCTCGAGGATAGACGACCGCTTCGCGGTAAGCGCAGGTCTTCTAAAGTGTTTAAATCGGGCCGCGCGTTGAGTGATGTCCTTACCACGAGTCGCGGCTCGGCGGGTTTTTCGACCTAGGAGCGCCAGCGATAGCAATCATTCCGCATCGCTGTTTATAACGTGGGTCGCTCAGGAGCCTCGCCCCACCAAATTTATCGCCCGACGAGCCTAAGGCGAACCCGGCTCGCCCCGGCTTTCCTCTAACTCAGACTCTTTGAGCCGTATTTTAATCTGTCGAGACAAAAGCCAGCGGACTCCGAACATATCGATGGTCGCCCGCAGGGCACGGTTTCCGAAGGTGTATTTGCTCGCGCCGTGGCGTCGGGGCCGATGATTGACCGGGATTTCAACCAGCTTATAGCCCATCCCCTTGATTAACGCGGGCAAGAATCGGTGCATGCCGTAGAATGGAATCAACGCTTCCCGGCATTCTCGCCGCATCGCCTTTAAAGTGCAGCCGGTATCGCGTATGCCGTCTCTCGTAAATCGGCTCCGGATTCGGTTAGCGATGGTACTTTGGAACTTTTTGAACCAAGTATCCTGACGTTTAGCTCGGTAACCGCAAACGAGATCCGCCCCTTTCTCGATTTCTTCCAGCAATCGCGGAATATCGTTTGGATCGTTTTGCAGGTCGCTATCCAGGAGTACCAGGACGCGGCCGCGCGCCATAGCTAATCCGGCGTAGATGGCGGCGCTCTGCCCGCAATTCTTCACAAACTGCAGTAAGCGAATGCGAGGTGATCTCTGGATTTGTTTGGCTGAATCATCGTTAGAACCGTCATCAACAAATACAATTTCATGATCGTAATCCCGCATCACCGAAAAGAGCTCGACTTGAAGCTGCGGCAAGCTGGCGGCCTCATTGTAGACCGGGATAATAATGGAAATCTCCGGGCTCTGGTTCACAGGGGCAGCGTCTGGTATTGGTAGCACGCAAAAATACGAAACTCGTGCAAGGGTTCGTTTCGTCGATTGACTTGGAAATGATCAACCAGCTCCCATCGGGTAAACGAATTTTGCAAATTCTGTGGAGGCGCCTCGTCAGGGGAGTCCGTGATATAAAGGGCGGTGCGATTAATAAAGGGGTTCACTCCGGATTGTTCGCTAAAGAGCGAGTTTATCTCCGATTTATCCGCCGGCTCAACAAACTCGTCATATCGGTGCCAAAAAGAAAACTCGTTCTCAATATTTTGCGACTCCGGAATGTAGACCGGGGGGTGGCCGGGATCTTCGACCCTCGGATCTCGCAAATAGAAAGAGACAATCGCCGAGGTTTGATACCGGTTACCGATCAGGAACACCTCCTCACCTAACTTTTGCTCAAACGAAGTCCTGAACCGCTCGATCTCTGCGGTCGCCGTTTTCCAACCGCGGAGACCGCTCGACGGGTCTGATGAATAGGAAAGATTGATACCGATCGTGCGGAGTACATCGGTGTCCAAAGCCAGCAACGAACTAGCGCCGGCGGTTACCAGCGCCACCACCGCGGCGATGCGGAGGCTTCGATTCTGAGGCGGTACATCGAGCCACCAGGCAACGGCAAGCAGACTTAAACTGACGAAGCCGAGGGCGATCCACGAAGGCTGAGTCAAATGTTCAAAGATCGCAATCAATCCGATAAGCAGGATTGGCCAACTGAAACTCAATAGAAAACAGACTTTGCTGCTGCGGAACGCTCTTGGTATCGACCCAATCAGGGCCACAAGCATGGCGATGAAAAATAGCGGTGAACAAACGACCAGTTGATGTCCGAAAAACTGGAAGAGAGCCGAGAACCGGGCCGAGAGATGCTTATGCGGCTCCATATCACTCGATAACGGAACGAGTCCGATCCAATCATGTTGCACGTTCCAAATGATGGGCGGCGCCAGAAAAAGGCAGAATATCCCGAACAAGACGTAAATCCCGGAACGCCGAAATTCCCGGCGATGTCTTGCAACCGCAATCAAGAAAATGAGGACTGAGATCAACTGAAAAGCGTTCGCGTAGTCGCAAAGAAAACCGCATCCAATAAGAAAACCGGTTAGAGCCCAAAACGGAAGCCGGTTAGGGCTTTCGTGAACCGCGAGCGAGAAAGAAACCAAGGCCGCCGTCCAGAAAAAGAGTGAAAGCGGCGCCATGGTCATGAAACTGGCTCCGAAATTGAAGAGCGGCGTCAGGTTGAGGACGACTACCAACCAGAACGCGATACGCTCTCGATACAAGCGCCGAGCTAAAGAGTAGAGGAGCAGCGAAGTCGCTAACGCCAACAAGGGGCTCAGCAAGCGGACGCCTAATTCGCAACGCCCTAGGAGCGAGGTACCAGCCAGCACAGATAGGGCAATGCCGGGCCCGCTAGAGTAGTAGGAAACGTTCGGGTGTTGTGCCCACGAATAGTAATAGGCCTCATCGGGTAGTAGTTCAGAGTGGGCGTCCCAAACGAACCTGGCGCACGTAAGCACGAGCAGAAACGCAAAAAGAATCCAGCGTGGCCGAAGAAGCATCTGGAGGTTTAAACGAAAGAGCGAAGCCGGAGACTGCGACGTCATCTTGAGGCGGGAGGAATCAACTCTGGATGCAGCGAATGAAATCTAGGGAACCAACGCGCGGTTACCTTCCGATACAAATACGCGAGGAGCGCGTAACAAATCAGCGCGAAGCCTACTCCTGCGAACACGGAGATGAAAACATCCGAAGGCCAATGAGAACCGCAATAGATCCGAGAATAGCAGACCAAGCCTGCCGGAATAATGTACAGAGCGCCCCACCGCCCGAAGAATAGGATTGCGAGGGTGGCGAGCACGGAATTGTTAACGGCGTGCCCGGACGGAAATGACCGGCCGCTGATCTTTTCGTTGGGGGTTGGTGAGAGCACGACATCCGGTGCTTGAAAGACAGCCAGCACTTGGGGATGGGTCCGAACGAGAGCGACTTCCCGTACGTCGGCCAGTGCTTGCATGGGACGCGGCCGGTCCACCAGCCGCTTGGTGACTTCGGTAAAGATACCGTCGGCGATACCCAGCGTAACTAGGGTTGTAAACAGGAATGCTCGCCACCGAAACCCACCCCGCCAAAGGAGCAAAGGGATTAAAATGAACAGAAGCGGACGCCACAGGTCGAAGTTGGTCATTATGGCCATGAGCCAATCGAGGAATGGGTTGATCCATTGTCTATTGATGAGAAAAAGAAGCTTAGTGTCCATCTGCGGTCAGCCTGCATCGGCCATCCATGTTGGGCCGGATCGGTGGCAATGCCCGACGCTGGCTATGACTCACTATTTTGCGAGCCGAGCGAGCGTAAGCTAAGGATTGGTCATTGATGAAACAAGTAAAGAAATTCGCTCTGGCATTTGTAGCGATAGTGATTGTTAGCCAGACCGCCGCGCGGGCAGATGAACAAGCGGCCCAGATCTTGAACGGTATTCGGCTGGCCGATATTTCTCAGGAGCTAGACGGACGTTTACGCAAACAAGATGGCACGACTATTCCATTCCGGCTGCGCGCCGGAGGCGATGAGTTGATTTTTAGTTTCACGAACCCGACGGAAGTATTGCGGCTCACACTAAATGACAACGGCTCGAATCTGACTTTGCAGGCCGGCGATCGAGAACGCGTGATCAGCGGCGCAAGATTGAACGATTCCGTCCGCGGGACCGATATTACCTATCAAGATTTAGCGTTGCGTTTCTTGTACTGGAAAAATTCACGCGTTGAGGGCGAACAGAACATACGAACGTTTCCGTGCTGGATGATCCTGTTGCAGCAGAACAATCCGAACATTGCCTATGCCTCAGTCAGAGTCTGGGTCGCCAAGCAAAGCGGTGCTCTGCTGCGCGCCGAGGCCTACGATGCGCAGAGCCGCCTGGTAAAGAAATTCGAAGTGATTTCCGGTCAAAAAATCGAGGGTAAATGGTTCCTGAAGCAGATGCGGATCGAGAGGTATGATCCCGGGACGGGCGGGTTGGTATCGCGGACGTATTTGGAGATTAATTCTTAGCGCCGGGATCGCCGCGAACGCCGCGAACGCCGGGAACTGAAGGCGCGTTCGCATCGATGCGGCCGCTTGTCCCGTAGGGACATTCATTCCGTTCCAGGCGCTCACGGCGCTCCCGGCGATGTCGGCGTTCCTGTTGACAGTCCCCTCGCTCTCAATAGGTTAGCAAACATTTCTGTTACGGTCATGAGGACCCCCGGGTTGTTTTTGCAGATTTTTTTTGGTTTGGTCGTGACCTCAAACTCCCAGACGACAGCGCAAGGAGGAGCTGAGACACCGACTAGCTTTGTCGATAATGCGATGAAGCTGCGCGAAGAGGTACTTTTCAAGTTGGAGCCAGGCGGCATCCAACGCAGCCTGACCGATACGGTTCCGGGCAAATTTTTCTGGCACACTAGTATCGTCACGACCACGTTCTGGATCGGCGAGACGCCCGGTGGCAATAATCCGGTTCCCAATGAATCCAGCGCCTGGGATTCAAATTGGTCGCGGAATTACGGTGGCTTGGATCTGCCGGAAAGCGGCGATCGCCTGGGCTTTTTGCCGGCAAAATTTGTTCCCAGGCAAAACCCGTTCTATATCGCGTTGCCGTATAACGACGTAGGCGGCGGAAAAACGAAGCCGGAAGCCGCGCAAATTATTCCTTGGTTTAAAGCGACCTTTGTAAAATCGGGGCAGAGCGTCCTGAAAGGGCGTTGGCTGGCGGTGCGAAAAGGATCCCGGGCCTGCTACGCCCAGTGGGAAGACGTGGGTCCGTTTCAGACCGATAACTGGGAATATGTCTTCGGGAATGATCGACCTCGGCCCAACCTCAATCGTGGAGCCGGGCTGGATATCTCACCGGCAGTGCGGGATTATCTCCATCTCTCGCCGACCGACACAACGGACTGGAAGTTTGTGGAAGCTTCGGAAGTTCCCCCTGGTCCATGGACTCTTTACGGCGATAACAACACTTTCGTGATCGATCGGCGCAAACGAGAGCAGATCGCA
>Ga0210396_10003704_pt1 | contig 15157 bp, 13 predicted proteins | sample IncBWH17OmetaG_FD_155466 | JGI IMG/M metagenome (GOLD analysis project Ga0210396, IMG submission 155466) | Forest soil microbial communities from Barre Woods Harvard Forest LTER site, Petersham, Massachusetts, United States - Inc-BW-H-17-O ... | reverse complement strand
GGGCCATTCACCGCAACAGCCCGCGTTCGACTAAGTCTTTCGTCACGATTAACTGCGCTGCAATTCCCGAGGGCTTGTTGGAGAGCGAATTATTTGGCCATGAAAGAGGCGCATTCACCGGGGCCGTGGCGCAGAAAAAAGGCCGGCTGGAAATGGCGAGCGGCGGGGTCGTTTTCCTCGACGAAATCGGAGAACTCGCGCCCGCTTTGCAAGTAAAGCTACTTCGAGTGCTGCAGGAACGTGAGTTCGAGCGCGTGGGCGGTATACGTCCGATTTCGGTGGACATACGTCTGGTCGCCGCTACCAACCAGGACCTCGGAGAAGCGGTGAAGAATGGAACATTTCGTAAAGACCTCTTTTATCGTTTGAATGTTCTCTCGCTGGTCATGCCTGCGCTACGTGATCGTCGCGAAGATATTGCGATGTTGGCCGATTATTTCGTCGTTAAATACATCAAGAAATGCCACATGAGAGCGAAGACAATTTCTCCGGAGGCTATGGCGTGCCTGGTGAACTATGACTGGCCTGGCAATGTGCGTGAGTTGGAGAATGCCATCGAGCGCGCGCTGGTCCTGAGTGTGTCGGATGTGATTCAACCAGAGGATCTGCCCGAGCCAATCCTGGAAAAAGGGCTTACTGAGACGAGAGCTGGAGCAAACTATCACAATCAAGTAAGAGAACTGAAAAAACAGCTGATCCTCCAGGCGTTGGACGAAACCAAACGGAATTACACGGAGGCGGCTCGTCAATTAGGCGTGCATGTGAATTACCTGCACCGCCTGATTCGTAATCTGGATCTCAAAGAGGCGCTTCAGTCATCGCCAAGCCTGCGCCCCGGCACGGAGCATCAGCGCAGAAGCTCACGGCAACTGGAGAGTTAGCAAAGTCGCCGGATTCAAATAAACGCCTTGCCAGCGCACCGCCACGTGCAGATGTGGGCCCGTCGCCCGTCCGGTTCCACCGCTCACCCCGATTTTCTGCCCCGTGCTGATGTGCTCCCCCTCCTTTACCTCAATTTTCGAGAGATGCATATACAGAGTCAGTAGTCCCTGGCCGTGATCCAGTACGACACAATTGCCTTCGAAGAATAACGGTTGTGCCAGCAGAACCTTTCCACTATTCAGAGCCGCAACCGGCGTCCCCTCCGGGACAGCGTAGTCGAGCCCCTGATGCACGCTTTGCACTCGGCCATTGAACGTGCGCGCGGTTCCAAACACATCCGAGATCTGTGCCTTCACCGGTGGATGAAAGCTGCCAGCCCACTCGCGCTCGGGAGTAACCTGTGCAAATGCTTGTTCTTTCAGTGTCTTATCTTGTTTGATTTTCTGAAGCTGTTCCGCACTCGGTTCGGTATATTGCTTGGGCACGCTGGCCACGATGCTGTGATATTTTCCTTTGCGAACCGTAATCTGCTTTCGAAACGGAAGGTTTTTATTGGTCGTCGTGACTCCGTTCAGCTCCAGGAAATAATTTCCCCGCGACGTTTCCAGGCTCACGCCCGCTATCCCATACCAGACTTTGCCATGCGAATCGGAAGAAAAAAACACTTCATGCGCAAACCATTTGCCGGAAAGCGATTTTAACTGTTCAAGAGCAGTTACTCGAAATACGATGGGAGAACCGTTGACCGGCAAAGGCGGCCGCCAGCGAACAGAGAAATCGCCAGCCCTGTCCTTCGGCTTTGAAGCAGGAATTTCGAATGCCACCAAAGGAAGCGCGCCGAGCAACACTCCCGCCAACAGGATTGCAAAGCTCGTACGCCGCGCCCGCCCGAATCTCGAAAATGCACAGACACCAAAATCAGCCGACACCGGTCCCTGTTGTTTCCCGCGTGTATTCCTCACTATGTTCTATGATAGCTGTTCGCATGGGCAGACCGAAGCGACCCGGCCCCAATGTAGTTACTTTCGAGGCGATCTGTTACAAGCATTGCCGATTTTAGGATTTGACCAAGAATACTCCAAAAGCAGGATGCATCGGTTCTCTATCCGACTTGTCTTGAGGTCTCCCTTGCTGCGGTCTTTTCTGCGGCGTACGCGTCCACCGAGCTTGTCCGATCGGTCAATTCTACGTACGAATCGGCAATCTGAGTCGCGATTCGTGGCCATAAATACCGTTCTCGGACTCTGGCTTGTGCATTCTGGCCCGCTATCGTCCGGGCGCGCGGGTCGGAAAGAAGAAGCTGCAACATGCGCGCCAGATCGCTTGCATCTCCCGGTTGGAATGTGAAGCCGGTATCCTCGATCACTTCCCGGTTTTCGGGAATGTCGCTGGTCAACACGCAGACGGCCGCGCCCATAGCGTCCAAGAGGGCCAGGGACAGGCCTTCCAGGTCAGAAGGCAAGACGAACAGGGCAGCGTTCGTGAGCAATTCATCCAGGGCAGGGCCGTGAACCCAGTCGAGGAAAATTATCTGTTCACTCTGATGCTTACGTAATTCGTCGACGTATGTGTTCGTGTAACTCGATCCCCCAGCCAGTACCAGTTTCGTACGGGTATCAAGTTTTTCGTATGCCTCGATCAGTAGGTGGCAATTTTTCTCGGGAGAAAATCTGCCTAAAAACAGAATGTAGTTGTCTGGTTCGAGCCCCCATTCTTCAATTCGTGACGGCACAACCCGTTGCCGGATCATCGACCCGTTGGGCACGTACGTGGGCAGGACGCCATAAGCTGTCTGGTAGTGCCGTTGCAGCGCCCGGGATACAACCATGGTGCGGTTTGGCAAACGGACGGAAGCGAGTTCTCCCAAGCGGAGGGTGAGCGAGGCAAAGCGGCCCCACTTTTTTCGTTGCCAATCTTGACCCTGAACCGTCACCACAGTCTTCTTTCCAACCAAGCGCGGAAAGAATGAAAACAGCGCTGGACCCTGGGCATGGTAGTGCACAATGTCGCATCCGCTGAACATCACGTGTACCGTGCTCAGCCAGGTATGCACGAACGTCTCCAGGTGCTTTGATCGGAATGTCGGCAGGCGAACAAGCCGCATCCCGTGATGCGTGGTCAGGGGAGGAGTGAAGTAACTTCGGCAATACACGGTGACGTCGTGGCCCAATTCCGCCAATCGCTTGCCGACTTCTTCGTAATAGGTTTCGATGCCACTGTACTTTGAAACCATGCCGCGACCGCCAATGAATGCCACCCGTAGCGGCGGGGCGGTAACTGGCAATGTCGCGGGCTTTTTGGCCCTGCCCGGCCAAGGCCTCATCTGGGTATACAAACGCATCAGGGCGCGATAATGAGCTTCCGGCGCATGTTGGGCTTCCAGGAATCTGCGGCCACTGATCCCCATCTGAGCTGTTAACTCTGGCCGCTCCACCAGGAAGGAAAGGGCTTTCTCCAGTTGCTCCACATTACCCGCCGGAAAGAGAAGACCAGTCTCGCCCTGATCGATCAGTTCGCGCCGTGAACCGAGATCCGACGCCACCACGGGACGTCCCCATGCATAGGATTCGAGAATCGTTTTACCCAGGGTTTCGTAAGCTCGCGACGGCAGCACTGTGAAGCAGGCCGAAGAGATCATTTGCTCCAAAATCTTGCCTCCGACATGGCCGGTGAACTCGACGTTCTTCAAGCCTAAATCTCGAGCAAGATTCTCCAGTTCCAATCGCTGCGGCCCGTCCCCAGCGATCAGGAGTCGTACCTGCGGCAAATGCTTCATAGCCATGAGGAGGTCGGAGACTCCTTTTTCGGGCGAGAGGCGTCCGAAGTAAAGGATGGGTGCTTGTGGTCCAGCGTTTGGTGGGACATGCGCCGGCAATTTTTGAAAATGGGGAAGTACGGTAATTTTTTGTGGGTCGAACCCATTCTGCACAAGTTTTTCTTTTGCGAAACGGCTAGGGGCGAGGAATTGATTGACGCATTTCTGGTAGGTCCCAAGCCAGCGATGGAAATACGCCTCCGCCATCAGCAACAGTGCTGAACCAGGCGGGCCAGTGTAACAGCCTTCCGTGAGAACGTGACTGAAGCGCCCGCCACGACAGCGCTCGCAAACTCGTCCTTTCGAGACCATGTTGTAGGTGGGGCATAGCAGCTTGAAGTCGTTCAAGTGATAGAGCACCGGCACGCCCTGCGCCTTCAGCTCCCAGAGAATCGAAGGGGACAAATGGTGATAGATGTTGCGCACGTGGGCGATGTCCGGACGAAATGCAGCAATGACCTGCCGTAGTCGTCTCCGGGCGTTGGTGGAATAGATTGCATGGGCCGCGAGTTTGGCACGCGCAATCCAGCCGACCGCGGAGCTTTTGAAGTCGATTTTAGGTAAGAAATACTGGTCGTAGGGCGTGGGCAGGCCGCGAGGATCCGCCATCGAAAAAAGCGCGACCTCGTGTCCTTGAGATCTCATGAGATCCATGAGCTCGAACATGTAAACTTCAGTGCCACTGAAGGGAAAGTTGTATTTATTGCAATACAGGATTCTCATAAGTGCTCCGGGCTGGGATGAATGTGCTTTGCCGTAATGTGTTTAAGAAGGAGATCGCAGAAAGCTGCGAGGTTTTTTTCGCGGTTGAAATGCTGCAGTACGTGTTCACGCGCTGATCGGCTAATCGGATTGAGAGTGGGTTGGGAGTGGTGGACGAACTCTACTCGAGACACAAAATCCTCCAGCGAGCCAGCGCGATAGAGAAAACCATTCTTGCCGTCCAAGACCAGTTCTGGAATGCCCGTGATCGCCGGCGCTAGCACCGGCTTGCCGTGAGCCATTGCTTCCATCAGCGCCATCGGAATACCCTCGCTGCGGCTAGTGAGCACGACGAGACCCGCCCGCGCGTAGCAGGCTTCAAGAGGCTGACGTGATAAGTGACCGGCGAGGCGGACCTCGGCTTGTAGATCCAAATCACAAATCAACTTTTCAATCGACGCGCGCTCGGGGCCGTCGCCTGCGATCTCGCATTCGAAGGGAACTTCGCGGCTCTTAAGCAGTCGGCATGCTCGAATCAGAAAGGCATGGTCTTTGATCGGATGCAAGCGTCCGACAGCAAGCATTAGCAGCGTGGTGTTTTCGCGCGACGGTTTCAAAGCGAATAAATTGTTTGCTCCGGGATCAACGCCCATGCGTCGCACCAAGACTTTGTCGGGCCGGACTGTGGGGTAGCGTTCGAGAATATGCTTACGGTTGAATTCCGAAATGGTCACGCAAAACTTGCAGTATTCGAGCTTGATATCGAGATAAGCCGCGTGTAGTAGCAGGTCCGACCCGTGCAAAGTCATGCTGAAATCGATCCCCAGAATGCGAGCAGCCACCATGGAAATCCACGACGCGAAATATCCATGGTGTACGTGAATGTGATCCACGCCAGACCTCTTGATCAGCAGTGCGTAGTAGACTCCCAGCCAGGTGTGGAGAAGCGCGCGCAACCGGCGACCCAAGGGCTCATTCCTCTCGAGCAGCGCGTGACGATAGAAATTACTGAGTACCGGAAACTTGAGAACGCACAAGACTGCGGCGTAGATCAATAGTTCGAGCCGCAGGCTTTGCATGCACACAGTCTCGGCGGCAAAGCCTTTTAGTTCGGAATCAAGGACAGCTGGGCAATGGCGCGCGCTGCAAGGGATCACGGTCACTCCACGTCTGCGGAGTTCTTTGATTTCCTGCATCACGTACGATTCAACTGGGGAAGGGAATTGATTCGTGAGGTAAGCAACGGTCGTCATCAACATTCCGAAGCAGTAGGATCAGCCTCGTGTCGGCGATTTTGTGCGACCAGCAAGCCCGCCACTGTAAACAGAAACCCATTCACAAATTGATAGTTCATAACCACAAACGAGCCGTTCAGTAGGTACACTCCCAGAAGCAACGGCCACAATGCCCGGAACTCTTGATCCAAAAAACCGCTATCGCTCGAAGAGGTATGCCAGTTCCTACTTCGACCTAGCTTAAAGAGGTCAATCACCATCCATAGATACAGCAACAAGCCCGCGAGCCCGTATTGGACGACGATCTCAAGATAGGTGTTGTGAAAAAAGAACTGTTCCTGGTGGAAATCACTGATCCTCTTTGACAGTTCCGTTTGCATATCAGCTGCACCCCATCCGGCAAGCGGCTTCTCCAAGAACATCTCCCAACCAGCCTGATAGATAGCCATGCGGAACATCACGGGTCCACGCTCTTCCAATCGATCTGCCAGCGAAGTGTCGCCATCCGCAAAGGTGACGACCATTGCCAATCCGATACCGCCAGCGAGCACGAAGCATAAGCACGCGCGCCGCAACCGCCGGCTCGGAGACAAGAAAAGCAACAGCAGAAGTGACATGGCAAAAGACAGCCAGACGGCGCGGGTCTTGGGTGGCAACGATGGCTAGGGGCAGCGCAACCAAAAATAGGAGAGCCAGTACCCCCCGAAGGCGTCTGCGCCGGAATGAATTCAGAGCGACCAGGCCGAGCAAATTCAAAGCAACGCCGTTGGCCACGGCCTGCAGAAATGGGCCTCGGGCTCGATCCGCGTGATAGCCCAAACCTTCGTCCAGAATATAGCGTGGAAAAATGAATTGTCTGGCATCAAGCAGGAAGAATACGGCCATAAGACTGAGATATCCGAGAACGATCAGGGAAAAGGTTTCGAACCTTCGCAAGGATCGAGCATCGTGGAAGATGTAAGCCGCGAGCTGATAAAGCGTGAACGGCACCAGCCATTTGGCCGCAAATAGACTCCAGGTCTCAGCGTCGTTGGGTTGTGAGACTGCGCCAGAAAATGCCAGGAGAAGCAGGCCCAGCATTGGCGTAGTGACCGCACCGCTCCATTGAATGGGGTTCCGCAGCACACACACGCGCAGCAGCACAACCAGAATCAGTAACCCAAACGCCGCTCGATCAATGGAGTGGAAATTGAAGTCTGGGGGATGGAAAAGCATCAGCACCAGCGTCAGTAGGAAGAGTTGCGATGGCGCCACGATCAGCGCGTGTAACGGCCGAAAAAAACTGCCAATGGTCCAGCCAAAGGCGCTTGTCCCAGGAATTCGAGTCTGGTATGCGGTTGAGGACATAACTAAGCGCCACTTCCGTGCAGAACTACCGCAATCGTCTTGTAGAGAATCTGAAAGTCCCTCCATAGAGTCCAGCTTCTTATGTATTCCAGATCCAGAGCCAGGCCGCGCTCGAATGATGGATCCCGCCGAGCCGTCACTTGCCATAACCCGGTAAGTCCTGGCGGCACGCCCAAACGCTGCAGATCACCCAGTTCGTAACGTTCGAAATCGTCCAGTGGATGGGGCCGCGGTCCCACTAGACTCATTTCACCGCGTACTACATTCCAGAGCTGAGGTAGTTCATCCAGACTGTAGCGGCGAAGAAATCGGCCGGCGCGGGTAATCCGGGGATCGTCGATCATTTTGAAGAACGGTCCCTGGCGTTCGTTTTGCGCTCGCAGGTGCTCCTTTAGTTCGTCCGCATCCATATTCATGGTGCGGAATTTGTAGCATCGGAACCGTCTTGCCTTTAGCCCCACGCGCTGGGCCTGATAAAGCACCGGGCCTCGGGATTCCAGCTTGATCACGAGCGCAATCATCATCAGCAAAGGTGTGGCGAATGCCAAGGCTATAGCAGCAATCAGTGCATCGACAGTGCGTTTCAGGAATAGACAAAAACTTGGCAGTCGTTCATGGCACAGAGTGAGGACGGGTATGTTGCCGAATTTCTCGAAAACCAGCGGATCATCGGGCTCAAATCCGAAGAGATCGGGAACCAGTTTGACATCGATCTGGTTGCGCCGCGCTTCTCGAATGACTCGCCTCGCCATTTCCGGCTGTTGCGGGGCGGCCAGGATTATTTCGTCCACGAAATCCGTTCGCACAATGCGTGAAAGATCTTCTACTCGACCCTTTATCTCGCCGCCGATCGGTTCATCTTCGTCAAGAAAACCCGTTACCACGTGCCTGCGCGTAAGATCCTGACTCATGTGAGCCGCAAGCTTGCGCCCAAGGAGTCCCGCTCCTACGATCAGCACGTTCCGCGCAGCGGGTCCGCTCTGAGTTGGTTGCACATGCACACCTCGGCAGTGGCTTCTCCAAGCGAGCATGATCAGGAAATTCAGAGGCGCACTGGCAGCTAGGCTGGTGAGCGAAATAAGGTGAGGTCCGGACCAGCTAACCGCTGCGACTACCAGCGCTGCGGACCAAAAGACAACTTTGCCGAGAACCAATCGCTCTATTCGTGGCGTCCGAACAGTTTCGGGATCATAAAGGCGCTCAGCGAAACCGAGCAGGGTAAATAGCGTGCCATAGAGCAATAGCAATCCTGGCCCCGCAGTGGGAAACGGTTCAGGCTTCAACAGGACCGCAGGATCGTGGCGGATGGCGAACTCCAGCAACATGATCAGATGGCCGACCGCCGCAAAGCTCAAGATGATCAAGAGAAAGTCCGCGGCTACTTGTTGAGAAAGCTCCCAGTGCCGGCCATGAATCGAAAGTCTTGGAAACACAGCTTCCGCAATGACTTCAGAGATCCGTCGCTTTCTGGGTTCTCCAAGGCCGTCATTATGTTGCCACTCCCAGAATCGCCCATCCACGGTAGCCGAAGAAGACTTCTTCCGAGGAACGCTGCCGAAGGACGCTCGCGCTCCAGGAATCAGGCGGGAGGGGGACACAAATTTGCGGGTCGCGGTTACTTGCGGAATTGGCAAAGGGGAGGGCATTCAGATCATTTCCAGTTCATATCCTTCTATGGTGATAGCCACGGCTTGCTGAATCGATTGAATCGAGATCACGAGATTCGTGTCGCCACGTTGCCGCAGAATGCCTTCAAGGCCGTCGAGGCTGCCGCCACGAATCCGCACGTGTTGTCCGACTTTCAAGAATGGGTGAAGGGCGCAAGGCACTTTCTGGGACAGAAGCCTCTGCAGATCGTCGATTTGCTTAGCCGGAATCGGAATTGCTACGCCTCGAAAGGCGATCAGTCCAATGACGCCCGCAGTATGAAGGAGTTCCAGGCGCAGATTAGCGGACAAGTCACAGCGCGCAAATGTGTATCCCGAGAAGAGCGGAACGTAAATGGGTTGACGACGATCACTCCAGCGGTGGAATTCCTCGAGTAACGGAAGGAATGTCTGCAGGCCTTTGCGTTGAAGCTGAGCCGTTACTTTTCTTTCAAAGCGGTACCGGGTTTGGATCGAATACCACTGTGCTCTTGGTGTGTTGAGGGGGAAAGAAAGGTTGGGTGCAGCTGTCATCAATACGATTCTTGGAACGCGGCTCCGCTAATTGAGTCCCGACTGATTTTTAGTCTGTTTTGCACGAAGTTTCTCAGTTGCCTCCGACAAGAATTTCTAATTCGGATATTGGTCTGAAGCGATTTGGCGAAGGTTCTATAACTTCTTATAGATCATGTCCGGGATCGGAAACGTCCTCTCGCTGAGCACCGTGCCCAGCAGTCGAGCGTTCGCCGCATACAGTCTTTCCTTCACCTTCTGCGCTGCCACGCGCCGAGTTGAATTCGCCTCCAAAACCAGTACCATGCCGTCGCATAGACTTGCCAGCAATGCTGCTTCGCTGCCCGACCCGGCCGGCGGCCCATAAAGTACTGTGTAGTCGAACGTGTCGCGCAGTTCGGCTAGTCGATGACGCAGCCAAGCGCCTGATAATCCGCTCTCGTTTTCGCCGAGAAAAACATTTCTCGGGACGAGCCACAGCTCGTTGGAGAGCCGGCGCGATGGCTCTCGAAAGATGGACCTTTCCTGATTGGCAATCAGACCATGACCGTTTTTCTCTACGACCAATTCCAGCCCGGGGCTGTTCAGATTTGCCTCTACCAGGCAAGTTGTTCCTGATACTTGTGCGGATAGGGCCAGGCCCACCTGCATGCAAATCGCGCTGATGTCGGTTTCTGGGTCGACGGGACTGAAAACAACTTGATGGGCGGGCCTCGGCCATCCAGGAAGAAATACCTGACGCACCAAGCCGCGGATCTGCTCCTCGGCGAATGCATCGAGGTCCCAAGGTGCAAGCCCACGCGGACGCGATTCTTCGCATTCAGTCTCGAGGGTTTCTGGTTCAAAGACGTCGTTTAACGCCTGGGGAAACAGATCGACAAATGTGCTCATTGGTCCTTTCCTTAAACAACGACCGCTTCTGGGCCGATTTCCAACTGCCGCTTCCGCATCGTCTTATACATTCTTATGAGGTAGGGAAGCCAGCACCGGACTTCCTAAGTAGGCGATGATTTCGTCGGGAGTTCGAAACGCCGGATTCAAATAGTCCGCAATAAAAGCCAGAGTGATGCTCAAAGTACTTGCGCCCAACAGGCCAATGAATCCGAAACCTAGGCCGGAAAGCTGAGGTAGTGCGGGGATCGTGGCTTGTTCTGCGATGGTTACATTCAGGATACCTCCCTGGTCGAGCGCATCTCCGATCCTCGCCTCCTCTCGCTTGTTGAGGTACAGCAGATATTTTTCCTCGGCTGCCTTCAAATCGTGCAGTAATTGCTCTTGCTCAATAGCGTGATCGCCCAACTGGCTTGCTGCTCCGCGGTAATGGGTTAACAGAACGTTCTCGGCCGTAGCGTGTGCGCCCAGTGCATTCAATTCGACCTGGGTCTTCAACAACTCAGCCTTTGCCCATTCATGATCTGGATCCTGGTCGCTGGTCCGCTCTCGGATTGGCGCCTGATCCTCGGCGGCGATGGATGCATGGGTTTCCTCAATCTCCACATCCAGTTCCTGAACTGTGCGATACGAAGGCTCGAATTTGGTAAGCAGTTGGGTCCGGTTCAATTGCAATTCGAGCAGCCGTGCTTTCATCGTTTCCATCAGTTGTGGATTGTCCGAATCACGAATCTGCGTGGTGATCCTCTCCGGCAGCGAAGCAAGCTTTTTCTCCAAGACTCGAGCCCGCTCCATGGTTGCGGCGATCAATACCTGGGTTTGGCGAGCATCCGCATCGGCGGCGCTGAGCTTTTGAAGTGTCATATCGCGCTCGAGGGCGGCTGAGGTCACACCTTGATCGGCTCCGAACCTCATGAGTTGCAACTCTGCTTCCTCCAAACCGCTGCGCGACTGGACAACTTGCTGGTCGAAAAACTTGAACTCTCCCGAGGGACGATGTACGTGTTCATGACGCTCGAGATAGGCGCTAGCCAAAGAATGAAGGACCTTGGCGGCCTCGGCTGGGTCAGAAGACTTGTAGCTTACGGTTATAAGCGTCGCTTTTCGCACCGCTTCGACGGTTAGCCGCTTATTGATCCGGCGCACCGCCCGAGCCAATTGCCTCTCCTCGTTGTCTCCGAAGAGGCTCCAGAACCATGACTGTCCTTCAGAAATCAGTCCGGAATGCCGCACCACTGTCCGCAGGATTTCGTTGTCGTGCAGCAATTCCACTTCTGAATTCAGTTCTTCCTCACTGACTGCTTCGTGTTCGAATTCCGCCTGGCTCGGGGTTGAAGTAACCACAGGATCGACGCGGCCCCGGCGCACTAAGACTTTCATTTCTGACTGGTATGAAGGAGAGATCAAGCCATAGAGAATGACCGCTAGAAAGATTCCAACGAAGGAGATCAGCGCCAGCCGGCGTTGTCGAAAAACCACCGCCAGCAGGTCGCGCAAGGTGGGGGAAGGCACACGCGCCGATCTCGGAATGAGTCTAAGTTCCTCCGGCATATGAAAGTCCAAATGGTCATTTCTGTTTCTGTTGGTCGGTGGTTGCCGAGGATTCGCCCCGGTTGTTGCCCTACGGCTCCTTCTAGAATTGAGTCGGACTCGCGTACATACTCATGCTCGAAGTAGGCAAGAACTGCTTGATCTTGGAAATAAAATTCTGCGGTACAAATAAAAAGTCACCGGTCCTGAGATGAATGTCCTCGGCCAAAGTCCGCGATTTCATCATCGTCTTGACGTCCAGCAGACGAGATTCAACGAGATCATCAGAGACCTTTCGAAACAGCACGATTTGAGAGTGTTTGGCTCGGTTGGTTAGACCACCCGCGATGGCGACGGCTTCCGTGACCCTGGTGTCAGAGCGCAGTTCGTACTTAGCCGGATGGTTAACCTCGCCGCCAACGATGAAATAAGGTTTGTCGAAGTCCTGAAGCACAATCGTGATCTCCGGATCATGCAAGACACCGGCGTATGAGTGGCCAATGGCCTCTTGTAGCTCAGGAACGGTTAGGCCTTCAACAGACAGCTGTTTCCCGCCCTTCAGGGCAATGTAACCGTCCGGCTGCACACTGACGGTTTGGTCGAATTCGGGGGAGAATATGAATGAAATCGCGACCACATCACTTTTGCAGAGCGGACGGCGTGCCCCCGTCAGGGCTGGACTCGGAGGGATACTCCTGGCCCTACTCCATGTACCGTCCGCCACACCGGATTTCGTGGTAACCGCTGGCCCAGTCTGTTCAACAGCCACTCCTGGCTGCTGCTCTTGAGCCACGGCTGCCACCAATCCCTGCTGCATTAGGCAGCAGGTGAGAGCGAGAACGCAATCGACCACGCTAGAGTTGATCTTCATTCCGTTCAGGCCTCGACTTGCTACCGAGGAACTGCAACCTTTCTTCAGATTCGTGCATGTCGAAACTTATCCTGCTGGCCTCGAAGTAACAAGACATGGGAAGTATCGTCCACAAAGGTATCCAATTGAGATGGCATCTGTTGTCAGCTTGCCGGTGCCTACCGACCGCAGGATCATCCCGCAGGAGGGCCTTTGCTGAATGCAAGCACAAAGGTTCCCCCTTTTCGCCAGTAGTTCATCGTCTACAACCTTCGTGTCACCCACCAAAGTGGACTTGACGGAGGCTTTCTTAACTTGTGGGTGAATACACTCTCTCCGAAAGGGGTCGCGAGGTGCCATGCGTTATTGCTGTGCCGTATCGGGAAATCCGGAATTCATGTGATTCTGCTTGAAGTTTTCCACACAAATAAGTCTTGCTAGCGCGGGGTCATATCACAGCGTTCTGACTGTATTAGCACTTATCATTAACAAAATAGTTATAACGTGCATGTGATTTATGGAACCCAAACGCATGACCAGCCCAGGCACCATCGGCGTTTTGGTCGCCGATTCGAATCAGATGCAGTGCCAGTTGCTGGTCGGGGCACTGCGCCGGCGCCCGGAATTCCAAGTCAGTTCCTGCGGAGTGGATATGAACGTCATTTTGACTGCCATCGCAGACTTCCCGGTAGATGTGATCCTCATGAATGCTGATCATCCCAAATTAGCCGGTCAGGATATGGCCAACGTCCGCCGCTTGCATCTGGCCCATCCGCACATCGCCAAAGTTCTGGTGCTGGGCCAATCGGATCACGACTCAGTGGTGAATGCTTTCCGCTCCGGAGTGAAGGGGTTATTCTGCTTTGCCGACTATCCGTTCCGCTTGCTATGCAAGTGCATTCAGAGTGTTCATCAAGGGCAGGTATGGGCCAATAGTGAGCAATTGCAATATTTGCTCGAGACCGTGACCCAGGTACCTTCTCTGCGAATGGTGAACACTCGCGGAGTCAGGTTGCTCACGCCTCGGGAAGAGCAGGTCGTGGCTCTGGTTGCGGATGGACTCAGCAATCGCGAAGTAGCGCGTGAGCTTGGGCTTAGTGAACACACAGTAAAAAAATACCTGTTCCATATTTTCGATAAGCTCGGGCTTTCGAGCCGGGTCGAACTCACCCTTTACGCGATGAGTCACGGCGGCGCACGGCAAGCGGAGTGGGTGGCTGGCGGAGGGGAATAAAGGGCCTATCGTGCGAATTGTTTGAAAGTGTCCTTAAAGCCCTGTATAAATGCGGGAAGCACCTCGTGGCCGACAGCCGACTCAACTCTCGCCGCTGGACCGTGATTGCCTCCGCCCTGCTTTGCGGCGGGCTCGGCGTGGTTGTGATTTACACCAAACGCAGTGCCTTCTTCAGCCCGCTAGCGGTAGTCGTGGTAGCTGCGATCGGCTTGGCGGCGGTGCTTTTGCAACTTCGCTACTACAATCGCGAACACAACAATCCCATCCACGCGCCGGTGTGGCTGAACGTGGTTGGAGTCTTGTGCGCCCTGACTGCGTTGTTCTCCGATTTCCTGAGATTGAATTGGCAAATAGCCCAAGTGATGGTCCTCGGGGCTGTGGGCAGTTTCGCGATCAGCAGCGCCATGATTCTCCACGCTTTTCGCAAACATCGGATCGCATCGAAGTGACTCAGTGTCCGTTAGTTTCCCCGGAAGTCCAAGGCTAGCGTGGTCCTGACCTGCACTGGCTGGCCGTTTAAGGCGTAAGGTTGGAAGCGCCACCACTTCACAGCCTCGACTGCGGCGGGCGTGAGCTCGTCCGGGCCGCTGATGGGACGAACCTCGACCACCGTTCCATCCTGCCCGACCACCACATTGAGATTTACGACTCCCTGTATGTTCGCACGTCTCGCGGCTTCAGGATAAATTGGATCGATCTTGTGGATTATGTGTCCCTGCATCACTTCTGCGGGAACATAAGCCGCTGATTGCTGCAACAGCGGCTTGGTTGCAGGTATCTGCGATTCCAGTTCGTCCCATGTCTGATGCCAATGCCACCAATACAGCCCGGCGAGCACAAGCAATCCTGTGAGGATGAACACCGCGGCACGTTGAAACCATGGATGTTGGTCTCTCTTATCGGCAACCTCGACTGGGACGGCGGCTGCAGTCTCCGCGGGCGGAACTGCTGTCCAGAGACCGGCAGCCGGCGCAGCGGGATTTGGGTTCGTAACCGACTTGGTTCGGGTCCAATGTTCAATCAGCCTCTGCTGTTGCGGCGTGAGACTTTGAAACTCAAGGCCACATTTCAAGAGCGCCTGATACCGTACTACCGCCTTCAATTGCAACCGCCCGCCAAAGTCGGGGAGGTTGAAATCCAGATTTGCGACATCCCCGGGATGGACTTCTCCGGCCAGCACGAGGCCCAAGCCTCGCTCGCCAAGGGTGATTGTGCGGCCTGGAATCGATGTGCCCGACCGCAGGACAGTGATGTCGGCTGGAACGGACAGGGGAAAACGCGGAACCCGGCGAGTGTCCGGAACTGCCGGCAGTGGTGCCCTACCAGCTGCGGCGCTCATCGCATTCCCTCGACGTGCATGAGACAAACCTCGGCCTCGCCTTCAGATGAAGGCTCAGTGAACACAAAATGAATCTGTTCGGCCAGAGGTACTTAGAGGGAGTATAGCATTGCTTCGGCAGCGGACTTCATCAGCATGAATTCATGAGTACTCTTGTGATCACTGCCAGCTAA
>Ga0210396_10003703_pt1 | contig 15163 bp, 11 predicted proteins | sample IncBWH17OmetaG_FD_155466 | JGI IMG/M metagenome (GOLD analysis project Ga0210396, IMG submission 155466) | Forest soil microbial communities from Barre Woods Harvard Forest LTER site, Petersham, Massachusetts, United States - Inc-BW-H-17-O ... | reverse complement strand
GCAAGGGGTGGTCCTGGGGTATTCGCTGCTCCGGGCTTACGTAGCTGAACACATCCAACTGCTGCTCGTCTTGTCCACGCATACCTTCTTCTTATCAGGTTGGGTTGTAGAAACAAGAGAGTTTTGTGGTACTGCGCTCGCTTCGAATCGAGTTTTTCCGCAACCTGCTAGAGGCATTCTGACATGCATTACCCTGCTTGTCTGCTAGAATGCCGTTCTCACCTTCGGCCGGCGACGAGGGGATACAGGTAACCAACGCCAGAGCCAACATCGCCATCAATCACATTCGGACTGTTGTGTCCTTATTCATCGCGACCTGGTTTCGACGAGCGAATTTGTCTCAGTTTCGCATGGGCATTCATCGGGCTCGCCGTCCTGCAGCAATTGGTAAAGAACAAAAATGTCCCGATCCTGTGGTTGAAGATTTCAAGAACCGACAAACGGATGGCGTGACGGCAAATATTACAGGATCTATTGTTCACGCACGACGGGGGGCGCCGGTACTCCAGGAATTGACCGGCCCTTCCTTTGGACAGATCCGGTTCGTTCAGGGTCCGGTCCCTTTCATTGGTGTGAGTTCCATTGAGGGGGACCTTTTCACCACTCCGATACTGCCTATTTTGCCGTAGCGTTCTGCTGAGTTCCCGATTTGCTGGATTGCGCGAATTCGTGCTGCAATCACATCGACGCTGGTACAGTTCCGAAGAAGCGAGCACTTCTGATGGGAATAGCGTTCGAGTACTAATGATCCTCTGTCGAGCCCCACTGAACCCAGGAAAGCATCGTGATCAGAGTTGTGGAGTGCAGTCATTGAGTGTAATGGCGATTTGTCGCCAAATATGGCAGTCTGCCTTAGATGCCATGTTTACCACGATAAAATTTGGGCAACGCTGGTCGGTTCTCAAGGTGTCGTAGCTTCGCTTCCCGCATGTCAACATCGCCAATTTTTCGACCTGCAGCGTGCAAATATTCACGAGTGTAGTGTCGGGTCCAGTGCACTAGTGGATCGCCCTGTGCATGACCGAGACGGCCAAGGCATGGAATCTCAACGAGAGCCGACAGCACGGGCGTATTGTCCCGATCCTCAGCTTGTGCCAATCGAATCTGCTTAGCGACGAACTCGGCTGCTGGTTTGCGGCTTCGTAGCTCTGCGGCAAACTTACTGGTATCAAGACCAGCGATTTCTCCGTCCGCGAACAGCAACATATCAATGTCTAGTCGAAGCGAGATCACTCCACGCATCGACTCTGGGCCGCTCGCAAGACTAGCGTCCATGATTCCACCGCCGCCGAGTAAGTGATCGAGAAGGCTCCCATCCACAGCGCCCCTTCGACATATCAGCTTGCGGTCTCCTCCCTTCAGCACCGGATGGTAAACATCCACCAAATAGCTGTCCGATGAAACCGTGCGCTTCCTCACGTTCCCGTCTTCGCCTGTCATCACCCAGTAGTAGCGCAGTGCGGTGATGTCCTTGTCCGCTCGGTTCTCCATCACAACGGCTCGTTCTGCTTCGTCGGATGGCTGAGCAAGAAACTCAAGTGACCGCCCACTCGCAGGTCCTTCAAAAATGATGCGAAACTTTGGGAACAAAGCCGCGTCGAACCGGCTGAGAACAACTTCGTTGCTAGGACTAGGGCCGACAGTGAAATCCATGGCACGCTATTGTAGGCGCAAAGGAGTAAGTGTTGTTACTAGGCCGTTACACTCAAAATCCCCGGTTCTGATCGATGAGCGCTATCGCGATGTTTCGTCAGCTATTGGGCAAAATGGTAGCGGTGCAATCTGACGTTAGATCGCCTCTAGGCGCTCGGATTGCTGTTTGACGTTGCGGATTTCTAGAATTGCTTCCCCATGGCTACTTTGCCTTTTCAAGTAAGATCAGTTCGGAACTGTTAGGCAGGCTGAGCGTGACCCGCAGCCCCTTTCGCATAAGTTCCTCGCCCGTGACGATCCGATCCGCACTGCTGTGATCGTGGAACTGGAGGCGATAGCGAACCGACGGTTGCAGCCCTTGTAACTGGTACGAATGGGTCTTCGCTCCTTCGACCGTCCCCCGAAACGCATACACTACGCCGCGGTTGCGCTCCGGATCCCAATATTCAAGACCGTCCCAACGAACCCCATCCGGACGCGGTGAGACATGATACAGGTTGGCATCGCGAATCAGGGGACGAAGTTCTCTCTTGTACAAATCGATTTCTTTTTTGGCTTCAGCGTGCTGCTCGGCCGACCAGGAATTGGTGTCGATCATGATGGTCAGCCATCCCATCATGCCGCTGCGCAGCATGAAGCGGAAATTCTCGATGCGCGGCGTAGGCCACTTTTCCTCGTAGACTTCCAGCATTGCGGCAGGCAGCACGTGGCTGGTGTCATAAAACGCGCGCCGGTTGGAAGTGGGATCGTAGGTATCGGTGACCGAGAAGTAATCGCCGTGAGCCGCGCTGCCGAAGTCGATCATGCGTCCGCCGTCGTCGCAAACTTCAAGCAACAGCCCCGGATGATCCTTACGCAGCTTGGAATGGATGTCGTAATAAGCCCGCACCGCATGGTAGCTCACGTCGGTGGAGTTGGTGCTATCCACCCAGTACGAACCCCATGACTTGTAGATGCACTTGTTCAGCGGATCGGGAGCGGCGTGCGGGTGATCGCTGCGGTCGCATCCGTGGGCCACCAGATAGCCGTCGTGCTCCAGCATGTCCAGGTGGTAATCGGTGACGATGCGTTCCACTTCATCATGGGCCCACTGCTTGGCTTCGGGCACTCCGAGATCAATGGTTTGTCCTTTGAAGGCCTCGGGCTGCCATTCTGCCGGGAGATCGGTTACCATCCAGTCGCGAACCTTCGGATCCCGTACATTCAAGGCGCCGGGCTCGGTAGACAGAGCGGCTTGCGTCCAGTCCACCCAGAGACCGAATTTCAGTCCGTGCTGGTGGGCGTGATCGGCGATCAGGGCCAAGCCATGAGGAAATTTTTGCGGATTGGGATACCAGTCGCCTACGCCGCGAAACCAGCCGGCATCCACGTGAAACATCTCCATCCCCAGATCCGCAGCATCGCGAATCATGCGCTGCGCGGTCTCCTCGTTGATGGCCATGCCGCCGCCCCAACTGTTGTTGGTAACCAATGGATAACTGGGATTTTTCCACGTCTCCGGATTGCCAAGAACCGCGCGTACCCAGCGGCGTAAAACGTTTCCCGCTCCGTCAGGCCCATCGCGGAATCCACCGAAGAAGACGACCGGTGATTCGAAGACACCGCCGGGCTCCAGTCGAGTACGAAATGGACTTGGATCCGGGTTGAGCCCGAAGGCCGCTTTCAGCGATTCCTTCTCTCGCCACACAGCAATGCGCGTCCGGCCGCTGAACTCGATGCCCGCGAACCATCCCGTCGCGTCTTTTCTTGCGACCAGCGCCCACGGGATTACTTCGCGAGGCTCGTTATCTCTAAGATCGCCGTAGGTGCTGGACGTGCCGGTCCAATGATAGCCATCTGCCATTGATACTTCGTGAGTTCCAACCGGCGACGGAGTGTTCGCTCCTTTTTCGACAAAGAGCTCGTTCAGCGACTCTCGCGGGTCGATTTGCCAATCAAAGGCCAAGCTGTCCTGCATAGGAATCCAAAGCTCTCGGGTGTCGAGATTTTCGATTCGGATCTGATGCTCGATCGGCCCGTATGCCCGCGGAGCGCGCCACTCCCAGGTGAGGCGGAGGTGTGGCGAAGTCGAGTCGTAGACAAAATTGACCCGCTGATCGCTGATCTGGCTATCGCCACGGTTGAAGGTCCAATGCAGGGGATTGTGTTGACCGGCAATCTCGACGAAGTCGATCAGGGTTTCCGAAGCCCGATTTTCCCACTTAGGTTTTCCCGAGACGCTGAAGCTTGCCAGCCGAGGGGCGTTTGGCGACGCCTCGAGAGAGAGTTCTGTATCCGACGTCTGAAGCTTGGCGGCCATCTGCGCGAGTGCGGCGGAAGTTACGCCGAAGCACAGCAGACCGAGAAATCCGACACGGGTTGCACGCAACATGATGAAGACTCCGGAGGGCGGAGCCGGATTCTATCCAGGATCCGGCTCCGCACAGGCTGAGAAGAAGATTCGGTAGTTGTGCTCGTGTGGCTTCGGGGCTTCTCCTCGCGACGAAAATACCAACTCTTCACCGTCCCTCGCGATCATTCTCACATACCCTGCCTTTTTCTCCCTTTCTTGCTGCCAGGTTCCCACAAATGGATCAGTCTGCGCAGGAGGTGTCGTCGCTACTTGTTCCGCTGCTTGAGCTACGAAGAGTGCGAAGACTAGTACTCTTAGCCGTGTCATGACGCGAGAATATACACCGCGTCGTTCTGTGCGCAAAAATCAGCCTACTGTTGAAATTAGGCGATTACGGTGCGCTGGGCAATTGGAGGAGATCGCACGACTACACAACTACACAAGATCTCAAGAACCACGGTTGCACACGTGAAGAACCTTCTCAGTGGCGTTTTTCGTCATGCTGCCCAGCAGGGTTATTTCGATGCGGCGAATCCTGTTAAGTTAGCAGAGATTCCCGCGTTTGCAGCAAGCGGAACCGAAACCAAACCCTATTCACTCGAGGAGATCGCTGCCATGCTCAACGTCCTCCCCGAGCCTTCTGCCACGGCGGTTGCGACAGCAGCATTCACGGGCTTGCGTCTTGGGGAATTGCGAGGTCTTACCTGGGAATCGTATGAACCCTCGGAAGACGTCGATTCGCTGGGATGGCTGAATGTTACGCGGTCAATTTGGCGCTCCTCTGTCGGCGAGCCAAGAACAGCCAAGTCCAAAGCGCCAGTACCGGTCATCCCGCAACTCGCGCTAAGACTTGACGAACATCGAATCCGTTCCGGCAAGCCGGCAATGGACCCCATTTCAAGAACTCGATCGGCGGGCCACTCGATCTCAAGGCCCGCTACCAACGCATGAAGACGGCATCGCCCGATGCTGTTGCAGCGATGAGGCTATTCTCAAACGCCTTATCGAATTGTGCTCCACTTGTGCTCCAAAACGTTGAAAAAACGTCAAAGGGCACGATTCACTAAGAGTGAGTGGAATGCACGTAACTGCTTTACTACGAGTGAGTCTGGCGGAGAGGGAGGGATTCGAACCCTCGATACAGGTGTTAGCCCGTATAACGGTTTAGCAAAGCATCGCCCCTTCATCTTGCGATGTATATTCAAGCACTTGGCACGCTGCGAGTGCTCTCAGTCGTACTAGTCGTACTAAACGACTCCACAATCACCTTAGCTGACACCTAATCTGTCACCCAATAATCGCCAATCCACCAATGCAGAAATTTCTCTACGCCCCCAGAGCAGCCAATAGAAAGAAAAACGAACCTGCGCTGTTTCAGTCGTCAAAGGAAGACGCGGCTCCTGGAAATCCAGCTAACACGGAGGTCCACGTGAGTCGGAGTGCCGACAAGGGCCGCACAACTCAACCCCAAGCAATATCGACGCCGGCATATGGCGTAACCTGCTCACCTGAGGAGCTCCTCTGTTTCTGTTCGAGGCTGCCAGCAGCCTCCGGACGGAATTCGGATACCTCAGTTACGGCCTGATATTGTCGGTGTCCAAAGCAGCTTCGCCAGGGGCCGGAGTACTGCTTATCGGCACCTGGTTTCTCGGTCTTAACCGCTCTCTACCTTTGGGTTGGCGAAGGCATCGATGTCCTTCGCGGCGAGCCGGCGCGGGCGCAGGCTCGGAACTCCGTAGGACTCAGAGGGGCTACTAAATCCACTCCAGAGCCGATCCCTGGCTGGCGGTCAAATGAATTGCGTGTGCAGGTCCAAGGGTTACGCATTCTCAGTTCGGTGGGAGAGGGGTGCGTTTGGAGTGCACCCCATCACGAAAACAAATTCTGGTCGTTTACTGCCGTCAACGACATAAACGGGCCGTTTTCGGCTCGCCAAATTGCCCCTCAAAACAAAAACCTATACCTATCAGGACGCTTAAGAATTGATCTTCGGAAGGTTCCACCGCATTCTTTCCAGATCGTTTGGGATTCACGGAACATGGGCAGCAAATTTTGTCCTGTGGTTTGCCAGCGCCATGCGGACTTGAGCAAGGTCGTTGCTCAATGTTCCCACGGGTTGAACACTGCGACGCCGATGGGCTGAAAATGGCTCACATTCCTGGTCACTACCGTCATGTCATGGACCAGGGCCGTGGCGGCGATGAGCGCGTCTCGGTCGGAACGGGGATCCGGGACATGGAGCGCCGCGCAGCGCTGGGCCACTCGGGTATCCACCGCCAAAATGCGATCTGAAAACGTCGGCAAGACGTGCCCATCCATCCAAGCTCGGAGAACCGCACCCTGTCTCCGGTCGCGCCGCTCAAGGAGAAGAATGCCGATCTCGAGTTCCAAAATCGAGATGACCGAGAGGTAGAGGCTTTCGGCGGGGAGGGCATCGGCCCAAGCTCGGACGCGCGGATGGGCGTTCTTCGCTTTTCGTAATTCCGAAACTACGTTCGTATCGACGAGGTACATCAGGACAAATCCAGGGGCTCGTGCCAATGGCCTTTCAGGCGAGGTGGCTCAAATTTAATGCGAGCCGCTTCCGGCATCGCCAACAGTTCGGCAATGCTTTTCTGCCCACCGGTAATCCTCTGGTAATCCTCGACTGTGAGCAGTACGTGCGAGGGCCGCCCTCGATCCGTGATAAAAACCGGACCCCGTTTCGCCGCTCGTTTCGCCCGGCTCGTGTCTTGATTGAACTCTCGGCTCGACAGTTTGGTAATCGTCACGTCGGTAGCTCCCATGTAGCAACGTAGCTACATTATAACACAATGCGAGGGCTAAGCCGATCCTCGGTAGGTTGCATCACAAATAACACCTGGCCAAGATTGCCGCCTGAGGCGGCGCCGATGAGAAGACACCGTGCACTGATTTGCATCGCCGTCGAAATGGCATATGTCAGCAGTGCCTATGCCACACCCTGCGATCCGGTTCTCGCAGCTCGCCGGGCCGACGGTTCCGTTCCTGTGCAACGAGAACCAGGAACTGGGAGAGGAACTTGTTGCTTCCCACCTCGATCAGGTCCATCCTTGCCATTGGCTTGAAACTAACGATTACGGATGCTTCCTCGCCGACAACGATTTTTGAGAAACGCGTGAGCCGCGTAAGTGGGAACGATCCATAATTTCGCGCGGACGAAATGTCTGCGGAGCACTCGCCCCACGATTGACGAACCGACGGGCCTCCCACTTTTGAGGATCTTCGGTGCAAAACTCGCGGTACAAGCACGGTACAACCAAAACCCATTCTGGCGCTCTTCCCCGATCGGGCAGGCGGAGCGGTCTCGACCGTGCGCTTACCCTGCCACGTGCAATAGGTGCTAAGTGATTGGGACTGTAAGAACTCAAAAAGTGGCGGAGAGCGAGGGATTCGATTACCGCCATTACCCGCAAGTCACGATGAAACCTGCACTTGCGTGATAATAACCAATGTTTGTGCGGCTTACAAGCGAATTCGAATCTTAGGCTACAGTTTCTACAGTTTCCCTGATAGACCGTGGTTCCATGAAAAACGGTATCACTGGTATCAGTGCAGGGCAGAGTCTCTCCAAAATTTTAAAGCATCACGTTGCCCAGGAACCCTTGACGGTTTGGCCGACCATTCTTGTGCCTTCCTGAGTTGACTGTTGGATGCGCTCTGGTGAGACACTGCGAATGCACGTCAGGACTGCGAAGATGGCTGTTGACCTATATAAAGACGACTTTTCACGAGTAGCCGACACAGATGTATTTCGGGCGATTGAGGCGTTCACGCGAATCTCTGAACCCATGGATGTCAGACCACACGAAAGCTTTGTCCTCGACTTCAAGGAAGAGTGGAGCGGCGGTGTCTTACACACGGTGGCTGGCTTTGCTCACGCGTTTGGCGGTTTGCTGATAGTCGGAATATCCGAAAACAAGGGGCAGCGAGAAAATATTGTCGGCATTGACTTACCGGGCGAATTGAAGACCCGCATCGCCAGTTCCATCGCGACAAACATCTCACCGACTCCGGCAAACGAGATTGCCGAGTGTAACCTTCCGACTCAAGTCGGCCGGAAACTTGCCGTCGTTCGGGTGCGACAGGGCCATCAAATCTACTATTGCACGAAGAAGGGCGACCGCCCAATCTATCTCCGCAATGAAGATCAAACCGTGCCAGCCGATGCTGCGCAGCTGCGCTCTCTAGTTGAGAGAAACACTGGGAAACTACAGCCACAGTTAGAAGTCGCGAAGCGCGTTGGCGTGCTTGGACCTAGCGTGCAACTGGAGCACACCGATCATTTAGCACCCAGTCACCCCCCATATGCAGATTATTCTGAGTCCGTTTGAGCATCCGGGGTTGAGTCTCGATAGCGCCGTTGAACAGCAGTTCCGCAAACTCATCAATCGAAACTTCTCTTTTCGTTACCCAGACAGCGAGGTTGAAAAAGAAGAAAAGCGGTGGCTGGATTGGTTCGGGTGGCGATGGTTTCGCTCGCTGGACAAGCATGAGAGCGTCTGGCGAATCACGGCGTCAGGTGATGTGGTCTATGGGAGACAGATTCGCGTTCGACTACAGACGGTGCGAATCCCGTTGGGAGTCTCGGTGACACCATTGCTGATTTGCTCTAGTTGATGGCAGTGGGGCGTTCATTGTGGAAAGATTCCGGCTTTTATGGTGAAGCCCAATTTGTGGTCAGCCTTCTTGTCACGACCTTGAATTGCACACCGATATGCTTACGGAGATATGGGCGAACCCCGCACCCAACGTGGTGGACGCGATCCAGGACTTCAATTCGGCTCTTACGGACTCGCTTGTTTCACCTTATCCGGGGTCTTCAGGAATGGCTAGCGCAACAGGCATCTTCAATTCTGCTCTGCCTAATGATTCGGTCACCGATACAGTAGCACAGGCGATAAACCAGTTGCTTCGATGCCTGACGCACGCGGCAGACATAAACTGTTTGCGCCGTGGGGTGGATAGTTTCTTTCGGGCGGCTCAGTCGTAACTATACCCAACACCGTACCCGCTGCGTTGATGCGTATACTGCTATGCTAGTTGGGTGAACTCGCAGTGGAGGCAAGAAGATGGCATGCGACTGTGACCCGGATAAGAAGAAGACCTACTACTCCAGCGTCCAATTGTTCAGCGCACCCGGCGAGGCAGGGGTTCGACCTCAAATACGCTGTCCAGATTTAGCCGGGGTATACCGTGCTAAGCAGCCGTGCGAGTAAGACTCTTGCGCTGCCGCCAATGGCCGGGTAGGCGATCTTCGCGGGGATCGTCAACTCAACCTCGGTTCCAGTGCCAGGACGGCGACGGCACCGTAGTTCCAATCGCCCACCAATCCGACCGGCGCGTTCGCGCATTCCTTGAAGGCCCCAATGACCGTCGCGACCCCCGTTTTCTAAAACGTCCGGGTCGATACCGCGCCCGTCATCGCGAACCGTCAATCGAAAGTGTGTTGGGTGGTAGAGGATTTCCACTTCTACGTTGCCGCCTTCAGAATGGCGCAAAGCGTTGATAAGGGCCTCCCTGCCAATCGAATATGACTCCTCAAGTACTATTGGGTGTAACTCTCGCGCAGTACCGTTCACAGCAGTCTTGACGTTCACTCCGCGGCCCTGAGCCAGTTCATCTGCGACTCGCTGAAATGCTGCCGGCAAGTCGGTCGGCGATACCGCACCAGAGCGAAGACTCCAAACACGATCTCTGCCCTCTGTTAAGACCCGATCGGCGTAGTCGATCGCTTTTTCCATGTCCTGCCGAACTGGGTCTAGAGTGGGTATTCGTCCTGCGATCGCATGGAATTTCAGGATCAAGCTCTGGAATCCCTGCAGCAGTGTGTCATGCAAATCACGCGCAATCCTTTCCCTTTCCGCCAGGCGCGACTCCAACATCGAACTCTCTAGAATTCGAGAGAGCTCATCACAAATCGCCGATTCAAGAATCGCTTTCCTCGCGGGTTCGCTCGCAACCAGGTTTTTTCCCATCACAACTCCATCCATAAAGCCGGTTCGGACACCTATGTACCGTGGCCGAGGTTCAAATGCCACCTTCAGCCCTGCCCCCTCCGAATCACGACCCGGCGCGCAATGGCTCGCATCAAGCATCCTCGATGTCCCCTCTTTCTTCTAGTCCTTGCTCCGACGCATTCGTGTCGGCCTTCTCTCTGGTGACCCATTCCCGGATATAGGCCGAGCAGTTTCTGAGCTCCACTCCATTCGATTCGCGAAGAGCCAGGAGCTTTACCGCCTCGCGGCCCACGAGAAGAAGGTCCTTGAGATCAAGGACCGGTGCCCTCGTTTCCTGTTCGAGCAAGGCCCGAAGTAGATCCACCTCCTGCCCTGTAATCTGGCCGCTGATGCGCAAGATCACAAGACCCTCTCCGATGACAACGCGTTCGATTCTGCAAGTCATTTGTAGGTTTACGTTCGAACTCATCTAATCCCTGACGTTCTCCACCGGGCGCGAGGCACCGGATGCTTTTTCCAAGCGCGGCGTCTCCGTGCTCATGCTGATTTCTTTTCCGGTGCGGTAAACGGAATGATCTTTCCACGCTCCTCGGCTGGGATCCATTTTCCGCTCGCTTTTCGGAATTTCTCAGGACGTAGAACTCAATCACTCTTGCCTTTGCAGTTACCATTCCCAGCCGCACTCGCAGCGGATGTGATCGCATAGCCTAGCTTTGCCCAATACTCGCCTACACGCTGCAACAGCATCTCATCCACATGCTGACCTCCTACATTCCTAGTCTGAATGCCTCCAAGCGGCTTCTATTAATTTCGTGCCGCCTCATGGCTAACCGTAAAAGCAAGGCTTGTGCCACTCGTAATTCGCTGAAAACAGGGGGACAATACGATACAGAACCGATCAGTGGGCTGGTGGAATGAGGTGAATTTCGGGAATTTGGTGATTCTGGTTAATTTGGTGATTCTGATCAGGCTTCGCGGAACTTGAACTGGTTCTTATTGATTTTTAAGGCTTTGATTCTGTGGTCAAGAGTTGATGGTGGAACTCCTAGCTTGGCTGCCGCCCCTGACGGTCCGGAAACCCGGCCTCTGGTGTCAGCCAGCGCCGCCTCGATAATCTCCCGCTCGCTGCGCGGCTCGACCTCACCCTTGAAAGGTGCCGACGCTTCAAACCGAGATGCTGATCGCGATGTTTCTTTGGAAAGCCATAATTCGTCAACTGAAAACACATCGCCTGAACTCAGAATTATGGACCTCTCAATTACGTTCTGCAACTCGCGGATGTTGCCGGGCCAGCCGTAGGACTGCAACAGCTCCAGCGTCTTCTTGTCGATCAAGCGGATATTCTTGCCTGCCCGGGTGGCGTAGCGTTGTGCGAAGTACTCGACCAGCATGAGGATGTCGTCCTTCCGTTCTCGGAGTGGCGGTACCTCAATGGGAAACACGTTGAGCCGATAAAAGAGATCCTGGCGGAAGGTCCCATTGGCTACGGCTGCCTGCAGATCACGATTCGTGGCAGCGATGACGCGAACGTTGACACGGATAGTCTGTCCTCCCCCGACCCGCTCGAACTCCCGCTCCTGCAGCACTCTCAATAATGCGACCTGGGTGTCTGGTGAGAGTTCGCCCACTTCGTCCAGGAAGATCGTTCCGCCGTCAGCCATTTCGAAGCGGCCAAGCCGGCGCTGCATGGCACCCGTAAAAGCCCCCTTTTCGTGTCCGAACAGCTCCGAGGCGATCAGGTCACGGGGGATTGCGGCGCAGTTTACGCTAACGAAGGCACGTCCAGACCTTGGGGAGCGTTTGTGGACGGCGCGGGCGATGAGTTCCTTGCCTGTGCCGGTCTCCCCAGTGATCAAAACGGTGGTGTCAGCAGGGGCGACTCTGGCAATCTGTGAAAGAACAGCCTTCAGCGGCTTCGAGGTGCCAACGATTTCTTCGAACATTGAGGCCCGGTCCACCTCGTCCCGCAGTGCCAAATTTTCTTTGTAGAGCTGGTCCTTTAGCGCCCGGATCTCAGCTTCGGCCCGCTTTTGCTCGCTTAAATCGAGCACGAATGCAACACCCTCGTTCCCACCTTCTTGGAACAGCGCGCATCCAATCAGCACGGGCACGTGGCTGCCATCCTTCCGAAAATACTCCTTCTCGTATGGCTGAACGGTCCCAGTTGCCTTCAGTTCTGCCAAGGCGTGTTCGTCGCGCTCACACCATTCGGCCGGCGTCAGATCCGTCCAGCGCACTCGACCCGAGACGAGATCTTCACGGCCGTATCGCAGCATGCGCAGAAACGCATCGTTGGCCCCGCCGATCGCACCCTCGAGATTCCAGATGAAGATCCCCAGAATGTTGGCGTCGACCAGGCGCCGAATCTTCCCTTCCCGATCTTCGAGGTCGCGATACAGCCGCGAATTCTCGAGCGAGATTGCTGCTTGCGACGCAAGCACCTTCAACACTGTGACGCGGTCAGGAGTGAAAACGTGTGGCGTCAGATTGTTTTCAAGGTAGAGAATACCGATGAGTTTGCCCTGCTTAATCAATGCTAAACAGAGAATGGAACGGGCCCGATGCTGAACGATGTAGGGATCGGCAGAAAACGGATTCCAAGATGATGCGTCATCGAGAATCACGATCTCTTGAGTGCGCATTACATACCGAACGAGCGACTCCGGCAGTACGGCTGGAGCGTGGGCGCCGTCTACCAGATGCACGGTTACGTCCTCTCCGCTAGTGGTCGCTTCCGCATCTATCTGCAGCTCGTCACCTCGCGGAACAATCAAGAGACCTCGCTCGGCGCCTGCGTGCTCGGTGGCCGCGCGCATGAGACGGTCGATCAGTTTTTCCAGAACCATCTCGCCAGCAACTGCTTGCGAGACTTTGATTACCGTCGCGAGATCCAGGAGTTCGACCGGTGCCACAATGGTGCTCGTGGGGCTTGGATCGGGCTCGTTCTTGAGGTGTGGATGCACCCGGAGTTCGACCGGCGCCACAGTTGTGCTCGTGGGGCCGCGAGCGGGCGCTTCTTCCCCGAGGTGTGGATACAAATGGTCTAGTTGCTTCACCTTGCCATTGGCTCCCCAACGGAGATAGCCGTACCGAGCGTCCTGCAAATAGGCGTTTGCGATCTTTTCGAAACCACGCGCCGCGTAGAATCGTGCGGCGAGTTCATTTGCGAGTGCCGCATTGTGGACAAAGCCGTTTGCATGCGCTGACCGGATGGCCTTTTCGTAGAGATGTTCGGCATCCAGTTCTCGCCCTTCCAGGCGAGCGATCTCTGCGCCCACCAGTGCGGTGCGGTTCTCGAAATTTTCCGGACAGTTCGCTGCCCAGACCTCGAGCTGCCGATAGTGGGCGGCCAGCGCCTCGAAATGATTGCAGCGCTCGTCCGGCAATGTGTGATCACACAATGCTGCCCGACAGAGGCCGCTGTAGAATTCATATTCCGCCGTCTCAAAAAAGGAAGGTGATGTCCAAAGCAACGGTCGAGCCTTTGAGGATGCGTCGATTGCGGAACGATAATCGCCCGCCAGCACGCGAGCCTGCAGCTTCCGAATCCAATACCAGCACTCCGCCAGTGCCAGATCCGCCTGGCTCGCCAAGTCGTGTTCGAAGCGGCGTTCATCGAACTGCTCCTCGTCAAAACATCCGAATGCCGGCGTCAGACCACGAAGCGTCCGAATCAGTTGGAGCTGCGTAGTAATGATCGCAATGACGAGGCCGAATCGCGCCTTATGTGCAAACTCAAGACCTTGCTCGGCTTCACCTTGTGTTTCGGCCAACGCATCTCCCGCTGCGAGAAGATTTGTATTCAGGTTGTTGCAGCTATATGCCCCGAACGTGAGGTCGCCGGTTCTATTCGCGACATCGAACGCGCGACGTACCAGATCACGACCCGTCCGAACGTGCCTCGTCCATGGCATAACGAAACTGCCGAATGCCATGTATGTTCGAGCCCGATAACGATGCAGACTGCGCTTTTCGACCAGCGCATACCCGAGCCGGCCGAACTGGAAACCACCCTCATAATTATCGAAATGGGGTCCAGCGATCATGCCAAGGAACACATAAGCGAAGCACGATCCGTCGCTGTTGCCGTGCTCGAGACTGAGATTCACCATCCGGCAGAGTACGAGCGAAAGCAAATTACGGTCGGTAAACAGGGCCGGCGGCACGACCTTGGTCAGCACATCCTGGGTTGCGAGGGACAACGCGTCGCTCATCAACGGCAGATCAACGAGGTCCTCAATCGCGCGGCTTCCGAGCAGTGACCAGGTACGCTCGTATTCGCGTCGCGCTTGTTCTTCCGGTGGATGCGGCGACCAGTCGATGCCAACCTGACGCAGGTAGGCGAGACAGACGTCGACCGCCCGGTCGCTCCGATCGAGCGTCGTGTACAGGTCAACGCGGAGGCAGGCGACGGTCGCTTGATCGATTGCATTGGAAGCGCGGGATGAAAGCATGGTCAAGCGCGCCTCCGCGGTCGCCAGTTCGCCAGTCAGGAACTCGCATCCGGCGCGGTGCAGTTCCAGCGCGAGAACGAGCTCCGGCCGGCGCTCCCAATAGTCGTCTGCCAACAGTGCCGCACCGGCGATGAGATAGTTGAGGGCTGAGGCGTAGGCCGAAGAAGCCTTGGCGCGCTTGCCCGCAATCAGGTTGAGCTCCGCCAGTTGCTCGCGCTCGTCTTGTGAGGTGATCAAGGCCGCGCCGCGGTTCAGTTGATTGACGATCTCGAAGATCGCCTCCTCCCGCTTCTCGCGAGGAGTGTGCTCTGCCAGCAGCCTGCCGATTCGGAGATGCGCCTCGGCGCGCAGATGTTTCGGGATCAAGGAATAGGCTGCTTCCTGAACGCGGTCATGGAGGAACCTATAAGCGCCTTCTGAATGGAGAACGAGTCCGGTTCGCAGCGCTTCCTGTAGATCGCTATGCAGTTCCTCCCCCGAAACCTCGTACACCAATGCCAGTAGGGCGAACTCGGCGCTGTTGCCGAGGCACGCGAGCTGCTTTAATGCACTCACGGTTTCGACGGGTAGCCGGTTCAACTTCCCAACCATGAGGTCCACCACATTGTCGGCATAACCCTTGGCGTGAATGCGATTCAGGTCCCAGGACCATCGGCGTTCGCCGTGATCGAAGGTGAGTAGGTTCTCTTCGGCAAGCGCAGAAAAGAACTGAATGGCGAAAAATGGATTGCCAGCAGTCTTGTCGT
>Ga0210396_10003702_pt1 | contig 15170 bp, 12 predicted proteins | sample IncBWH17OmetaG_FD_155466 | JGI IMG/M metagenome (GOLD analysis project Ga0210396, IMG submission 155466) | Forest soil microbial communities from Barre Woods Harvard Forest LTER site, Petersham, Massachusetts, United States - Inc-BW-H-17-O ... | reverse complement strand
CGCGGAAGTGGGGTCTGACATGAGCGCACAAATCCTCGGTAAGCGCCGCACGTTGGCAATGAGACGATCGGCTTTAGCGGCGATTGGCGTCAGCTTCTTCTTAGTCTTGTCTGGGGCCACGCTTGGCGCTGATATTGGCATCGCCGATCCGAGCGCAGTCGCTGCTGCGCCGGGCGGGCGCCACGCGACGGCACACCCGACAAAGCCTCCAGAGATCAATGCGACGACCCATTCAGCATTTGTCGACGGGCTCTATAAAGAACTGATGGAGTGGACGCCACCTCCTTGCCCATCGGCGACAAGCGATGCGTCACTGCGCGACTACCGCTAAAAAATCTCCGTTTCCCGCCGCAACCCGCCAGGTCGCGTCGCAAACGCAATGCGTTATCTGCGCCGAACGGCACTGGAGGTCTTGCCGTCGCTCACGGCCGCACCGCGTCTTCGCGACGCGCCGCCCGCTGATAACGGACGACCGGCTCGGCTGGAGCCGCTGCGATGAGCGGCGTTGCACTCGTCCCACAGCACTGTCGGATTGAGTTGAGCAAATCTCAGGCGTCAGTGAAAAACTCTCGTTTGTAAAGGCGTGCTATGGCACCCAAATTGAGATGGGTGCATATACTCGGTCTGGCCCGTGAGACGGCGCTTCAGCTGCGAGAATGCATTTACGACATCAGCTCTACGACAGCCCGCTACGCGAGCGCCTCAATGGCGCCAGGTAATGGACAAATGGCCTGGTTAGGGAGAAATGACGTGAAGACTCTTCTAGCGGCGGCAGCGCTCGCCATCACCAGTGCGGTGACGGTCCAGGCGGCAGACATCTTCACGTGTGGTGCCGTTGAGTACGCCATGCATGATGGGAGAGTTGAGCGTGTTTGCTCAGCTCCCGTGACCACCCATTGGATGAACCTCGGTGAGCGCTTCTCCGCCTTGGTCAACTACCGCGACGAGCCCGACGGCCTCCACGTGGTGGTGACCACGCAGCGGGGCATGAGGGAGAAGGCGGCGGTCGAGCGGTTCGAGACGATATTGGCGGCAGGGCAATCGGCCGCAATTTCCATTCCGCGCGCCGCAGGCGAGGCGCCGGAGCGGGTCGTGCTGACCAACGCCGGCGGCCACCTGCAGATCGCCGAGCCCCCCGCCGCCATTTCCGCCCAGTGACTTCTGATGGGTACCCACTCTTGGCAAATCCGCCGTAATGGGCGGCGCGCTTTGGCGGAGATCTGGCGCGATTGTCCGCATCAGGACAGCGCGCCCGCGCGTAATATTCGCGGCCGATCTCAGTCAGGATCACCTGCCGGGTGGTACGGTTCAACAGACGCACGCCGAGCGCACTCTCCAGTGCCTGCACCTGGTCGCTGACCGTCGTCGTCGACAAGCCCAGGCTGCGCGCCGCAGAGGTGAACCCGCTGCTCTCGGCGACCCGTACAAACGCCGTGATGCTGGTAAGGAGGTCCATGCGACTCTCCGATTATCCGATGTGACCGGATACCTCTTCCGATAAATGGCTGCTTATCCGCAATTTCCCAAGGCTCATCTTGTCCGGCGGGACCGAACGAATCCCGTTTGAATTGATGGGAGCGGAGGATGGCCGAGATCACAAAAGAGGAATACCGCGCAAGCGCGGCCACGGGGTTGGATCTGCGCGATGTCGTGGGCGCCTGGTTTGTTTGCGCGCTGGTCGCGTCAATTGCACTTGCCGTTTCCAGCGATTTCCATGCGCCGCCTGCCTCCGCATCGGTCACAACTGCTTTGATGCAACCCACGCCAGGCAACGGGGAAATGCTCTTCGCAGCGAGAAAGTGACATGAAGACTCTTCTAGCGGCGGCAGCGCTCGCCATCACCAGTGCGGTGACGGTCCAGGCGGCGGACATATTCACTTGTGGTGCCATTGGGTACGCCATGCATGATGGCAGAGTTGAGCGTGTTTGTTCAGCTCCCGTGACCACCCATTGGACGAAGCTCGGTGAGCGCTTCTCCGCCTTGGTCAACTACCGCGACGAGCCCGACGGCCTCCACGTGGTGGTTACCATGCAGCCGGGCGAGAGGGAGACAGCGGCGGCCGGGCGGTTCGAGACGGTATTGGCGGAGGGGCAGTAGGCCGCAATCTCCATTCCGCGCGCCGCGGGCGAGGCGCCGGAGCGGGTCGTGCTGACCAACGCCGGTGGCCACCTGCAGATCGCCGAGCCCCCCGCCGCCATTTCCGCCCAGTGACTAGGCTAAGATTTTGTGAATGGCAATCCCTCGGGGCAGGCGCAGGGACTCATAACCAACGCGATCGAACGATCTGCGATGCGCAAGACCTATCTGCGCCTGTTGCCGTTGGCGGTGGTGAGCTATCTCCTGGCCTATATCGACCGCATCAACGTCAGCTTCGCCGGGCTGACGATGCGCGACGATCTGAAGACGTCGGCTGGCGCCTTCGGCTTCGCGCTCGGCACCTTTTATCGGGGCTACTCAATTTTCGAGCTGCCGAGCAACCTGATCATGGAGAAGGTCGGCGCGCGGCTATGGATCGCCCGCATCATGACCTGTTTGCGGCTTTCTGGTCGTCATCTATTTCAAAGGCTCATTGGATCCGCGGCCAGCGAACAAGGGCGTAAAACACATTTTCGCTGGATAGCGGGTCCAAGGAGGCCCTGCCCATGCATCCTTCCATAATCAGACAGCTCCTGCCGTCGTGAAGTCAGCAGCCGCCGGTTCCTGGACCCCGGCGCAGCGCAGCGCCGTGATCGCCAGTCTTCTCGCCTGGGTGTTCGACGCGTTCGACTTCTTTCTGATGGTTTTTGTCTTGCGCGCGGTGGCCGCAGAGTTTGGCACGCCGATCACGAGCGTCACCGTCGCCATTGTTTTGACGCTGGCGATGCGGCCGATCGGGGCCTTCGTATTCGGTCGCGCCGCGGACCGGTACGGCCGCCGGCCAACCCTTGTCACTGTGATCGTGCTCTATTCCGTTCTCGAGCTTTTGTCGGCGTTTTCGCCGAACCTCGTTTTCCTGATCTGCGTCCGCGCGCTGTTTGGCATTGCGATGGGCGGCCTCTGGGGTGTCGGCGCATCGCTCACGATGGAAATGATCCCGCCCTCGGCGAGAGGCATCGTCTCGGGTCTGCTGCAGGCCGGATATCCTACGGGGTATCTCACCGCCGCATTGGTTTACGCCCTTCTCTTTCCGCTTGTCGGATGGCGCGGCCTGTTCGTGCTCGGTGCGGTGCCGGCATTGCTCTCCATCTATGTGATGCGAAGCGTTTACGAATCGACCGGCTGGACGGCTGCGCAAGGAACAAAGCGCGCGAGCGCCGCGGCCGTGCTGAAGGCACATTCGCGACTGGCGATCTACGCCATTCTTCTGACGACCGCGTTCAACTTCTTCAGCCATTCCACTCAGGATCTTTATCCGACGTTCCTCGAGGTCGAGCACGGCTTTTCTCCCGGCACGCTAGGCACCATTGCTGTCATCTACAATATTGGCGCGATCCTCGGAGGTTTGACTTTCGGATCCCTGTCGGAACGGATCGGCCGCCGTCGCGCGATCGTCGCTGCCGCGCTTTTGTCATTGCCGATCGTGCCGCTTTGGGCCTTCTCCGGCCGCCCCGTTCTGCTCGCGGCTGCGGCTTTTCTGATGCAGTTCATGGTCCAGGGCGCGTGGGGGGTCATACCGGCCCATCTCAATGAGCCTTCGCCCGCGGAGGCGCGCGGCACTTTCCCCGGCGTCGTCTACCAGCTCGGCAATCTGTTCGCCGCGGTCAATACGACGCTGCAGGCCGGCGTCGCTGCGCACTTCCACAACGAGTTCAGCGTCGGGCTCGCGAGCGTAGCGGCGTGTGTCGCAATCATTGTCGCGCTGCTGGCCGGTTTCGGCGTCGAAGCGAAGGGGATGCGTCTCGCTGCCGCTCGCAGCGAGGTCCAATAGAAATTGACCGCGCGATCAATATTGCGCACCCGAATGCCGATGTGATCGACGCTTCGATGGCGCTCGCCTGGCTCATAGTCACCTCCTTTTTGGCGCCGCTGAGCCTTGATCAATGTGCTGCGCCGCCGGCCGCTAAGCCTTTGCGCAGCAAAGTGACTGCTAGAACCCCGGTCAGCAATACAACCCCGATCAGCGCAAAGCTGTCGGCGTAGCCCATGATCGTGGCCTGGGCGCGGATCGTCTGGCCGACGGCGATGATCGCGCGGTGCATCGCCCCCGCCGGATCGGGATAACCATGCGCCATGAAATAGCGCTGAAGATCGGCGAGCCGGTCTCGCGTCGCCGGTTCGAGCAGCGAGACCTTGGGCGTGATCATCGCCGAGTGGAACTGCTCGCGATGGGTGAAAAAGGTCTCGATCGTAGCGGTGCCGATCGCACCGCCGAGATTGCGCATCATATTGAACAGGCCCGACGCCGCGCCGGCTTCGCTGGGCGCGATCCCGAGCATCGCGATCGCGGAGATCGGGGTCATGACGATCGCCTGGCCGAGCGCTCGGATCACATTGGGCCAGAGGAGCTGGGGCGCGGCGTAATCGCTGTCAAGCCACAGGTTCATGAAACAGCTCACCGCGAAGACGATCAGGCCGGTCCCGACGAGTAACCGGGAGTCGATCCGTTTCATCAGCAGCGGCACGAGCGGTATCACCAGCAGCTGCGGCAACCCCGTCCACGCCATGACCTCGCCGATCTGCTCGGCGTCGAAGCCTTGTGCGACCGAGAGATATTGGGGCAGCAGGTAGGCGGAGCCGTAGAGCGCGAAGCCGAGCAAGAAATTGCCGAGCGTGCCCAGGCCAAAATTGCGGCGCCCAAGCAGCCGGAGGTTCACCAGCGGCTTCGGCGTGAGGAACTGCCACAGCACAAACCCGACGAGCGCCAGCGCGGCGAGGATGCTCAGCTTGACGATGAACGGCGAAGCGAACCAGTTATAGACATTGCCGTCGTCGAGCACTGTCTGGAAAGCCGCGAGGCCGAGGGCCATCAGCGCGATGCCAGGCCAATCGCCGTGGCGCAGCAGGCCGAGCTGCGTCGCGCTCTTGGGCACGGCATACCAGAGCGCCGCGAGCATCACCAGGCCGGGCGCCAGGTTGACGTAGAAGACCCAGGGCCAGCCGTAATAATCGGTCAGATAGCCGCCGATCGTGGGTCCGATCGCCGGCGCGAAGGTGGCGCTGAGCGCGAACCCGGCGAGACCGATCGCCCGCTTCGTGGGCGGCAGCAGGGTCATCACAATCGTGAAGGCGAGCGGGATCAACACACCGCCGGCAAAGCCTTGCAGCGCCCGGAAGACGATCATCTCGCCGAGGCTGTGCGCTTGGCCGCACATCACCGAGAACAGCAGGAACAGCGCGGTATTGGCGAGCAAATAACGCCGCAGCGAGAACACCCGGCTGAAGAAGTCGGTGAGCGGGATCACGATAATCTCGCCGATCAGGTAGGCGGTGGAAACCCAGGTGCCGTAGATGCCGCCAGTGCCGATGCCACCTTCGATATAGGGCAACGACGCGTTGGTGATCTGGATGTTGAGCACTGCCAGGAAGGCACCGAGCAGCGCGCCGCCGACGGCGATCCAGGTCTTCAGCGGGACGGCTTGTTCGGCAGGCCGTTCGGATGTCCTATCCATCAGCACCTCCCCGATCAGCCGTTGGTCCCAGCCTTTTGCGCATCACTGGACAGGGCGGGGAGCGAGGCGCTTCCGGTCGCCTTGGTGTCGATCGTCGGCTCGACTGACATCCCCGGGCGCAGCCGGCCGGCCAGTGGATCATCCTCATCGAGCGCGATCTTGACCGGGATGCGCTGGACGATCTTGGTGAAGTTCCCGGTGGCGTTGTCCGGCGGCAGCAGCGCGAATTGCTGGCCGCTGGCGGGCGCCAGGCTTTCGACATGGCCGTGGACGCTCGTTCCGGGGAAGGTGTCGACCGCGATCGTGACCGGCTGGCCGGCCCGCACATACGTCAGCTGGGTCTCCATGTAGTTGGCGGTGATGTAGACCGCGTGTAGCGGCACGACCGCCATCAGCTGCGTGCCCGGCTGGACGTACTGGCCGACCTGCACGGTGCGGACGCCCACCGTGCCGTCGAACGGCGCGGCGATCGTCGTGTAGCTAAGATTAAGCTCGGCCTGGTGCTCGTTCGCCTGTTGCTGCGCCAAGGCCGCGCGCGCCTGCTCGAGCCGAGCCTCAAGCACGGCGATCTGCTTCTCGGCGCTGGCGATCCCCGTCTTGTCGCTATCCAGCTTCGCCTGTTTTTGAACGATGTCAGCCCGCGCCTGCTGGGCCCGTTGCACGGTGCCATAGCCGGTGCGTGCCAGGTCGCTGTAACGCTGGAAATCCTGTTGCGAATAGACGAGCCCCGCCTGGTCGGACGCGACAGCTTGTCGGGCTTGCTCGACGACGAGGCACTGCTGCGCGATCTGCTGGGTCAGCGTCGCAATGGCGGCCTGCCCCGCCGTGACGTTGGCGCGCGCGTGGTCGAGGGCGGTCTGGTAATCGCGTGGGTCGATGCGGGCAATGACCTCGCCTGCCTTGACGGGCTGGTTGTCGTTGACCGGAACGTCGGCGATGTAGCCCGAGACCTTGGGGCTGATCATTGCCGAATGCGCGTCAACATAGGCGTCGTCGGTCGAGACGAGGTAGCAGCCCGTGGTCCAATAGTAGCGGCCGTAATCGGCGCCGGCGAAGATGCCCAGGGTCACCGCAAAGCCAAGCGCCGCTTGCTTTAGCCTGGTACCGGAGATCGATACTCCGACTTTCCCTGAGTCGGCGCGGACCCGTGCAGCTTGCGTTGCATCGGTCATGAAAGCTCCCCATCCGGCTCCAGGGTGACGGCGGCACCACAACATTGGCTCTTGGTCTTGGAGCTGATAATCGGTTATCTCTCGAAAGGTCTATCCGGAAATTGCGGATAATGCGGGAGGTTCGATGGATCGCTTTGCCAGCATCACCGCCTTTGTGCAGGTCGCTGAGAATGGCGGCTTTTCTGCCGCGGCGCGGAGCCTTAACGTGTCGACGACAACGGTCAGCGACCAGGTGCAGGCGCTGGAACACACGCTCGGTGTGAGGCTCTTGAACCGGACTACGCGGCGGGTAAGCTTGACCGAGATCGGCCGAGAATATTACGAGCGCTGCTCGCAAATCCTACAGGAACTGGCGGAAGCGGATGACATCGCCAGTGCCTTGCAAGCAACCCCCCGCGGCCGGCTCCGCGTTTATTGCCACCAGGGGCTGACCCGGTTCATCGCGCTGGTCGTCACCGGCCTCCTAGAGGATTATCCCGAAATGTCGCTGGATTTGCGCAGCGGCGATACGTTGATCGATCTGGTTCAGGAGGGCTTCGACCTGGCGGTCATGCCATTCTCGCCCACCGACTCGACTTTGATCAAACGGACCTTGGCGAAATGGCACCACGTCTTGTGCGCTGCGCCGACTTATCTCGAAACGCATCCCGCGCCGCGCAGCCCGGCCGATCTGGCCGGTCACAACTTTCTGCTTTACGCCTATTCCATCTACGGTCCCGAGTTTTACTTTTTTGATTCCGCCGGCAACAAGCTGGCCGCCCGTTTGTCTGGCAACTTGGTCACGACCAGTATCGTCGTCATGCGCTCAGCGGCCGTCGCGGGACTGGGGTTATGGTTGTGCCCTCCTTATATCGTGTCCGACCTTCTTGCCTCCGGAGCGCTGGTGCGACTGCTGCCCGATTACGCCACGCCAGAGATGGAGATCGTTGCCCTCTACCCGCATCGCCGGCAGTTAAGCGCCAAGGTGCGGTTGTTCCTCGATAGGCTGGTCGATCGGTTTGCCGAAGAGCAGCGCCGGCTTGATGCCGTCTGGACCTGGTAACGTCGGAGTGGCCGCTTTCGGCGGATTGTGTTGAAAAACTCGCTCTTGTTGACGCTGGCAGCAATATTCGAAATCCTAGTGGGCCCGACAGTTGTTCATTGCGTTACTCGACGCCATCTAGGATCAATCGTCTATTTATCAACTGCGGCCTTTTTGCGACCCTCCGATTATCCGCTAATGCCGGATAGTTCTTCCGCTAAATGGCCGCTTATCTAGAATTTCCCAAGGCTCATTTTGTCCGGCGAGACAGATCCCTCTGCTTGATGAGAGAGCCTACGATGATCAAGTATTTCAAGGCGGCGCTGTTGTGTGCGATACCTGTGGCCGCCGCGCCAATCGCAGCGTACGCGGCGGACCCGACGCCGCCCCAAACTCAAACCCGGCCGCAGGTTGCGACGGATCCGGGCAGCGCATATTCCTCGACGCAGATGCCTGGCCCCAAAAGCGGAGGCAGTATTTGGATCCCATCGAAACCGTCGGCAGGTTTCGGCAGGACAGAGGAAGGCGAGTTCTACGCGAAAAAAGGCTTCGGCCCCCAAACCCGGTGAAGCTCGACCGCGGGAAATCTGCATGTCCGGTTCGATGAGCGGGGTGTGGAAACGGAGCCAGCGTCGAACCAGTGAGGCACGCCAGACGAAAGGGGCGGCAACAGATATGTTCGGCCTACAGCCACTGCGCCACACTCCGACTCTGCCGAACCTCCCGGTGCCAGGGTGAGCGCGCGAAGGTCTGCAATCGGCGCAATGTGACTAGGTAAGCTTTTACGATCGCGAGCCTTCGCCCCGGCGGATACGGGAGTAATTCGGCCGATCACGCGCGCCGGCAAAAGGGGCCGCCCGTCTAACGTAAACGTCAGGCCAGCGCGTCCTCTCAACGAAAGACAATGGCCGGAACAGGGCAGGAAGAGCCGTTCCCAGCGCGAAGGCTGAGTGGCCAAGAAGGGTCGAAAAACCGGAAACTCGAACTGAGGCGTTAGCCGGCTTGTCGCTAGCGCCAGGCCAGGAGAGGACTATCTTTCTTGCATGCTCAGGTTCGCCTTCGTCGTCGTATTTACTCTGACAACAGCGCTTCTGCTCGCGCCGTCCTCTTCGGTCGCGTTCGACCTGTTTGCGACGCACGAGGTGACGGTGCAATTCGCGACCCAAGACGGGAAGCCGCTGGCGAACGCCGAAGTGCAGGTGTTCCCCCCTGGCGACGGTAAAACTCCCACGATCACCGGGCGCACCGATGCTCAAGGCAAATTTGTTTTCGAGGCCGATCAGGACGGATTCTGGAGCGCCGAGGCAAAGGGCGCCGATCAGGTCGCGCGGGTAATGATCCGTGTCGGCGGCGAAGCGCAGCAGTCGCAGAGCTGGATTTCGCCGTTTCTCGTGATCGGCGTGCTCGCCATTCTTCTTGCTCTCGCGATTTGGTACCGCTTGCTGCGCGCCCGAAACCGCCGGCCGCGTTCCTGAGAATCCGGCTCAAAATCCAGTAAGGAATTGAAATAGATTTCCCTCAATCGCCTTCTGGGCGAAAGCCGGGGTCCATCGCTCCCCCGCACGTGCCTGTCGTCATTGGTAAGCTGTGCGCTTGCTTGAAAAGGTCGCGGCGACAGGCCCATGGGTCCCGGCTTTCCCCACGGATCATGTCCGTGGGCTGCAGGCCCACGGGAAAGCAATGGGTATATTGCGTATCCACATGGCTCCTGAGTACAGCAGCTCTGCTGGGCGCATCGACGCCGACAGCCGGCGCCGACCTGGCGTTGGTGCTCGCGGTCGACGTGTCGGCGAGTGTCACGGCGGATTCCTATGTGCTGCAGCGCGACGGCATTGCGCGGGCCTTCGAGAATCCCCGCCTCGCCAGTGCGATTTCGGCCCTTCCCGGGGGCATCGAAGCCTTGGTCCTCGAATGGTCCGATCCCGACCGCATCGCGATCACGGTTGGATGGACGCGGCTCGCGGACGCGGATAGCGCTGCCGCCTTCGCCGCTGCCGTCCGCGCGACGAAGCGCGGCTCCGGAGGGCTGACCGCGATCGGTCCGGCATTGCTCGCCGCCGCCGCCGCGTTCGACCGTACGCCCGAGCCGGCGCGGCGCCGGATCATCGACATCTCCGGCGACGGAATGGCCAATTTCGGCCAGCCGCCGGCCGTGGCTCGCGACCGAACCGTTGCGGCGGGGATTTCAATCAACGGGCTCGCGATCCTCACCGAGGAGCCGTGGCTGGAGGCGTATTATCGCAGCAACGTGATCGGCGGCCCCGGCGCCTTCGTCGTCGCCGCGCGAGACTTCCGCAGCTTTGCCGACGCGATGCTGCGCAAACTCGTGCAGGAGATCGCCGGCGCTGAACCCGTTGATACTCAGATGCAGTAAGTTCGGATCGGTGCGAAACCGTTGAAGCCGACCGAGGCGTAGCTCGCGGTGTAGGCGCCGGCCGACAGGATCTCGAGCTTGTCGCCGACCTGCAGGGCGAGCGGCAGCCGGTACTCGGTCTTCTCGTAGAGGATGTCGGCGCTGTCGCAGGTCGGACCGGCAAGCACGACGGGACCGGCCGACCCGCGGCGGCCGGGCGTCGCGATGCGGTATTTGATGCTCTCGTCCATCGTCTCGGCCAGCCCATTGAACTTGCCGACGTCGAGATAAACCCAGCGCCGGTCGTCGCCGCCGCCTTTCTCGGCAATCAGCACGACCTCGCTCTGAATGACGCCGGCATCGCCGACCAGCGAGCGTCCCGGCTCGATGATGATCTCGGGCAAGTCATTGCCGAAATGCCGCGTGATCGCCGCCATCACCGCCTGGGCATAGCGCTCCACCCCCGGCACCTCGCCGCTGTAACGCGCGGGGAAGCCGCCGCCGATATTGACCATCCGCAGGTTGATGTCGGCCTCGGCGAGGGCGGAGAACATCTGCGCCGCGGTGCCGACTGCGCCGTCCCATTGCCCCAGATCGGTCTGCTGCGAGCCGACATGGAACGAAATCCCGTAGGGATCGAGGCCGGCGCTGCGGGCCTGGCGCAACAGCTCGACCGCCATCTCCGGCGCGCAACCGAATTTGCGCGACAGCGGCCAATCGGCGCCGTCGCAGGCGACCAGGATCCGGCAGAAGACGCTCGCGCCGGGGGCGGCGCGCGCCAGTTTTTCGAGCTCGTGAGCGCTGTCGAAGGCAAACAGCCGCACTCCCGCCTGATAGGCATAGGCGATATCCTTTTCTTTCTTGATCGTGTTGCCGAAAGACAGCCGGTCGGGGGTCCCCCCGTTGCCGAGGCAGAGCTCGATTTCGCCGCGGCTCGCGACATCGAAACTGGCACCCTTCCGGCGGAGCATGGCGACGATCTCGGCGGCCGGGTTCGCCTTGACCGCATAATAAATCCGAGCGAGCGGCAAATAATGCCGCAGCGCCTCATAGGCCTCGACGATCACGTCGAGATCGACGACGAGGCAAGGGGTCTCGGGAGTTTGTTCGGCAAGAAAACGGGCAATCCTCTCGCTCATGACTGGGGTCATCCTTATTGCGAGGCGGCTAAACGCAATCGGTGGCGCCGGACGACCCCCGCGACCTCACCCCGGTATTCCATAGGGCGCAGCCTCGGTTCGGCCAAACGCGGAACCGGAACTAATGCCGGCGCAGCCTCAACGGGGCCGCCCGGCCGGAATTTTGCGGATTAGCCTAAACTACTCGGGTCGATGACCCGGTTACCCCGCCCACGCAGACGCGTCCCGCGAAGGTTTGCGTCAGGGCAGGGCACCACGCCGCCCCCTGATCGGAAAGCAACCATACCGTCCTCCCTCTCGGGACCGGCCTTGCGGCCGGGCTGCCAAAAAGGACGCGTTACGTCGTTGCATAACCACCATGGGCCATAGGCACGTGCGAGTGCGTCGAGACCCCGATAGATACGCTCATCTGCCGGCGACGCAAGGGGAAACTCGGAGGAAGGTGACGGTTTGATGACGTTTTTGCCGTGGCGCTCAGGCGACAGCAAGGCGATCGGGGGCCGCGGTTGTCTCAGTTCAGTTCGTAGACGTCGACCTCGCCGTCGAAAGTCGGAACCAGCAGTTTGCCGTCAGCTACCACCGGTGGGCAGAACTTACTGTATTTGAATCCGGCCTGCTGCCATAGGAGGCGCAGCTTCGCCGCCGCGCCGGGGTTTGCACCGGGGTCGAAGTCGGAGGCGTCGTATGCCCGAATGATGCCGTCGACCACGTGCTTGTTGGCGTCACCGTTCAGCGGGGCTGTTCCCCACACGATCCCATTGTTCTGTCCATTGGCGGACAAGGTCAGCATGCCGCCCGGCATCCCGCCCATACTGTCGGGAGCCGTTGCCAGCGGCCCCGAGGCCAGCTCGGACCCGCGCGCGAGCAGCTTCACGCGGCCGGAAGGGTCGAGGGCGAAGGCGCGCAGCTCGGCATTTTCCCCCCAGGCGAACAGCATGGGGCCGTGTTTGGCGCTGACCCAATAAACCGGCGAGCCGTGCAAGTGATGCGTCTTCCAGCCGGGTTGCGGCTTGAAGTCCATGTTCCCGACGGGCGAGGCGCCCCGATAGACTGGGGAATTCGGATCGGGATCGAAAGTGAGGAAGGCCGGGGGCGCCTTCAACTTCGAGAAATCGCCGATCGATTTGCCCATATTGTTCCGGTCGAGCACGTAGAGCACGCCGTCCTTGCCGGCGCCGAACACCAGGTCGGTACCTGGAGGCAGTACCGGGCCGCTGGTGCCGACGTCCTGGTCCTCATAATTATAGCCGCCCATGAAGGGCGCGACCTCCTGGGGCGTCCACATCTTGCGTGCCGAGTCGCGGAATGGCGAGAACCAGTCGGTCATCTTTAGCGACGGGCCCTGCGGCCCCGGCTCGAGCGTCAGCTTGACAAAGCTCTCGGCGAAGTCCGTTTGGCCATTGAAGTCCTTTTTGCTGCCGTCGGCGTTGACGAGATAGCCCCCATTCGAAGTGACCACATAGACATTGCCTTGGTCGTCAGCGGCGGGGCCTTGCGACGACTGCCAGATTCCGCCGCCGAAGCTGTTTGGCGTGGCTACCCAATGGCCGACCTCCTTCCAGTCGTCGACGTCAAAGGCCACGACCCAGCCATGGTTCTGCAAGGTCGCATCAGGCTTTGACGGCGGAGTGTCCGAACCGGTGGTCGTCACGTACAGCATTTTGTGGGTCTGCGGCGAAGTCTTGGCTCCCAGAGGAACGAGCAGCAATGCCGCGCGCTGCTTCTGCACCTGGTTCAATGCGATCTTCTGGCCGCTCGCATTGATCACCGACGCCTCGATCGGGAGAGGCTGCTCTTTCCCCGCCGGCGGCTTGCCGTCCTTCAAACTCAAGGCATTGACCTTGAGTTGCCGGTTGCCGTTGCCGTCGACAATCCAGTTCACGGCATAGATTGTTCCGGTGTCGCGATCGATGACGGGGGTGCTGAGGATCCCGAAAGATTTGTTGATGTGGTAAATATCGACCGGATCGCTCGGGTCGGGCACAAACGGCTTGCCGAGCGAGACCGGGCGGGGCCACAGCTGTGCGCCGGTATTGGCATCAAACGCCCGCACATTGTTGGACATTGAAAATAGATAGTCGACGTCGTGCTTCGTGCCGTCGCTCATTTGAACATCGGGAACATAGAGCGGTTGTGCCTCGATGTTGGGGTCGTCGCCCTCGACTTTGAGGGAAAACACCCTTCGAAGGCCCCGCGTCTTGATAGCCGGGGGCGTCAAGGACTGCTCGTTCGTATTGGCGCCAGTCCGGCTGTTGTCATACGAGCGCGTCAGAACGGCGTGCTTCGTGATGGCGCCGGCATCCGCGGCGGAACCGCATTCGTTTTTGGAGGTCGTGTCGATCAGCTTCAAATATTGCGCTTCATAAGGAGCGGTGGCCCAGCGTTCTTCATCGGCTGGCACGCGGTTCATGGAGACAGAGATGCCGTTCTGCAGAACATCGGCGCCCGACCGTCCGCCGCCCCACAGGCAGCGATTTCTGCGGTTTGGATCAAGGGCGGCTATGTTTTTAACATTGTAGGTGTGATTGGGACTGATGCCGAAGACGTTCTGCTGACCCGTCTTGATGTCGACGTCGAACCCGACGCCGTTAGGAGTTGCGCTGTTCGCGCCAACCGCCAGATTGACGAACGCAAAGACCGTATCGCTGGACACCGGATCGGCACCTGGGTTCTCCACCTTCCCCACGCCAAAGATCTGGTCCTGCGGCGGGTTGCGCTTCAGGCGGAGAAACCATCCCTCTTTGCTGCGCAGCGCCGGGCTGGCGCTGCGCGCGTCGGACACCGCCGAGTAGAGCGCAAGCAGGTGGATTGCGTCGCTGGTGTTGCGGTCGAGCTGCCGCCACAGCGGCATCATCGAGTTGTAGGTTTTGAATTGCGGGATCTGTTTGCCGAAGTTCAACTCGAAACGCTCATAGCCGAAGGGCTGACTCCCGGTACTGTTGGGGGCGGCCGGAACGATTGTTCCCTTGAGGCCCAGCTCCTGACCGGGGAATATCATCGTCACCCCATACATCGTGCTGTTGACGGCGAACCGCAGCGCCGCCTCATAGGGATTCTTGTAATTGTCTTCATCCTGCGAGCTGGTATTCAATAAGACCAGCGAGTCTCCATAGCTGGCTCGCCGGGTGTTGTATAACGACTGGAAATCACTGGCCTTGGTCGCGCCATGGAAAGCGTAGATCAGATTTTCGTTCAACACGTCGAAATGCCGGTTGGAACGGTAGGTGACGGCGCCGCCGTCGAGGCTCTCGGCCATAAACACAAAGTCCCATTTGCGCGACCGAGTGCGGTTGATGATGTATTCCCAGGCCTGCGGCGGCAGGCCCTGAGCAAAATCTGCCCGCAGACCGCCAATGCCGGCGCTGACCTCGAGTGACGCGTGTTGCAGGTTGTCGGGGTACCCCGTCTCGGTCAGCCAGAACTGCATATAATCGCCGAAGAATTGCCAGACCCGTTGCGTGATCGGGTCGAAATGGCCATTGCCCGGTCCGTTGCCGTCTTCAGACCCCACGCTGTAATCGAACCAGTCTCCTTCGTTTGTATAGTTGCCTTGCTGTGTCCGATTGGCGACGAGGGCGGCGTAGCGGCCGAAATAAAGGTCTGAAACATCCGCCCATTTGCCAAAATCGTACCGGTCCGGCGCGGCAGCAATGTTGTTGGCGCTGCTTGCCCGCTGGTCATATTCACCGGACCGCGAGAAGATGCGTGCTTCGACTGCCCGGATCTCGGTGGTTTCGCTAGTGCCGGCGTTCCCCCAATAATGTTGGCCCGGCGAGGCGAGCTCCGTATCGTGGGCCGTGTGATTGAACGGCACGTCGAGGAAGACGGTGATGTGCTGCGCGTTCGCTGCCTTGACGAAGTTCTGGAATTCCGTCAGGGCAGCAGCGCGCCCTTGC
>Ga0210396_10003700_pt1 | contig 15174 bp, 13 predicted proteins | sample IncBWH17OmetaG_FD_155466 | JGI IMG/M metagenome (GOLD analysis project Ga0210396, IMG submission 155466) | Forest soil microbial communities from Barre Woods Harvard Forest LTER site, Petersham, Massachusetts, United States - Inc-BW-H-17-O ... | reverse complement strand
CTCGGTGGTCGGCAGGCGCAGCGATTCCCGGTGCGCAGCCAGATCGGGGCGGGGCATTGCCATGACGGCCATAGGCGAAATCCTCCTGATGGACTCAGTATCGCACAGATGGCAGATAAATACCGCTTAAATAGCAATTATTTCGCCCTGCAGAAGCTGGCAAATTACTGAGGACTCTGTTGCTGCTGCTGGTCCTGTTGCTGCTGATCGTCCTTCTTGCCGCCGAAGAGACGGCTGAAAAATCCACGCTTTTTGGCCTTGGGCTTCTCCTGATCGCCATTCTGGGCGCTCTGGACGCCCGGATTTCCTGGCTGCTGCGGCTGGCCGGGCGGCAGGACAGTAGGAGCGTGGCTGGGAGGCAGGGGCTGCTGGGGGCCGCCGAGGCCAAAAAGCTTCTGGAAGAAGTTGCGCCCGTCGTCGTTGGGGTGGGAGCAGGTGTTGTGAGGCGCGGTGCCCTCCAGGAAGGCAGCGTAGTAGTTCTCTGGACAGGTGGGGTCGGCAAGGAGGTTGGTGTTCTTGTCGAGCTTCACCAGATCGACGCCCTGCGGAATGGAGAAGTCGCGGGTATCCGAGTACTGGGGGAGCTGGATGGCGCGCTTCATGAACTCGGCCCAGATGGGAGCGGCGGCCTGGGCGCCCTCGAGCTTGATGTCTGAGTAGTCGTCGTTGCCAACCCAGATGACGCAGATGAGGTTGGAGGTGTAGCCGGCGAACCAGGCGTCGCGCGAGGTGCCGGTTTTGGCTGCGGCCGGGGCCAGGAAGCCACGGCTGCGGACGCCGGCAGCGGTGCCCGTGTTCAAGACGTTCTGCAGCATATTCGTGGTCAGATAGGCGACGCGCGGGTCGAGGATCGGCTTCACGTCCGGCTGATGATCGGTGAGGGGATCGCCATTGGCAGCGCGGACGGAGGCGATCTCCCAGGGGAGGATGCGGGCGCCACCGTTGGCGAAAGTGGTGTAAGCGCCGGCCATCTCGATGGGGGTAGCGCCATACGCGCCGAGGGCTATGGCGGGCGTGCCCTGCGCGGAGCGAATGCCGGCATCGCGGGCGAGAGCGGCGACATTGTCATAGCCGACCATCTGGGCGAGCTCCACCGTCGCGTTGTTCAACGAATATTGCAGCGCGTAGCGGGCAGTCACCTCACCCACGCCGTGGTGGCCGTAGTTTCGTGGTGCATAGCCGCCCTCGAAGGTGGTGGGGTCGTTGTTGAGCAGCGTGACTTCCGTGAAGAGGCCGTGGTGAAGGCCGGGGTCAGGGGGAGGCGGGGTCGCGCCATTCTGTTGCGGATCGCCGGCGATGGTGCTGTCGGCATTGGGATTTGCATTCTCAGCCGTATCCACGACCGTGGCCGGCGCGGTGAGCTGGGTGCCGGCAAGCGAAGTATTGAATGCCGCGGCGTAGACGAAAGGTTTGAAGATCGATCCCGTCGGCCGGTTTGCGACTGCGTGGTTGAGCTGCGATATTCCGTAGTTGCGGCCGCCCACCAGCGCCAGCACCTGGCCGGTATGCGGATTGAGCGCCACCAGCGCGACCTGGGGGCTGGCGATCGTCTCAGGGTGTTTGGATCGCTTGCGCTTCGCCTCTACCAGCTCATCCACAGTCTTCATGCCATCGGAGACGGCTTGGTTAGCGACTTCCTGCAGATCGGGATCGAGCGAGCTGTAGACGCGCAGGCCCTGCGAGCTGTATTGCGATTCGCCGTAGTTGCGGACGATCTGATCGTGCACGATGTCGATGAAGTAGGGGGCGAGGCCACCGTCGATGGTGCCCGGCGCGAGGTGCAGCGGCTCCCGGCGCGCGGCTTCGGCCTGGGCCGGCGTGATGTCGCCTGTGTCCACCATGGCATCGAGCACTACGTTCCGGCGGTTGATGGCGCGCTGCGGATGACGGTATGGGTTGAGGAAGCTGGGGTGCTGGATCATCCCGGCCAGCAGCGCGCATTCGGACAGGTCAAGCTGGCGGACATCCTTACCGAAGTAGGCTTGTGCGGCTTCGCCGAAGCCATAGATGCCGAACGATCCCTGCTGGCCCAGCGGGATCTCGTTGGCGTACATGGTGAAGATCTCTTGCTTGTTGTAGTGGTGCTCGAGCTGGAAGGTAATCGCGATCTCGATCAGCTTGCGCTTGAAGCGCTTTTCCGGTGTGAGGAAGAAGCCGCGGGCGAGCTGCATGGTGAGCGTGGATCCACCCTCGCGCTTTCTACCGGCGAGCAGATCGCTGCGCAGAGCGCCGATGAGGCGTATGTAATCTACGCCGCCATGCGAGAAGAAGCGGCGGTCTTCGATGGATGTGACAGCCTGCACCAGCGGTTGGGGAAGGTCGTTGTAGGTAACGATGCGGCGCTTTACGCGATTTGCGCCCTCAGAGAGGCTGGTGATGAGCTGCGGCTCGAGCTCGTAGGCGGAGAGCTGCTGCCTGGCATCTCCGGAGATGCTGGTGACCATGCCATCGTCGAAGGAGATGGTCGCGCCCTCCTGAGAGTGGTAGGACTGCGGTCCGGGATGCACGCTGATGCTCTCGCCACGCAACTCGTAGGTGCCCATGGGCGAGGCATTGCCGGAGCCGCTATAGCCGGCGATGCGCAACTGTTGCGCGACGGCGCTCGCCGTAAGCTTTTGACCAACGCGGACCTCGCGTGGGGCTGCGTAGATGCGGGGCGTCTGGTTGAAGAGCGGTCGGGAGAGACGCTCGTCGACCACCTGCTTGTACTTGTTGGAGTAGTAGCTGAACGTGATGCCCAGGATGAGCAGCGTGAAGGTGCAGACGATCGAGACGATGATCAGCACCGTCTCCCAGAGGGGCTTTTCGGCGATGCTTCGGTTGGGTGGGAGCTTTAGTTTGACTGCCAAGTTCGTTACCGATCTTCCTGCCGTCCGGCTGCGACAACTTCCGCCGGAGTGTATCTCTCTAGAGTAGACGCAGCGCAGGCCAGCGCGCCTTCGGATTGGATGCCTGGTTAGGCACTCTTTTGGTACTCCTGGCGCAGGGAAGCTACGATTTCGCCGATGGGCAGCTCGCGGGTGGCGGATCTGTCGCCGGCTGTGGCGCGGGCGACCAGCTCGACCAGGCCTTCGGCGGCCTTCTTGCCGACGTTGATGCGGTATGGGATGCCGATCAGGTCGGCGTCCTTGAACTTGACCCCGGCACGCTCATCGCGATCGTCCAACAGGACGTCGAATCCGGCGGCTTCGAGGTCGCGGGCGACCTGTTCGCCGGCAGTCAGCAGCGCGCCATCGGCGATGTTGGTGACGGTGACGACCACATCGAATGGAGCGATGGAAGGCGGCAGCCAGAAGCCGTTGGCATCATTCGACTGCTCGATGGCAGAGGTGAGGATGCGCTCGATGCCGATGCCGTAGCAGCCCATGACCGGCATAACTTCCTTGCCGTTGGCGTCGAGGACGCGGGCGCTCATGGATTCTGTATAACGGAAGCCCAGTTTGAAGATGTGGCCGATCTCGACGGCCTTGCCGATCTTGAGCGGAGCACCGCAATCGGGGCAGCCCTCGCCTTCGAGCGCGTTGCGGACATCGGCCGTGACGGTGGGGGTGAAGTCGCGACCGGGCGTGACGTTGCGGAAGTGGTAGTCGAGCTCGTTAGCGCCGGCAACCATGTTGGTGCGGCCTTCGAGGGCCTTGTCGAGGACGATGGTGAGCCCATCGCCGAGTGGCTGCTTTGCGGCGGTCAACCCTACCGGACCAAGATAGCCTGCCGGACCCTTGAACCAGGTCTCCAGCTCTTCGGTGCCCATGTAACGCAGCTCGCGAGCGCCTGTGACGGCGAGCAACTTGGCCTCGTTCACGGAGTGATCGCCGCGGAGGAAGATAGCGAGCGGCTTCCATTTGCCCTTTCCGTCCAGTGCCATGTAGGCCAGCGCTTTGACGTCGTGCTGGGGCAGCATGTTGAGAAAGTCGACGATGTCCGCGATGGCGGCTTTGCCGGGAGTGTGGATGCGCTCGGGCTTGCCGTCGCCGGTGGGCGCCAGGTCTTCGACCGGTGCGAGGCGTGAGGTGGCCTTTTCGAGGTTCGCGGCGTAGTTGCACTGCGCGCAGGAGGCGATCAGGTCCTCACCGGCGTCGGTGTAGACCATGAACTCCTGCGATCCGGAGCCGCCCATGGCGCCGGAGTCGGCCTCGACGACGACGAAGGAGAGGCCACTGCGGGTGAAGATGGCGCGGTAGGCCTGGTCGTGCTTGCGGTAGCTCTCGTCGAGCCCGGCGGCGTCGATGTCGAAGGAGTAGGAGTCCTTCATGGTGAACTGGCGAACCCGCAGAAGGCCGCCTTTGGGGCGGGGCTCATCGCGGAACTTGGTCTGGATCTGGTACCAGATCTGCGGCAACTGCTTGTAGCTGCGCAGCTCGTTGCGCGCGATCGAGGTCATGACCTCTTCGTGGGTCATGCCGAGGCCGAGCTCGGCGCCCTTGCGGTCCTTCAGGTGGAAGAGGTTGTCGCCAAAGATGGTCCATCGGCCGCTCTCCTCCAGCAGGTCGCGCGGCAGCAGTGCCGGCAGGAAGAACTCCTGGCCGATCTTGTCCATCTCCTGGCGAACGATGGCGATGATCTTGTTCAGCGAACGCTGACCGAGGAAGAGATACGAGTAGACGCCGGCGCTCAACTGCCGGATATAGCCGGAGCGGAGCAGGAACTTGTGGCTGGCGACCTCGGCATCGGCGGGGGCTTCACGGAGCGTAGGGATAAAAAGCTGGGACCAACGGTGCATGCGGGTAGGGATCTCGTCTTCTTTCGGCGCTTTGATTCCAATTGCGAGCGGTCCCTACAGTGTATCGAAGCGGGCGCGGCCAAGGTGGCTATCGAAGGCGTTTACCGGGCCATTTGGCCTGTGCCCAAAGGACCAGCTCGACCCCGAGAAAGACGGCGGCAACCGGAAGCAGGCGTATGGCGAGCGCACCAGCCCAGATGGTGGCATAGTCGTGAGCGATCTCCCACGCTCCCAGAGTGACTCCGACGACGAGACAGATGCCTCCAACCCAGCGGCGGAAGACGGGTCCGATCTCACCGCGAGGCGCGAACTCCGGACGGTTCACGATCAACAGCGGCTGCCCAGCGCGCCCCTCGTGGTCGAAGACGAGGCAGCGCATGGCGGGATATACGGCCACCCGCTCGCGAGCGAACTCTTCCGCAGCCTGCAGGGAGTCGAAGATGGTGCAGAGCTGGCTGTGAGCGGCGGTGTGAGCGTGTTATCCGGTTGCTTGGCCGCGCCGGTGCGCGCATCCTCACACAGCACTGCGAACTCACCGGGTGCCATGCGGTCGCTCCAGACCGGTGGGTGTGCGCCCTCCTCAAAGATCGGAATGGTGCGGATCGGAATGGTGCGAAGCATATATTGCTGTGAGGATGGTACGGCAGCTGGAGAAGGCGGCGCTCGTGACCCGTTGGCGAAGCCGCGGCTCCGGCGCATCTCAGTGCGCAGAGGATGTGCGGGAGGATTTCGCGCGAATGCGTGGACGATGGAATCTTCTGGTAGGGGCGCTGGCATGCGCCCTGCCGTTGACGTTAGTGGCCTGCGGCAACAACGGACCGCCGGACTTCACGCTCTCGCTGGCGAGCGGACAGACGGCGACTGCGACCATCACACAGGGTGGGGCGACCAATATCGTTTTCCAAGTGACTGCGGTACACGGCTCTACGGGAAGCATCACGCTGGTATTGAGTGGGCTGCCAAAGGGAGTAGGCGTTGCACCGGGCTCGGCCACAGTAGGGATTGGTTCGCCGCAGACGTTCGTGCTGAGTGCGGCGTCCAGTGCCCCGGTGACCAGCGCGCCCGTCACGTTGACGGCAACCGGGGTCTCAGGCAATGCGCTGAGTTCGAGCTCGATCACGCATACCCAGACGCTGACGCTGGCAGTCACTCCCGCGCCGGTCACGCCCTGACCATGTGCTCCCAAGCTGTGATTTAGTGCACCGGCACGGTCGTGTCGGTATCCGGGAGAGGGGCATACCGGCCATCGCGGAAGCGCAAACGCTCCACGCTGGTGTAGGGAATGGCCGCTGGCACGGGCGGTGGCTCCGGCTGGTGCTTGCCATGTACCCGGGCGGGCCTGGCTGCCTTCGTTGCGTCGGATTCAGGAGGAAGCTGGGTGCCGCTGCCGGTGAGCGCAAGGTCGTTGTAGTCCTGGCCAGGAACGGAGACGAGGGCGTCGGCGCGCTGCCAGGCGTAGCAGGGCTCGCGCAGAGGGGAGTCGGGGCCGCAGGCGCCGCGGTTGCTGTAGGCGGTCTCGCCGGTGAAGGCGCGCATGACATCCTCCTGCCATGGGATCAGAAGGCTCATGCTGGAGCCGGCAAAGTCGGTGGCCTCGGTGTGGCTCTCGAGGCGAACGCCGTGCAGGTCGGTGCCGAGGGAGACCAGCTTGATGGAAGGCGGCAGACCGCGGCTTCCCGCGAGGTCCACGGCGTCGTTCTCGTCTTCGAGCAGCCAAGTGTTCAGGCGGCGCGTAAAGACGGCCATGCCGATGACCGGCCGGCAGGTGAGGCAGTTGAACATATCGTCGCCGGGGCGGCCGGGTTTGTCGCTGCGATGTGGCACTGCCGCGGTGACGACAACGTGGCGGGGGTGGCCGGCCTGCAGGTAGCCAGCGTCGAAGACAACGACGATATCGACCGGATCCTTTGGAGCGAACCAGGAGCCGGCGAGATCAATGCTGGGATGCTCGGGCAGGTTGGCGCGCGCGGTTTGGGTGGCGGGATCGTAGCGGCCATACCAGTGCTGGACGGCATCGGCGAGCACGAAGAGGCGAGGCGCTTCAACCGGGGCAGGTTTGCGCTGGCATCCGCCAAGCAGAAAGAGGGCCGCCGTAGAGGCAGCGATAAGACGCGTGCGCAGCACGCCCCCATGCTAGTGCAATTCTCACTGGATGGTGAGAGTAAAGAGAGCCACTGGTTACATCAGTTCCAGACCCCAGAGGTCGTGCAGGTGCAGGATGCCGAGGGCGCGCCGTTCGTTGTCTGTGACTACGAGGGAGGTGATGCGGCGCTCTTCCATGATGGCGAGGCCGCGGGCAGCGAGCTCGCCCGCGGCAATGGTGTGGGGACGGGGGTTCATCGCGTCGCCTGCGTTTAGGGTGAGGGCATTGGGGCCGCGGTCTTCGAGCAGACGGCGCAGATCGCCGTCCGAGATGAGGCCGATAAGGAGGCCGCCACCATCGAGCACCGTGGTGACGCCGAGTTTCTTGCGGGACATCTCGTAGATCACCTGGCTCATCGGCGTGGCGGATGCGACGGAGGGCAGAGCGTCGCCGGAGTGCATGAGGTCGCGTACAAAGGCGAGCTTCTTGCCCAGCTTGCCGCCGGGGTGAAGCGATGCGAAGTCCTCGGCGCGGAAGCCCTTGCGCAGCGACACGGCGATGGCCAGCGCATCGCCGAGTGCGAGCATGGCGGTGGTGGAGGCGGTAGGCGCGAGGCCCATGCCGCAGGCTTCGTTGGGCACCGAACAGTCGAGCGCGACGTCGCTCGAGCGTGCGAGCGTGGAGTCCAGGTTGCAGCAGAAGGAGATGAGGGCGTCGCCGATGCGCTTGAGCGTGGCGAGGAGGCGCAGGATCTCTTCCGTTTCTCCGGAGGCGGAGAGCGCGAGCACAAGATCGCCCTTGATGAGCATGCCGAGATCGCCGTGCAGCGCCTCAGCGGGATGCAGGAAGAGCGCGGGTGTGCCGGTGGAGGAGAGGGTGGCGGCGATCTTCTGGGCAATGATGCCGCTCTTGCCCATGCCGGTGACGACGACGCGGCCGCGAGTCTCACCGCAGCGCAAAACCAGATCCACTGCGGCAGCGAAGGGCGCGGCCATGGCGCCTTCCAGGCGCGCGGCGAGTGCGACCAGGCCTTCCGCCTGCGTGCGGATGAGGTTTGCCGGCGTGGTGCTTGCGGGATCGGATGGACCTGTCATGCGGAGTTTGTCATGCGGTGTACGAGATGACGATGGCAGGCCGGAGGGCGTTCCGGCAAGTGGCCGTCACCTTCCTTCCATCACGTAGCACATGCCGGGCTCGTCGGGATCGCGTGGCCGGAAGCCATATCGAGCGTACAGCGGCGCGACGCCGCGGTCCGCGAAGAGATTGACGAAGGCTCCGGGAAGCGCGGTCCGGCGAAGCCAGCCGTCAATGGCATCCAGGATCTGCGTTCCCAGTCCTCGGCCCTGATGCTCGGGCAGGACCGCAATGTCCGCCACCTGAAAGACGGTGCCGCCATCGCCTACGACACGACCCATCCCTACCGCGTTGCCCCGATGCTCAACAACGACCGCAAAGAGTGTGTTGGGAAGCGCAATGCGCGCAATCTCTTCACTGCGCGGAGAGAGGCCAGCACCGATGCGGAGGGTGCAGTACTCCGCTACGGTCGGGTTGCGCACGGCGATTTCATATTCAGGCATCAATTCAAATCTGCTGAGACGCTGGGCAGTATAGCAGCGTGAATTCGGCAGGCTCGTTCGATTCGTTTTACGGATTGGTCGCGATGCCGCATGGCTCCTGAGGCCGTCCATATAAAATGAAGAGTTGCGCGCAGATAGCGCGGAAAGGTCCCTTTGAAGCGGAATTTGGTCGTCATTCTTGTCATTGTTGTGGCGCTGGGTCTGATGACCTGGTCCGGGTATCAGAATCTGCAGCGGCGCCGCGCCGCGCAGAAGGCGCAGCCGCATGTCACCGTGCTGGACCAATCCAACCAGACGGTGCAGCAGGACGTGGCGTCCGACGAAGGACTGCCGAATTTGCGCGGTAAGAAGGCACCCGCTTTCACGCTGAAGACCGAGGATGGACGCAAGGTATCGCTGGCCGACTACAAGGGCAAGGCGGTGCTGGTGAACTTCTGGGCCACGTGGTGTGTGCCGTGCAAGCTGGAGATGCCGTGGTTCGTGGACCTGCATAAGCAGTACGCTTCGCAGGGATTCGAGATCCTGGGCGTGAATGAGGACGAGACCAAGGATCGCGCACAGATCGGCAAATTCACCAAGAAGATTGGCGTGAATTACCCCATCCTGCTTGGCAACGACGCATCGTCGAAAGCTTACGGCGGTATCGAATTGCTGCCGACATCGTTCTATGTCGGGCGCGATGGCATCGTGGTGGAAGAGGCGGCGGGGCTGATCTCTCGCGACGAGATTGAGGCGAACATCAAGAAGGCACTGGCGGCGGGGAACTGATGCAACAGCGAGTCGGCAAATCGGCGATCTGGCGAGTCAGCGCTGTGGCGTTCGTCATTGCAGCCGGCGTCTTTGTGAGCGCGGCAAGTGCGCAGAAGTTTCCCTGGCAAGACACGCCGGAGGCCGGCGGCAAAACGCCGCAGACCGTGCGCTTCGCAGGACCGGACCAGATCAATGTTGCGGCACACAAGCCACAGGTTGTGGAGCTGCGTTTTCAAATCCAGGATGGCTTCCACATCAATTCGCATGAGCCGCATGAGAAGACGTTGATTCCGACACAACTGATGGTGGTGGATGGCGACGGAGTGAACGTCAGCAGGGTCGACTTTCCGCCGGGCACGGATACCAGCTTCGCCTTTGCGCCGAACCAGAAGGTGAGCGTATACACCGGCGCGGTGACGCTGCGCGCACACATCACAGTCGCGCCAGGCGGTCATCTATTGCAGGGAGCGCTGCGCTACCAGGCGTGCGATGCGAATGCGTGCATGCCACCGCGCAAGATTCCGGTTGCGGTGCGCCTGCTGGCCAAGTAACTCGCGTCGTTGCGTGGTAGCATCGCGGCTGAGACCCCACAGGAAAAGCGATTGATGACTCGTATTTCACTCCTCCTTTCGCTCGCGATGGCGAGCGCCGTGCCCGCCTGCACCTTTGCTCAAACGCCCAATCCGCAGTCGCCGCAGGCGCGAATCGCGCAGATGCTGAACGAATCTGCGGGCGCATGGACACCAGCCCAGATTGCCAACATGGAACGGCTGCGCGATGCCGCGCTGAGCGATCCCTACGCATTGACCGAGCTTCGCCATCTGACGGACAACATCGGCCCGCGGCTGGCTGGCTCGCTGCAGGCGCAGCACGCAGTGGAGTGGGTGGCCGACGAGATGCGCGCGCTGGGCGCGACAGTGACGATTGAGAAGACAACGGTGCCGCACTGGGTGCGCGGCGAAGAGACAGCCGAGCTGACCGACTGGCCCGGCATGACTCCGAAGACGACGCAGAAGATCGTGCTGACGGCACTGGGTGGCAGCGTTGCAACGCCGAAGGATGGCATGAGTGCGCCAGTGATCGTGGTCGATTCGTTCGCCGATCTGAAGGCGCTGCCGAAAGACGCGGTGAGGGGAAAGATCCTCCTCTTCAACGAGCATTTCGATAAAGAGCTGGCAGCGCAGGGGCGTGGCGACGAGGCCTATGGTGGGGCCGTGCTCTATCGCGGCGCGGCGCCGAGTGTGGCGGCGTCGCTGGGCGCGGTTGCGACGCTGGTGCGCTCTGTCGGCGGCGCGGACTACCGGCTGCCGCACACGGGCATGACGTATTACTCGCCGGGATTGCCGAAGATTCCCGCCGCTGCGGTGACAGCGGAGGACGCGGATCTCCTGAAGAACCTTGCGTCGCAGGGCGAAGTTCAGATGCACCTGACCTTGACGCCGGAGACGCTGTCGCCGGTGGAGACGGCGAATGTGATTGCGGATTGGAAGGGCACGGAGCATCCTGACCAGGTGGTAATCGTCTCCGGCCATCTGGACTCATGGGACCTGGCGACAGGCGCAATTGACGACGGTGCAGGCATCGTTGTGTCGATGCAGGCGATCCATCTGCTGAAGACGCTCGGAATTCATCCGAAGCGAACAGTCCGCTTTGTGGCGTGGATGGACGAAGAGCAGGGATCCTACGGCGCGCAGACCTATGCAAAGGATTATGCCGGCGATCTGGGAAACCATGTGGGTGCGATCGAGTCCGACCTGGGCGCGGGACATCCGACCGGCATTTACTTCCAGGGCGGTGCCGGGCTGGATCAGTGGCTGAAGCCGCTCTCGCGCGTGCTGGCGCCGATCGGCGCGCCACTGCTGGAGCGCAGCCCGGAGACCGGAGAGGATATCAACTCAGTCACCGAAAAGGGCGTGCCCGGCTTCGCACCGATCCAGGACAGCCGCTATTACTTCAACTATCACCACACTCCTGCGGATACGTTTGACAAGGTGAGCCCGCGCGAACTGGGCGAGAACGCGGCAGTGATGGCGGTGACAGCGTATGCGCTGGCGGATGCTGCAACGCCTGCGCCGAGATAAGACAACCGCAGACAATTTCAGACAAAAGCAGACAACGACAGCAATACTTCTGCCTTCGACTGACTTTGTCGGCTGTTGTCTGCCGTTGTCTCGCTAGACTTCCAGCCCAATCGAGCGCATGAGCTGCAGCGCATTCGTACTGTTGGCTATGCCGGGAGTGAGTTTGTAGTCGAAGTGGAGCTCGCCTGCGCTGAAGCGATCGCCGAAATGCATGTTCGCGCCTTCGGCATTGAGCGCTGCTGCGATCTCTGTAAGGGCGAGATCGTGCGTGGTGATGAGTCCGATGGCATGGCGTGCGAGCAGGCCGCGGAGCAACGCCTCAGTGCCGACGCGGCGATCGTGCGAGTTCGTGCCGGAGAGCAACTCGTCGAGCAGGAAGAGCGTCGGCTGCGTGGCGGCGAGATCAGTGATCTGCTTGAGGCGCTGAATCTCCGCGTAGAAACGCGATAGGCCACTCTGCAGCGAGTCCTGTACCGTGATGGATGCGCCGACGGCGATGGGAGACAGGCTGAGGCGGCCGCAGCAGACCGGAGCGCCGCACTGGGCCAGAACCACATTGAGACCAATGGCACGCAGCAGCGTGCTCTTGCCGGCCATGTTGGGACCGCTGACGATGATGAGCCCGCGCACGGCGTCGAGCGAGAGATCGTTTGAAACTGCGGTGGCGCACGGCAGGAGCGGATGCGTGAGGCCGATCGCGTCCAGCGCCGGCGTGTCGGTGCACAGCGTCGGGAACCCGCAGGAGGGCCGCTCGTAAGCAAAGCTCGAGAGCGAGCTGAGCGCTTCGAAGTCGCCGATGCTCGAGAGCCACGCGCGCATGTGACCACCGTGACGGTGGCGCCAGCTTTCGATGGCGAGCATGCAGAGCGGGGTCCAGAAGACGAATCGGTTGACCAGCTTCACAAACCAGTTGTCGCTGGACTCGAGCCATTCGAGATTGCGCTCGAGCTTGGCGATGGCACGCGACGGAGGAAGACCGTTGCTGCGGACCGCAGCAGTGAGGCCAGTCAGTCGCGGTGCATGGAAGGGCTGCGATTCATAGACGGCGAGCACGCGAGAGAGCGGTCCAAGCAAAGGTGAGATCTGGAGGACGTCGACGGCTGCGCGCTTCACGGCTCCAATGAAGCGCGTGGTGAGTGCGGCGTTGAGGAAGCTGACGAGCGCAAACCAGGTGAAGGGGCCCCCCACGATCCAGTAAAAGAGGGTGGCTAGCCAGATGAGCGCGAGCGGTGGGGCGGCGTAGAGCAGCCATCCGGGCACGGTGGCTTCCGTCGATTCGGCCCAGTGTGTGAGCGCTTCGGGCGTGCCTTCGTGAATGGCATCGGCGGCCAGCGCGAGCTGCTCGCGCAAATCGAGGCGAGGCGCAAGCTCGCGGATCGCCTGCTGGCGTTGGGCAATCTCCGCAGGCGTAGCAGGATGCAACAGCCATGCGGCGAGCGTGTGCTGTCCGGGTGCGCTGGCGGCCTGCGAGATCAGTTGATAGAGGCTGCCGTCGCCGAAGATGTCGAGATCGCGCGCGTAGAGATGTCTGGGATCGAAGAATCGCTGGCCCGCGTCGCCTTGTCCTGACCATTGGTCGTCCAGCCGCGCGAGGCCGCGGCGGTAGAAGCTTTCAATGCGCGAGGCTGCGGCGAGCGTGCGCAGAAGGCGCTCGTGCGCGATCCACAGGACGACGAAGGCAAGGGCCGGAATGAGTGCCCAGGCGAGGAGGGTGGGATATGCACGAGCCAGCCAGAGAGCGGCCACGACGGTGACCGCCGCCGCGGCGAGTTTGCTGAAGCCGAAGAGACTGTCGTGCCGGCGCAGGCGCGGCCGCTCGGTTTCGAGCGAGGCCAGGCGCTGGCTGTAAACGCCTTTCGCGTCTGAACCAGTATTGTTCCCATCGGCAGGCGGCGCGTTCAAGCAGGCTGCGGAGCCTCTGCGCTTGGGGCGGGCGCGCTGATGGATGCGGCGGCCTGCAGCCGGCGCACGACGCGGCCATGCCCGAGCGCGACCATCACGGCAAAGAGCGAGGGCGCTACGCCCTGTCCGGTGAGCGCGACGCGCGCCCCATTGATCAGAACGCCCGGCTTCACACCCTTCTCGTCGGCAAAGGCGCGCAGCACCTGCTCCGTGGAGGCCTCGGTAAATTCGGGCGCGGCACTGTAGCGGCCGCCGAGTTCCACCAGCAGGTCGCGAGTGGAAGAGTCCTTGAGAAATTTCGTCACCGCGGCGGGATCAAAACTGAAATGGTCGCTGAAGTAGGCACAAAACGAGGCGGAAAAGTCGAGAAGGCTGCGCGCGCGGGGTTTCACGAGCTCGATCGCCGAAAGGATTTCAGCCTCACTGCGGGCGGCGATGAAGCCGGTCTTGCCCCATTCGGTCTTAATCAGTGGCAGCAGCTCCTGCGCGCTCGAACGGCGGATCCACTCCGTGTTGAACCAGGCCAGCTTGTCGTTATCGAAGACGGCGTTCGATTTCGAGATGCCTTCGAGCGAGAAGAGCTTGACGAGCTCCTCGGAGCCGAAGATTTCACGGTCGCGACCATCGCCGTCCTTACCCGCAGCGCCTGGCGACCAACCGAGCAGCGTGAGGAAGTTGCGGAAGGCCTCGGGCATGATGCCCATCTCCTTATACGAAGTGACGGAAGTGGCGCCGTGGCGTTTGGAGAGGCGCGTCTTGTCCGGTCCAAGGATGAGCGGCACGTGGGCGAAGATGGGCAGCGGCGCGCCGAGCGCCTGGTATTGCAGTACCTGCTTCGGGGTATTTGAGATATGGTCCGCGCCGCGGATGATGTGGGTGAGCCGCATGTCGAGGTCGTCGGCGACAACGGAGAGGTGATAGGTCGGGATGCCATCCGAGCGCAGGAGCACGAAGTCTTCAAGCTCGCTGTTGGCAAACTCCACCCGGCCAACGACGGCATCGTCGAATGCGGTGACACCGCCTTCCGGCACGCGGAAGCGAATGGCCGCGGGCTCACCGGCGGCGCGGCGAGCGGCTGCGTCCGCGGGCGCAATGATGCTGCATCGGCGATCGTACATGGGCGGCTTGCCGGCCTCAGATGCGATCTTGCGGCGGTGCTCCAGGTCTTCCTTGGTGCAGAAGCAGGCGTAGGCATGGCCGGAGTCGAGCAGCTTTTGCGCGGTAGCCTGGTAGAGGTCGAGGCGCTTGGACTGATAGAACGGGCCCTCGTCCCAGTTCAGGCCGAGCCAACGCATCCCTTCGAGGATGCCTTCGACCATGGCCTCGGAGGAGCGCTCGAAGTCGGTGTCCTCGATGCGGAGGATGAAGGTGCCGCCTGCGTGGCGGGCGAAGAGCCAGTTGAAGAGCGCGGTGCGCGCGCCGCCAACGTGCAGGTAGCCTGTGGGAGAGGGAGCGAAACGGACGCGGGGACTTTCAGGAGTTGAAGACATAGACGATCTAAGTTGATGCTAGAGCATTTTGACCGTTGCGGTGAACCGGCCAAGTTCTGTGAAGAGTGGCTTTTCTTGACGGAAAAGCCACGCAGACCGCAGACCATGGTGTGTGAGGCGATCTCCACAGTGAAAATGCTAGAACAAATTCTGCGGTGGCGGCGTGCCGGCCCGGTGGAGGAATGGCGATGACGCAGTTCGAGTTCACTGTGCCTCCTGGTTCGAACCTGAGCGGCGCTGCTTCCTTGATTGAGAAGGCGTGCCTCGGATGCGGCCTGCGGGTTTCCGCGCGAGCAACTCTCTCCAGCTATCCGGGATGCATCCATTGGCATGTGAAACGTGGCATGCACTCCGGCACGCTGGAGCTGACCCTTTGGGAGGCGAAGCGGCGGGTCTGGGCGAGTGTGCAAGATGGACGGCGTGCTCCGTGGATTGATGAAGCTCTGCCGCAAGTGAAGGATGCGGTAGAGACGGCACTGCGCATCGCCGTCTCGTGAGAGGGTGCTGATCAGCCTCGCGGATAGGGATCGTTCGGATTGGCGGGTGGTGGCGCAGCGGGCGGGTAGGCAGC
>Ga0210396_10003699_pt1 | contig 15174 bp, 12 predicted proteins | sample IncBWH17OmetaG_FD_155466 | JGI IMG/M metagenome (GOLD analysis project Ga0210396, IMG submission 155466) | Forest soil microbial communities from Barre Woods Harvard Forest LTER site, Petersham, Massachusetts, United States - Inc-BW-H-17-O ... | reverse complement strand
GGCGCAACGGAGACACCGAACCTGCCCGCGACGGTTGAGTCACGCGACGTGCCTGCCACTCCATCGATGCCGACCATTCCCGACGTCACCAAAGCCGCCGCCCGCTGGATTCGTCCGCTGGTTCCGGGCTTTGTTGCGCGCGCGATCGATACCTCGACTCACCCGCTGCGCACCGCGCGCCAGGTATTCGAGGAGGTCGAGGAAATCACCTTCTCGTTCAGGCGTACTCACAAAGTCACCGTCAATACCGAGGAGAGTCCCGGCCAGGGGCCCTCAGGTGGATCGACTGCTTTCGGCACGAGTGACGGCGATCACTCTGGTGCGCAACATATTGCAGCGCAACCTGTGACATCAAAGCGGCTATCCGCGAAGCATGCCGAGCATTTGTCGTTGGCGCAGCGGGATTCCCAGCGTGGTCTGGGTGAACACGAAGGACCGCGTGAGGTGCGTGCAGCTGACGGCCCCCGGCAATTGCCGCCTGCGGAATAGTGGCGAACGACACCGTATTGTGATCGTCGGCACAAACGCGCTGCACAAGGGTGTTGCACCGCAATATCGCTCACCAGCGCGAATAACTCTTTCGCTGAAACCTTTTGTGCCGTATGGTTTGCGGAACTGAGACCGAAATCAGCGAAATATAAAGAACCGCTTAATCTTTGACGTGTGTCTAATAAGTAACTCTTAGCCCTTATCTGCCAGGGCTTTTCGTGCAGAAATGTAGCGCGGGTCATTCAGTAATGTGAAAAGTGATGGCTGCCACAATTTTTGGCCGCTTTTGATCTTGTTGTTAACGTCCCGGCGCATGTTGTTAGAAACGATCATGACTCTGGTGCAGCAGATGTCAGGCACGCCGTATAGCCATGGCTATTCCCCCGCGGGAACGGACTGTTCGGGTCTGGCCTCGTTGGTATCGAATGTCGCTACCGACCGGCCGGCTTTTGCCGAGAGGTTCAACACCGGGAACGAAGAATCAGCCTTGTTGGCGCGCGGCTTCAAATATGGAACCGCCCCGGGCGCTTTGGTGATCGGCTGGAATGGCGGTCATACCGCGGTGACGCTGCCGGATGGCACACCGGTGTCGAGCGGTGAAGGCGGCGGCGTGCGCGTTGGTGGCGGCGGGGCCTACCAGTCCCAGTTCAAACATCACATGTACTTGCCGGTGGATCCAGACGCACCAGCGGATGCCCCCCCGCCGCCGTTCGGTCCGGTTCTGGTGAGCGTGGTGGCTCCCGAGCCGCCTGCGCCGCCCGCACCCGGCCCTGACCCGGTTGAGCCCGTGCAGAACGAGCTGCCTCCGCCGCCGGATCCCGCGCCGCCGGCCCCTGACGAGCCGCCTGTCGCTGCCTAGGTCGACCGGCCTTCACGTCAAGAAGCGGTCCACATAGCGGGTGAACCGGGGGCGCAGGTCGTGCTCGTCGAGTCCGAACATCTCGGCCGACGTCGCAATCTGGCCCAATCGCCCGCGCTGGTGGCCTGAAAGGTAATCGACCATCGCCGTGCGAGTCGCAGCTGTCAGCGGCTCGCCGGCGAGGTCGTACACCCGTTCGGCGATGCCGAGCTCGTCGGCCATGAAGTCGTCGAAACGAATGTCGATCGACCGCTCCGGCGGGACGACATCCCGATCGCGTACGAGTGCGCCCAGCATCCTTTGCAGGCGGTCAACCCACGATGCCGCGATCTCGTGCACTGGCACCGGTGAGCAGTGCATCCGCGCGGTGTAGGTGAGCATCGCAATCATCGACAGCATTACCGGCACCGGGTCGCGGTGGGTGCACAGCACGATCGCCCCCGGGAAAACGGCGTCCAGCACCGGCAGCTGCTCGAGGTGCTGCGGCGACTTCAGCAGCCACCGGCGTCCGCCGCGCAGAAACTGCAGCGCTTTCAATTGGACGGCCAGATGCTGGTACGACGACGTCTGGTCGTGGGTCAGGTAGTAGTCGCGCCACCGTGGCACGTATGCCAGGGTCTCGAACAGCATCGTGGAGAAGTCGTTGGCCAACAGCTGGATCTCCTCGTGGACGTGCTCGGTCGTCATCTCATGCATCAGCGCGAAGCGCGGCATCGCGGCGTTCATGAACTCGACGGCGGCGTCCATCCGGGCCTTGCGCGGGTCAGGCTCGACGCCCAGCTCGGCGGGCAACGGGAACGGTTCGTTGCTCTCCCAATAAGGAATGGTGCGAAACGTGGGGGCTGCCGCGAGCAGGTTGTGCAGATGGGTGGTCCCAGTGCGCGGTAGGCCTGCGATGACGACCGGCGGTAGCAACTCGATGTCGTGTATCTCCGGGTGTCGCGACAACAGATCATTGAGCAGTAGCCGGTTCTTGAGCCACTGCAACAGCTGCGCGTGGAAGTTGACGATTCCTGGCCCGTGCAGGCCGCCGATCTCTCGCAGCGCCGCGAGGTAGACGTCGAGGCGTTCCCGGTAATCGTCCGGCCCGAAGTCGGTCAGCCCGGTATCGGCGGTCGCCCTGGCGTGCAGTGCTTGGGCCTCCAGCGGGCACTCTGGGGCCATCGCCGCCATGAGGGCGCGGATCTGCTCGATCTCAGGGCTGAAGCGCGGCTCAGCAAGGTCGTCGAGGTGCACGAGGGTTGGAGCGGCGTCGGTCACGGCGACTTATGTTACTCTGAGTTTCGTAATGACGACAGAGCTTGGCCGCCCCCGCGATAAGCGCATCGATAGCGCGGTGCTGCAGGCCACCGTGGAACTGCTCGCTCAGACGGGCTTCGCCGACCTCTCGGTCGACGCGATCGCCCGGCGGGCGGGCACCAGCAAACCGGCGATCTACCGGCGTTGGGCCGGCAAGGCGCACCTTGTCCACGAGGCGGTTTTCCCGATCAGCGAGGCGACCGCGATACCCGAAACGGGATCGCTGGCCGGTGACATGCGCGAGATGGTTCGCCGCACCGCGGAGGTGTTGACCACCCCCGCTGCGCGGGCCGCGCTGCCCGGCCTGGTCGGAGAGATGGCCGCCGATCTGACGCTGCACTCCGCCCTGCTGGAGCGCTTTGGCGACATCCTGTCCCGCGGTCTGTCGGATCGCCTGGCGGAGGCCGCCGCGCGCGGCGAGGTACGGCCCGACGTCACCGCGGCTGAACTCGTCGAGGTCGTTGCCGGAACCACCTTCCTGGCGCTGCTCACCCGTGGGGACGCACTCGACGATTCGTGGGTAGACCGCACTGCCGCTTTCATCACGAGAGGAATCCGCGTTTGACCGCCAAGACGAGGCACGAGTCCACCGCCGCATGGCATGAGCTAATCGAGACCCTGGCGGGCCTCGACCGCTCCTTCCTTGACGGGGACCGCGCCGTCACCGACGACCGGCACATCGCCGACGGCTACCGCATGATCGCGACCACGCTGGGCGTCGCCTTCGACACCTATCTCTTCGCCGAGCCTGATCGACCTGTGTTCGTCGCAGTCAATACGCCGTTCCGTCGCGATCGTCGATGGGGCGGCGACAACACCGACGCCTACTACTACATGTGCCCGGTCGATCCCAACCGCCGCTATCGCATCAGCGGCAACCGCGGCGACAGCGTCTACTTCTCGCTGACCGCCTACAACGAACCGTCGCCGGGCGCCTGGTCGGACCGCATCGTGGCGATCGTCCGAGACGACGACCTCGAGATCGATGCCGCCGGCAACTTCTCGTTCGAACTCGGACCCACACCGGACGCGGCGGTTCTGATGACCCGCGACTACCAAGCCAACCCACTGACGGGCCGCCCGATCAGCTGGAATATCGAGGCGCTCGACGAACCGGAACCGATTCGGCACGGGGATGCCGAGACCGCTGCGCGGCTACGGGCCAGTGCCGCCTGGCTGCGCACGATGTTCGCGATCCTCCCGCTGGCCGTGGGAGCGCGGGTCGACGAGACGCATGCATTAGGTCACGAGATCGCCCACGCGGCCAATGAGTTCGCCGACCCCTATCAAGTTGCGGACGCCAACTTCGGCTGGTCGGCCCGTGACGCTTGCTACTCCTACGGCAGTTACGTCCTGGAAGAGGACGAAGCGCTTGTCATCACCCACCGGCCGCCGCGGTGCAGGTTCTGGAACCTGGTCGTGTGGAACCAGTTCATGGCCACCCACGGCGTCACCGATGCGCGTAGTTCAGTCAATGGCCATAGCGCGGTGCTCAACGCAGACGGCTCGGTGACGATCGTCATCTCCCGTGGCATGACGGCGCACCCGAATTCCCTGACCACGCTTGACTACCCGCGTGGCAACCTGGCCTTCCGGTGGTTCCTTGCCGACGAGGTTCCTGCGCGGCCGGAAGTGCGGCTGGTGAAGGTGTTCGAGGCGCCGACAAGCGTTGACGTAACACCGCGCTGATCGCTCTGCTTAACTCTCCGTTAACGGCTTCTCGACACCGCGTCGGCAACCCATATGTAATGTGGAGGCTCGTAGTTTATGTAGCCAATCTCGAGGGAATCTTCCGGACCATGATTTCGCATCACTTCACTCGCCTGTTTGGTGCGGCGGTAGCCACCACATCTGGGCTGCTTGCCACTGTCATCCCTACCGCCGCCGTTCCTTCCGCGTCCGCCCAGGGATGCCCCGACACCGAGGTGGTGTTCGCCCGCGGTACCGGTGAAGACCCGGGTGTCGGCCCAACCGGACAAGCGTTCGTTGACTCCCTGCGCGCGCGCCTGGGTGGAAAGTCGATGGACGTGTATCCCGTGAACTATCCCGCGAGCGACCAGTGGTCGACCGGAATCGACGGGATTAGAGACGCCGGCACTCATGTCGTGTCCGAAGCGGCAGCCTGCCCGAACACCCAGATGGTGCTCGGCGGTTACTCACAGGGCGCGGCCGTGATGGGCTTCGTCACTTCACCCGCCGTCCCGGATTCGATACCACCCGACGTCGATCCGGCAACCCTCCCTAAACCTCTGGACCCAGCCGTCGCCAGCCACGTCGCTGCGGTCGTGCTGTTCGGATCGCCCAACGTGCGGGCGATGAACGTCCTCGGCCAGCCGCAGGTTGTCATCGGCCCGCTGTATCAGGCGAAGACCATTCAGGTGTGCGCCGTCGAGGACCCGGTGTGCTCGGATGGGATGAATTTCGCCGCGCATGATTCCTACGTAGACGATGGCAGCGTCATTGCCCAGGGAGTGGACTTCGCCGCCAACCATCTCGGTGCGGGTGGCACACACGTGGCAGCGCCGACTCCACGCCAAGGCTTTGGCGACTAAGTTCCACGCATAGCCGGCGGCGCCACGGCGCCGTGGTCGAATTCCGTGCCCTGGACTAGCGTCTAGAAAGGTTTGTGCGCTCGCATCCAGGGACGGAGGGACAGTTATGGCGATCCGTGTCGCCCATGTCGGCACCGGAAACGTCGGTCGTCTGGCGTTGACCGAGCTGGTCACCAATCCGCAATTCGAGCTGACCGGACTGTGCGTCTCGACACCAGAGAAGGTTGGCAAGGACGCCGGCGCACTCGCCGGTGTGGACGTGGCCACCGGCATCGCAGCGGTCAACGACCTGGACGCCGTGATCGCGACCCGGCCGGAGTGCGTCGTCTACTGCGCGATGGGTGACACCCGTCTCCCGGACGCGATGAAGGACGTCATGCGCATCCTCGCGGCGGGCATTAACGTCGTCGGGTCGTCGCCGGGGATGTTGCAGTACCCGTGGGGGGTCATGCCCGACAAGTACATCGACCGCGTCGAAGATGCTGCACGGCAAGGTAACTCCAGTATCTTCATCAACGGCGTCGACCCCGGATTCATCAACGATCTCATCCCTTTTGCGCTCGCGAGCACCTGCCAACGGATCGAGCAGGTGCGCTGCATGGAGATCGCCGACTACGCGACCTACGACGGCGCCGAGGTCATGCACTACATGGGGTTCGGCAGACCGCTGGACGACGTGCCGATGCTGCTGCTACCGGGCGTGCTCAGCATCGCCTGGGGCGGGGCAATCCGTCAGCTGGCAGCGGGCCTGGGTATCGAACTCGACGAGATCACTGAGTCCTACGAGCGCGAACCGGCGCCGGAAGACTTCGACATCGCGGTAGGACCCGTCGCCAAAGGGACGATGGCCGCACTGCAATTCGAGATCCGCGGCATGGTCAACGGGCACCCCGCGATTGTCGTCGAGCACATCACCCGGCTACGGGAGGACCTGCGGCCCGATTGGCCGCAGCCCGCCCAGCCTGGCGGCTCGTACCGCGTGGAAATCGCCGGCGAGCCGTCCTACACCGTGGACATCTGCCCGACCAGCCGCAAGGGCGATCACAATCACGCGGCGATCGTCGGAGCGGCGGGCCGCATCGTCAACGCCATCCCGGCCGTGGTCGCGGCGCCACCCGGAATCAGGACCACGATGGACTTGCCGCTCGTCACCGGAAGCGGGCTTTTTTACAAGCCGGCCGCCGTCGCAGCGGTCTGACGCCGTGAGCCCTCAGACATCTTCGCGCACGGCGGTACTCGTCCACGGAGCATGGGCCGACGGATCCAGCTGGAGCCAAGTAATCACCGGTCTCGCGCAGGCCGGCATCGCGGTGATCGCGGCCCCGATTCCGCTCACTTCTCTCGCTGACGACGTCAACGCGCTCGATCGCACCATCGACAGGACCGAAGGGCCGGTCGTCGTGGTGGGGCACGCCTATGCCGGCGGGGTCGTCGGGGCCACCAAGCACCCGCGCGTGCGTGCGCTGGTTTATGTCGCCGCCCTGGCGCCGGACGAGGGCGAGACCGTCGCGGACGTCTTCAACCGCGATCCGTCACACCCCGACGCACCCGAGCTAACGCCTGACGACGAAGGCTGGATCTGGTTGCCGCTCAACGCGTTTCCTAAGGCGTTCGCCCAGCAGGGAACTGCCGAACAGCAGGCGATACTGGCCGCGGTGCAGCGACCAATAAAGGTGCAATGCATCCAGCAACCTGTGCTCAGGCCTGGGTGGAAAGACCTCCCATCCTGGTTTCTCGTCGCCGAAGAAGACCGGATGATCAATCCGATCACCCAGAAGTTCATGGCCGAACGCATGGATGCGACTGTTCATACCCACGATGCGGACCACGCTCCCCTGATTACCCGACCGCAAGCCGTGGTCGACATCATCACCGAGGCCGTACGCGGCGATCTTTCGTAGCCAACATCGTCAGGCTGATTGAATCTTCTTTGTCAGGGCTGCACTTCAAGCATGCCTGGAGCCGTCCCGGGTGTGCTGACATCGCCGAGAATGGCCTCCTTCGAGCAGATGACGCCGCTCTGGGATACCGTTTCCCGATTAGCTCGGTGGAAGGGAGTACGCCCCGATGAGGATTTCTCACCCGGTGATCGCCGCTGCTGTGATCGCGGCATCCACGCTGACGGCGGCGTCGGTGGCGGGCTGCAGTAGCCATTCGAAGTCTTCGACACCGGCATCGGGATCGACATCCTCGACGCACGCCGCCCAAACAGGCGACTACACGACGCTGCTGATCAAGGCCAGCGACATCAACGCACCCGATGCCTTCACCGCCAGTCCGCCGGTCAAGAACCCGAATGGCCAACAGGGCGCGACAACGACATTCACCGACCAGGACCACAGCCACACAATCATCGACACCATCGTGGTCGCGTTGGACCCTGCCGCCGCCGCGAACGAACTGGATTCGGCGAAGGGGGTTCACCGCGAAACCCTGCTCGCCAAGCCGTTGTCGGCCGAGGTCGGGGTGGACGGCGCGACGATCTCTGGAACTTCACCGGATCACACCAAGGGAGTGACGGTGTTGGTGTTCACCGAGGGCAAAGCATTCGTCACGCTGGAATTCGATGGCCCGACGTATGCACTGGCACCACCGGAATTCGTCCTCGACGTCGGCCACAAACAAGACGACGCCATCAAGAAGGGCCTCGGTAGCTGATCGGTACCCGGCGTCCGGCAGATTCAGTGCCCGGGTTCGAATTCGAGGGGCAGCGTGGTTGGACCGGTGATACCGGTGAGTGGCTTCCATTGGGCAAGTCCGCCGGAGCGCGGATTGGGCATACGGCGCGTGATGATGCGCAGGGCTTCGACGAGTTCGAGTCGGGCGAGGTGGGAGCCCAGGCAGTAGTGCGCTCCACTGCCGAACGACAGCATCGGCGCCGATAGCTCACGGCTGATGTCCAGGCGGTCGGGGTCGTCATAGACGGCTGGATCACGGTGGGCCGCCGCGATGTTGGCGACCACGGCGGACCCGGCCGGAATGGTCACGCCACCCAAGTCGACGTCCTCGTTCGCCACTCGGACGAGGGTGAAAATGATTGGGCAATAACGCATCAACTCGTTGACAGCGTTACCGGCCAGCTCGGGGTGCCGGCCCAACAATGCCCACTGGTCGGGGTGGTCACGCAAGAAGTAAACCGCCGTCGCCAGTTGGTTGCGGGTGGTGTCGGTACCGGCAATAAGGAGAGTGGAGGCGAGCGTGACAAGTTCGCGGTGGCTGAGTCGGTCACCGTCTTCCTCGGCGCGAATCAGGTCCGATATCAGGTCGTCGGTGAGGTTGTCCCGCCGTCGCGCGAGCATCTCTTCGAGATAGGCGTCGAGTTCGGACCACGCGGCTTCGATGGCTGGACCGTCGTTAGCGATGTTCCATTCGAATAATTTCTTGATGTCGTCGGTCCATGCGGAGAACAGCTCCCAGTCCTGATGCGGCACACCGAGCAGCGCGCAGATGATCGGGGTGGGGTATCGACGTGAGATATCGGCCACCACGTCGCAGCTCCCGACGGCTGCAAGGGGATCGATGAGTTCGGTCATGACGTCGGCGATACGCGTCCGGAGCCGCTCGGCGCCGCGCGGGGTAAAGGCCTTCGACACAAGTCGGCGCAACCGATGGTGCGTCTCGCCCTCGAGTCCCAGGAGGCTCTGGTTGGCTCTGTCCCACAGCGGGCCAGACGTGATGCCCTGTGCGGCCATGACCGGCTTGACGGCAGGGGCGAAGCGGGAGTCGCGCAGTATGGCGCGGACCAGTTCGTAGCTCAAGATCTCTGGCCCGTGTGGTCCGATTGCGATCGGCCCTCGCCGGCGTGCCTGCCCGATGACGCGGTGCGCCTCTTCGGGGTCGGTGAGGTGGTCATATGCGATCGATGGCAGGCCCGCTTCGCCAACGGTCGGGCAGATGCTAGTGGTCATGGTCTGAAGATCGCGCCCCAGGAGGCCCAGACCATCCGCCGTAACTCGTAGATTTCGGCCAGCGGGGTCGTAGATTGCGCCGCCGCGGGCCGCGATCTACGCGTTTGTGCTGATGATTTGCGGTCCGTGGGGACCGCATGCTGGCTAGCATGAGCGAGATCGATCCACGTGCCGACATGCCCTTGATGGACTGGAGTCAGCTAGACGTGAGCGGTCTGTTGCCGACGGGCACCGTAACGTTGCTGCTGGCCGACGTCGAGGGCTCCACACGGCTATGGGAAAGCCAACCCGAGCAGATGACCAGCGCCATCGCACGTCTGAATCAAACGGTGTCGGAGATCATCGCCACCCACGATGGCGTGCGCCCAGTCGAACAGGGTGAGGGCGACAGCTTCGTGGCTGCGTTCGCCCGCGCCTCGGATGCGGTTGCCGCGGCGTTGGCGATGCAGCGCGCCCCGCTTGCCCCGATCCGGTTGCGCATCGGAGTGCATACCGGCGAGATCCAGTTGCGCGATGAAGGCAATTACGCCGGTCCGACGATCAACCGCACCGCGCGACTGCGCGATCTCGGCCACGGCGGTCAGACGCTGTTGTCGGGCACCACCGAGGATTTGGTGGCCGATCGGCTGCCCGCCGATACGTGGTTGACCGATCTAGGCACCCACGCGTTGCGCGATCTGCCCCGTCCGGAGCGGGTGGCGCAGCTGTGCCATCCCGATTTGGTCAACGACTTCCCACCGCTGCGCGTGCCTAAAGCCGTTGTCTCTCAGCGTCTTCCGACGCAGTTGACCAGTTTTGTGGGTCGGGACGGGCAGCTGACTCAGGTGCGGGATCTGCTGAGCCAGAACCGGTTGGTGACGTTGACCGGCGCAGGCGGGGTAGGTAAGACGCGGCTGGCAATCCAGATCGCGGGCCAGCTTTCCGGCAAGTTCGGCGATGGGGTTTGGTATGTGGATCTGGCGCCGATCACCCACCCGGAGTTGGTGCCGGTGACAGCAGCCCGCGCCTTCGGGCTGCCCGACCAGCCGGGCCGTTCCACGATGGACACGCTGACCCGGTTTATCGCCGACCGGCACATGCTGGTGGTACTGGACAACTGCGAGCATCTCCTGGACGCCAGTGCGGCGCTGATGGTGGCAATGCTCGAAGCGTGTTCGGGCGTGACGCTGTTGACGACGAGCCGCGAGCCGATCGGCGTCGCCGGGGAGGTCAGTTGGCGGGTGCCGTCGCTGCCGCTCGCCGACGAAGCCGTCGAACTGTTCACCGATCGGGCCCGCCGCGCTCGGGCCGATTTTGAGATCAGCGACGACAATCTCGAGGCCGTAAGCGAAATCTGCAGTCGCCTCGACGGAGTGCCGCTAGCGATCGAGTTGGCGGCAGCACGGGTGCGGGCGTTGTCGCTGACCGAGATCCTCGACAGCTTGCACGATCGATTCCGGCTGTTGACCGGCGGTGCGCGCACCGCCGTGCGCCGCCAGCAGACGCTGCGCGCCTCGGTCGATTGGTCGCATGCGCTGTTGACCGAACCCGAGCGCGTGATCTTTCACAGGCTGGCGGCGTTTATGGGTGGCTTTGACCTCGACGCTGCCCAAGCGGTTGCCGGCGGTGGCGACGTGCAGCGTTTCCAGGTGCTCGACATGCTCACGTTGCTAGTCGACAAGTCACTGGTAGTCGCCGACGACAGCGGGGGCCGAACTCGCTACCGCTTGCTGGAGACAGTGCGCCAATACGCGCAGGAAAAGCTCGGAGAGTCCGGTGAGGCCGATGCCGTCCGGTCGCGTCACCGCGATTACTACACCTCGCTGGCTGCTGCGGTCGACGCGCCGGCAGGCGGTGATTATGAGCATCGTCTCGATCAGGCCGAAACCGAGATCGACAACCTGCGCGCCGCATTTTCGTGGAGTCGCGAAAACTCCGACACTGAGCTCGCCTTAGCGCTCACGTCGTCGCTGCAGCCACTGTGGCTCGCGCGGGCCCGGCCCCGGGAAGGGTTGGCGTGGCTCGACGCCGTCCTCACCCACGAAGTCGCACAGGACGCCGGGGTGGCGGCCGCGGTACGCGCCCGGGCGCTCGCCGACAGGGCCGTGCTCGCAACCGTTGCGGGCATGACCACCGGCATGGATCAGGCCGAACAATCCTTAGCGATTGCCCGCCAAATCGAGGACCCCGCCGTGCTGGCCAGGGCGTTGCCCGCTTACGGCTTGACCGCCGCCTACAACGCCGAGCTGGCAGCCGCGCACTTCGCTGAGGCGATCGAGCTCGCCCGCGAGTTGCACGACAGCTGGCGGCTCAGCCAAATCCTCGCCTGGCAGGCTGACGCAGCGATCGCCGCCGGTGACCCGATCACGGCGCGCGTGGTCGCCGAAGAAGGGCGCGACCTCGCCGACGCTATCGGTGACGGGTCCAACTCGCGGCACTGCCGCATATGCCTGGGGATTGCGCAGATATGGCGGGGCGATCTTTCCGGAGCCGTCGCACAATTCCGCGTGGTGGCCGCCGAGGCCGCGGCCGCCCACGATGGGTTCCTTGAGGCAGTGAGCCTCGGGCATCAGGCCACCGCGCTGGCGTGGCAGGGTGACACGCATGCGGCCCGCGCCGCGGCCCAGGCCAGCCTGGAGTCCGCGTCCGAGTTCGGCGGGCTCGCCGCGAGCGTTGCTTACTTTGCGTTGGCAGGCGCGGCCTTAGCCGCCGGCGATGTTGGGGCGGCGCTCGACGCGACGGCGGCGGCCTGGGAGCACGGGGGTGTTCTGCCGGGCTTTGCGGCGCACCTGCGCAGCGTCAATGCGTGGGCCGCAATGGCGGGCGGGGATCTGATCGGCGCCCGGCGCTGGGCCGATGACGCGGTTGCGACAAGGACGGGCCGGGCCCTGTTGACGTGGGCGCTGACTGCGCGCGCCCGCGTGGCGATTGCGCAGGGTGAGGTAGAGCAGGCCGAGCGCGACGCCCACGAAGCGCTTGCATGCACCGCCGAAGTCGGGGTGCACCTGTTCATCCCCGACATCCTGGAGTGCCTCGGCACGCTGGCCGGCGAGGCCGGCAGTCACCGCGAAGCGGCCCGGCTCTTCGGCGCGGCAGACTCGATCCGGCAGGGCACGGCCATGGTGCGATTCAAGGTCTGGGACGCCGGCTTTGAAGCGTCGGTGGCGGCGCTGCGAAATGCGATGGGTGAGAAGGACTTTGACGCAGCCTGGGCCGAGGGTGCGGCGCTGTCCGCCGAGGAGGCGATCGCCTACGCCCAGCGCGGCCGCGGCGAACGCAAACGACCCACCAGCGGCTGGGGCTCGCTCACGCCCACCGAGCTCGACGTCGTCCGACTGGTCAGTGAAGGGTTGGCCAACAACGACATCGCCGCACGGCTGTTCGTCTCACCCCGCACCGTGCAGACTCACCTCACCCACGTCTACACAAAACTGGGCCTGAGCTCGCGCGTGCAACTCGTCCAAGAAGCGACTCGCCACAACTGAATCAACGGATTTCGTCCGCTTGTGTCAGCAGCGCCCGTGCGCTCTCGACGCACGGGAGTATTCGGTCGTAAGCACTGACACCGGCTTCGGCGCGCGACCGCAGCGGCACCTCCAACCCGACGACGCGGTCGGGTGGCAGGGCGGCGAGCATCTCGGCCAGCGGCAACTCGCCTTCACCGGGCACCATCCGGTGATACATCGCCTCCTCGGCGTAGTGGTACTGCCTCGTCGACCGCAACGGCACGTCACACAGCTGCACATGACCGATCCGCTCTGCGGGCAGCGCTCGAAGGTCGTCCGGCCCGGCACCCGACCGGGCCACATGCATCGTGTCGATCAGCAGGCTGATCTCGTCCCGGCCGACATGCTCGACGGCGGCCAGCGCGCTCGGCAGATCCGCGATGGCGAGACCGGGAACGGGTTCGACGCTCGTCAAAATGCCTCGCTCGGCCGCCAAGTCGGTGAGCACGGCCAGTTCGTCGAACGTGCGGGCCCGGTCCGCCTCCAGGCTGACCGTGTTGATCCGCGGGATCCGCAGTTCGGCCATGATGTCCAAATCGGCGGCATACGAACGAACGTCGACGCCCGGCGCGATCAGCAGGCCCTCCCCCAACGAGATCGATACGCCGCGGTCATCCATCACCGCAAGAAGATCCCGCCGCAACCGGGGATCGTCGCGCAGCGAAAACGGTTGGTAGCCAAGCGTCTGCAATGGTGCAAATCCGACCATGCCGGTGGTGATGTAACGACATCCCAGATCGGCGACAAGGTGGACGTATTCGACTGGCGGCATGCCGAACACGCAGAGCATCTCGACGCCAAGGCGGTCCATCGGAGTCGTTCCGCTCAGCCGCCGACCATGGCGAGGCCGCCGTCCACTGGGATCAATTGCCCGGTGATGAATCCGGCGCCGTCACTGGCCAGAAAGACCAACACCGGCCCGAGGTCATCTGCCGGGTCGCCGAGCTTGCCGCCGAGCGGAATTGACAACTTCATCTGCTGATCGATGAATGCCGCCGCATCGGGGCCCAAGAATTCCCGCAGCCGATCCGCACCTGGGGTTTGAACTGCCGGCGCCAGCGCATTAACGGTGATCCGGTCTGCTCCCCAGGCCTTGGCCGCTGAGCGGGTCCAGGCTTGCACAGCACCCTTGGTGGCGGAGTACACCGCGGAGATCGGGCTGCCCATCACCGCCTCCGCGGAACCAAAATTGATGATCCGTCCACCGTTGCCGCGCATCACCGCGTGTGCCGCCTGATTGGTGAGAATCGTTCCTTTGACGTTGGTTGCCAGCAGGAAGTCGATTTCGTCGCTGGTGATGTGCCCGGGCACTCCCGCCTGCCACAAGCCGGCGGCGTTCACCAGCACGTCGAGTCCGCCGAGTTCCTCTACCGCGGTGCAGAACGTCGATTCAACCGCCTCCGCATCCCGGACATCGCACTGCAACCACACCACCGGTGCGACGTCGCCGGCAGGGGCGGTGCGATGGTAGGTCGCGACGACGCGCGCGCCCGCCTCGTGCAGCACCCGCACCGCGGCGGCACCGATACCGGTGGCGCCACCCGTGATCAGAATGCGCCGACCCGCCAGCGGTGAACGAGGTACGGTCATGGCCGCGGAGTCTATCCGTCGGTAGAGAGCCAATGTCAGGTAACGGCCCATGTATTCGATGCGGTTCGACATGCGCGCCCCTGATTTCGGGGCAGTGGCGACCGAGCTTTATGAGGCTGCGGTCGACATGTGCGCGTGGGCTGAAACACGGGGCTGCCTCGCGGCAGTGATCTGCGAGCACCACGGTTCGCCGGACGGCTATCTGCCGACGCCATTGATCCTCGCCGGTGCCATCGCCGCACGCACCAAGCAGCTGATGATGACGCTCATCGTCATCCTCCCGTTCTACGAACCCGTTCGGCTTGCCGAAGAGATCGCCGTCTTGGACATCCTCAGCAAGGGGCGTGCCGGCTACGTGTTCGGGCTCGGTTACCGGCCCGAGGAATTCGAGCACTTCGGGCTCGACCTGCGGGCGCGTGGACGAATGGCCGACGAAAAGCTCGGCCTGTTACGTCGCCTGTTGGCCGGCGAGGTGGTGCAGCACGACGGCCGCCGGATCAAAGTGACGCCGCCGCCCTTTTCGCCGCAGGGGCCGCTAATACTTTGGGGCGGAGGAAGTTTGGCTGCGGCGCGACGCGCCGGCCGCTACGGGCTGGGTTATCTCGCGCAGGGCGACGTACCCGGTTCACAGGAGGCGTACGAGGCCGCTTGTCGTGCCCACGGTCATCAGCCCGGTATGACGCTGCTGCCCAATCGCGATACGCCGAGCGTGTGCTTCGTCGCCCCCGACGTCGATCTCGCCTGGCAGGAGATCGGACCGCACCTGCTGCACGACGCGCGCGCATACGCCGAGTGGAATCCCGGCGATCAGACCACGACGGGCATCGCCGATGTCAGCGACGTCGATGAACTGCGGGCAATGTCGCGCACCCACCGCATCTTCACCGCCGACGAAGCGATCGCGCATGTCCAGGGCGGCGGCATGCTCACCCTTGCGCCGTTGTGCGGCGGCGTCCCGCCCGACATCGCCTGGAAGTATCTGCGCTATGTCG
>Ga0210396_10003697_pt1 | contig 15176 bp, 9 predicted proteins | sample IncBWH17OmetaG_FD_155466 | JGI IMG/M metagenome (GOLD analysis project Ga0210396, IMG submission 155466) | Forest soil microbial communities from Barre Woods Harvard Forest LTER site, Petersham, Massachusetts, United States - Inc-BW-H-17-O ... | reverse complement strand
CCTGGTGTCCGGGGATCTTTCGTTTCGTGCGGGAAGGCGCCCGCGTTGCTGCCGGTGGCGATCTGTCGTTTGAGGATTTCGCCGGCTAGGTCGACTCCGCCGAAGTCGTGTGGTGAGGTGCCTGCGGCATCGACGACCAGCAGTTCGCGCTCGAAGTCGGTCGTTAGCGATACGTTGTGTGCGTTTTCGGCCAGATAGGTGTAGGCGCTGTGCCCGCCGACCCAGTGCTGCGGTGCGGTTGTTTGATCGCGCGGGTTGATCCCGGCGGCAGCCAGCGCCAGCGTGACCCAGGCGGTGAAGTCCGAGCCGGGTTCGGTGCCTGGTTCGGCAAAGCTTCCGTTTTCGAACTGCGCATTCTGCAGGTATCGCACGGTTGCTTCTAGGTTGTGCTGGAACTTCGGATCGCGGGCGCTTGCAGCGTGGGCGGGACATGCTGCGGCCAGGGCAACCGTCGCACAGACTGCGATCGTCAGCGTGACCGTGCTGGTCTGCCGGTCGAGTGTTGGGATCATCGTCGGGTGTGGGGCACGGTCAGCATTTTCACGATGCTCTTTGCGCCCAGAGGGCTGACGGTGAGGCGGTAGACGCCGGGGGCCAGTCGGGGGAGTTTGATCTGGATGGTTCCGGCCTTTGTAGCGCGCACGGTAAATCGCTTGGTGAGAACCCAATGGCGATGGCGTCCTCGACCCGTTTGGCGTGCAATCTGGATGGTGGCCCTGCCAACAGCGGTGAAGTCGAGCTTCAGCTGCCTGCCGAGGATGTTTACCCGAGCGAGCGTTTTCGTTGGAGCGTCCGGAGCGCCTGTCGAAGGTTGGGTTGTGAGTGCGTTTGAAGCGGAGGGCGCCGGAGGGCCGCTCGTGGATGGGGCGGAGGGTTGTTCAGGGGGCTGTTCTTCGTCTTTGTGCAGATAGCGCGAGGGGGTGCGGGTCTGGTCTTCGGCGGGGAGTTCTCCACAGCCGGTTTCGCCTGCGGCGAGTACACACACGTCCAGGCGGTTGGAGCGGATCGCTTCTTCTTCTGGGATCACTCCTTCTTCTTGTTCTTCTTTGGTCAGCACTCGCAGCGGTGTGCCGGCCATGATGCGGTGCCACCCGGGCGTAGTGAAGGTGATGCTGGTCTTGCCTTCGCTGTTAGTGGTGACGGTTTCGGTGCTTTCGCGCTGCACCGTCTCAAATCCCTTCGCGGAGGTTTGGACTGGGGCGACCTCGGCGCCTTCGTAGGGAGTGCTGTCCGCCGGTGTGCGTTCGGGTGTCGCGGGGGGCTGACCTTCGCCGTGATCGCCGTAGGCGGCCACTTCAACCTGGAACGGCTGGCCGAGTTCGGCGGTCGCGGTCAATGGCCGCGTGCCGGAGCTGTAGTGCTCGCCCGTGGCGAACAGGCCGAGGATCTGCCTTGACTGGAAGGCGTTGTAGATCCACAGCGCTTCGTCGCCGTTGTGCAACTGCCACTGGCAGCCGCCGACGTCGGTGTAGACGTTGTTGGCGAGTACGCCCCACGACTTGCCTTCACGTTCGGCGTTTTCTTCTTCTGAGCTCCAGCGCTTGACGAAATAGTCGTTGAATCCGGGGTACCACTGTCCGGCCATCGCTTCGGTTTCGCCGATCAATTCCATCGCATCGACCGAGGAGGCGGTCGGCGTAGGTCCCGGTTCGAGGTTTTGCGGGTCGAGCGAGTTGATCCCGTCGCACGGGTGTTCTTTGGTGTCCTCAGCGGTGTTGCCGTCGGGTTCTGAGGAGTGCACATCGTGGCCTTCCGTCCAGATCGGGCCTTCGAACAACGTCTTGGTCTTCCCCTCGATCCGCACGTTCACCCGCGTGAGGTGCCCACCAGCCGAGCCTTCCGGTTCGTGTTCGGTGGGGGTTTCGCTCGGCCCTTCTGGTTCCGTGCCCGACGATGCGGCAGGCGTCACCAGCCGGACACGGTTGTTCAAGGTGTCAGCGATCAGCAGATCCCCGGCGCTGTCGAAGCCCAAACCGCTCACACCGTCGAGGTGCGCTGCGGTGGCCGGTCCGCCATCGCCACTGAAGCCGCCGTTCGTGGAGTTCACACCAGCAACGGTGTAGATGTCGCCTTTGACGGTGGCGGGCAGACCGTATGCGCAACTGCTGGAGCACGTCGTGGCGGCGACCATGCGAACGACGCTTCGCGTGACCGAGCCTTCGCTTTCGCCGATCAGCACGTTGCCGGCGCCATCGACGGCGATCGTCTGGGCAGGCTGCATCGGGGCGACGAGCGCGCTCGCACCGTCGCCATCGGTTTCTTCTCCCTGGGGATAGAACAGCGCACCGTCGCCGGCCAGCGGATAGATGTCTCCAGCCGTCGTGCTTTTCTGTCCGTAGGCGCATTTGCTCGCACAGGAATGGGCCGCGACAAACCGCACTTGCAAGTTGTACGTGTCTGCGATCAGCAGGTTTCCTTCGCGGTCTATCGCGATGTCCGCAGGGCGGGACAGTTGCGCGCCCGTGGCGAGTTTCCCGTTGCCTTTGGCGCCGTTTGCGCCGGTGCCGGCCACGGTATAGATGTCGCTCTTGGTCATCCCCGGCAGCCTGTACGGGCATTCCGCCACGCAGGAGCTGCCCGCAACCAGCCTGACGCGGTTGTTGGACGTGTCGGCGATCAGCAGATCGCCCCGGGCGTCGACGGCCATGCCCCTGGCGCCGTAGCCAAGCTGTGCGCTGACAGCCGGGCCGCCGTCGCCACCAGCGCCTTCGCTCCCATCCCCAGCGATCGTGTAGATGTCGCCGCCGACCATCGCGTGCAGACCATAGGGGCAGTTGGTAGTGCAGTTAAAAGCGGCAATCAGCCGCACCAGCCGACTGCCGTCGCTGACGATCACATCGCCGCCGGCGTCGACGGTCATTGAGGTCGGTGTTTCGGGGGCCAGCTGACCGCCTGCTCGCACTTTGAACAGCGAGGCGCTGCGCGCCTGCACACCATCTTCAGCACTGCTGCCGCCGCCGGCGATCGTGTACGTTTCACCTCGCACGGTGGAGGGCAGGCCGTACACGCAGCCCGCATCGCATTTCATCGCAGCGATCATCCGCACACGCCCGTTACGGGCATCGAGCACGAGCACATCGCCCACAGAATCGGAGGTGACGGCACGCGGCCATCCAAGCTCGAGGCTAGTGGGCAGTCCGCTTTCACCCGAGAACGTCGCTGTGCCGTTGCCGGCCACGGTGTAGATGTCGTTCGTGACCGTTACCGGAAGTGCGAACGGGCAGTTGTCGGAGCAGTCACGGCTGGCCAGGAGCCGGACGGACCCGTTGCTGTTCAGCAGCACCCCGATGCCAGGCGCACTCGTAACAGCCCACGGGTCGATCAGGGACGCCTCCCCGCCCGGTACACCATCGCTTGTATCGGCTGCTCCGCCGGCGATCGGATAGACGTGACCCTCGGTCGTCTCGGTGAGGCCGTATGGACAGCTGCTTGCACACGACGAGGCGGAGACGATTTCGACATGGCCTGTTTGGCCACCGCCGGCAAGCACGATGTTCCCTTCGTCGTCCTCTGACATAGTCGAGGCATCGATGAGCGCATTGGTTGCGAGCCCATTGTTATGTGAGGCTTCACTGCCCCCACCTGCAATCGTGTAGATGTCACCAGCCGTCATTTCGAGCAGGCCATATGGGCATGCAGACGCGCAGTCGGAGGCAGCAACGAGTTGCACCTGACTTTCGCCGTGCACGTCGAGGATCAGCAGGTCGCCGTCGCTGTCGGCTGACACCGCTTGAGGCTGGATGCCGGCGCTGCGGGCCGGTCCGCCATCGCCGGTGAGCGGTTGGGTGTACTGCAGGCCGGCGACGCGATAGATGTCTCCCTTGGTCATCGCCGGCAGGCCATATGGACAGTCGCCGGAGCAGCTTTCATCAGCAAGAGCGAGCACCATTTCCGATGTCGCGATCAGCAGGTTTCCGTGGGGGCCGATTGCCAACGATCCGGGTTCTCCGACCCCCGAGTCGATGGCCGGACCTTCTATCAGGCCAACTTGGGGCCCGACGCCGGCGATGGTGTAGATGTCTCCTTTGGTCGTGGCAGACAGGCCATATGGGCAATCAGAGGCGCAGTCCGCGGCGGCGATCAGGCGCACTCGGCCGTTGTGCTGGTCGGTGATCAGTAGATCGCCTTGTGGGTCGATCACCAGTGCGCGCGGGTTGTCCAGGGAGGCTGCGGTTGCTGGTCCTCCGTCGCCGCCGAAGGCAGCGGCGCTGGTCCCGGCAACCACGCTCTCGAGGCCCATCTTCATGTTCACCGCGTGGATCAGGTCCGCTTCGCTGTCGGCGATGTACAGCGTCTGACCTGATACGGCCATCGCCGAAATGTTCTGTCCGAAAGCCTTTGCGGGCCCGTCGATCAAAGGGTCGCCCGCTAGCGTGGAGATGCTGCCGGGCGTGGCCGCCGCCCCCCACGATGGGGGGACGACGGCCGCACCTGTCACAGCCTGCGCAAGCAGCAGCAAGCAGCTGTATAGGAACACGCGGGCTGTGCGCCGAGGGATCATGTGTGCAAGTAGATCACGGCGCCAAGTTCTACCTGGGTACCGAGTTCCGCTGTTTTTTCGGCTTCACCGTTGAAGCTCACCTTCCACGTGGCAGAGGTCCCGTTGATGCTCGTGATGGCACCGCTGCCGGTTTTCGGTTCGAATGCACTGACACAGCCAGTGGGCTTGACTCCGGTGCCCGCCTTAGCCGCTTCAAGGACCTTCAGAAGACCCATTGATGATTCTTCAGCCGCAGATCCGGCTTTCACAGGCACCGAGCAGACCTTTATCGCGGTACCGTTGTTGATGATCAGGGCGAGCGGGCTCGTCAGCGTGGTGCTGAATTTGCTCGCGAAGTTCCACTTGGACTGGCCGACCCTCGTAGGCGTTGGCGGTTCAGCCGTGAAACCAGCTCCGGCGAGCGCCCTAACCGCGTCCTGACTCGAGTAGTTGTTCACCGCTCCAGCGGGTTTGTAGCGGAAGCCGCCTTCAGTTTCGCCTACTGTTTTGATCTGCAGTGATTCAAGGAACTGGATCGGGGATTCGGCGCCCACTTCTTCCTTCTTGAATTCAGAGGCTTTGATCCCACACATGTTCAGGCCGTTGACCACCCAAGCGTCGGAGTCGGCGTTGACGCCTTCTATGTATTTGAAGGCACCACTTTTTTCCAGAATCGTCTTCAGAAATTCCTTGCCTTTAGTAACTGCGTTTTCCTCGGCTTCGTTTTTGACGCCCGAGGTGCATAGGGCCGCCATCGCTGCCCCGGTGGTGTCTGGTTCCGATTTGGATTTCAAGCCTGCTTCTTCGCCTTCGACCTTATTGAAATTCCAGCCGCCATCGGTGTGCTCGTTTTTCTCAATCACTTCAACGGACTGCTTGATCAGCGCCGTTGGGACTCGAATCACGCCGGTCGTCGACTTCGTATCGGCAAAGGCGAGCACGGCGAAGATCGTGCCATTGAGCCTGCCCGGTAGACCGTAGTAACCGGGACTGGCGGTCTGGTATTCGGAGATGAGGTTCGCGAGCAGGTTACGTTCAACAGACACACGAGCCGGGTCGATTCCCGCCGCGTAAGAAACCAGCGCAGCCTTCTCGAATTCGGTCGCCGGGTTTTCGACAGCCCCTGGCCAAGTAGATGGGCTGATGTAGCCTTCATACCATTCGCGCGCGAACACCGCGCCGGTGCCACGGTGCACGTCGGCTGCCGCTTTGCCTCCGGCGGCGAGCGATGTCAAAGCCCAGTCCCCTCCGAACGCGGGCGCACCGGTCGCACTTTCTTTTTTCTGCACGCTTTCGAGGTATTTCACGCCCAATTCCACAGGGGTGCTCGCAGCCGCGACAGCCGGCACCGACAACACGGTGACGGCCACGAGGAGCGCGAGCCTACAAATAATGCTTCTCATCTGATCTGCCTCCTTCGGATCGTGTGGTTGTTCAGGGAATGAGGACAGCGACCGCGATACTGTGGCCGTTGAAGCGGTAGCGCAGCGTGTAACGACCCGCTGCTAGGCGTCCGTGCACAAGATGCAGCGAGGCGACCGTGCCGTGCGCATAGGTGCGCCCACCACGGGTTAGACTCGCCGACGCGGCACTAGATTTGGCGCCGCTGAGAGTGCATTTGATCCGTGGCGCACCGTGGCCGCGCAGCGCCTTGCAGGTCGCATCACGCCCGGCGGGTCCGCGTGGACCAGTCGATCCTTGTGATCCTGTTGCGCCCGATGAGCCGGTTGCGCCTGCAAGACCCTGTGGGCCTTGCGCACCGCTCTGGCCGCTTGTACCAGTTGGCCCGGCAGGACCCTGAGAGCCGGGCTCGCCTTGCGCCCCAGCGGGCAGCTTTCCGCCTGTTCCTGTGAGAGGCACCTCCAGCCTACCGGCACCGGCCGTGCTGGAGAGGACCAGCGTGGCACTGCGAGACCCTTCCTGGGAGGGTGCGAAGCGCACCCCAACCGTGCAGGTCGTCTGGGTTTGACTATCGACGGTGACTCCGGTGCAACCATCGGCGCTGATCAGGAAGTCCTGAGCGTTAGACCCGGCGATGTGCACGGAGGTGATCTGTGCACCCCCCGACTGCGCGGACACGATGATCGACTGGGGAGCGCCGATCGTGTCCATCGCTTGCGTGGGGAGCTGGCCGCTGGTGGCAGAGAGTTCGCTCGCCTGTTCGATGACCTGCACGGCCACGGGTATCGAGAGTGCGGAGTTCCCGTCTGCGGTCGGCAGCTTCAGCTTTGGACTCGACCCGGCGCGTGCGACAAGCTGCGCCGTACCGTGATCTGCGGCGGTCGCGGTCAGCGTAGCTTCGCCGTTGGCGTTGGTCTGAGCCGGTATCCCCCCGTTGATCGAGACGCTGTAACCAGCGCCGGTCGTGCGCAGGGTTTCGTTGCCGGTCTGAAGCCATTCAAGGGCTGGTTCGAAGGCAGCGACTGTAACGGTGAAACGCTGTCCCACGACGACGTTCGCGGGAGCCCCTTCGATCTGAATGTGCGGCGTGTCAGTTTCATAGGGTTCGCTAGGACCAATCAGATCGCTGGCCTGCATTACCACGGTTTCGCCTTCCTGCACCACGTCGCACAGGCCACGTGACGGTTCGCCGAGGTTGAAATAATGTTCGCCTACCCACAGCTGCCAGCCCTCATCGAAAGCACCCGGTTCAGGCGTCGCGAAGCTGATTGATTTCATCAGCAGCTTGGCGCCTTCAAATTCCAATTCGGCAAAGCCTTCGAGTTCGGTGACGCTGAAGTGTTCTTCGTTGAGTGCCAGCAGTGCCGCACCGACGCTGTCGGCGGGAAGTTCTCCTTCCGCAAGACCCGAGCATTTGATCCTCGACAGTTCGCCGCCCACGCCCAGCATCACTTTGATGGGCGATGCTCCGGTACCACCCAGATGGACGTTGCCGGAGGCCAGCTCTCCTTGGGGCAGATTGACCTGCACGTAAACGTTGGCGGGGGTAGCCGACGCTGCGCCTGGCAGCACGACGAAGATCGTGCACGCAGCCAGCAGGTACGCCGCGGCCTTCACCCAGGTTTGCCGGCGGTATCCGGACAGCAGACTCATGCGATGCTCCTATCTCGACAGGAACATCACGCACGCCGTCGGCGCACGCCGAGGCCCTGTCCGCGAAGACGGTTGACGTAAGCTCGCAAGCTGGATATTCGGACTCGGGATCAACCTCACGGATCTCCTTCCCAAGCCTTCTTTTCACTCGGCTCAGTGGACCTGCGATCCGTTCGTCACCCACACCGCTGCGCGTCAGCCCCGGAATCTCACCGGAGTTCCCCACGCTCGTAAGCGCTTGCAAGGTAGCACACGCGGCCGCTCGCTATCTTGCCGCAGGACTGTCCAGCTGAATGATCGACTCGCGCGATGCCGGACAGTAGATGTCCGGCGTGTCTTTGAGCAAGTCGATCTCGCCCATCACCGGGGAGCACGTCCGCTACTTCGTGCTCACCGAGCTCGGGTTCACGGCACGATCCGGTCCAGAGCATATGGTGCCCCCATGGCTCACACCAGGCTCTACCGCGACGGGAAGCTCGTGCTCGAGGATTTCCCCGTCGGGGACATCTCCGAGCACCTTCGCGACAAGAGCGCTTGCGTGTGGCTGGACTACTGCACCCCGACCAAGGCCGAGCTCGCGACGATCGTCGAGGAGCTGCGACTGCATCCGCTGGCGGTGGAGGATGCAGTGAACGAGCACCAGCGGCCCAAGCTCGATCACTATGACTCCCACCTGTTCATGAGCGCCTATGCGGTGAGACTGGACACGGCCTCCGGCGAGCTGTGCACAAGCGAAATCGGAGTCTTCATTACCTCAAATGCGCTTGTGACGGTGCGCAAGGACGAGGGCGTGGCGATCGAGCCGGTCCTCGATCGCTGGGACGAATCCAAGGAACTCGCCAAGTACGGAGTGTCGTTCTTGCTCTGGGGCTTGCTCGATGACATCGTTGACGGGCACTTCGAGGCGGTGCAGTCACTGGATACGGAGATCGAGGCGCTTGAGGACCTGCTGTTCGACGACGCTCCACACAACACCGAGGTTCAGCGGCGGTCGTTCGAGTTTCGCAAGAGCCTAGTCCTGCTTCGACGACTCGTGCTCCCCATGCGGGAGGTCGTCAATTCGCTGATGCGCCGTGACCTGCATGTCGTTGATAAGGAAATGACGCCCTATTACCAGGATGTCTATGACCATGTGCTGCGCGCCACCGAATGGACCGAGTCCCTGCGCGACCTGGTCACCACGATCCTCGAGACCAACCTCACAATCCAGGGCAACAGGATGAATCTCGTCATGAAGAAGGTCACGAGCTGGGCGGCGATCATCGCGGTGCCCACGGCGATCACGGGCTTCTATGGACAGAATGTCCCCTATCCCGGTTTCGCGGCCCACTGGGGATTCTGGTTCTCCACGGCGCTGATCGTCCTGCTGTCCAGTTGCCTCTATTGGGCTTTCCGTCGCAGCGACTGGATCTAGAGAAGACGCCGGCGCTCGCTTTGTATGCAAGGGCGCAGAACCAGGCGCGGAGCTGTGCTTGTGAGGAGGGCTTCGGCGTGCGTCAGGCAAAATAGAAGACGACGCCCAAAGCGGTATAGAGCGCGATCAGCTGAAAGCCCTCGAACCATGTCGACTCGCCGTCGGAGACCAAGGCGGTCGCGACGAGTCCCGCCGAGAGCAGTGCCGCCACCTCAAAGCCGTTGAAGACAAGCGCCATCGGAGACGGGCCGACCACGAAGGAGATCAGGATCAGCACTGGGGCGACAAACAGCCCGATCTGTGCGCTCGAGCCGACAGCGATGTTGACGGCGAGGTCCATATTGTCCTTGACGGCGGCGAGAACCGCCACATAGTGCTCGGCGGCGTTGCCGACGATCGCAACGACGAATGCGCCTACGAAGAACTGGGACAGGCCGATCTCGCTCGATGCGTGCTCGATCGAGCCCACAAGCAGCTCGCTGGTCACCGCCGTGAGTGCGCCGGCGAGCGCGAGGACGGTCACCGAGCGGCGTACCGACCAGGCGCCGGGCGCCTCGGACTGGTGGCGCCCCGGGTTGAACAGGTCCCGATGAGTTCTGAGCGAGAAGACGAGGCCCGCGAGGTAGGTCACGATCAGCACGAGGGCGACTGCTATCGAGACCTGTTGAAGTTCGTGCCCGAAAGCGTGGCGCACCTCGCCGACGATCGGCAGGCCCCTGTGATGGGCCAGCGCCAGAAGCGTCGGAAGCACAAGCGCGATCACGGTGAGCAGCAGCATCCCTGACTGGGTCTGGGCAACCGTCCGATCGAAGCTCTGGCGCATCCGTTTCCAGCCGCCGGCCAACATCGCCGCGCCCAGCACCAGCAGAGCGTTGCCCACCACAGAGCCGACCAGCGCCGCCTTGACCACCTCCTGCAGCCCGTCGCTCAGCGCAAGGATCGCGATTATCAGCTCGGGTGCGTTGCCGAAGGTGACATTCACGAGGCCGCCGATCCCGGGGCCCGCGCGGGCGGCAAGCTGCTCTGTGGCCTGGCCCATCAGGGCCGCGGCCGGCACCACTCCCACGGCAGAGGTGGCGAACACAAGCGAAGACGCCGCGCTCGCCAAGTCGAGCACGAGTGCGACCGGAATGAAGACACCCAGCCAGTAGACCGGTCTCATGCTGTCGGCACGCTCAAAGCACGGTCTCTAAGAGGGCCACAGGAGCCCTTGTCCATTTACCTGCACCCACACCCGTTGTCCCGGCGTGAATGCTACCTCCCCGGGGACGCGGGCCAGCAGCGTCTCCCCCTTGTGATGGTCGAGCTTGAACAGAGCCACCCCGTCGTGCCCGTGGTAGTGGTGCGCTATCACGGTGGCAGGGGCTGCTCCGTTGTCTGCGTGAAGATGAAGCGTCAGCTGCTCGGGGCGCAGCAGCAGACGGCAGGGCCCGTCGAGCGCGGGAGCTCCGCGTGTCCGAAAGGGCACCGCGCCGAGCGCACAGTGGGCGCGGTCGGCCTGGATCTGGGCCGAAAGGACGTTGGCTTCTCCGATCGAGGTGGCGGCGGTGAGATCAGGAGGATCGCGGTAGAGAGCGCGCGGCTCGGCGCGAGCCACTATGCGACCTGCCTCCAGCACCGCGATCTGATCGGACAGCGCCAGGGCCTCGTCCTGATCGTGGGTGACGAGCACCGAGGTTGTCTGCGCTTCGGTGAGGATGCGGGCCACGTCGCGGCCGAGCTCGCCCCGCAGCGACGCATCGAGCGAGCTGAACGGCTCGTCCAGCAGCACGATGCTCGGCCTGATCGCAAGCGCACGGGCGAGCGCCACCCGCTGCTGCTGACCGCCGGAGAGCTCGTGGGGATAGCGTCGCTCGAGGCCAGTGAGCCCGACGAGCTCGAGCAGGGCCGTCGCGCCTGGACGCTCCCGTTTTGGCAGGCCGAAGCCGACGTTGCCGATCACCGTGAGGTGCGGAAAGAGTGCCCCGTCCTGCGGTACATAGCCGACGCCACGGTGCTGGGGTCGGACGCTGCGGCGCCCGTCGTCGAGAATCTGGCCGTCGATCGCGATCGTGCCGGCGTCCAGTTGCTCGAACCCGGCGATGAGCCGCAGCAGGGTTGTCTTCCCGCTGCCCGAGGCCCCCAGCACCGCCGTGAGCGACGCGGCGGGGACCGTCAGATCGACATCGGTGAGAACGGGCGTGACGCCGAACCGCTTGGCGACGCCGCGCAGTTCGATAACGCTCATGGCGTGAGCTGTGGCTGGGCGTTTCGTCCCCGATCAAACCACAGGGCGAGCACGGCCGCGGGCAGTGCGGCGAGCGCCACGATCACGAGCGCGTAGGGAGCGGCGGCGCCGTAGGCGACCTCGCTTTGAAATGCCCAGAACTGGGTGGCGAGCGTCTGCACTCCGATCGGTGCCAGCAGCAGGGTGGCGGTGAGCTCGGTCACAGCTGTGAGGAACACCAGGCAGAAGGCCGCGAGCAGCCCGGGCGCAAGCAACGGCAGCGTGACGCGCAGGAAGACCGCGACCGGCCCGCGCCCCAACGAGTGCCCGACGTCGGCAAGACGCGCGGGCGCTTGAGCGACCGATGTCTTTATGCAGACGAGCGCCAAGGGGAAGTGCATGATCGCGTAGGCAACGATCAGCAGCAGACTCGTCTGGTAGAGGCTGTAGGCGTAGCGGGTGGCGAAGAACACCAGGCTGAGCGCGATCACGACGCCAGGCAGCGCGAGCGTGATGTAGGTGCTGCGCTCAAGTAGAACACGGGGAGCGCTCGAGCGTCTGAAGGTCATCATCGCGACCGGCAGGGCAAGCGCCACCGCCGCAGTGGCCCCGAGCGCGCTGTAGGTCAGCGTGCTCCACGTGGCCTGACTCAGTGTGGCCGCCGCCGGCAACGTGGTGTGCTGGCTCTGGGCCATCCAGTAGAAGACCGTGGCGATTGGGAAGCAGATGGCAAGCCCGACGAGCACGCTGAGCGCGAGCAGCATCGGCATCACGCTCAGGCGCCGTCGCGCGGGACTCGGGAGTCGCCGGGGCGCGATCCTGGTGGATGCGCGGCGCGGCACGATCCCGTCGACCGCAAGGACCAGCAGGGCCAGGCAAACGAGCGGGACCGACAGCGCGCCGGCCGCTCGCGAGTTGAACTGGAACTCACTGAAGATCTCGGTGGTGAACGTCTGATAGCGCACGATCTCGAACGTTCCGTACTCGGAGATCACCGTGAGGGTGACCAGCACGCACCCCCCGATCACGGCGGTGCGGATCAGCGGAAGGGTGACGCGAGCGAAGGTGGCCAGTCGTCCCGCCCCGAGACTGTGCGCGGTCTCCTGCATCGCCGGGTCCGATCGGCGCAGAGCGGCGGCGACCGGCAGATAGACCAGCGGATAGGTTCCGAGGGTCATCACGAGCGTGGCTGCCAGCAGACCGTTCATGGTCGGGAACAGCGAGTGCCATGCGTAGCCGACCACATCGTCGGGGATCGCGACGGGCAACACGAGCAGCACGGTCCACACCCGGCGCGCGGGAAGTCGAGTCCGCTCGGTGCACCAGGCGCTCGCCACCCCGATGCCCGCCGCGAAAGCGGCGACCAGCAGCGACAGCACGACGGTGTGGCGCAGCAGGAACACCGAGCGCTCGCGAAACAGTACGTGGTGGATTTCTCCCCAGCCGGCGCTGTTGGCGTCAAGGGCGAGCAGACCGAGCGGAAGCAGCAGCGCCAGTGCGATGCAGGCGCCGACAGCGACCAGCACGCGTCCGCGACCGACGCGACGGCGCAAGCGCTTGGATGTGTCCGCGGCCGGGATGGCCGGCATCAGGACTTCTGTCATGTCTGTCCGGACGCCTAGATCAATCCGGCTTCTTCGAGCAGTGTCTTGGCGTCGAGACCGCTGCCGAGCTCAGCGGGAGTGAACGACGAGGGTTGCAGCCCGCTGAGCGGAGGCAATTCCGGGCTGGCGGCCACCCCAGGGTGGATCGGGTACTCGAAACTGTCGCTTTTGGCGAGCGCCCGCTGACCTGCGTCGCTTGTCATGAATTGCACGAACTCTTCGGCGGCTGCCTTGTGCTTGGAGGACTTCAGGACACCGACACCCGAGATGTCCTCGACGTAGCCTGGATCGTGCGGGGCGAAATAGGCGACATCGGCTTTGGTCGAGCTCTTGCCGATCTCAGCCCGCAGGCGATAATAGTAATAGTGATTTATGAGTCCCAGATCGGTGATTCCCTGACTGACGTCCCTGGTCAGGACCTCGTTGTCAGGGACTTGATCGTTTCCTGCCGCGTTGCTCTCCATCCCGATCAGCCAGCGCAGGGTCGCGGCATGACCCTCGGCGCGGTCGACCGAGCTCACGATCGGCCAAAGATCGGTCTCGGTGGGGGCAAGCTCGATCTTTCCCATCCACTTCGGGTCGGCGAGTTCCATCACCGACTTGGGCAGCTGTGATGGGCTCAGCTTGCTGGTGTTGTAGACAAGGACGCTGACGCGAGCTGAGACGCCGACCCAGTTGCCGTTGAGGGCGCTGTCTCGCTTGGGGACATTGGCGAGGGTGGAGGGCTTGACTTTGGTCAGCAAGCCCTGTGCGTTGAGCTGTTCGAGCCAGTTGGAGTTCTCTGTGTAGAAGACGTCGGCCGGAGAGAGGTCGCCCTCCTGGTTGATTTGGGCAGTGAGGATGTCCTCGTCATTGTTGTCAACTCGGACCTTGATGCCGGTCTGCTTGGTGAAGGCCGCGATCAGCGCATCCGTTGTCTGCTGGTGCTGTGCGCTGTAGAGCGTGATCGTCGCCGCCGGGTCTCCCGCCCCGCCGCAGCCCCAGATCCCGAGCCCGGAGAGCAGCATCAGCAGCGTTGCCGCGATCGACGGGATGCGCCACACACGCCTGTCTGCCATGGCGGTGTGGGCGGTGGCAGCCTGGCGCAACGATGGATGCGTCGACTCAGCCCCAAATGCTTCGTCCCGTGACATTCCTTCCTCCAAAGAATCTGATCGTACGAGCCTTTCGACGCCGAGGCGCAGCGGATCTTACCAATCCCAGCGCGATTTTAGGGTGCCCTAAGTCAGAGGTTGAATCAGGTGGGTGAGCTCCATGCCGAAGACTCTCGACCGGGCCCCGCGCAGAGAGCAAGCCGAGAGCGAGGCGTCCAAGCGCACCACGGGTCCCAACCGCCAGGCGACACAACCTGCGATGCTCGGTGGGCGTGGACAGGCGAGTCGGACCTCCGCACAGGACGAACGCCTGAGTGAAAGGCAAACGTCGGCAAGAAACGTTGCAGACCTTCTTGTGTGATGCATCTTGCAACGTGACCTGTTACTTTGGCTGGCGTTCGTGCCGAGTCCTTGTCCCCACGGGGTCGAGGAGCGGGGGACCCAGTGCAGCCCTTGGCTGCGGGGGCGAATCGCCACACTTGTGGCGTAGCGTACGTACGCGAGCCCGACAGCTAACCCCGTAGGCGCCCTGAGATACCGAAAGGACGCTGTTCAATGCCGGGATCCCCGCGTGATCTTGCTGCACCTGAACCCTGGGAGGCTTCGCTTGCCCGCTCACAGGCACGTCGCGAACGAGCCTCTGAGAAGCGCACCGCGCGCTCGTCGCTGCGGCTTGCCAATCTGATGGACGCCCGCAACCGCCTGCTCGATCCCCGCAATCTGGCCGACAGCGAGCCGTGGGACCTGTCGCTGCTGCGCTCACGCACGCGCCGGCGTGCCTCCGAGCTGCAATTCGTGCCGACAGCCACACGCGCTCGCCGGGTCTCGCTGGGCACTCTGATCGCGATCGCGGCGGGCCCCGCGGCAGGTCTCGCCGACGCGAACGGGATCCCCCACCCCACCTCCACGCCGACGCCCGAGCCTCCCACGACGACCGAACATCACATCCAGCTGGAAAGCGGCGGCGAAGGTCGTCAGGTTCGGATCCTGCAGCACACGCTCGGCGTGGTTGTCGACGGAGCGTTCGGCCCACGCACCGAAGCGGCGGTGCGTGCGTTTCAGGCAAGCCGCGGACTGCAGGTCGACGGGATCGTAGGACCGCAGACCAGCGCTGCGCTCGCCGACAATGCGCCGCCCGTCGCCTCCACCGCAGCGGTCACGAGGAGCGTCACGGCCCACACAGCGACATCGGTGGCCGACAGTTCGACCGAACAGTCAACGAGCCCCGTCGTGCGATTGCAGGAAGCGCTCGGCGTGCAGGTCGACGGCACATTCGGGCCCGAAACGGAGCGAGCCGTACGCAGCCTCCAGGCCCGCCACCACC
>Ga0210396_10003696_pt1 | contig 15176 bp, 13 predicted proteins | sample IncBWH17OmetaG_FD_155466 | JGI IMG/M metagenome (GOLD analysis project Ga0210396, IMG submission 155466) | Forest soil microbial communities from Barre Woods Harvard Forest LTER site, Petersham, Massachusetts, United States - Inc-BW-H-17-O ... | reverse complement strand
GGCCAAGAAATTCTGGCGACCGATGCAAAGCGATCCTGCGCTGCGCGAAGACGAGCTGGCCGGAAAGACGCTCGCCATATTCGGTCTCGGGCGCATCGGCGGTCGTCTGGCGAAGCTGGCAAAGGCCTTCGACATGAATGTCATCGGTTTCCGCCGCAGTGATCTGGCGAACAAGGGCCATGCGGGCGAAGTCCACGCCTCGGCCGAGTTTCACAAATTCCTGCCGCGCGCCGATTTCGTCGTTCTCACTTGCGCACTGACCGATGAAACGCGCAACGTCATCGATGCGAAGGCGCTGTCGCAGTTCAAGCGCAGCGCCTATCTGGTCAATATGGCGCGCGGAGCCTGCGTCGACGAGCAGGCCCTCATCCAGGCGCTGCACAACGGAGCGATCAAGGGAGCGGCGCTGGATTGCACCGTCGAAGAACCCTTGCCTGAGGATTCGCCGCTCTGGTCGATCCCGAACGTCTTCCTCACGCCGCATACGGGCGGTGAAACCGCTGGTTATGAAGCGGGGATCGCGAAGCTCCTCGACGCGAATCTGAACAAGATCTGGGCCGGCCAGGACGATCTGGTCAACAAGGTCGTTTGATCGACGTGGCGCATCCGGCGCCGGCGCTGCGCCGCCGGCATTCCTCACAGCAGCGGCGAATTGAATAACGGTATCCTGACAATGAACAAGAAGAGAGTGGCCGTTATCGGGGCCGGCATGGTTGGTGCCTGTGTCGCGCGCTATTTGCAGCGCGACGGGCATGACGTCGTTATGATCGATCCGCTTGCTCCGGGGGAGGGAGCATCTTTCGGTAATGCTGGATGTTTCAACCCTTCATCACTTGTTCCCATCGCAGGACCCGACACGTTTAAGCAGGTTCCCAAATATCTGATGGATCCTCTCGGACCGCTGTCGATCCGCTGGTCCTATCTGCCCCAGATCACCCCCTGGCTGCTCCGCTACGGGCTGGCCGGAATGCCCGACAAAATCAGGCAGCAGGCACAGGCCCTCAAATCGCTGATCTCCCCTTGCTTCGACGCTCTCATGCCATTGGTCGACGACGCCGGAGCACAGGATCTCGTCAAGCGCGATGGCATCCTCATCGTCTATCGCTCCAAAGAAAGTGTGGCAGCGGATGCGCGCGGCTGGGCTCTCCGGCGCGATAACGGCATCGTCTGGGAGGAGTTCGACCAGGAACAGCTTCGCGCCTTTGATCCGAATCTCACGCCGGACGCGAAATACGGAAAATACGTTCCCAACAATGGCCACACCGTCAATCCGAGCGGTCTGGTCAAGGCGTTCGTCGATAATGTCCTCAAGGCGGGAGGCCGTCTGGTCAAGGCGGAAGCCAAGGGTTTTGCGTTTGACTGCGACCGGCTCGTCGCAGTCGAGACAAGCAGTGGCCGGATCGAAGCCGATACCGCGGTTCTTGCCACAGGTGCGTATTCCAAGCCACTTGCGGTTCAGACCGGCGACAGGGTCCCGCTGGAGACGGAGCGGGGCTATCATGTGATGATCCGGAATCCTGCGATTATGCCGCGCGTTCCCACGACCGATTCCGAGAACAAGTTTGTCGTTACGCCGATGCAACTCGGGGTGCGACTGGCCGGCACGGTCGAACTGGCCGGTTTGCGGGCCGCCCCCAACTGGAAGCGGTCCGAAATCCTAATCAAGCGGATCGGCTCGCTCTTTCCGGCGCTGGGCAAGAATTATTCGATGAACGAGATGAGCTACTGGATGGGCCATCGTCCCAGCCTTCCGGATTCACTGCCGGTGATGGGCCGCTCGAAACGCTCTCCCGATGTCGTTTACGCGTTCGGGCACCAGCATGTGGGCATGACCGCTGGCCCGTATACCGGCGTCGTGATTGCCGCTCTCATCTCCGGCCGGCCATCGCCGGTCGACCTCACGCCATTTCGCGCCGGTCGCTTCTGATCCTGCGTTTGCGCTGCTTCGACCCACAACATGAGATCGTCCCGGCGATTGCGCGACGGCCGAGTCCTGGATTTCAGCCATTCGCGGAATGGGCGGTTATGGAATGCAGACGAGAGGTTCGACAGGTAGGTCTCGAGCAAATTGGCGCCCGATCCTGTTATCCGTTGAGTTCGTCGTATGCGGCCACGGCTTTTCCGCCATAGACTTTTCCGGGACCCCCACTCATTTCGGTTGCGACCGCAGTCGTCTCAAGTACCTCTTCCCGTGTGGCGTGGTGACGGATCAAGGGGCTCTACGACGCCCAGCGCATCCGCACGCCGTTACTCGCGACCGCAGCGCAGGTTCCTTCGGCTGAAATCGGCGGGGTTATTTTCAGGAGGCCCACCCGCAAGCTTTGTCCCCCTAACGCAGTGCCTTTTGCGAACTGGTGTCCAATCCAGACCAGATTCCCTATGTGCTCGAAAACACGATTATCGAGTTTTGTCGTTGTCCATAATCGATTTTGGAGCGAAGTGCCGTTCGTGTAGCCTTATTAGAGGCCAGAACACTTCAAGATGAGGATCGGAGCACTGTCCGACGTCGGGACTTCGTCGGTGTTGCCAACTCGCGGGGCGGGCCGTCGGAAGCGCGAATGACCAACGTTGGCTTCCAGATTTCCTGTAGGCTCTCAGGCGAGATGCCGTTCATCGCCTCGATGAGCAATTCAGTCATCCTTCGGCCAACGGACACCCGCGGTGCCGTAAAAGTCGTGAGCGGGGGTGACATATAGGGGCCGAGTGGATTGTCGTCACTGCCGATGACTCCGACATCCCGTCCTGGCATCCGGCCGTGCTCATGCAGGGAGCGCATGGCGCCCATCGCCATCATGTCGTGACCGCACAGGATTGCCGTGGGTGGGTCGGGCATCGCCATTAAGCGTCGCACGCCGTTGGCCCCACCTTCTTCAGTAATATCCTCTTCTATCACTAAAGTTGGATCCCAGCGGAGGTTTGCCGCTTTCAGCGCGCGCCGATACCCGTCAAGCCGGTGGTAACTGTACATCAACTCGCTCGGCGTATTCAGCAGCGCGATCCGCCGATGGCCGAGCGCAATAAAGCGCGCGCAGCCTTCTTGGCCAACGACTTCATGGTCAATGTCGAGAAAGGGAGCTGGGGCGCCGGATTTGCTGCGGCCGTGCGTTACGAATGGCACGCGACGCTTCTGCAGATATTCGATGCGCCGATCATTTAGGCGCGTTCGCGCAAAGAGCAGGCCCTCGACCCGATGGACTTCTACCAAACTTTTGAAGCGCTCTAGCTCATCTTCAAACGAACTTGCCGAAACAACCATGAGTTTGAGTTCGGTCTCGCGCAGCCGCTCCTCTATGCCAACGATCAAGTCAAGGAAAAATGGATTTGCAAAGTTTTTCTGCGGAGGCGAAAGAACGAAGGCAATGAAGCCAGTTCCGCGCATTCGCAGTCCTCGCGCCATCGGATTGGGGGTATAGCCTAGTTGCTTGGCGGCCTCGATAATCTTCGCCCGCGTTTCAGCGTTGACGTCGGCATAGCCGTTCAAAGCACGGGATACCGTACTGACGGAAAGCCGAACCGCCTTAGCGAATTCATGGATGTTCATGCATTACCCGGGCCGCCCAGAGCTGTATCCGAAAAATCGACTATGCCGAGAGCCGCAGGATTCTGCGAGCGTCTTCGTTAAACTATTGATCGGAACCGTTTCCGTCAATATTGCGATCAGAGTCCTCAGCCGAGATGCCGACGGCGACGTAGAAATCTGGCGCCATGACCTTGCCGGTCTGGCCGGCCTGCCAGTCCTTCGGGGCGTAGCCGTCTACGAACGGCGTCGATTGCCGACGCGTTCGTGGGCCTGGATCATGACTTCGAGCCCGACCGTCAGCGTGCCAGTAGGGTCTCGGCGTTGTCCTTGTAGATCTTCCTGCGCTCGGGATCAGGCAGGCTGTCGATCACTGGCACGGACCGTCGTCCCTCGGGATCGCCGATGTCGAACGGATAATCGCTGCCGAACACGACATGATCCGCACCCATCGTTTGGATGACGAAGCGGTTGCTGTCCGTGCTCAAGGTGCAGGTGTCGTAGTAGAGCTGGTTGAGGTAATGGCTCGGTGGCTTGCTGACATTATCAGTAAAGTAGGGATCGGCTTCCCAACCGGTTGCCTCGTAAGCCGAGTCGAGGCGGCCCCTTTGGAAAACAAGATTACCGCCGCCATGGACCAGAATGAGCTTGAGCGCCGGATGCCGCTCGAAGATGCCCGCAAAAATCAGCCGAGCGACTGACAAAGTCGTCTCTCCTGGCCAACCAACTAGCACCTGGACGACATACCGTCCGAAAGGATCGGGGGCTGTTCCCGATGTAGGGTGCATGATGAGGGTGAGGCCGAGCTTCTCGATCAGGCCGAATAGCGGCGCGAAAGCCGGGTCCTCAAGCGGGCGTCCGCCGGCCGTGCTCGGGATCATAGCGGCCCGGTAGCCGTGCTCCTCAACCGCACGCTTCAGCTCGCTGCAGGCCTTCTCCGGCTCGCCAAGCGCCAGCACAGCGACGGCTTCCATCAGGCCTTCCGACGCATTGACAATGTCGTCCTGCTGGCGATGGAGAAGACGCGCGAGTTCAGCACCGGTCGCGTAACCCGGCGAGGCCAGCAAGCCTGGCGGCGGCCCGAAGACCTGGCGCTCGATGTTGCGGCGCTTGAGGCTTGCAACGCGTGTCGGCAGATCATGCAGATGTCGGTCGAGCGACTTGCCGATGGAGACGCCGTTGCGAAAAAGCACGAATTCGCCGCGATCGTTCCGCTCGCAGGACAGGCCGGCCTGGGGGGTCTTCACCAAATCGGCCAGGAAGCGCTCGCTCAGGCCGTGTGCATGCATATCGATAATCATAGATGATCTCACCTTGCTGTTGCTTCCTGTTAAACCGGAAAAGCGCCGCTGGCCTCTAGGCATGTGCGGACACGATCTGCATATTCGGCGAAGGCGGGGGACCGCTCGTCGCGGATCCGGCGCGGCCGAGGAATGTCGATCGTAAACTCTCCTACGACCCGGCCGGGGCGCGGCCCCATCACGAGCACTCGGTCGGACAGGAAGATCGCTTCCGACAGGCTGTGCGTGATGAAGAGGATAGTCGTCTTCTGGTCCATCCAGATCCGCTGCAGCTCAATCATCATCTGCTCGCGCGTCATCGCGTCGAGCGCGCCGAAAGGCTCATCCATGATGAGAAGCTGCGGCGAGTGAACAAGCGCGCGGCAGATGCCGACTCTCTGCTGCATGCCGCCTGACAGCTGATACGGATAGGCACCTTCGAATGCGGAGAGCCCCACCATCTTGAGGAGGCTGTGCGCCTTCTCCCGGTAATCGGACTGTCGCAGGTCACGCATTTCGATCTGGACGAGTACGTTATTGAGGATGTTGCGCCAGGGCATAAGCAGTGGGCTCTGGAAAACGATCCCGATCGATGGCAGCGAACCTTTGACGGGCTGTCCGTTGACCAGAACCGTCCCGCTCGAATGCGGAAGCAATCCAGAAATGATCTTCAGAAGCGTGCTCTTGCCACACCCGCTCGGGCCGACGACGGAAACGAATTCGCCATTAGCGGCGGTCAGGGAGATGTTCTCGAGCGCTCTTACGGGAAGTGCGCGGCCTGCATACGTCAGGCCGACGTTCTGCAGAGAAATGACTGAATCGGACATGAGCCTCTCTCGGGCTAGGACGCTACTTCGCCGATGGGATGAAGTCATTGGTGAAAATCGACGTCGCCTCGAGCGGCGTGCTCAAGCGATCGGTCTTCTGGAGAATTTCGAGGCTCGACAACCAGTCGGCTTCGCTCATCCAGCCAACAGGCTTGTCTTTGGTGTTCTTGGTCCTGAGATGCTTCAGCGTGTCTTGCCACTGCAACTGGACCGACGCCGCGCGCTCGTCGCTGGCGCCAGAGTCCCGCACCGAGATCTTGATTGCTTCCTCGATATTCTCAGGTTTTCCGGCTTCGACGAAGGCTTTGTCGGTTGCGGTGATAAAGCGGCGGACGGCGTCGCGCTTGGCGCCGAGAGTCGCTTCGCTGACGATAATTCCCTGCCCCTGCGGAGCCAGGCCAAAATCGGCAAACGGCATGATGTGGAGCGGCTTGCTCTTACCCTGCTGAGCCCGGACGAGAAGATCCATGGGAGATCCGATCGTGATGCTGAACAGACCATCCACCTGACCCTGGTCGAAGACTGTGTTCCGGGTTGCCGCATTCACGACGCGGATGGTCACCTGCTCTTCGGGAATCTTGTTGAGCTTGATGAAGAGGTCGAGCAGCGCCTTGTGATCCGCGGTGGTCGCGATGGACATGCCCTTAAGGTCGGCCGGCACGCGGATCGGCTTGTCGGCATGCGATATCACCGCCCAGGCGCCGTCCTGCACGACGCCATAGATAGCCTTGACGTTCATGCCTTTAGCAACCGCGGTGGCCATCAGTAGGTAGTCGGCGAAGCCGAGATCATCCTGCTGCGAACCGACCAAGTTGATAGTTAAACCCGACCCCGAACCCGATTTGATGTCGACGTCCAAATTGCCGTCTTTGTAATAGCCTTTAGCCTTGGCCCAATAGAACGGAACCTGGTAGCCGGTCAGCTGCCAATCCAACCGCATGGACAGTTTGTCTTCCGCTGCTTGCGCAACTCCTGAACCGGTTACCAAAGCCAGTCCGATCAACCCGGCCATGAAAGACCGCACACCAATCTTTCCCATGTGAGCCTCGTTACGATTGCGACGTGAAGGTCTGTTGGTCGTTGGTCCGAACAGATACGTGCCAGCGGATCGCGACGCGTTCGATCGCTGCAACGATCTGAAAGAGCAAGATACCCAGACCGATAAGGACGAGCAGCGCGGCCCAGACAAGTGGGCCATCCAGCGCACCCGTTGCTGTCAGCAGCAGGTAACCAAGTCCCCTGTCGGAACCGACGAATTCGCCGACGATTGCGCCGACAACCGCCAAGGCGATGGCCACCTTCAAGCCAGAGAAGATTTGTGGCAGTGCGGAAGGCAGCCTGACGCGGAGCATGATCTTCGTTGTGCTAGCGCCCATCGAGCGCACCAGATCGATCATCTCCGTTTCGACACTCTTGAGACCCGTGATCGTCGAAACGAGGACTGGAAAAAACGCGATAAGGAAGGAGATTACGATCTTGGGAAAGAGGCCGAAGCCAAGCCAAATGACCAGTATGGGCGCGATGGCGACCTTGGGGATGGCCTGCGACGCAACGACCATAGGCAACACAACGCGCTCGACCCGACGGCTCAGAACCACCGCGAATGCCATCGGAATGCCAATCAGTATGCCGCCGAGGAAGCCGGCCACGATCTCGATCAGCGTATAGCTCGTCTGACTGAGCAGGATGCGCCATTCAAGGGATGCGCGTCTGACGACGGATATCGGGGACGGAAGAAGATAGTCCGGAATCTTGAATACTGTCGTTATGAGTATCCATGTCAGGAGGAGGGCTCCAAAGCCCATGAATGGCATAAGCAAGCTAGTAATCCGCGCTGCACCAGCGCCGATCGTCGATCGGGCTGTAACCGGCAACGGCTCGTTCCGATCCCTTCCCGAAGCTATTTTCACGATGGACACGTCCCGATCTCCTGATGGCCATTTCTGGTAGAATGCCGGCGGCACTGCCAATGGAGAACCGCAAACGTCGGAAACGTTTTTGATTACGACGCAATGATGACCAAATGTCAACGGTTGGCAAAGATCGTTTCTGGGCCTTGCTCGCAAGATTGCCTACGGAAGGATCAATAATCATCTTGAGTAATATAGCGCAATATTTGATGCGCTATTTCTCGACAAAATTCGATTCTTGGGGCGTATAAAATCTACATAGCAAAGTTGGTCTTCAGACTATTCTGAGTAGAACCATCGAATTTATACCTAGCCAACGGAGGGCGTCTCGGGGTCATTGACAACCTCGCTGCGGTCAGCGATCCTGTTTCCAGAAACGATTTTGTAAACGGAGGGTGCTTTGTCGGATCTCGACACGTCTGAAATCGAGATGGTGCGCGCGACCGTTCGCGGTTTCGTGCGCTCGCGGCTCGTACCCTTGGAAGACCCGATCGAAAGGGCGGACAATATCGATCCGAAAGTTCTTTCCGGTTTGCGTAACGAGGCGGTTTCCCTGGGGCTTTACGGCTTCAACATGCCGGCCGAGGTCGGCGGACCCGGCTTGTCAGCGTCGATGCAGCTAGCGATTCTGGAGGAGCTAACCTACACCTCGGTTCCGCTCTCCGAGGTTCTGGGTTACTTGCCGCTGTCGCTCACGTTCTGCAATCAAGAGCAGCGAGCGCGTGTTGTCGATCCGGTTCTGAATGCGGACAAGACGGTGACATACGCGTTGACCGAGCCCGGTGCTGGTTCCGATCTGGGCGGCGTGCGCACGCGCGCCGTTCGCGTCGACGGCGGTTGGCGCCTGAAGGGATCCAAGCACTTCATCTCCCATGCGGAGACGGCGGACTACATCCTTGTACTCGCAGTGACGGACGAGAATGCTTCGCTCAAGAAGCGGCTGACGACCTTCATTGTCGACCGAAACAATCCGGGCGTCGTTGGCATGACGCGCTATCAAAAGATGGGTTGGCGCGGCTACCATCTGAACGGGTTCACGCTTGAGGATTGCTTCGTGCCGGATCGTGACGTCCTGGGCGAAGTCGGAGACGGCTTCCTGGCGATGATGGCCTCTATCAACCATGACCGGATCTTCTCGGCGTGCCGGTCGCTCGGACTGGCGGCGCGGGGACATCAGATGGCCTGCGTCTACGCCCGGGAGCGCCGGGCATTCGGTGCGCTCCTTCGCGAGCATCAGGCGATCCAGATGATGGTCGCCGACAACGACGTGGAGATCGAAGCGGCACGGGCGCTCATCCATAGAGCAGTTGCCCTTGCCGAGGCGAACGATCCCAACTTCCGTATCGCGGCCTCTCGGGCGAAACTTTACGCTAGCGAGATGGGCTGCCGCGTTTCCGACCGTGTTCTGCAGATATTCGGCGGCATGGGCTATATGTGTGAACTTCCCGTGGAGCGCTTCTATCGCGACGCACGGGGCTTCCGGATCGGCGAAGGCACATCCGAGATGCAGCGCATCCAGATCGCGCGCCATGCTCTCGCAGATTTAGCCGCTCGATGATCACTTCCGGTATGTCCACACTGTCGCCGATGCAGAGGTGGCTCAGCCGCGCGCCAGACACCCACGTCTTTCGAATCGGCGATGCCGTGGTCTCGCGCGGAGAGCTTCTCGCGGCGAGCCAGGCAGCGGCCCGGCACCTATATGCACTGGGCTTCCGGCGCGGCGACGTTGTCTGTCTCCTCGTCCCGGATAGCGCGGTCTGGTTGCAGTTCCTCTTCGCCGGGTCGCAGCTCGGCGTGCTCGTGGTGCCGATCAGCACGCGGTACCGCGACCTCGAAATCGCGCACGTTCTGGAAACCTCGCGGGCAAAGGGCGTGGTATTCATCCGGCAGTTTCTGAAGGCGGACTTCCAGCAGATCATCGAGATGCTGGCGCCGAGCCTGCCGAACTTGGAACATCTCGTCGGGTTGGACAACACGACGGGTTTCTTCGTGGGCGCGCAACAAGATGCAGCCTTGTCCCTGCCTGAACCCGATCCGACCGCGCTGCTTTGCACCTTCAGCACCTCGGGCACCACCGGAAGGCCGAAGCTCGCACCGCACAGCCAAGCCGGCATTGCCAAGCACGCCGAGGATGTCGCCAAGGCGCTGGACATCGACGAAACCACGGTGAACCTCTGCGCTTTGCCACTCTACGGCGTGCTTGGCTTCGTCTCCACCATGGCGACCATCGCCGGCGGCGGCTGCTGCGTATCCCAGCCGGTGTTCAAGGCTGAGAGCGCCGCGCGGATCATTGACGACCTGGGTGTCACGCACTTCTACGGATCCGACGGCCTGCTCGATGCAGTGCTGCGCGTGCCGGGCCATGAATTCCGTCAATTGCGGCGAGGAGGCTTTGCCGAATTCGCTGGACTGGGCCTACGCTTGGTCGACTTCGCTGAGAAAAAATTCGGGCTCAGGCTCGGCGGAGTTTACGGTTCTTCCGAATGTTTTGCCCTGATGGCGCTGCGCGATCCGGCCTTGCCGATCGAGCGTCGAGCGATGCCGGGCGGCTCGCCGACTTGTCCGGACATCACCTTTCGCATTGTCGATACGACGACCGGCGAGGTTCAACCGGATCTCTCGCCCGGTGAGCTGCAGGTTAGCGGCCCGAACGTCATGGCAGGCTACCTCAACAATCCTGGCGCGACCGCCGAGGCGATGACCTCGGATGGATGGTTCCGAACCGGCGATCTGGCCTACGGCGAAGGGACGAGCTTCGTCTTTGTCTCCCGCATGAAGGACAGCCTCCGGCTCCGCGGATATCTCGTCGACCCGACCGAAATCGAATGCTTCCTGACAACGCATAGCAGCGTCAGTGCAGCCCAAGTCGTCGGCATTCACCGAGAAGGTCGCGGCGATGTTGCCGTGGCGTTCGTACGCCCGCGCGACGGCGGAGCCATTTCGGAAGAGGAACTGATCAGCTATTGCACGAACGGAATTTCAAATTACAAAGTCCCAAGCCGTATCGTCTTCGTAGATCAGTTTCCGGAAATTTCAGGACCTAACGGCGTGAAGATTCAGAAGAATAAACTCCGCGAATTGGCTGACAAACTCGTCGAAAAAGGAAACACGTTATGAGAGAAATGCGCGCGGTCAGATCGGATATTGCTTGGGCGACGCCAACCAAGATCGTGGTTCAGGGCCTTGACCTCTGCGAGGATATCGTCGGAAAACTTGATCTTGGACAAATGGCATTCCTGGAAATTTTCGGACGCCTGCCCGAGGTCACCGAGCTTCGCATGTTCAATGCGATGATGGTGATCCTGGTCGAACACGGCATTACGCCATCGTCACTCGCCACACGGATGACGGTTTGTGGCGCGCCGGAAGCCGTGCAGGCGGCGATCGCCGCCGGGTTGCTTAGCTTGGGGTCGGTCTTCGTTGGGTCGCTCGACAATGCCGCGCGCATGCTGCAGGAAGCGCTGGCGGAGGCACCCGCCGACGCGGATCTCGACGCTATGGCAGCCGAGATCGTGGCGGGTTACAAAGCGCGCCACGAGATCATTCCCGGCATCGGCCACCCTTTCCACAAACCGATTGATCCGCGCACCCCGGCTCTCTTCAAGGTTGCCGAAGAAACGGGCTTCAATGGGCGCTATGTCGCACTCATGACCAAAATTGGCGCTGAGGCGACCCGCGTTTCAAAACGTGATCTTCCAGTCAACGTCACCGGGGCAATGGGCGCCGTAGCCTCTGAGTTTCGCCTCCCCTGGCGAATGTGCCGCGGATTGGCCGTGGCGGCGCGGGCGATCGGCCTCGTCGGCCATGTAATGGAGGAGATGCGCCAGCCCATGGCTGAGGAAATTTATTTCAGGATGGAAGAGGAGGCAGCCCGCCATCTGCGTCCGCAAGAGTGAAGGCGGTCCTGAAATGTTGAACCCGACAGAATTCCCCGACAGCACGGCCTATCCCTTCTGGATCGATGAGAACATCCGCAATGCGGATACCGACCAATTCCAACACGTCAACAATGCCGCCATCGCGAGCTATTGCGAAGCCGGGCGGATGGCGCTCTTTTCGGAACCAACTCTGCGGGAGGCAATCGCCGGGCTGAATGTCGTCGTTGTCAAATTGACGATATTGTTCGAGCGGGAGCTGTTTTATCCGGGGGCCGTGCAAGTCGGAACCTGCGTGACGGCGATCGGCAACACCTCCTTTCAGGTTTCGCAAGGTTTATACGGATCTCAAGGACGGTTCGCGACTAGTGAGGCGACCTGCGTGATGATGGAACGGGCGCGGCATAAGCCCATTCGCGTTCCGGACGCAGTTCGGACGCTGCTCACCCCTCATGCGAGGATCAACCAGCTGTGACGGTATCCTATAGACTTGAAGATAGCGTCGCGGTGCTGACGCTGGATGACGTTCCTCGCCACAACGTTCTGTCACGGGCCATGATCGTCGAACTCAATCGGTCGTACGCCTGCTCCATCCGCGACGGCGCCCGGGCCATCGTGCTCGGGTCCAACGGACCGAGCTTCTGTGCTGGGGCGAACATCGACGATCTCAGATCTGGTTGGATGGAGGGCGACGATCCCGAAGCGGATCCTCTTCATTTCTTTCAGCGCTTGGCCGCAGATCGGCGCGTCACGATCGCGGCGGTGCAGGGGATCGCTGCTGGTGGGGGGCTGGAGCTCACCCTTGCCTGTGACCTCGTCATGGCCGGAGAGCGAGCGACCTTTCTCGCACCCGAGCTCGGACACGGTGTCATTCCACCGCTCGGCATAGCTCTGCTGCCGCACGTCGTGGGGCGCCACCGGGCGATGGACATGGTGCTGACGCGAAGAAAAGTTGGTGCCGAGGAAGCGCTGAGAATAGGTCTTGCGACCCACCGAGCTGAGGTTGAGGACGTTATTTCGGCCGCGGTGGCGCTCGCCCGCTCAATCGTAGACAAGATCCCACCCGGCGCGCTCGGTGTCGTGAAGCAGCAGCTAGGTCATCACCAGCCGCTCGACTGGGAGAGTATCTTCACCAGTTCGGGCGAGGTTCCCGCTGCTGAGTGGCGGGAGGGGCTTGACGCATTTATGCAGAAGCGCCGACCTGAGTATGATCGGTTCTGGGACAAATCGGGTCGGGAAGACCATCCATGACATACTTCCAGCCCGTCATTCTGACGGAAGCGGAAGTGCGGCCCTGAATAACGCAGGGGGATGCGCTCAAAGTTATTCGCGACGCGTTCATGGACGCGACGCGCGCAATTTTCCGGTCATACGTGAAAAACAATAGGACGCGCATTCGGTATCGAGTCTGCCGTGGACGAGGCCCGCAAGGTGCTTGGCTTCAAGGCACCACGCTCTTCCAGTTGGAGAAGGCGTTGCGGCTGCTCGGACGCGAGCCCCATTCCGTGATCGGTTCGTCCTGTATCGGCGCGTCCGTCTTCGGGGGCATCTGCAATAATTCCGGCGGCGCTCTCATCCACCGGGGTCCCGCCTATACCCAGCTCGCCCTGTTCGCGCGGCTCGACGAGGACGGCAACCTTCATCTGGTCAACCACCTCGGCATCCGACTGGGTTCGTCCCCCGAAGATATCCTGGAGCGTCTGGAAAAGGGCGCGTTCAAGGCGACCGACGTCGAGAATGACCCGACACGCTCCGCCTCGGACCACGACTACGCCAAGCATGTCCGCGATATCGACGCTTCGACACCGGCGCGGTTCAATGCCGATTCCCATCGTCTGTTCGAGGCTTCCGGCAGCGCCGGCAAGGTGATGCTGATGGCCGTGCGTCTCGACACCTTCCCGCAGGAGAAGCGGACCGGTGTATTCTATATCGGCAGCAACGACACCCAGGAGCTGGAAGAAATCCGGCGTCACATCCTCGCCTCGTTCAAGGCGCTGCCGATCTCGGGCGAGTATCTGCACCGCACGGCCTTCAACATCGCGGAGAAATACGGGAAGGATATTTTCCTCGCGATCCATTATCTCGGCACGTCTGCCGCTGATGTTCGCCATGAAGGCGCGCTTCGATGCTCTATGCGACCGTGTGCCGTTCCTGCGCCATCATCTCAGCGACCGGATCATGCAGGGCATCAGCATGCTGTTTCCCAAACATCTGCCGAAGCGGATGACCGACTATCGCGATCGCTTCGAACATCATCTCATCCTCAAGATGGCCGACGACGGCATCGAGGAGGCGCGCGACTATCTCAAGTCCATCTTCCCGCCTCGCAACGGCGACTTCTTCGAGTGCACACCCGACGAAGGTGAGATGGCCTTCCTTCATCGCTTCGCGGCGGCTGGTGCGGCCAACCGCTATCGTGCCATCCACGAACGGCAGGTGGAGAACATCCTGGCCCTCGACGTCGCGTTGCGGCGCAACGACGAGCAGTGGTTCGAGAAGCTGCCGCCCGAGATCGAGGCGCCCATCATTTACAAGCTCTACTACGGGCACTTCTTCTGCCACGTCTTCCACCAGGACTACATCGTGGCGAAGGGGCACGACTGCATGGAGATCGAGGAGCGCATGTGGACGCTGCTCGACAAGCGCGGCGCCGAATATCCGGCAGAGCACAATGTCGGTCACCTTTACCATGCCAAGCCAGCATTGGTCGGTCACTACCAAGAACTCGACCCGTGCAACATGTTCAATCCTGGCGTCGGACGCCAGACCAAATGCGTGCATTGGCTGGTGCGGACCAACACCTCGGGCAACCGGGATTTCCGTTGCGACTGCTGATGGATTGAACATGTCCGTGGCCCCTTAGCCCGCACCCGATCGTCCGCAGGAGATCGCGGGAGCGCCTGAGGGGCCATCCCCAAGCCCACTGATCTTCACCAGGGAGCTCGCGAAACGCGCGAGCGGCAACGCCCGGCCTTTGTCTGAAGCAAGGTCGCTGCGAAGTCGGCACCCGGGTTGCTAACGATTTCGCGGCTCAATGGCGGGCCTATACGCTCCCCACCGACGCTTCGCCAATGTCCTCGCGGACGTCTGCGCAGGGATCGGGGGCGACGTGGGTTGCTACTCCTTCATCGCAGTGAACTTTCACCACATACTCCTTGCCAGTCTCCCGGCGCACTCACTCGCGTTACGGCCTGCACACTCGCGCTGTCACCAATTCGTGACACGCATTCCGAAGGCTTCAGTAAGGGCAGTTTGGGTCGTCAGTCTTGCATTAAGAACATTCGGTGTGCCCCGGCAAAAAGTCCGAAGCTTCGTCCTCGGCTCGGCAATGGATTGACCGGGTGCGTTACTGCATCGAGTCGAGATACGCCTTCGCGGTCTTCAGATCGGCAGTTTCGAAGCCTTCTCTGAAGCGATCATACACTGGCTGCAGCAGGCTGCGTGCCTCGGCGGCACGGCCTTGATCCTGCCGTAAGCGCGCGAGGCTTGTGGCTGTTCGCAGCTCCCATGACAGGGCACCTTGCCGGCGCGCCCAATCGAGCGAGCGCAAGAAGTGCTCCTCGGCGGCCGTCGCGGCATGCGGCGCACCCTGCCGTAGGATGAGTTCACCCTTGATGCGCAGGAGCTCGGCGAAGCACCAGCGCTCCTCATTGCGCTCGGATCGAGCGAGCGCCTCGTCGATTATCGAGAGCCCCTCGGCAGCTTTACCGTCACGACCGAGGGCGTCCGCAATCTCGGCGAGAAATAGAGTGTAAAGGAGGATAAAC
>Ga0210396_10003694_pt1 | contig 15177 bp, 23 predicted proteins | sample IncBWH17OmetaG_FD_155466 | JGI IMG/M metagenome (GOLD analysis project Ga0210396, IMG submission 155466) | Forest soil microbial communities from Barre Woods Harvard Forest LTER site, Petersham, Massachusetts, United States - Inc-BW-H-17-O ... | reverse complement strand
AATTGAACCAGGAGACGGTGTTGAGATATAAGGCGTCCAATAACTCTGGCTGATTTTGAGGCGCTCATCGCCGGGTGAGTTTGAAGCGCTCGGTAACAGAATACAGGTCGGTCTGAAACGGAATGGATTTCCAACGGGCAATCGAACATCGATAACAGGTTTGGCAGGGGAGTTGCGGATCGACTGCTGAATCTCAAGGCTGATCTGCTGCGCAGATTTGCCGAAGCTCCGTGACGAACGCCGCCTGGGCTGGATTGATCTTCTTCTTCGCCGTTTCGAGGTCAAAGAACTCTGCCCGGTCCACTTCGGGAAACTCAGCCAGCTTGCCCGACTTCGGAGGCCACTCCATCGTGAACGAGTTGCTGCTGATCGAAGCGGTGTCCAGGTCGCCTTCCACCATCCAGGCGTGAACGACCTTGCCGGACTTCTGCTTCACCGGCTTCAACGGCATGAACTGGCCCGTCGGCGTGAAGCCCGTTTCTTCCTGAAATTCTCGTTTGGCGGCATCGAGCAGGTCTTCACCTTCTCCGACTTCGCCCTTCGGAATCGACCACGCTCCTTCATCCTTGTTCCGCCAGAGCGGCCCACCGGGATGAACGAGCAGCACTTCAAGTGTCGCCCCTCGCCTGCGATACATGAGCAAACCAGCACTGATCTGTGGCACGCCGGAATTTTATCATGACCGAGGGTTCGATGGTCGCCATCGGGACCAAGAGGGCGGTGGCGATGGCGGTGAAGCGGACGGAATCGCAGAAGCGGATCACGACACTGAGGCGACGGCTTGTTGAGCGGTCACAGCACCTTGTTGACCAGGATCGGCTCAGGTGACAACGCCCTGTTTTTTCCTGTAGTAGGCGGCGTTCTTCTCAATGTACTCGCTCCACTCGGCAGGGAGGTCTACCTGTGGAAAGATCGCCAGCACCGGGCATTCATCGACGCAGAGATTGCAGTCAATGCAGGTGTCGGGGTCGATGAACAACATATCCACGGCGGCGAAGTCAGCTTCTTCCTTGGTCGGGTGAATGCAGTCCACTGGGCAGACTGCAACGCAGGCGGTGTCCTTCACGCCGACGCACGGTTGAGCGATGATGTAGGCCATTGGAAACCCTTACATTTCCTCACCGCTCCTGGGAAGTTTATTCCGATCAGGACGCACGGGCAATGCGACAAACGCCAAAGTCAACATGAGGCCAATCACGGCCCGCTTTCCGCTTCATGCTGCAACATCATCGGGCGTGGAAAAAAGTGACCGTTGCTCGGGGCAGCAGCACGGTCAAATCCACCGCCGACGAAGTAACCACACTTTCACCACCTGCGTCAACACCACGTAGCAGAGCAGCGTTAGTGCAAGAATGGGCCAGTAAGCATTGGGCAGTGCCACGAAGCCCAACGAAGACGCCAGCGGGGAAAACGGCAACCATGCTCCGAAGGCCATGATCAGACCGGAGGTCACCATCAGCGGCCAACTGGCCGTGCTTTGAATGAACGGAATCTTATTTGTTCGGATTACGTGGATGATGAGCGTCTGCGTCATCAACGACTCCACGAACCAGCCGGTCTGGAAGAGTTTCGCATTGGCCCAGCAGTGGAACACGAACAGCATCACGAAGTACGTCGTGTAATCGAAGATTGAACTCACCGGCCCGATGTACAGGATGAGGCGTTTGATTTCATCGATGTTCCACGGCCTCGGGCGGGCGACCTGTTCCTCGTCCACGTTGTCGGCGGGGATCGGAACTTGCGAGAAGTCGTACAGCAGGTTGTTGGTGAGCACCTGAATCGGGGCCATTGGCACGAAGGGCAAAAATGCGCTGGCCCCCAGAACGCTAAACATGTTTCCGAAGTTGCTGCTGGCCCCCATGCGGATGTACTTGAGGATGTTGGCGAAGACCTTCCGACCCTCGATCACACCCTCTTCCAGCACCATCAGGCTCTTTTCCAGCAGGATGAGGTCGGCTGACTCTTTGGCGATGTCCACCGCCGTGTCCACCGAGATGCCAACGTCGGCGGCTTTCAGGGCGGGGGCGTCATTGATCCCGTCGCCCATGAATCCGACCACATGGTTCTTGCTTTGAAGTGCCTTCACAATTCGTCGCTTGTCGGCAGGTGAAAGTCGGGCAAAGAGGTTTGTGGTCTCAGCGGCTTCTGCCAATTCGGCGTCGGACATTGCCACCACGTCCTTGCCCACCAGCACTCGGCCAGTGTCCAGACCGACTTCGTGACAGACTTTTCTCGACACGAGATCGTTGTCGCCGGTGAGCACCTTCACCGCCACGCCTTGTTTGTTTAACGTCGTGATTGCCAGCGAGGCGGTTTCTTTGGGTGGATCGAGGAAGGCGACGTAACCCTGGAGGATCAGGTCCGACTCATCGTCCTTGGAGTAGGCGGCTTTGCGGTCCACGTCCTTGTACGCCACCGCCAGCACTCGAAAGCCGTCTCGGCTCAAATCCTCGTATTCTTCTCTCAAGTCCTGAATGATCATCTGCTCCATCGGCTGCACGTCCCCGTCGAGCACAAAGCGGTTGCAACGACGGAAAACCTCTTCGGGTGCGCCCTTTGTCAATATCCTTTGGGCGTTGTTGGGGGTCCGCACAACCACCGACATGAGTCGCCGCTGGAAGTCGAATGGAATCTCATCGAGCTTCTCGTACCCCTCGGTCGAAACGTGATCACGCTCCTCCAGGTGAGCAAGAATCGCACGGTCCAGCACGTTTTTCAGCCCCGTCTGGAAGTGGCTGATGAGGAACGCCGACTCCCACACCTCGTGGTTCTCCTCCTTCGCCACGTCGCAGTGCTTTTCGAGAATCACCTTGTCCATCGTCAGCGTGCCGGTCTTGTCCGTGCAGAGCACATCCATTGCCCCGAAGTTTTGAATCGAGTTGAGCCGCTTGACGATCACCTTCTTTCGGCTCATGGCCAGTGCGCCTTTTGACAAGCAGACCGACACGACCATCGGAAGCATTTCCGGAGTGAGGCCCACGGCCACAGCGAGGGCGAAGAAGAACGCTTCCTTCCAGTCATGCTTGGTGAAGCCGTTGATCAGAAACACGAGCGGGACCATGACCGCCATAAACTTGATCATCAGCCAGGTAAACCGGTTTATGCCCCTGTCGAAGCTCGTTTGGACCTGCTGGCCGACGATGCTCTTCGCCATGTTGCCGAAATAGGTCTGCGATCCGGTGGCGACGACGACGGCCAGTGCCGTTCCGGTCTCCACGCTGGTTCCGAGAAAGCAGAGATTCGGAAGTTCCAGCGGTGAGCGGCCATCAGCGGGCTGTGGATGGTCGCTCTTCTCCACGGGGAGCGATTCGCCCGTCAGGCTGGCTTGAATCAGAAACAGGTCTTTGGAAGTCACAAGCCGTAGATCGGCGGGAATCATGGCGCCCGCCGCCAGCTTCACCACATCGCCCGGCACGAGTTCACGAAGCGGTAGCTCCTTGGGCTGGCCATCCCGAATGACGGTGGCGGTGACGGTGATCATCGCCTTGAGCTTCGCCGCCGCCGTATCCGCACGGGTTTCCTGAACGAATCGGAGAGCGATCCCGAGCACGACCATGAGAGCGATGACGGTGGCCGCTCGCAGGTCACCGGTAGCCGCAGACAGCACGGCCAGAGCCGTAAGAAGAATCACCAACGGGTTGTAGGTCGTTCTCAGCAGATGCCACGGCCAGCCATGTTGCTTCTCCTGAGCCACCTCGTTGGGGCCGTGGGCGGCGAGCCGAAGTTCCGCCTCGGTCTGGCTTAGACCTTGGGGCGACGTACTCAGTTCACCCAACACCGTTACGGCGTCTTTCTGGGCCGCTGCCCCCAACAGGGGCGAAAAGACGATCTTTCCAGAATCCCGCCCGCTCGATTTCACGACCGGCGACCGAGAAGATTCAAGGGTGTTGCCCGTGACCTGCGCCATAAGTTGGACCTTCGCCCTGGATTCGATCACTCTCCGGGAGGCACGAGATGACGAAATCTCCGGAGTTAGGTTCGCTGCTCAGCGCAGTGCGGTCGAGACGGCCCCTGACCAAACCGGGACCAGCATGACTGAACAAGCCGGAATGACCTCAAAGGCACGGCGGTCTCCATTTTGGAGCCAACTCGTTCACGGCACGAGCCACCCGTCCCGGACGTGTTGCAGAAGCTGCTCCTTCCATACCCGTCGCACCCAGGTGTGATCCTCAAAAGGCCCCTTGCCCCGCCATTTTCTCCGTCAGGAACCGAGCGAGCCTCTGCACGTCGTCCGAGCCGACCCGAACAATACGATTGTCCACCTTCATCTTGACGCAATCGAATCCCCACAAGTTATACGTGGTCCCTCGACCGGGGATGTAGTGGATTCCCCAGCCATCGATCACCGCTGATCGAGATGGCTCGGCGGCGGCGATCCTGGCGAAGGGAATATGGCGGCGGAAGACTGGCAAGGGGCCGTAACGCAATACGAGGGCATCTCCCTCATCACGGACGACCAGGTATCCGAAACACAACGCCGCCAAGATCATCAGGGCGGCGGAACTGACCAAGATCAGCGACACCACTCGATTTTCCCGGCTGAGCCATGCTGCACCGACCAGAATGGTGCCGATGGCGTAAAGGACCACATGCAATGGGCTGGTCTGTTTGTGCTCGTATTGCGGCATAAGCAACTCCGGGACGGTCATGCCTCAACCACCTGCCCCAACGCCTCAGCAATCATCTGCGGCTCGGCGGCACCGGAGAACAGAACTGTTCCATCAACGACAAAGCTCGGAACGCCTTCGATGCCGAGAGCTTTGAATTGCGATTCTTCGTCCAACACTTCCCGCACGCCCGAGTCGGTCGAAAAAAGGTTTTCAGCAAGCGTCCGGTCCATGCCTACCGACTCGGCCACGGCCACAAGGTTCTTCTGATCGCCGATGTCAATGCCGTCAACGAAGTAAGCCTGAAACAGCGCCTCGACAACGGCATCTTGAAGACCGTGTTGCTGGGCCAGCCAGATCAGCCGGTGAGCATCGAGAGTGTTGGGCGTTCGGGTGATCCGGTCCAAATAGAACTCGATGTCCTCGCTTGCCCCGACTGCCACGAGCCGTGCGTCCAGTTGCTGGGACCGTTCCATGCTGCCAAACTTGGCCCGGCGGTATTCCTGGCGGTCGATTCCTTCCTTGGGCATCCAGGGGTTTAATTGGAACGGCCTCCACGTCACCTTCACATCCACCGAGTCGCCGAGCAGCTTGATCGCTTTCTCCAGTCTCCGCTTGCCGACGAAGCACCACGGGCAGATCACGTCGGAGACGACATCAAGCTCGATGAGGCCAGTTCCAGATTTCCGAACTCGTGTGGGGTCCACCGGAGCGGTTGTGCAGGTGTCGTCGGTGCAGATCGGCAGATTGATGTCCTTCACGGTTACTCCTTGGTCTGTAGATTTTAGGATCGCAGATCGGCGGGTTACACTTCCTCCGTCATGCTGGTGTTCCTGACCGTTCTTTCTCTCTGCACGCCACTGTGCGGCCAACCATCTGCCGACGAGTCGCAACAACGGCAAGCGGTGGCAACACAGTCGAGTAACCTGCTGACGGAGAATGCGAGATTGCGGTCGGAACTTCAGGCGCTACGGCAAGCAGCGACAACACAACCGACGGACCTGTTGGCAGAGAATGCGAAGTTGCTGGCGGACATACAATCGCTGCAAATGGAACGGCAGGTGGCGGCAACCCAGCCGAGTAACCTGGGGGTGAAGAATGCAAGGTTGCGGTCGGAACTTGAGGCGCTACGGCAAGCAGCGGCAACACAGCCGACTAACCTCTTGGCGGAGAATACGAGGTTGCTGGTGGACCTGCAATCGCTGCAAAAGGAACGGCAGGTGGCGGCAACCCAGCCGAGTAACCTGGGGGTGGAGAATGCGAGATTGCGTTCGGAAGTGCAAATGCTAAGGCAAGCGGCGGCGACGGAGCCGACTGACCTGCTGGAGGAGAATGCCAGGTTACGTTCGGAACTGCAATCGCTACGGCAAGCGGCGGCGACCCAGACCACTTCCGAAAGGTCTCAAGAGAAACATTAGGGCGTCTGAAACATGTGATCCCACCAAAAGCACTCGGAGCGTCACATGCCCTGTCTGGTCATCATTGCCCTGCTTGGTCTTCCCCGCCTTGCCCTGTTCCTGTTCTGGCTCCTGACCAACTACACGAAGTCGGCGTTCGAGACCCACATCTGGCCCTTCCTCGGCTTTCTGTTCCTGCCGTACACGACCCTCTGCTATATGTGGGCGTCCAATGCGACAGGTCATCAGATCAATGGCGGGTGGGTGTTCCTGATCGTCCTGGGGGTTCTTGCCGATCTCGCCGCCCACGGTTCTCCGAAGGTGAGATGGCGAGGCCAGGTTGTAGTCGTCCGCAGAGATTGAGCCGGAGTGCCGAGCGCAGGGCCGTCGAGATGGAACGCCGGAGCCACAAACGGAGATGCCCACTTGATTTCAATTCCTTCGGGCCAACCGGCTAACGACCGCCACCAGTTCGCTCGGTTCGACCGGCTTGGCAACATGAACATCGAAGCCCGCCAGCATTGCCTGCCGTCGGTCCTCGGAACGGGCGAAGGCGGTGAGGGCCACCGCAGGCGTTCGACCGCCTTGTTCGGGACTCAACGCCCGCAGCTTTCCGATCAGCGTGTAGCCGTCCATGTCCGACATCCCAATGTCCAGGATTACCACGTCGGGCCGAAGCGTGGAGATGCCATCCAGACATTCCGCTCCTGACGTAGATGCCGTCACCATCGCACCGCACTTTTCCATCATCCGTTTGACAAGGCCGATGGCGTCCACTTCGTCGTCCACCACCATGACCTTGATCCCTTTTAGGTCAGCGGTGTGCAGAAGGGCTTCCCGACTTTCGACTGTCGTGTGCTGTAGGTTCTCGCTGGTATCCAACGTATGGACCACCGAGACCGGCAACGACACGATGAACGTGGTCCCTTTGCCCTCGCCCCCACTCTTCACCCGCACCGATCCGCCGTGCAACTCGGCCAGACTTTTCACGATGGCAAGCCCCAGGCCAAGACCGGCGTACCCTTTCTTGATCGAATTGTCGGCCTGGCTGAATCGCTCGAAGACGTGGGGCAGGAACTCGGCGACGATCCCTTTGCCTGTGTCGCTGACGGATACCTCGACGTGTGAATTCGACCGTTCTACGACGACTTGCACCGTTCCACCCTTGGGCGTGAATTTGATGGCGTTACTCAAGAGGTTCCACACCACCTGCTGTAAGCGGTTCGGGTCGCCCGTCACGGGTCCGGCGATAGGATCAATGACCTTCTGCAACTCGATCCCCTTTGCCTGGGCGGCGGGTGTCACCGATTCGATGGCGGCTAAGATCACTGCGGGTAAATCCACCCGCTGAACGTCCAGCCGCATCTTCCCTGAGATGATTCGGCTCATGTCCAAGAGATCGTCAACCAATCTGGCCTGGGTGCGGGCATTGCGGGTGATGACTTGCAGCCCCTCGACCAATTCCGCCTCAGTGGTCACACCGGGTTCGAGAAGCTGTGACCATCCGAGAATGGCATTCAACGGCGTGCGGATTTCGTGCGAGAGATTAGCAAGGAACTCGTCTTTGATTCTGCCCAGACGTTCCGATTCGGCCCGCCTTGTCCGCTCGGTTTGTCCGACTTCGAGGGCGTCGTGGCTTACGGCCCGGAGTTTGGTCAACTCATCTTCGGCAACTTTCAGGTTGTCCTGCGACGAGGCCAACTCAGCCTGCGCCGATTGAGGCGTTGCGAGCGAGGACACCAACTCCGTTTGAGCGGCTTGCAGCATGGCCTGCGAAGCCGCTAAATCAGCCCGAAGCATCGTCAGGTCGGTTTGAGCGAGATGAAGTTCCTGCTGCTTGGCCGCTAAGTCACGCACGGTGTCTTGCAGCTTCTTCTGCGAGACCAAAAACTCGCTTTGTGCGGCTTGCAGTGCCGCCTGCGAGGACACCAACTCAGCCCGAAGTTCGGACAGTAACTGATCGTGAGGTTTTTCCTTAGCCTGCGGCATTGCGTCTTACTCCTTTCTGACGGCACCCGAATGAGGGGCGACAACAGCGCATCCAGCATTCGGAGGGCGGCTAGATAAAGGGGATGCTGAGCAGACACAGGACGAAGAGCGCCATTATGACCCACCAAACCACAAAATAGAAGGTGTCCCACCCGTCGTAGTCGGCGAACAGGCGGGACGTGCTGCTGCGTATTCCGGTGTCAGTTTCTTGTTCATTTCCTCGGATTATATCACGCAATCCGGTGCGTTTGCGGGATGACCGGGAGAATTCTACCGCTACTCGGCCTCAGCCCAAACACGAGGCGGCTCGTCGTCACCGAAAAACTCAAGGTGGATCACGTTGGGGTTGCAGCAGACCGGGCAGTCTTCGACGTACGTCTGTTCACTGCCGCCGGATCGGTCCAGCGGGATGACGATTTGCTCGCCGCAGGTGGGGCAGGTGTATGACCCTTCGTCCGTGGAACGACGGCGGCGCTTCTTCTTCCGCTTCTGCATCGAATGATGTTAGCGGTTGTCGAGGACGAATGCCGTTCGGATCATGCTGGATGAACGTGCTGGCTGACTTCCAGTTGCTCTTCGAACACCAAGGCACGGGTCGGGCCGAGGTTCGGCTGATCGAACTCTACCTCGTAAGTGTTGGCGGGCGAGAACCAGACGCTGCATACATGTCCCTCGTCACCGGGATGTAGGCCCAGTTGAGGGATGGCGGTCTTCAATCGCACTCGATCATCGACGGTAACAGGTTCTGATTGCATCACGGCTACCCCACGGTGGGAAAACTCTCATCACTCCGATACTTCGGCGTATATCGCACAAGGTCAAGGGGCGATGGTAAACATTATGCTGGCCCATGTATTAAGTTTTCGTCAGGGTCAAATCGCAGGAACGCCCAGCCCGCCAGCCCGAGGGCTGCGATCACTGCGGACCTCGAACCGGCCCCGCTCAACGGACTCGACTTTCCAGGAAGTCACGTTCACGCCAGTCGGGCCGAAGGCATGGTTCGTGGTGGCCTGGCGGGTGTGATTTGTTGAGGACCAGATTTGTGCCCGACATACCCGATCCATTCAAGAAACCTGTCGCAGAAAAGCGGCTTCCCGGCCCCGGACTGGCGGTGACAGCCATCGTGTCTGCTTTGACGAGCGCCGCTTTGGTGGCTGTCGGGTTTTTGTCGGTGGACGTGGAGTTCAGTGGTGGGGTTAAGATGCTCCTACGGTTTCTGATGCGGATTGCGCTGTGCCTCGGTGCGTACGGCATGATCGCCGGAATAATTTCTTGGTGGAGGCGACCGAAGGGCCGTTGGCAAATCATCGCCGTCGTCATAGCGGTTCTATACGGCACGGCCTTTGTGCTCGTCTTCACGTATCACGAGTAACAATAATCGGCAGGTTGGGAAACCCGACCCTTGTGCCTTCCCTGAATGGTCCTTCCACACTCGGGGCAGATGCCCGAGATGTTGCCTCTCAAGTCGTAGCCACAGCCGATGCATGAGTTCAGCTTGCGCCTCCGAGCAGACCGACATCGCCGAAACAACCGGCTCGCTGGAAGAGGCAACGTGACAAGCAGGACACACCAATATGGCACGAAGACCAACACGTCGTCGCCCGTAACCCAATCCGAGGCACCGCCACTGCCAGGTGGCTTCGGCCCGACCTCGAAGTACGGGCGCAGATTTCTGGGAAAGCACAACCAGGCGTTCCTCCCGACAGGGCAAGTGATCCACTCCCATTTTGACTCGGGTGATGGCGAATCCTCAGAAATCATGGGAATTAGTTGGCTGCTCTCGGACATGAAATGCAGGCCCCCACATGCTGACTCAAATTGCCAATAATGCCAATGCCAACTGCCGCTTTCTTCCTCCGGCCATTGAACGCTGTGCTCCAGGCCAGTGATGCGACCGAGGCTGAGAGGCCAAAGCACAGCCAAAGCGATGCACAGCAGTGACGAAATCGCCGAGACGATTCTGAAAAGGTGTCGTCTCACTCGAACGTTTGGTCGTCGGATGAGCCGGGCTTCTTACATCCGGTCCCAAACGTTCACTTCACTTCACTTCGGTTCGCATTAGATTGCGCTGATGAGCGAGGAACTGACGGCCAAGGCATTGAAGCTCGTTGATCTGGTGGCTTACCAGGACCGCTCGGTGGTGAGCCGGGTGTTGCTCAAGCAGAAGGGCGGCAACGTCACGCTGTTTGCGTTTGATGCGGGTCAGGAACTCAGCGAACACACCGCTCCGTTCGACGCAATGGTGACTGTGCTGGAAGGGGAAGTCGAGGTCACGATCTCGGGCACGCCGATCCGGGTCGAGAAGGATCAGATGATTGTCATGCCCGCCAACCAGCCTCACGCCCTAAAAGCGATCAGCCGGTTCAAGATGCTGCTGACGATGATCCGGAGTTGAGGCATCTCACAGCTACCGGGTCGATTATTTCGTCGGTCGAGGGAGAATCTTCGAGCGTCTGGATCAACTTCATCGGGATTGGCACGAGGTCCGGTCGCACCGTCATATGGAGCGTCTTTCCACCTTCAACCGCCCGCCGCCCGGTAGGGTGTCGTCTCAGATTGAACCGTCAGGACCGTGCCGTACAATATGAACCTCGACTCCATTTGGGTTGCAGGTGGAAGAGGCAATGAGCGGGTCGAGAAAACGAATCGGCTATGTCCGCATCTGCCCCGGAAAACCATCCAGCGGCTCTCGCTGCTCTCGTCGCCCTCATCGAGAAGTCCGTGCAGGGCATGGACCAGAAACTCGGCTACCACGGGCAGGACCGCTTCGTCATCTTCTATTATGAACCACGGGGCGAAGAAGTAATCTGGCGGGACAGCCGCTCGTACGGATTCGCAACCGGGGCGGGGCAACTTTTCATCGATGAGCTTGCACCAGTGGCCGACCTCCACAAGGTGAATGTGGGGGCCAGCGGATCACCGGGTACGCATGTGCTGTTGATCGACCGTGTGGATCGACGGGCCTTCTTCGTTGAAAGAAGTGAGGCGATCCGATTTCTGACGAGCATCGCAAAGCAACGCCAGGACGAGGCTGCGCCGCTGGCTTCTCTGGCGACTTTAGTGGAGATCACTCAGGAGTCGATTCGCCAACTCGCCTACAACATCTGGGAAAAACAAGGCAGGCTGGAGGGGGGAGCGTTGCAGGACTGGTTGCAGGCGGAAACTCAATTGAGGGCGGAACGTTGGGCATCTCGGCAATCGAAGTGAGTATGAGGGGCAGATGCCCGGCAGTCACAATGACCATCGTTCCTCATGACCGGCTCGCCCAAGATGTTCTCGATGCTCTCATTGAGGAATTCGTCACCCGAGACGGCGCAGTGCAGGGTCATATCGAGACTCCGATCTCCCAGAAAATGGCGGCGGTCTTGCGGCAACTGAAAGCGGGAATGGCCGTGATCGTCTTTGATGAAGCGAGCGAGTCCTGCACGATCATGCCCAAGGAAGATTTGCCCGCCGATACATCTGAACCGTCCAGTGGTCCTTGACGACCCGAGGAACGTCGCCCCGTCAGCAGACCTAAAATCTCCAGGAACTGGAGCGACTGATGATCCGACGTTTCTTCCTCACCGGCAATCTGCTTCTCTTTGCGTCAGTTGCTGGTTGTTCCGCTGACTACAGCTACGTCCCGCAGCCTGCCGTGGCCCAGGTTGGCTCGACCACTCAGCCGCAGGCCACGCCGGTGACGACGCTGGTGTCGATCCTCGGGGTGCGTCAAGCGGACCGCAAGGAAGGTATTCCCGAGTCCTTCGAGGCCCGGATGCGGATCGAAAACAACGGGAGCGAGCCAGTGGTCTTCGACCCGAAGACGCTTGAAATGGAGAATTGGCAGTTGCTGCCGTTCCCGCCGCCGTTTGTGCGACCGCCGGGGCCGGTCACCGTGCCGCCGATGGGTGCGGCCAACTTCACAGCGTTCTTCCCGTTCCCGGCGCTTCCACCAAACGCCGACCTCGATTCACTTGAGATCAGATGGGTCATCCGGATTGGATCACATGACGTGAACCAATCCGTGACCTTTCGACGTGTGTATCAGTGGGCTGATTACTGACAATCTTTGTGTTTTGGAATGTCGTCCGGATAACTTTATTGAAAAGAGTCGGTTTGGGCGGCGCTGCTGACGTATCTCCGGATCATTCCAAGGAACTTTTCCCACGACGAAGACTTATCGATGTATTCTTGCGCCCCCAACCGGTGGGCAGCAGCCATCTGATCGGGGTTCGAATCGGCAGAGTACAGGATGACGGGAACGTCTTTCCACCGGGGGTTCGCACGAATGGCACTCAGACAATCCAGGCCGTCCATTGCGGGCGTCTTCATGTCGAGGATAACGAGGTCGGACATGTCGTCGGACCCGAGGTAGCCGAACGACTCTCTGCTGCCCGACATCATGACCGAGGCGATGCCCCTTTGGCTGAGCAGGTGCGCCAGTGTCCCAGCGGTTTCAGGTGAGTCATCAACGATGAGGATCAAGGGCGTCACACTTTCCAGCGTCGAACCCGAGAAACTCGTAGGGCCGCATTTGGCGTGCCGATTCACAGCATTTCTTGTAAGAACGATTTTGAATCTGCGGTTGAGTGTGCCCGATTACAGACCATCCGCAAAATAACCTCTGAAAAATCCGACCAATGGGGTTGACCGTGGTCGCACGGTGCTACACTTGCCCTTTCTACCCCAAGAGGCACACCATGAAGTTCTACCACGGTGAGCGCACGGCACGGGGATGCGAAGTAACGGTGGATGGCAGGCCGCTACCAAAGCGGTCGGACCTGACCGGCAACGCCACGACTCCATTTGATTGGGGCTACATCGGCAGCGGGCAACTGTCGGTGGCGCTGCTGTCGGACTTCCTGGGCGACGATTCCAAGGCGAAGGCGCTGGCCGAGGCGTTCGAGCAGAACGTTGTTGCCGAGTTGCCAACGAGTATGTGGACGAGGACCGACCATGATTTTGCTGCTGCCCTAAAACCTATAAGGGGTGTGAAGCGGTCCCCCGATGGCGGCGGGAGTGCGGGAGCAGCCTTCGGCGACATGCCGATTCAAACGACGAGCCCTGGTGCGGAGGACGCTGCTGCAATAGATGGAATGCTGAATGAAGGCGGTCCATGCCAAATGGCGGAGTGAATCCGACAAGTCAGACGGGGAACAAGTCAACAGTTCTGCTACGCTGACCCTCCATGAGCGATGCCTATCCGAGGCCGATGTCGGCGCAGCGAATCTGGCTCGCCAGGGGGATCGCCGTGGCGGCGGACCTCGTGCAGATCGCTGTGTTCCCATATTTCGTTGAAGGGCTTTTGTCTCCGCTCAATGCCGCGCTCGATATCGTCGTGTGCGGTCTCTTGATCCTCCTGGTTGGGTGGCACATCGTCTTTCTGCCGACGTTCATCATCGAGCAGTTGCCGTTTGCTGATTTGGCTCCGACCTGGACGTTGGCGGCGCTCATCGCTACTCGGAGAAAAAAAGGCGAATGACTCGCTTCTCCAGACGATCTGGACCATATGATGATCTTCACGAAGAACTGGAAGACCCGCAAGAAAGCAAGGAAAAAATGACGCACTGAGGGCGAGCCGGTAGAATGCCACGATGCTTCAGCCACAACTTATTGCGTTACTTAATATCGCCGCCAATACTATTTCCGACGACGGATTACAGACGCCCCCAGAACGGGGGACGTTCGACGCACTTTGCGGATTAGTCAGATTGCTCGGAGGCCAGCCGCCCGCACTGCCGGTCCAGCCGCCACCGCCGCCGCATGTCTCTGCTACAAGCCCTCAACCTTAAGATCAAGAAAGCTCGCCAGCACGCCTCGTCCAAATCGCCGCCGTCACGGGCGGTTTGAATGTGATAGGCAATGTCGCCCTTGTCGAGGCGGTCCTTTGACCAACGACGAGTCACCGTACGCCGCTTCCGTATGCTTTCGGCCAGTTCACGAACGAAGTGGTCGAAGGTTGTCGGTATAAGGTCAATGTCTGCGGTAGCGAGACATTCCTGCACCTTTGCACAGCGTCGATTGTCGGTTTTGTGCGTCGGCTCTTCGCTGCATGTTCCACATCCGATGCCGACACGGGATCGTTCCATGATGATCTACCCGTACGGCCACGCTGGACCAGCCTTCATTCGACACCGAACGACTCGCTTCTCCAGACGATCCGAAGGCCAGAGACGGTCTGCACGGCCTTCTGGACGCCGTGCAGCATGATGTCCTGAGCGACCTTGCCGCCCTCGGCCATCAGTTCGTATTGAAGTTGCGCCGCATCGGTCCTCGTCAAATGAACGTGCCGTGGATTCCCGCCCGTCTTGCGAAGTTCGTCGGCGGCAGCGGCGATGCGGTCTTGCAGCGTCATGGCGGCATTGTACCGCATTGGCTGCGGCGGGGGTTCTAAAACTGCCGCCCCCCTCTCCCGAGATTTTGTGAGCAGCCCACTAAATACCTGGTGGACTTTCGGGAATGGCTTGTTTTATGCGAACGAACCTACGTCGATCACAAGACCGTCGAGCAGCTTGAGCGTGCCTTCGATCAGGGCCTCGACCAACTCATCGCAAGACTCAAAAACCCGGCGCTGCGAGATGTGCTTGTCAAAGCGAAGCAGTGCCGGGTAAGGGATGCCTCCGGGCGTTGTAGGGGTTTTGTCGATTATCTACTCGGGAGCCTTGTCAATCACGGACTATATCGGGAATACGATCTTGAGGATGTTTTGAATTTCATGGTCTTCCAGTTGATTGGCACGAAGAAGTCTGATGGCACGCCCAAATTGAATCTGTTCACTGGATTTGATGAGAGCCGTCCAATCACGCCGGGGACGAATCCCCTTGAAGCTCGCTTCAAGACCGCCGTAGCCAATCTCGTCCGAACTGTTGCGCTTGGAAAAGTTCCCCGCCTTCGCACGCTCAATCGCCCTGCTGGAACATTGTCCATTCGGGCACGGGCAAGGGACGACCCGTCAACAGGCATCGCTCCGGATGCAATCCCCGCCAAGCCATCGGGCGGCGAAGAGGAAATGGTCCACGACATCGAAGGGTTGTTGCGGCGACTAAGCCCGCCTGGAATGGACCTGGTGGGTGTGTTTCGGACCATGATTGCCGGGCAAGGAACACGCCAGCAAAGAAGCCAATTCGGGGATCGTCAGACCCGGCTGGCCCGGAAGATCATCGTCCAGACAATTGGCGAATACGCTAAGAAGACGCAGAACT
>Ga0210396_10003693_pt1 | contig 15177 bp, 7 predicted proteins | sample IncBWH17OmetaG_FD_155466 | JGI IMG/M metagenome (GOLD analysis project Ga0210396, IMG submission 155466) | Forest soil microbial communities from Barre Woods Harvard Forest LTER site, Petersham, Massachusetts, United States - Inc-BW-H-17-O ... | reverse complement strand
CACGGGATCATGTTCGACGTAGCTCCAGATGAAGGTGAGGACGCCGCGGCGCCAGAGGCCGTCGAACATGATCCCGTGCACGGCCGTGAAGGTTCCGGCGATGAGCAGCCAGATCGCGAAGTAGTCCATGCGCTGCATGACGGTGCGCGCGGCGCAGCCACGATCGAGCGAGTGATACACGCCGCTGATCCCGAGCGTGATCACGACGCAGGCGACGTAGACGGTGACGGCGAAGACTCGATGCCGGCAGCCGCGCGCCAAGCGAACGAGCGGCAGCCCCGCGACGAGCGCGACGCCCGCGGCCGCGAGATGCGAGAGCGAGCTGACCGGCTGGCAAAAACCCGGAATCGCACGCATCACATCGCCAGGAATCAGCGGCACCAATAAAGCGTAGCACCGCTCATCAGGCGAGAAGGCTTAAATGAGCGTCGCCGTCATCCCGCAAATTGAGCGACTTTTACATACACGGCGCACATCGAGGACGGGCGCCGCGCCGCCGTCAACGCTTCGTGTAGAGGTCCACGTTCAGGACGCCGTTGTCGCCCATCTCGAACAGAGTGAAGGTCGTCGCGGTCGCCGTGAACCCCGCCGACCCGCCCGAGCCTCCGGCGTCTCCGGGGGGCGGGCACGTCGGCGTGAACATCACGTTGCTTCCGACGACGACCACGGTACCGGCCTGTCGTTCGACCGCTGCCCCCGAGGCTTGGGTCATCTGAATCGTGAAGGTCCCCGTCGTGACCGCTGGAATGACCAGCGTCCCGCGCCGGGGCGCCTCGTCGCCGACCTGGACGCCCGCGTCGGAGGTCGGATACACCGTGAGCGACGTCAGGTCGTACGTGCCACCCTGGATGGGCCCGCCGCCGGGCGTCGGCGGCGTTCCCGAGCCCAACGTCGCCACGACGCAGGGACCGGTCGCATCGACCGTGTTGCAGCTGGCGCCGATCTCCGCCGCCGGGCTCGTGCCGCAGGCCGCGACGCTTCCGTCGGCGCCAGCGCTGCCGGCGTCGACCGTCCCGCCCGCGCCACCCGTCGCGCCGGCGTCGCCCGCTCCCGCGGTGCCGCCTCCAGCGGCGCCGGAGTCCGCGCCCGCCGTACCGCCGTCGGCGCCAGCCGACCCGGCCGCGCCGGAGCCAGCGGAGCCCGATGTGCCAGCGGAGCCTTTCGCTCCGGCGGTGCCCGTCGAGCTGCTGCCCGAGCTCCCGCATCCGTTCGCGGCAAAGAGGATCACGAGTGAGACGACGAGAGTGGATGTACGCATAGCGAAGCCAATTCGACAGAAGTCGGAGAAGCTTGAGTCGCCCCTGTTCCTGTTTGTCGCGCAGGGGGGACGCGGACGGGAAGCCGCCCCGTCCGATCGCCGTCGTTTCGGACGCTCGGTCCGAGGCGACGGCGTTATCCTCGCGCTTCGTGATCGAGCGTCGTCATCATCTCGTCGTGCGCGTGACCCACTGGGTGAACGCGTTGGCGCTCACGATCATGGTCACGAGCGGCCTCCGCATCTTCAACTCGTACCCGGCCTTCGCGCGCAAGGGCGAGACCTTCTGCTGCTATCCGTTCGAGGGGCACAGGGTTCCAGCCTGGCTCACGTTCGGTGGTTGGTTGGCCGGCGCGCGTCACTGGCACTTCGCGGCGATGTGGATCCTCGTCGCGAACGCGTTCGTGTATCTCGGCTTCGTCTACCTGCACGGCGAGTGGCGCGATCTCGTCCCGCGGCGGGGCGTCGCGCGCGACGTCGTGGAGATGATCAAGTTCTATGTGGCCGTGCGCGAGGATCACCCGCGGCAGGGGAAGCACAACGCCCTGCAACGCCTGGTGTACTTCTCGATGCCGATGATTGGCGCGCTCGCCGTCGCGTCTGGCCTCGCGATCTGGAAGCCCGTGCAGCTCGCGCCGCTCACGGGTCTGCTGGGCGGCTACGTGTGGGCGCGCTACTGGCACTTCATGGCCATGCTGACGCTCGTCGCGCTCACGCTGGGTCACGTCTTCATGGTGTTCGCCGTCGATCCTTATTCGCTGCGGTCGATGATCACGGGCGGCTACGACGCAGCGAAGTCGCCCGAGCAGCGCAACGCGCGCCCGTTCGTGAACCTGCGCGCGCCGCGCGCGTCGGCCGTCGTCGGGGGAGCGAACGCGGAAGGGCCGAAGGCGTGAGCCCGCTCTGGCTCCCGCGCCGACACGGCGCCGAGCGCGTCGGGATGGATCGCCGCGCGTTCATCGCCGCGGGCGCCAGCGCCGCCCTGGCGCTCACCGGCTGCAACGCGCGCGGGCCCGATCGCGCCAACGGACCGCTCGCCGCGGCGGGCCGTTGGAACGAGCGCGTCGAGCGCGCGCTCTTTCGCCACGACGCCATGAACGTCGCGCCCGCTGGCGCGAAGCTCGCGGGCGCGAAGTTCCCCTCGTACTTCGTCGCCGACGACGTCCCCGTTTGGGACGAGACGACCCGAGGCACCTGGCGTTTGGAGGTTGGCGGCATGGTTCGGCGACCGTTTCGCCTCACGCTCGCGGAGCTCCAGGCGTTGCCGCGCACGGAGCTTCGTCTCGAGCACTTCTGCGTCGAAGGGTGGTCGGCCGTCTCCGTGCGAACCGGCGTGAGGCTGAGCGAGCTCGCGCGGCGCGCCGAGGTGTCTCCCGAGGCTCGATGCGTCGACTTCGAGTCCTTCGACGACGACTATCACGAGAGCTGGGACCTCGACAGCGCCCTGCACGCGCAGACCTTGATCGTCTACGGCCAGGACGGTCAGCTCCTCGACCCGGCGTTCGGCGCGCCCGCGCGCGTCTACTCGCCCGTCAAGCTCGGGTACAAGTGCACGAAGTACCTCACGCGGCTCATGTTCCTGCCGGCCGCGAACGGCGGCTACTGGAGCGATCAGGGCTACGAATGGTACGGCGGCGTGTGACGGGCGGCGCGCCGCCTACAAGACGTCAGACGAGGGGAGGTCGGACGCGGCGGGGATCTTGATCGCTTCGCCGCGCGCGCAGTCGCAGGGCTTGGGTGGCAGCTCGTGGATCTCGCACAGGGGATTGTGCTGTCCGTCGCTCACGCAGCGCGCGCATTGACAGACGTAGCCGAGGCGCAAGCCCACCGGCGCGCTGCTTATGGGCGTCCACCAGCCTTTAGGAGTCCACGTCATCAGGTCAGTCTAGTCGTTCCTGACCAGACGGCGAGGGATCTCTTCGAACGGGAGGCTATTGTTCGTCTTTGGGCGTCGCCGACGCGGGCTCCGCTGACACGGGCACGGCGACGGGCGCCGCGGCCGGAGCCACCGTCGGCTCGACGATCGGGACGGCCGCGCCCGCCGTCGCCGGCACGCGCTTCGGGCCGTAGTAGTTGAGATCGCGGAGGCCTTGTCGGGTCATTCTCGTCTCGGAGTTCATTCGTCACCTCGGGTTGGTTGTGGAGCCGCCGCGCAGCGAAGCGCGGGCGTCTGAGAGCACGCATCCCCAAGCGAGCCGCCGAACGTGGACCACTCACACGTCGCGCGCTCGGTTTCGAGAGCGAGGATCGACTGTGGCCGGTATCAGCCCCCGCGTCTATAGCGATGTTTGCCGCCCCGCTCATCGCGGGTAACATTCGCGGTGGAGGCGACGAGATGAGCGACGAGGGCACACGGCAGCTGGCGCTGGTCACCGGCGCGTCGAGCGGAATCGGGCTCGCCTATGCGCAAGCGCTCGCGCGGCGCGCGTACGATCTGATCCTCGTCGGCCGACGGCGAGAGCGCCTCGACGGCCTGGCCGATGAGCTGCGCCGCCTCGGCGCGCGCGCCGAGGTCGTCGTCGTGGATCTCGCTAGCACGGGGGGAGTCGCCGAGGTCGAGGCGCTCTGTCGCGATCGCGACCTCGATCTGCTGGTCAACAACGCGGGCGTCGGGCACTACATGGCCTTCGCCCATCTTCCGCCCGATCGCCTCGATGAGCTGCTGCAGGTCAACACGGTCGCCGTCGTCAAGCTGGCGCGCGCCGCCCTCGGCGCGATGCTCCCGCGACGGCGGGGCGCCATCATCAACGTCGCCTCGCTGCTGGCGTTCAGTGGACCGTTGCGTCTTCCGATCCTGCCGATGCGCGCCGTCTATGCCGGAACGAAGGCCTTCCTCGTCGCCTTCACGCAGTCGTTGGCGCCGGAGCTCGAGGGCACGGGCCTCAAGCTGCAGGTCGTTTGTCCTGGCGTCGTCGTCTCCGAATTTCAAACCCGGCAGGGTATGGACATGACGGGGCGACCACGGATGCTGGCCGAGGAGCTCGTGCGCGCCAGCCTGGCCGATCTCGACGCGGGGGTCCTCGTGAGCATCCCGCCCCTCGAGGACACCGCGATCTTCGGCGAGATCGACGCCGCGCAGACCAGGCTGTTCACGCAGGCGACGCGTCCGACGCTCGGTTCGCGGTACGGTCAGGGTTGAGCGTCGTCGATCGCTTCGAGCGCCGCGCGAAACGAGTCGGTGACGGCGTTTCTTTGGGGTGACCGTCCGTGAGGGGTCGCCTCGCGGTCGTGAAGGGCATTCCGGGCGGCACGCCGCTCGCATGTCGTGGGCCGCAAAGGAGCCACCCATGGACGCCATTGATCTTTTGAAGTCTCAGCATCGCGCGGTCGAGGACCTCTTCTCGAAGATTGAAAAGTCGCGTGACGCCTCCAAGAAGGACCAGCTCTTCACGAAGCTGGCCGACAGCCTCGCCGTTCACGCGAGCATCGAGGAGCACCATTTCTATCCGGCCGTGAAAGAGAAACGCACCGAGGACATCCTGCTCGAGGCGCTGGAAGAACACCTGGGAATCAAGCGGGTCATCAGCGACCTGCTCGATACGGAGATCGACGACGAGACCTTCGACGCGAAGATCAAGGTGCTCAAGGAGCAGGTCGAGCACCACGTCGAGGAGGAGGAGACCGATCTGTTTCCGAAGGTCCGGAAGCTCTTCGACGCCGACCAGCTCGAGGCGATCGGGCAGGCCATGAGCGCCGAGCAGGCCGAGCTCGAGGAGAAGGGGAACCCGCGCGACGCCGTGCCCGCGGAGACCCAAGAGGCCGCGACGATCTGACTCGTTGACGAACGGAGGCCCGTCGGGCTGGGTCGTCACAGGTCGATCAGCGAACCGATCTCGACGACCTGGCCCGACGGGATGCCGAAGTGCTCCGTCGCGGGCCGCGCGTTGCGCGCGAGGAGCGCGAAGAGCCACTCGCTCGCCCGGCCCATCTTGCCCGCCGAGGTCGCGGCGAAGGTGTGGTGACCGAGGTAGTACGTGACGTCACGCAGGTCGATCGGAAGCCCGTGCCGCTCGATCGCGGCCGCGAGGGCCGCTGGGACGTCGGGCCGATCCATGAAGCCGTTCTTGATCGAGAGGTGGTGAAGACCGCCGTCGAGCGTCTCGAGCTCGATCTCGAGGGCATGCGGCGCGCGGAGCGTCGCGATCTTCAGCACGACGACGTGCTCGGGCAGGGCGCGGATTCGGTCGAGGAAGCTCGACAGCACGGGGGGGACGCCGTCGACCTCGCCCGAGACGAAGACGCCCGCTCCGGCGACGCGCGCGACGTCTTGGCCGGCGCCGTCGTCGGCGAACAGCTGATCGAGCCGGTCGGCGTTCGACGACAGGTGCGCCCGATACAGGGTCCAGCCGCGCTTCCACGTGAACATCACGACGAAGAGCGCGAGGCCGATGAGCACGGGGATGAACCCACCCTCGGCGAACTTCGAGAGCGTCGCGCCGAAGAACGGGACGTCGAACGAGAGGAAGAGGGCGACCAAGGGCACCGACTTCCACAGGGGCCAACGCCAGGCCGTGCGCGTCACCTCGAAGAAGATCAAAGACGTGATGACCATCGTGCCGGTGACGGCGAGCCCATACGCGGCGGCGAGCCGGCTCGAGTGTCGAAAGACCAGCACGAGCGCGACGCACGCGGCGCCCAGAAACCAGTTGATCGCGGGGACGTAGACCTGACCCTCGGCCTGGCTCGAGGTGTGCGTCACGGTGACGACCGGGAAGAAGCCGAGTTGGATGGCCTGGTGGGTGAGCGAGAACACGCCCGAGATCAGCGCCTGCGAGGCGATGACCGTCGCCGCCGTCGCCAGGCCGACGAGCGCGTACGTCCACGCCCCGCGCGGAGCCATCGCGAAGAAAGAGACCGCCGCGTCCGACGGCGCCGACAACATGAGCGCGCCCTGACCGAAATAGCCGAGCACGAGCGCGGGCATGACCACGAGGAACCAGGCGGCCCGAATCGGCGCGCGGCCGAAGTGTCCGAGGTCGGCGTAGAGCGCCTCGACGCCCGTGATGGCCAGAACGACTGAGCCGAGCACGAGGAAGCCGTGGCCGCGGTGCACGACGAAGAAGCGGACGGCGTGCGAGGGATCGAGCGCCGCGAGCACGCTCGGGTGTCGGATGATTTGCCGAACGCCCAGACCGCCGAGGACGACGAACCACACGAGCATGACGGGGCCGAAGAGCTTGCCGATCGCGCCGGTCCCGCGCCGCTGGAGCATGAACAGCCCCACGAGGATGAGGCACGTCGCGGGCACGACGGCCGCGCGGTACGCCGGGGCCGCCACCTGCAGGCCCTCGACGGCGCTGAGCACCGAGATCGACGGCGTGATGACGCCGTCGCCGAAGAGCAACGCCGCGCCGGCGAGCACGAGCGCCGTGATCCAGCGCGTTCCGCGCCGGTCCTCGCGCAGACGTTCGGGGATGAGCGCGAACAGCGCGAAGATCCCGCCCTCGCCGTTCTTGTCTGCCCGCACGACGAAGGTCAGATATTTGACCGCCACGACGACGACGAGCGACCAGACGATCAGCGAGAGGATGCCGAGGATCGCGCCAGGGGTCGCCGCGACCCCGCGACCCGGCGTCAGGCACTCGTGCAACGTGTACAGCGGGCTCGTGCCGATGTCGCCGAAGACGACGCCGAGCGCGCCCAGCGTCAGCGACGACAGGCGCGGCTTCGCATCAGCGCGCACGAGACGACACGTGAGACGTCCTAAGTCGCATTCCCAGCGACGCAAGGCCGCGAGCGTCTATTTGTCGTCATCGTCCAAGTCCGCGCGACCTCGGCCGACCATTCGTGTGTCGGGCGTGGTACTGACACCTTGTGCACGGGCGTGACGATGGGAAGGTTTTGCCTCGCTCTCTGCCCCCGTGGAAACCAAGGCCCGTGACCCGTTGAGCTCCCTCCCCGTGAGGGTCGGCGAAGCGATTCGCCGAACCTGGTGGCGCGCCACCGACCAAGGGGCCGAGGTCGAGGGGCTCGCGCCGCGCGCCGCCGAGCTCTTCAGCACGAGCCAGCTCGAGGAGCACGCGCGCGCGCTCGCGGCGCGGCACCGCCTCGAATCGAAGCGCGTCGGGCTGTCGGACAGCCTGCTGCCGCGCCTCGCCGCCAACGCCGCGGCGCTCGAGGAGGCGCACACCTTCATCACGCACGTCGCGGCGAGCGGCACGCGGATCACGCCGGCGGCCGAGTGGTTCATCGACAACTACCACATCATCGAAGAGCAGATCCGCACGGCGCGGCGTCACCTGCCGCGCGCGTACAACCGCGAGCTCCCGCGGCTCGCCAACGCCCTCGCGGGCGGGATGCCGCGCGTCTACGACATCGTCCTCGAGCTGATCTCTCACTCGGAGGGGCGCGTCGATCTCGAGGGTCTGCGGGCCTTCGTCGCCTCCTACCAGACCGTGACGCCGCTGCGGCTGGGCGAGCTGTGGGCCATCCCCATCATGTTGCGGCTCGCGCTGATCGAGAGCCTGCGGCGCGTGGTTTCGGCCGTGACGGCCGGTCGCAGCGACCGCGAGGTCGCCCAGTACTGGGTCGAGCGCATGCTCGAGACGGCGGCGGAGGCGCCGTCGCGGGTCGTGTCGGTGCTCGCCGAGATGATCGACGCGAATCCACCGCTCACGAACTCGTTCGTCGCCGAGCTCTCGACGCGGCTGCAAGGCAAGGGCGCGGCGCTCATGTTTCCCATCACGTGGCTCGAGCACCGCCTGTCGGAGCGCGGACAGACCATCGAGCACATCTTTCAGGTCGTCAGCCAGGGTCAGGCCGAGCACCAGGTCGCGATCGGGAACAACATCGGCAGCCTGCGCTTGCTGGGCGCGACGGATTGGCGATCCTTCGTCGAAGGCGTGAGCGTCGTCGACGCGACGTTGAGGTCCGACCCGGCCGGCGTCTACCCGGCGATGGACTTCACGACGCGCGACCAATATCGGCGCGCCGTCGAGGACATCGCGAAGTGCAGCCTCGCCTCGGAGGATCACATCGCGCGGGTCGCGATCGGGCTCGCGGCGGAGGCGGCCGCGCTGGCCGGGCCGGGCGCCGGCGCCTCAGGTCCGGCGGACGCCGCCCTCGGCGCGCACGTCGGCTATTTCTTGCTGGACGCCGGCCGCGCGCGGCTCGAGCGCGCCGTCTCCGCGCGGCGGCCGCTCTCGGAGCGCTTCCGTCGGATCGCGCCGCGCGCCCGCTTCGCGATCTACGCCTGCGCGCTCGTCCTGACGACGGCGGCCATGACCGCCGGGCTCACGCTCGCGACGCCCGCGCACGCTTTTCGCGGCTGGGCGCTCGGGTGCGCCATCGCCGTCTTCGCGATCGCGTCGAGTCAGCTCGCCGTCGGGCTGCTGCACTGGGCGGCGACCTTGCTCGTGAGCCCTCAGATCTTGCCGCGGCTCGACTTCTCGCGCGGCATCCCGACGGCGCACCGGACCGTCATCGCCGTGCCGGCGCTGCTCACGGATCTCGATGAGGTCGACGGGCTCCTCGAGGCCATGGAGATTCGCTTCCTCGCGAACCGCGATCCGAGCCTCGCGTTCGTGCTCGTGAGTGACTTTCGGGACGCGCCGCGTGAAAAGATGGAGGGTGACGACGCGCTCCTCGCGCGCGCCGTCGAGCGTGTCGGCGCGCTGAACGCCCAGTACGGCGCCGACGCCACGGACGGCGGCCCTTTCTTTCTGTTCCACCGCGCGCGCCGCTTCAACGCGCGCGAGGGCGTGTGGATGGGGTGGGAACGAAAGCGCGGCAAGCTCGAGGAGCTCAACGCCGCGATCCGCGATCGGCCGTCATCCTTCGAGACGATCGTGGGCGACCCGAGCCGCCTCCGCGACGTCAAGTACGTCATCGTCCTCGACGCCGACACGGAGCTCCCGCGCGACTCGGCGCGCCAGCTCGTGGGCACGATGGCGCACTGGTTGAATCGTCCCGTCTATGACGAGGCGCGCGGCCGCGTGACGCGGGGCTACTCGATTCTTCAACCGCGCGTCGCGATCACGATGACGAGCTCGGGTCGGTCTTGGTTCGCGCGCCTCTTCTCGGGCGAGCCGGGCATCGATCCGTACACGCGGGCCGTCTCCGACGTCTATCAGGACCTGTTCATGGAGGGCTCGTTCATCGGGAAGGGCATCTACGACGTCGACGCCTTCCAAAAGGCGCTCGGGGGCCGGCTGCCCGAGAACCGCATCCTCAGCCACGACTTGCTGGAAGGCGCGCACGGCCGCTCCGCGCTCGTGAGTGACGTCACGCTGTTCGAGGATCACCCGGCGACCTACGCCGCCGACGTGAGCCGCCGCCACCGCTGGATTCGTGGCGATTGGCAGATCACGGCGTGGCTCGGATGGTTCGTGCCGACGGGGCAGGGGCGTCGCCTCCGAAATCCGATCTCGCTGCTCTCGCGCTGGAAGATCCTCGACAACCTGCGCCGCTCGCTGGTTCCGATCGCGCTGCTGATCTTCCTCGTGGCCGCGTGGTGGGTGCCCGGCGCCGCGTGCGTGGGCTCGCTCGCCGTCCTCGCCATCATCCTGTTGCCCGGGCTCATGGCCGCGGCCGCCGACCTGACCCGTCGACCGACCGAGCTGTCGTACGGGCGGCATCTCCGCGAGATCGGCCGGACGCTGGGACGGCAGGTCTTGCGAGAGGCCTTCGGCCTCGTCTGCTTGCCGTACGAGGCCTATGTCTCGGCGAGCGCCATCGCGCGCACGGCCGTCCGCGTGTTGCTGACGAAGCGCCGCCTCCTCGAGTGGCGAACGGCGAGAGACGCGCAGCGCGCGAGATCGGGCCTCGTCGGGACGTTCGCGGCGATGTGGTTCGCGCCGGCGACCGCCCTCGCGAGCGCGGCCGTTGTCGTGACGAACGATCGGGGCCTCTGGCCCGCGGCCGCGATCGCGCCGCTGTGGGCGCTCGCCCCCGTCGTCGCCTGGTGGATGGGTCGGCCCATCGCGGCGTCTCGGCCCGCGCTCTCCGCGGACGACCGCCGGCTCTTGCGCGTGCTCGCTCGTCGGACGTGGCGCTTCTTCGAGACGTTCGTGGGTCCCGACGACAACCATCTGCCGCCCGACAACTTCCAAGAGGACCCAGCGCGCGGCGCCGCGCACCGGACGTCGCCGACCAACATCGGCCTCGCGCTGACGGCCAACCTCGCGGCGTACGACTTCGGCTATATCTCCGCGGGCGAGGTCGTCATGCGGACCGGGCTCACGCTCGCGTCGATGGACAAGCTGCAGCGGTTTCGCGGGCACTTCTACAACTGGTACGACACGCAGTCCCTCGCGCCGCTGCGTCCGACGTACGTCTCGACGGTCGACAGCGGCAACCTGGCCGGTCACTTGATCACGCTCGGCCTCGGCCTCGCGCAGCTGATCGATGAGCCCGTGCAACGGCCCGAGACGTTCGACGGCATCGCCGACACGCTCGACGTCACGGCCGAGCTCCTCGACGCGCGGGGCGCGGCCGGCCCGGCGGGCGCCGCCGAGGTGGCGCGACTGCGTGGTCGCCTCTCGCCGCCGCCGCGGACGTTGTCCGCTTGCCGGCACGTCTTCGACGGGCTGCTCGCCGATTGCGAGAGCCTCGCGCAGGTCGTGGGCGCGCCGAGCGCGGGCGAGCGCGCGCTCGCGTGGTGGCTCGACACCTTGAGCGCGCACTGTCGACGCGCGCGCGACGAGCTCGAGGACGTCGCCCCCTGGATCGGACTGCTCGCCGAGGCGCCGCGCGGTCTCGAGTTGCCGCTCGTCGATCTGGAGCGGCCGCCCACGCTCGCGGAGGTCGCGCGGCTCGAGGAGACGTGGCGACCGAACCTGGAGCGCGCGCGCGCCGCCGCGGGGGCGGGCGACGCCGCCTCGGCGTCCGCCGTCGATTGGTTGCGTCGCCTGCAGGACGCGCTCGCGCGGGCGTCGTCGCGCGCCGCCGCGCGAATCTCCGAGCTCCGCAGCCTCGGCGTTCGTTGCGCCGAGCTCAGCGACCTCGACTATGAATTTCTCTATGACCGCGGCCGTCACCTGCTGGCGATCGGCTACAACGTCGCCGATCACCGCCTCGACGCGAGCTTCTACGATCTGTTGGCGTCTGAGGCGCGCCTCGCGAGCTTCGTCGCGATCGCGCAGGGCAAGCTGCCGCAGGAGCACTGGTTCAGCCTCGGACGCCAGCTGACCGTGACCTCGACGGGCGGGCGACCCGTCCTGCTGTCGTGGAGCGGCTCGATGTTCGAGTACCTGATGCCGCTGCTCATCATGCCGACGTACGAGGGGACGATCCTCGACGAGACCTACCGGGGCGTCGTCCACCGACAGATTCACTATGGCGGGGAGCGCTCGGTGCCGTGGGGCATCTCCGAGTCGGGCTACAACAAGACCGACGCGCACCTCAACTATCAGTACCGCGCGTTCGGCGTGCCGGGCCTCGGCTTCAAGCGCGGCCTCGGCGAGGATCTGGTCGTCGCGCCCTACGCGAGCGTCATGGCGCTCATGGTCGAGCCCGCGGCGGCGTGCGCCAACATCCGGGCGCTCATGCGCGGCGGCTTCGCGGGTGAGTACGGCCTGTACGAGGCCATCGACTATACGGCGTCACGCCTGCCACCCGGCAAGACGAGCGTGACCGTGCGCTCGTTCATGTCGCACCACCAGGGCATGGCGTTCCTGTCGCTCGACTACGTCCTGCGCGGCCGCCCGATGCAGCGGCGCTTCGACTCGGAGCCCGCGTTCATGGCGACGGATCTGTTGCTGCAGGAGAGGGTGCCGCGCCTCGAGACCGTCGAGCCTCACGCCGCCGAGGGGTCGAGCTCGACGATGAGCGCGCGACAGGCCGAGGCCGAGAGCAGCCTGCGCGTCTTCGCGACGCCGAGCACGCCGTCGCCCGAGGTGCATCTGCTGTCGAACGGCCGCTACCACGTCGCGATCACGAACGCGGGTGGCGGCTACAGCCGCTGGCACGACGTCGCGCTCACGCGCTGGCGCGAGGACGGCGCGCGCGACCAATGGGGCAGCTTCTGCTACGTGCGCGACGTCGGCGGGGGGCCGTTCTGGTCGGTGACGCACCAACCGTCCCTGAGGCGCGCCGGCAGCTACGAGGCGATCTTCTCGCAGGGCCGGGCCGAGTTCCGGCGTCGCGACGGCGACCTTCAGTCCTACACCGAGATCGCGGTCTCGCCCGAGGACGACGTCGAGGTGAGGCGCGTGAGCCTCACGAACCGCGGCGCGACGAGAAAGACGATCGAGCTCACGACGTTCTCCGAGCTCGTGCTGGCGCCGATGGCCGCCGACGCCGCCCACCCCGTGTTCAGCAACCTGTTCGTGCAGACCGAGCTCATGCGCCCGCGCCAGGCGATCCTCGGCACGCGCCGCCCGCGCTCGGCCGACGAGCGGCCACCGTGGGCCTTTCACCTCATGATCGTTCAGGGCAACGGGGCGGGCCCGATCTCCTACGAGACCGATCGCGCGGCGTTCATCGGGCGCGGGCGTTCGATCGTCGACCCCGAGGCGATGCATCACGACGCCCTGGGCGACGGCGCCGGCGCCGTGCTGGATCCGATCCTCGCGATTCGCGGCACGGTCACGATCGAGCCGGGCGAGACGGCGCGGATCTACGCCGTGACGGGCGTCGCCGAGACGCGGGCCGCCGTCGTCGGCCTCATCGAGCGGTACAGCGACCGTCACTCGAGCGATCGCGTGTTCGATCTTTCGTGGACGCACAGCCAGGTGACGCTGCAACAGCTCGGCATCACGGACGGAGAGTCGCAGCTGTACGAGCAGATGGCGGGGCGCATCCTCTATTCCGACTCCACGTTGCGCGCGTCGGCGAGCGTCATCGCGCGCAACCGCGGCGGTCAGTCGTCGCTGTGGGCCTACGGCATCTCGGGCGACCTGCCCATCGTCCTGCTGCGCGTCGCCGACCAGGCCAACCTCGCGTTGGTGCGTCAGGTCGTCAAGGCGCACGCCTACTGGCGGCTCAAGGGGCTCATCGCCGATCTCGTGATCTGGAACGAGGACACGTCGGTCTATCGGCAGGCCTTGCACGAGGAGATCGTCGGCGCGCTCGGTTCGATGTCGGACGGCGGCCTCGTCGATCGCCCGGGCGGGATCTTCGTGCGCCGCGCCGACCAGCTGTCGGAGGAGGATCGCATCCTCATGCAGACGGTGGCGCGCCTCATCGTCGTCGACTCGGACGGCCCGCTGCAGGAACAAATGTCGCGCCGCCGCCGCGTCGAGCTGCCGCCCCCGCTCGCGATCGCCAAGGAGCGCCTCGCGACGGCCAAGACGTCCGCGGCGCCGGCGCCCGTCGCGGCGGCCGGGGCCGCGCTGACGGCGTTCAACGGCCTGGGCGGATTTTCGCCGGACGGTCGCGAGTACGTCATCACGACGTCGCGCGACCGGCGGACGCCCGCGCCGTGGGTCAACGTGCTCGCGAACCCCTGGTTCGGCACCGTCGTCAGCGAGAGCGGCGGCGCCTACACCTGGTGCGAGAACGCGCAGACCTATCGCCTCACGCCGTGGCACAACGATCCGATCTCCGATCCCAGCGGCGAGGCGACGTACCTGCGCGACGAGGAGGACGGCCGCTTCTGGTCGCTGACGCCGCTGCCCGCGACGGGCGCCACGCCGTACGTCACGCGCCACGGCTTCGGCTACAGCCTCTTCGAGCACAGCGAGGAGGGCATCTCCACCGAGCTGCGCACGTACGTCGCGCACGACGCGCCGCTGAAGTTCGTCGTCGTCAAGCTTCGCAACACGTCGGGCCGCACGCGCCGGCTCTCGATGACGGCCGTCTACGAGCTCGTCCTCGGCACGAGCCGCGCCGCGAACGCGCCCCACGTCGTCACCGAGGTCGAGCCCACGACGGGCGCGCTGCTGGCCCGCAACGCCTACAACAGCGAATTCACGGCCCGCGTGTCCTTCCTCGACTGCAGCGAGATCGCGCGCTCGGTCAGCGGCGATCGCGTCGAGGTCCTCGGGCGAAACGGCACCTTCGCGTCGCCCGCCTGCCTCGGCCGCGCGCGCCTGTCGAACCGCCTCGGCGCGGGGCTCGATCCGTGCTTCGCGATGCAGGTGCCGTTCGAGCTCACGGCGGGGCAGGAGCGCGAGATCGTCTTCACCTTCGGCTCGGGCCGAGACACGAGCGACGCGCGCACGCTCCTGCACCGCTTTCGGGGCACGGGCCCCGCGCGCGCGGCGCTCGCGGACGTCCAGGCGTACTGGACGCGCGCGCTCGGCGCCGTCACCGTCGAGACGCCCGACGGCGCGCTCAACGTCTTGGCGAACGGATGGTTGCTCTACCAGGTGCTCGCGTCGCGCATGTGGGGCCGCAGCGGCTTTTATCAATCGGGCGGCGCGTTCGGCTTCCGCGATCAGCTGCAGGACGCCATGGCGCTCGCGTACGCCGAGCCCGCCGTGCTGCGCGAGCAGATCCTGCGCGCCTGCGGGCGCCAGTTTCGTGAGGGCGACGTCCAGCACTGGTGGCACCCGCCCATGGGCCGCGGCGTCCGCACGCGGATCTCCGACGACTATCTGTGGCTGCCCTACGCGGTCTGCCACTACGTCGACGCCCTGGGCGACACGGGCGTCCTCGGCGAGAAGGTGGCCTATCTCGAGGGACGGGCCGTCAAGCCAGAGGAAGACAGCTACTACGATCTCCCCGCCCGATCCGAGGAGGTCGGCACGCTGTACGAGCACTGCGTGCGCGCCATCAAGAACGGGCTGCGCTTCGGCGCGCACGGCCTGCCGCTCATGGGCAGCGGCGACTGGAACGACGGCATGAACCTCGTCGGCGACGGCGGCAGGGGCGAGAGCGTGTGGCTCGCGTTCTTCCTTCACGACGTCCTGACGCGCTTCGCGAAGCTCGCGACGGCGCGCGACGATCGTGCGTTCGCCGACGAGTGCCTCGCAGAGGCGGCCAAGCTGCGCGGCAACATCGACGCGCACGCGTGGGACGGCGCCTGGTATCGGCGCGAC
>Ga0210396_10003691_pt1 | contig 15178 bp, 16 predicted proteins | sample IncBWH17OmetaG_FD_155466 | JGI IMG/M metagenome (GOLD analysis project Ga0210396, IMG submission 155466) | Forest soil microbial communities from Barre Woods Harvard Forest LTER site, Petersham, Massachusetts, United States - Inc-BW-H-17-O ... | reverse complement strand
GGCGTCGTGCTCATGTTCGGCCGCATCACATACGACCTGATGACCAGCTACTGGCCCACCCCCATGGCTGCAAAGAATAATCCAGTAGTCGCGCGGCGCATGAACGAGATGCCCAAGATCGTCGTTCAAACAGCATCGACAAGCCCGCCTGGAACAACACCACGCCGGTGAAAGGTGATCTGCCAACTGCAGTGCGGAGTCTCAAGCAGGAGTCTGGCGAGACATCTGCATTCTCGGCAGCGGCAGCATCATCGCGCAGCTTGCGCCCGAACGGCTCATCGACTCCTATCAGCTTGTCGTCAGCCCCATCATCCTCGGCAAAGGCAAGACACTCTCAACCTGAAACTCACCGGCTCCCGCCCCTTCGCCAACGGCAACACTGTATTGACCTACGAGCCCGCTTGATCCGTTGCGTCTGCTATCGGAAGCCGTCGTGTTGGAAAGAGTGCAGCCAGGAACAGAAAAGAATGCAGGAGTAAAGCAGTATGCCGCAACAATCCCTACGTCCTGTGCGTCATCACACCTTTGTCATTGAACGCAGCTATCCCGCCTCACCCGAGCGCGTCTTCGCCGCCTTCTCCGATCCGGTGAAAAAGCGAAAGTGGTTCGCCTCAGGTGAAAAAGCGTTCATTGAGGAATACACGCTGGACTTCCGTGTCGGCGGCCGCGAGGTGACGCGCTTCCGCATCCAGGCCGGCACCTGTACCAACAATACTGTCTACCAGGAAATCGTGTCCCAACAGTACATCGTCTTCGCCTACACCATGTCGATGGACGACAGATGCTTTTCATCCTCTCAGGCAACGGTCGAATTTCTGCCCAAGGACAACGGCACGCAGCTCTTGTTCACCGAACAGGGCGCATTCTTCGAAGGCGCCGATGGACCCGCGATGGCGAAGAGGGATGGAGCAAACTCCTCGACCAGCTCACGGAAAAGTTGGAGCGCTGACGTGCGCGCTGGAGTTACGAATCATGCTTAATCAGGCCGCCCGTGTCCATCGCGTCTTCAACGCTCTCGGCGATCCCACCCGCCGCGCCATTGTGGAGAAGCTCAGCTACGGCCCCGCCTCCGTTTCAAGCCTCGCAGGGCCGCTCGATATGACGCTTGCAGCGGTCGTCCAGCACCTGCAGGTGCTCGAAGAGAGCGGTCTTGTCCGCACCAAGAAGGTCGGCCGCGTCCGTACTTGCCGCATGGAGCCTGCAGGGCTCTCCGTAGCAGAGCGCTGGATAGCGAATCGTCGGTCGCTCTGGGAGCGGCGCCTCGACCGCCTCGGCGACCTGCTGGCTGAAGAGGAAGTGAAGTGAAGCAGCAAGACATTCGAGATCGCGCGCTTGCAATCCTTTGCACGGAGGCGTTCGATGTTCCGCTGTGCCTTCAAGAGAAGGCTCTCATGCCTTGAGGATGGAAAGACCACTGGCCAATCCCGCTGCGTCACGCATCAAGTACCTTGTCCGCCAGACAAGTCTCTGGATCGCCCTCCTGATCTGGTGCCTGCTCAGTGGGGCAGCCATCCTGCTCTGCCGGAACGGCGTGCCGCTTGATCGTCCTGAACTCGCCACTACACCACCCATAAGTGATGTGCTCAACAACTCCATCGGCCTCCTTTCGATCATCCTGCTCATCGGCATCGTTCATCTTCTGGCTCGCCGTCGCCCATTTCCCAATCTCGCCGAGCGCGCTCCAGAGCGATCTATCGCCTTACGCGAGACATGGGCCGTGTGGATTTACGGCTCCGTCGTTCTGGTCGCAGGACGCATCATCGGACAGCACTATTTCGGCGAAGGGATCGCGCTGCATCTCAACGGTTGCCTTTTCGGCGCGACGCACCTCCAGTCACCGGCCGAGGTCTACACCTGGGCCGCATACAACGGCGTCTTCCTCGCGCTGATTCCCTATCTCGTCTTTCGCCGCCGCGGTTACTCACGACAGGCGCTCAATCTGTGCTCGTCCAACTGGAAGAACGACATGCTCATCATCGCGGTCGTCCTGCTCATCGGTTGCGCCTTCGAACTCACCGGTCCCAACATCTTTCAGCTCACGCCGCATCAGCAACTTATCGGCGGAGCGCTCTCCTTCCTGCTGCATCTGTGCGGCACGGATCTCCCGATCATGATCTTTATCTACGCGATTCTGCTCCCGCGCTACGCCCGGCTCTTCTCTCCGCCAGTGGCGTTCCTGGTAGGCGCCGTCAGCTATCCGCTCACGCATGTCTTCGAGTCATGGACACGCTACGACACGGCGTCGCACGCCGCAGTCTCGGTCATCTTCGTTCTGCTCACGTTCTTTCCCGCCGGCGTCATGAAATCCTTCCTCACCTTCCGGACAGGAAACGCCTGGGTCCATATGTGGGCATTCCACGCCATCACACCGCACGTCATGGTGGATACGCGCCTGGTCGTTCGCGATTTCAATATTCGCTAGGAGCGCATTTTCTACTACGGTACCGGGAGGGGGTATGTACTTCACTTCCCGGTCGAAGCCTACTGCCTCCGGCTCACGGCCCTGATACGCTAGTCGTGCCAGGAACCCCACATGCCAGCCAAGACCACTTCCCCCGCATTCGAGTCGTGGGGGCGCTATCCCAGACACCACGCCGACGTCGTTCCGCTCTATTGGACGAGTGATTTTCCATTGCCTGCTCCTCCGCAGGCGCCCATGCTGCCGGTCGGCATGGGGCGCTCGTACGGCGATTCCTGCCTGCTCGATGGCGGAACGCTCCTCGCCGCTCGCGGCCTCGACCGCTTCATCTCCTTCAATCCGGCCAACGGCCTGCTGTGCTGCGAGGCTGGGGTCACCCTGGCCGAGATACTGGACTTCGGCGTCCCCCGGGGCTGGTTCCTGCCCGTCACCCCGGGCACAAAATTTGTCACCGTCGGCGGCGCCATCGCCAATGACATTCACGGCAAGAATCATCACGTCGCAGGCACCTTCGGCTGCCACGTGCCACGCTTCGGGCTGGTCCGCTCCACTGGACAGAAATACGAGTGCACCGCAACGCAAAATCAGTCGCTCTATGAAGCGACCATCGGTGGCATGGGCCTCACCGGCCTCATCACCTGGGCGGAAGTTCAGCTTCGCCCTGTCGTGTCGCGCAAAATCAAACAGGATTCCATCAAGTTCACCGGCTTAAACGAATTCTTCGCCCTCTCGCGTGAATCGCAGCACCTTGAATACACCGTCGCGTGGATCGATTGTGTCGCGACAGGCAGGAACTTTGCCCGCGGCATCTTCATGCGCGGAGATCACTCCGAGCAGCCCGAAGAGCTGAAGCCCTCCGGCAAGCCCAGGCTCACCATGCCCGTCGATCTCCCTGCGTTCCTGATGAACAAGGGCACCATCGGCGCCTTCAATACCGCCTACTACGCGAAGCAGTTCGCCAAGAGCAAGACGGGACTGATCGACTACGAGCCCTTCTTCTATCCGCTCGATTCCGTCCTGCACTGGAACCGGGCGTATGGCAAGCAGGGGCTGTTGCAGTTCCAGAACGTGATGCCCTGGGAGCCCGGCGAATACCAGGAGGGCTTCACCCAACTGCTCAAGGCCATTGCCGCCTCCGGCCTGGGCTCGTTCCTGGCCGTGATCAAGACCTTCGGCACTGTAAAGTCGCCCGGCATGATGAGTTTTCCTGCGCCTGGCCCGATGATCGCGCTGGACTTTCCGGTGCGCGGCGAGCGCAGCTTCGACCTCACAGAGAGGCTCGCCGACATCACTGCCGAGTACGGCGGCAAGATGTACCCGGCGAAAGACGCCCGCATGGCCCCGCGCCACTTCCAGCAGTTCTATCCGCAGTGGCAGGAGTTCGCCCGGTACATCGACCCGGCCTTCTCCTCCGCCTTCTGGCAGAGGGTCACGGCGCTTGGTTAGTTCCCCGGTCTATCCTCCGAATCGCATTCTTGTCCTTGGTGCCACCTCGGCAATCGCCATGGCCGTGACGCGCCAGCTTGTCACCCCAGCCGCCCACTTCTTCCTGGTCGCCCGCTCCAAGGACAAATTGACTGCCGTAGCCCAGGACTTGCTCGTGCGCGGGGCCCTCCGCGTGGACATGATCGTTACCGATCTCGACGAGACTCAGGCTCATGCGCAGATGTTGTCGGTCGCAACCTCTCAATTGGGGGCCATTGATCTGGCTCTGCTCGCACACGGAGTTCTGGGTGATCAGGCCGCGGCCGAGAGGGACTACTTCGTCGCCGAACAGATCCTCGGCACCAACTTCCTCTCCGCCGTTTCGTTGCTGACCTGGCTGGCCAACTACTGCGAGTCGCAGGGTCGCGGTACGCTGGCGGTCATCAGCTCTGTCGCCGGCGACCGCGGCCGCAAGAGCAATTACGTCTACGGCGCTTCGAAGGCGGCGCTGAACGCCTTCCTCTCCGGCCTGCGCAACCGCTGTGATCGCGCCGGCGTGCAGGTGCTCACCATCAAGCCTGGCTTCGTCGCTACTCCGATGACGGTGCATGTCCCGAAGAACCGCCTCTTTGCCACCCCGGAGCACGTTGCCCGCGGCATCCTCAAAGCTGTGCGCAAACGCAAGGACGTTGTCTATGTGCCATGGTTCTGGCGGCCCATCATGGCCATCATCAAGGCCGTGCCGGAGCGCATCTTCAAGACGAAAAACTTATAAGCAATCAGGACTGGAATGGTCGTGCAGCCGAAGCATAGGATGTGCGCGTCACATCTGACACGGAGGAACCGACATGATTGCAGTCCACGACGGTCAGTGCGGCATCTGCACTCACTTTGGCGAAAACAACCAGGCCGACAGGCAGGTGCTGACCCAGATTCTCACCAGCAAGCAGGCTCCGGAGACTCTGGTAGAGGGATGCGGCCTGCCGAAGAACGCAGCTCTGCATCTCAAAGTCACGCCAGTCAGCGGTTGTGATGGCTTTCAGCCGGCTGCACGCGCCTAAGCTTCGAACAATCGTCGATACCACGAGGCCGCCATTCCGACGGCCTTTCGTGCTTCTACTTGCGAAGCTTCCGGTACGCCTCGACAAAGAGCGGGGGTACCAGCTTGTGTGCTGTCATCTTCAACCGTGAGCTGAGCGGCTCCTTGTGGCCGGCTCTGCGCACAAAGGCCACCGCATGCGGTGTGGTCTCGTCGTCAGCTGGGCGTCCATTGCTGAAGTAGTAGGTCGCGATCGACTTACGCGTCCGGTCCGGGGGACACGTCAGCGGCGTCGGGTGGCCATGGTACGAGTGACTGGTGGTGGAGAAGATCGCACAGCGATTGAAGATGGGCAGGATCTTTGCTTCCGCATGCGTCAATTCGCGATTCCAGAGTTCGAAATGGCCGCCGTACTCTTCCTGCCAATCCTTATTCAGGTAGACCAGGACATTGATGCGACGGTCGATTTTTAGCTTGGGGTGATAGCTGTAGTCGGCATGGACTTCAAGGGAGCCGCCGGGCTTGATCTGATGTAGTCCGCCGCCGTTGTAGTACGGGTCGCCGAAGATGTTCTGAATGCCAGTCAGCTTCTCCAGAAACAGCAGCATCGGGCGGCTATTCAGAAAAAAGAGGATGTCGCGCAAAGGGGAGGGAAGAAACTCCGCGTTGTCGAATGCCAGTTTTTTGTGCTGATCGACGCCGCGATGGCGGAGCCAGTCAATCTTCTCCGGATCAGGGAATGTTTCAAGCGCCAGGTCGGCGACTGCCTGCGGAAGAAAGTTGTCAAAGTAGATATGCGGGAACGGTTTGTTGGCGAGGTACTGTGGCGCAAGTTCTTCCGCGCGCCGGTCCAACTCCTTCAGGAATGCTTCGGCGAAGAGTTGATCGAGGACGCTCCCGCCTCCGTTCAAAGCTGACCCTGGAGCGGTTTGCTGCGCCTTCAACTCTGCCTGCAATGTTCCCATCATCTCTCCTTGGACCCGAATTGCTCTTGAAAGTGGACTCTAATTCGTCGAGCAGTGTCAACGCGGCGCATCGGCAATGACTGCCGACCATACGAGCCGCTGTCTAAACCTCTTTGACGTAGACCTTGCGCGCCAGGCCGATCTTTTCGAGGAGCCAGATGGCATAGTAGTTCGGATCGAATTCATACCAGGCGAGACCGTGGCGCGCGGAGACGGGGTGTGCGTGATGGTTGTTGTGCCAGCCTTCGCCTCCAGTCAGCAGCGCGACCCACCAATTATTTCTGCTGTCATCATGTGTCTCGTAGCGTCGTGAGCCCCACATGTGCGTCGCGGAGTTCACCAGCCACGTCACATGCAGGCCAAGCACCGCCCGCAGAAAGACGCCCCATAGCACGCAAGGCCAGCCGCCGATAGCGAGCAGAATGAGACCAACCAGAGTGACCGGCAACCAATGGTATCGGTCCAGCCAGCGGTAGTAGGCGTGCTGCATGAGATCCGGCGTATACCGCTGGAGCGCCGGGTCCTGGTTGTGCAGGGTGCCATGCAGAATCCAGTCCATGTGCGACCACCATTTGCCATCGCGTGGAGAGTGAGGATCGCCGGGCTTGTCCGTGAGCTGGTGATGGAGCCGGTGCACGCCCACCCAGTAGATTGGGCCGCCTTGCAGCGCCATGGTTCCGCACGTAGCAATGGCGTACTCCAGCCAGCGCGGCACCGCGTAGCCACGGTGGGTGAGCAGCCGGTGGTAGCCGATGGCTATGCCCACGTTCTGACCGAAGATCCAAAGCACCACAAACGCCGCGAACGCCTTCCAGGAGAAAAAGAAGAGGGCAGTCAGGGCAAGAAGATGGAAGAGCGCCAGCACGACGGCGAAGATTGCTTTGAGGGGCCCGCGAGTCTGCTGGGGCATGTGACTGCGGGCGGACGGCGCATGGCCAGGGGTGGCCGTGGAGGTCGTAACCTCATCTTGTATCTGGATTTGCGGGGTCATTCGTTCTGAGCTTACCGCGAAGAGGCGGCGGCAACTGTAAGAGTTCAGTCACGGTTCGGTGGATTCCCGGGGGCGAACGCGGCGGCTTCCATCTTCCAAAGAACCCGATTTTTGATAATAATTAGCGTTCAATAGCGGCATCTCCTTGTCTGCGCGGAATCGGACACCTATACTCGTAATTACGACCGTTGAGGTAGGGATTCAACGGCAGGCGACCGCAAATGCTCAGACTTACCAAAAAAGCCGACTACGGGCTGATGGCGCTGAAGTATCTGGCGGAGCACCCTGAAGTGGCCTCGCAAAGCGCAAAGGACATTTCGGAGGCGTACGGAATTCCCCCTCAGCTGCTTGCCAAGATCCTGCAGCGGCTGACCAAGGTCGGCCTTTTACGGTCGCATGCCGGAATAAACGGCGGTTATTCGCTTTCCCGGGATGCGGCGACCATCACGGCTTTCGAGGTGATTTATGCCATCGACGGGCCGCTTTTTATCACGTCCTGCGGTCCCACGACGGGGAGCAGCCGCTCCTGCGACTTGTTGGACAGTTGCACCATCAAAGAGCCGTTGAGCAAGGTGAACGAGACGATTTCGGATGTGCTGAAGGCTATCCGCATCGCCGATCTGGTGGACGCGATCCCCTACGACCGGCGCATCCATACGAACGGCGGTCACGCGCGACCGCTGGTAACACTTGGCTAGTACGAATTCGACGGGCCACTCGGCGGTGGCGGGAATAGAGATCGACCGATGAGCATGAATACTTTCGATGACGACGTGACGACGGTTCCCGCAGCGACGGCGAACGGCAATAGCGGCAAGGCCCCGAAGGGCGTGAAGTTGCCGATTTACATGGATAATCACGCCACCAGCCCGATCGATCCGCGGGTGCTGGAAGCGATGATGCCCTACCTCACCGGTATTTTTGGCAATGCGGCCAGCCGCAATCACTCCTTCGGCTGGGAGGCCGAGGGGGCGGTGGAGAAGGCCCGCGAGCAGGTGGCGAAGCTCATCGGCGCAACCGCAAAGGAGATCATCTTTACCTCCGGAGCGACCGAGAGCAACAACCTGGCGCTGAAGGGCATCGCCGAGATGTACCGCGAGCGCGGCAACCACATCATCACGCAGGTGACCGAGCACAAGGCGATTCTCGATACCTGCAAACGGTTGGAGAAGGCGGGCTACCGTGTGACTTACCTGCCGGTGAAGGCCGACGGCCTGATCGATCTCGAGGACCTGAAGCGCGCCTTCGACGAGAAGACGATCCTGGTCAGCATCATGTTCGCGAACAACGAGATCGGCGTAGTCCAGCCGGTCGCGGAAATCGGCAAGATGTGCCGCGAGCGAGGTGTGCTCTTCCACAGTGACGGTGTTCAGGCTGTTGGCAAGATTCCAGTCGACGTGAACAGCATGAATATCGACGTGCTCTCGCTGAGCGGACACAAGATTTATGGGCCCAAGGGTGTGGGCGCTCTGTACGTTCGCCGGCGCAACCCGCGTGTCCAGATATCAGAGCAGATCAACGGCGGCGGCCATGAGCGCGGCATGCGGTCCGGCACGCTGAACGTGCCCGGCATCGTGGGCCTCGGCAAGGCTTGCGAGATCTCCGGTCAGGAGATGGCAGCCGAGGGCGAGCGGCTGAGCAAGTTGCGTGACAAGCTGAAGGCAAAGCTCGAAGGTGCGCTCGACTACATCCACGTGAACGGCTCCATGGAGCACCGGCTCCCGAACAACCTGAATATCAGCTTCGTGTACGTGGAAGGCGAGTCCCTGCTGATGGGGATCAACGACGTAGCGGTATCGAGCGGTTCGGCATGCACCTCCGCGACGCTTGAGCCATCGTATGTATTGAAGGCGCTTGGTCTGGGCGACGATGTAGCGCATAGCTCCATTCGCTTCGGCCTGGGCCGCTTCAACACCGAAGCCGAAGTCGACTACGTAGCGGACAAGGTCATCGACATTGTGAAGAAGCTTCGCGAGCTGTCACCGCTGTACGAGATGGTGAAGGAAGGCATCGACATCTCGAAGATTGAGTGGCAGGCGCATTAGAAAGAAACAGATTTTGAGCGCATTAGCTGGGCAGGATCAGGAGGAAGAACGATGGCATATAGCGACAAGGTGATCGATCACTACAACAATCCCCGGAACGTTGGTCAGATGGATAAGAACAGCGACTCTGTCGGCACCGGGCTGGTGGGAGCACCGGAGTGTGGCGACGTGATGCGGCTGCAGATCCGTGTGAATCCGGAGACGCAGGTGATCGAGGAAGCCAAGTTCAAGACATTTGGCTGCGGTTCCGCAATCGCCTCCTCCTCACTTGCGACGGAGTGGGTAAAGGGCAAGACCGTCTCCGAGGCGATGGAGATCAAGAACACGGACATTGTGAAGGAGCTGGCATTGCCGCCGGTGAAGATCCACTGCTCCGTGCTGGCCGAGGACGCGATCCGCGCGGCGATCGGCGATTGGAAGAAGAAGAACGGCGTAGGCGAGACGGCCGCGACTGCGGCTGCCGTAGCGGCGAAGTAAGAGCGATGGCAGGGGCGACCACAGACGTAGTGCAGCCGGCAGCCACCGCTGCCGGCAAGCAGGGTGTGGAACTCACCCCCAAGGCAGTCGCCCGGGTGCGCTCCGCGATGGCGAAAGAGGGCATTTCGCCGTCCGAGGGTGGGCTGCGTCTGGGCATCCTTGGCGGCGGCTGCTCCGGCCTTTCCTACACCATCCGCTTCGACACGCAGCCCCGTGAGCGCGATCGCATTTTTACCTATGAAGGTGACGTTCGCGTCTTCATCGATCCCAAGTCCTTCATCTATCTGAACGGCATGGTGCTGGACTACGAAGAGACGCTGATGCGCCAGGGCTTCAACTTCATCAATCCCAATTCGAAGAAGTCCTGCGGCTGCGGTTCCTCGTTCACGGCTTAGATTTCGTCTCAAATCGTGTTGTGCAGCATATGCAGAGTCATGCCCAAAATTCGACAGATCCTGAGGCGGATCAGACGTATTTCGAGATGTTCAGTCTGCCGCGTAAGCTCACCATCGACACGGACGCGCTGGAGCGCGACTTCTACAAGCTGAGTCGCAAGCTTCATCCGGATCTCTTTGCGCGGAAGAGCGCAGAGGAGCAGGCCTGGAGCCTGCGCCAAAGCTCATTGCTTAATGACGCCTATCGCACGCTGAAAGAACCTGTCGCACGCACTGCCTACCTGCTGAAACTGGAAGGCATTCGCATCGAAGATGAGAACAGTGAAAACCGCGATCCGCAGGCAAAGCAGAATCGCGTGCCGGCGGATCTGCTGGAAGAGGTTTTCGAACTGAACATGCAACTGGAGGAGATGCGCGCAAACCTCAAGATGGGTGAGGATGACCCGGCGCTGCGCAGCGACCTGGTGCGAGCGCAGGCGCAGTTCAAAGGCATGCTGGCATCCGTCGATGAAGACCTTCGCCACGCCTGGGCTGCATGGGATCTCGCGTTGGACACGAATGACGCGGCCGGTAAGACCAAACAGAAGGACACGATGGTCGCTCTACTCGATCGGCGCAGCTATCTGCGGAATCTATTGCGTGAAGTGGACAGCGTCCTGACCCCGCAGGTTGCCGGCATCACGAAAGTGAATATTTAGGACGAAATGGCAGAGACAGAGACAACGCGAGTGGTCGGCATTGACCTGGGCACCACCAATTCGCTGGTCGCATTTATGCAGGGCGATCAGCCGCAGGTCATTCCCGGAGAAGACGGATCGAGGCTTGTCCCATCCGTGGTCGCGATGCCCGCGGCGGGCAAAGAGCGTGTCATTGTCGGCAATCGAGCAGGCTCGCATCTGCTGACGAATCCGGATCGCGCGGTCTACTCCGTCAAGCGGTTGATGGGACGCGGTGTCGACGACGTCACGGAAGAACTGAAGCTGTTCCCGTTCCGCCTGGCCCCCGACGTTCAGGCGGGCGAGGTGTTGCGCATCGAAGTCGGTCGGCAGCAGTACACGCCGCCGGAGATCTCCGCCTATATATTGCGGCAGCTCAAACGCAATGCGGAACGATATTTCGGGGCGCCGGTCACGCAGGCTGTTATCACTGTGCCCGCATACTTCAACGACGCGCAGCGTCAGGCTACCAAGGACGCCGGCCGTATGGCTGGCCTCGAGGTCCTGCGGCTAGTGAATGAGCCGACCGCTGCTGCTCTGGCCTACGGGCTCGATCGCCAGAAAGATGGCATAGTCGCTGTCTACGATCTGGGCGGCGGCACCTTCGACATCTCGATTCTGAAGCTGCACGAAGGCATTTTCGAGGTGATCTCCACCAATGGGGATACCCATCTTGGCGGCGACGATCTGGACAACCTGCTGCTTGCCATAGCGCTCGATGAGATCGAGTCGGAAGAAAAGATTTCCGCGCGGCAACACCCCGAACTGCTCCAGGCGCTCCGAAAAGCTGTGATCGATGCGAAGATCGCGCTCTCATCGAGCGACAGTGCGCGCATTGAGGTCCCCTTGCCAAACGGTCAGCTCTATCGCCGCGAGATCACGCGCGCCCAATTCGAACAGTTGATCGAGCCCATCCTGCAGCGCACCGCTGAGCCATGCCGGCAGGCGTTGCGGGATGCCGGCCTTACCGCTGCTGATATCGGCGAGGTCGTGCTGGTCGGCGGTTCCACGCGCATCCCACGAGTGCAGCAACTGCTGTCGGAACTGTTCGAACTTCCGGCACGCGGCAAGCGCCCGCACACTGAATTGAATCCCGATGAAGTCGTCGCGTTGGGTGCCGCAGTACAAGCGAACATCCTCGCCGGTGGTTCCGCCGCCACCGAGGAGATGTTGCTACTCGATGTCACGCCCCTATCGCTGGGTATCGAGGCTCTGGGCGGCGTCGTCGCGAAGATCATCCAGCGCAATTCGACGATCCCTGCGTCGGCGACGGAGCACTTCACCACGGGTTTGGATGGCCAGACAAACGTCGCGATCCATGTCTTGCAGGGCGAGCGGGAACTGGCGAAGGACTGTCGTTCACTCGCTCGGTTCGACCTCAAGGGCATTCCACCAATGACCGCCGGGCTGCCTCGCATCGAGGTAAAGTTCCTCATCGACGCCAACGGGTTGCTGCACGTATCCGCTGTGGAAGCGCGTAGCGGTAAACAGGCGGAGATCGCGGTGAAACCGACTTATGGGCTCACAGATGAGCAGGTAGAGTCGATGATCCTTGAGTCATTCGACAATGCGGAGGCCGACTTCCAGGAGCGTCAGCTCATCGAAGCGCGCAACGAAGCATCCACGATTCTTTCCGCTGTCGAGAAGGCGCCCCAACATCCAGCGTGGCAGCAGTTGACCGGAGAGGAACGCGCAACAATTAGCGAACTGGTCACAGAGTTGGAGATTCTGCGCGATGCCGGCGACCTCGACTCGCTGCGCCGAGGTACCGAAGCGCTTGACCAGGCCACGCGTCATTTCGCCGAACTGATGATGGATGCCACCGTTTCCTCTGCGTTGCACGGCGAGACCATGACTACCGCGGATGCGAAGATAGGTGAAGGGCCCGCCGCCCCGCACCCGATTGCTCCCGCAGATTTCCGATAAGAGAACGAGACACACGTATGTCAGAACAGAATTCCCAAGCTCCCATCGACCTGACCAAACCACCCGCGCCGAACATGGTTCGCGTTACCTTTCTTCCGGAGGGTCGCACCGTAGAGTTCGAATACGGGACCATGCCCTACGAGCACCATGGCAAGCCGATGTCATTTCTCGACGTGGCGGAGAATTTTAATATCTTCCTCGACCACGCCTGTGGCGGCTCCTGCGCCTGCACGACCTGCCACATCTGGGTCAAGAAAGGTGGTGACGGGATCTCTGAGCCAGAGGACGACGAGCTCGATCGCATGGAGACGGCGGCGGACGTGCAGTTGGACTCCAGGCTCGGCTGCCAGGCGGTGATCACCGGCCCCGGCACCTATGTGGTCGAAATACCCAGCTGGAACCGCAATTATGTTTCCGAGGGCAAGCCACTCGCGCTGGCCGAGTCGAAGTCGTAAAACAGGACGGGGGGAACCATGCCGCAAGAGCTCACCTGGAATGATTCGGAAGAGATAGGGATTCAGCTGCAGGAAAAATACCCCGATGTCGATCCGTTGACCGTGCGGTTCACGGATCTGCACCGTTATGTCATCGAACTGCCCGGATTCGCCGACGATAAGTCCAAATCGAACGAGTCGAAGCTCGAGGCCATCCAGATGGCCTGGCACGAAGAATATAAGGACGCTTCGAGTTAAGGCTGATCATGCGGTGAAGGCTGTAGCGACGCTTGCAGACCGCAAGCTCTCTATTCCCATTCAAGAGACGTGCTGCTCCACGCCTACTGGTAACCAGCGAGCTGGCCTCCCACAATCCAGTGACGGTGTGGCGTCGTTAAGCCCCGCTTGGCTTGCCCGAGGTGCCCGCGCCCAGCGCGCTAGGGTTTTTCGGGCTCTACGACAAAGACGAATAGAGCGAAGAGTTCGACTCCAGTTTCGGTCGCTCAACCCGCAGATAATGCAGGACGTTCAACTCACGCTTGTTTCTTGCCGCAGCGTCACTTGCATACATCCATACAAAAAAATGACAAGTTACTAACAAGTTGCAACGGCGTTCTCTTCATACTCGGGCTCAATGCAAGTCCAGATTTTGAAGAGACATTTCTGAGACAAGTGTATGGAGACCGCTTTGCTGCATCGTCGGCTGTCCGCACCCTTCACGGTAATGCTTTTACTGGCGAGCGTTGCGCCCGGTCAGACTCCGGGAACCGGTGCGATCTCAGGCATCGTGCTGGACCCGGCGAACCGGGCGGTAGCGAATGCCGAGGTGCTGGTATCGGATGATGCCACTCATATATCGCGCTCCGTGACAACCACAGCGGAAGGTATCTTCCGTGTGCCGCTGCTGCCCCCGGGTAAATATTCGGTGACCGTCAAGGCCCCGCACTTCGCTCCGAATACCTCACCTTCGATTCCAGTTGCTGTAAGTGATACGACCACCCTCAATGTAACCCTGGCCGTCGCAGGAACAAGCACGAATATTCAGGTGAGCAGCAATGCTGAAGTCGCGCAATTAGAAAGCTCGACGCTCGGCGGCGTAGTAGACGAGACCGCAATTCTCTCCCTACCGCTCGCAAGCCGAAACTACACCCAGATCCTGGGGCTGGCACCTGGCGTGGTGGTGGACCTGCCCAACGCGGCGCAACTGGGCCGCGGTACACAGAATGTAGCCTCGAACGGCGCAACGCCGACCGCGAACAACATTCAGTTCAACGGTATCGACGCGAACAACCTGGTACAGAACTCGGCGGCGAATGCCGAAAGCTCGCAGGTGGGCACCGCCATCCCGGCTCCGGACTCCATCGAGGAGTTTCGCGTGCAGACGGCAAACTTCGATGCTGCGTATGGACGCGGGACAGGGGCGAATGTCGATCTGGTCAGCAAGAGCGGCACGAACAGCTTCCACGGAAGTGCATGGGAGTTTCTGCGCAACAACATCTTCAACGCGAACGACTTCTTCTTGAAGCTCAACGGTCAGCCTCGGCCGGATCTCAAGCAGAACCAGTTCGGCGGGTCGGTGGGCGGGCCCATTGTGAGAAACAAGACCTTCTTCTTTGTGGCCTACCAGGGGCTCACGGAGGTGAACGGACTTGGGGACAAACAGACTCCCATCATTCCGCTGTTGACGGATGATCGTTCCGCAGCGGCGCTGGGTAAGCAGTTTTGCCCTGCAGGCCACTTGAACAACCAGGGCCAGCCGGCAACCGGTTATCTAACTCAGGCCGGCGGTACACAAGTCGCTTGCGATGGATCGAACATCAATCCGGTGGCTGTGGCGATCCTGAATGCGAAGCTTCCGAATGGGCAGTTTGCTGTACCAAGTCCGCAAACAGCCATTCCTCCCAGCGGTCCTGATCCCTCCGACCAGTTCCCCGTCGGACAGTCAACATATGCCCTTCCGGCCCATTATCGCGAAGATCAGTTCTCGGTCGACATCGACCAAACATTGAGCAGTAAGAATGTGCTTTCGGGGCGGTTCTTCTATTCGCGCGCGCCTTCGACGCTGCCGTTCTCGCCCAACGGCGCGGCGAACGTTCCTGGCTGGGGAACGAACGAGTTGGACCGCAACACGATGTTTGTGCTGGCGGACACACACGTCTTCAACTCGAACCTGGTGAACATCGCCCGTTTTGGCTACATGCGGTTTGACGGCACGTCGACAATACAGAATCCGCTCACTGCCCAAGCGATCGGTCAAGGGACACCAACAGGCATCGCGGGGCCGACTTCGAACGCTCCGGCGATGATGGTCGGCGGACTCACAATCGGCAATGCGGGTACCCCTTC
>Ga0210396_10003690_pt1 | contig 15180 bp, 14 predicted proteins | sample IncBWH17OmetaG_FD_155466 | JGI IMG/M metagenome (GOLD analysis project Ga0210396, IMG submission 155466) | Forest soil microbial communities from Barre Woods Harvard Forest LTER site, Petersham, Massachusetts, United States - Inc-BW-H-17-O ... | reverse complement strand
CGCTGTTCCTGTGCTTGAAAAATCAACGTCCAGTGCGTCGTTTGAAAGGCAGCTTTCGCAGTCGCTCCCGCGCCAGGTGATCCCTCATGACCTTCCGCTGCTTTCCTGAAATTCGAGCAGGGACGGGTTCGTAGGCACTCTAAAGGGCCTGCTCGCTTCTAATTCGCCTGAATTACGTGCATGTTCATACGCTTGAGAGAAATGAAAACGACATACGTCCACCTCGCTTTCGTCCTCTGGCGCATATAACAGCACGGTACCGGCCGGCATGAGACCCTGTGATGCCAGGTAGTGCGGTTCAGCCCACCCGCCCAAAATCGCCCAATGGGCGGTTACTAAAGGCAGGGTCACGTGTATCGTCGCAGCCTCCAAATAAACCTCGGCGAACTCCCTTACCGAGGTCGCCGCTGACGAACCGAATACTCCCTCACCTCTTTTTAAATGGATAGATATCAGATCGGGAAACCTTACAATTGGTGGAGTAGACTCGACGTCGGGCCAGCTCAGGACTTCGGTAATTAGCTTGCGAAGATATTTCGCATCTCCACTACCACCAGACTGAATGTGAAGTGGCCCACAAATCGTGGCCGGCCTTGTTCCTTTTCTCTTGGGAATAGTATCGACTCTATTGACGCGTGAGTTAACTGTCTTCATGTACGACCCTTACTTGTCAGGAACGAACCCGAACGATTATGTCTGCCTTCAAAGTTTGTCGTCCGCGATCAGTGCTTCCTTCACCGCAGCGAGTTGCTGGCGCTGTTCTGCGCTGACTTCGGGATACTGGAGATTCAGTGATGCGAGCGCGTCAATGACAACCGCGGCGACGACCACCCGAGTGAACCACTTGTTGTCGGCGGGTACCACGTACCACGGCGCGTAATCGGTCGCGGTGTTGCAGATCATATCTTCATAGGCTTCCATGTATTCACTCCAAAAACCGCGCTCTCGGGAGTCCGCAGCCGAGACCTTCCAGTTCTTCGCTGAATTATCCAGCCGCTCCAGGAAGCGTTTCTTCTGTTCGGCAGCAGAGACGTGCAAAAAGAACTTTCGAATGACGACGCCGTTGCGGGTGAGGTAGTGCTCAAAATGCCGAATGTCGTGATAACGTTCGTCCCAGATATCTTTCGTGATGAGCTGTTGCGGAATCTTTTGCTTCGCCAGCAGCGCGGGATGGACGCGTACCACCAGCGTTTCTTCGTAGTAGCTGCGGTTGAAAATGCCGATCCGCCCGCGTTCAGGCAGACATTTCAGGCAACGCCAAAGATAGTCATGATTGAGGTCTTCTGCCGATGGGCTTTTGAATGAATAGACCTCGCAGCCCTGCGGATTAACGCCGGACATAACATGCTTTATCGCACCATCCTTTCCCGCCGCATCCATCGCCTGAAAGACAAGCAGCACCGACCACCGGTCTTGTGCGTAGAGCATGTCCTGTAGTTCGGCGAGCGCTTGAATGCCGGTCTCCAGCAATTCCTTGGCACGCGGCTTGGCTTCGCCCGTGTCGTCAGGATCGATGTCCTTGAGTCGAAACTTTTTTCTGTTAGTGACGCAGTACGGCTCCGCGAATTTGCGGGACCGATCGATAATTTCGTTCTTTTTCATTCCATTTCGCTGAGGGACGGCCTCCGTGCCGTCCGATGAACGCTGCCGCTTTGCGGACTGAGGCAATTCGTCGAACGGCACTTAGGCCGTCCCTCGAGTTAAAAAGAGCGCCACCGCTCGCTCAGGTTTGCCCTCGCTTCGGATTTGCGGCGGAATCGGCGAGTTCCTGAATCTTCTTGAGCAATTCCCGGTACTCCGGGGTTTCCTCCTGAGAATAGTTCAGGTTCTTGAACAAGCCTGTGAGGCGTATGAAATAATCGCGAATCGCTGATTTATCCGAGAATTGATATGTCCGGTTTACAAGATCAAGAACCAGATCGAATGTCCGCTTCTGCCGCGGAAGAGCTGCACTCGCATCGACCTTATCGAAAGCGTCTTGTTGCAAATAAACCATATCAAGGAAGAGCGATTTTTGGTGGACCAGATGATCTTCCAGACTGACACCTTCTTCGCCTGTCACTTGCATCATCTGCGCAACATCGTTGCCGCGCCGGAGTAGTTCCTGCATCGCCGAAACCCGGTCGACCCAGTCCGGCGCAATGTTCTTATCAAACCACGGCCGTAGTTGAGCCAGGTACCGGGACCAGGAGAGGAGCGGATCGACCGCAGGGTAGAACCGCTTGTAAGCTCGATCGTAGCTTAGACCCAAAAAGTCTTTCACCGTTGCCAGGGTCGATTGAGTGACGGGTTCCTCAAAGTTACCTCCCGCTGGCGACACCGTTCCAATCATGGTTAACGACCCGGTGCTTCCATCGTTCGTTCGGATGACTCCAGCCCGCTCATAGACCCCTTTGATGGCGGAATCCAGATAAGCGGGATAGGCTTCTTCGCCTGGAATTTCTTCTAACCTTCCAGAGGTCTCCCGCATCGCTTGCGCCCAACGAGAGGTGGAATCTGCGATCAGCAAAACATCATACCCCATCTGCCGGTAGTATTCTCCCAGCGTGATGCCCGTATAGATAGAGGCCTCCCGTGCTGCCACTGGCATCGATGAGGTGTTGCAGATGATGATGGTGCGCTCCATCAGTGAGCCACCCGTTTTCGGGTCCGTCAGTTTAGGAAATTCGGCAATGGTCTCGACCACCTCGCCGGCGCGCTCGCCACAGGCAACCACCACAACAACGTCAACTGCGGAATGCCGCGAAATCAGATTCTGCAGGACGGTCTTGCCGGCACCGAATGGTCCAGGAATACATCCTGTACCGCCCAGAGCAATGGGAAAGAAAGTGTCAATGATACGCTGGGTTGTAACCAAGGGCTTGTCGGGATAGAGGCGTTCAGAATGTCGCTGCTCGAGAAGCTTTTGCGGCAAAGCCCGGCGCACCGGCCAGTTCTGTTGCATGGTAAGAACCCTTTCGTCGCCCCGATGATCACGAACTCGCGCGATCGGTGAGTCGATAGTGAAACTCCCCGCTTGGATCCAAGTTAGTTCTAGCTCGCCGGCAATATCAAAAGGCACCATGATCTTGTGCGTGTACCGGCCCTCCGGCACCGTTCCGATCGTGTCTCCGGCTTTGAGGCGATCGGCCACCTGAACTTTAGGGGTAAAAGACCATTTCTTTTGTAGATCTAAAGGCGGCGCGATCACCCCACGAGGGAGGAAGTTGCCGTAACTGGCTGACAGATCGGGAAGTGAATTCTGTAATCCATCGTAGATTCGACCCAGCAACCCGGGCCCCAGCGTTACTGACAGCAATTCTCCAGTTTGTTCCGCTCGATCACCGACGCCTACGCCCCGCGTACTCTCGAAAACTTGGGCGTCGGCTTCTCGCCCTCGCACCCTTAGCACCTCAGCCTTCAACCGCTCCTGGTACAGAGCGGCTTCCCGGTGCGGAACGATGCACACGACTTCATTTTTGGTAAGAGGACGTTGGGCAGCCTCAGCGACCTCGATAGTGACAAGATTAGCCTGAACCGAGATAACTCGAGCACCGGTGCTTGCCACGGAATCAGGTTGTGTTGAACCGGTGGATGCCGCGGGCTCAGGTTGTTTTATTTGAGAAGAGTTGGTCAAAGTTTCCGATTCCATCGTCAATAAGTGAGTTAAAGCGTTTTTGTGCAGTTTCGCGGTCGTAGTTCACGCGCCGGTTAATCAAACTCCAGCGCAACACGTAGAGAACGACCGCCGCAAAATCGAAGTAATGTCCGTTGCTCAGGCGACCGAATTGTTTCCAGGATTCAACCAAGATCAACCGCTCAAGCTCGACTGAATCGTCGTCGTCCCAGAGTCGCCGGGCCTTGGAGACCCAGGGTACGACCGTCCCCAGACCAAAATCAGGTTCCGTCCAATGGCGTTCAATGCGTTGAATCCATGGGCTGTAACCCCAATCGGTCTGCTTGGGTGGTGAATTTTCCCCAAGTTTGCGCCGGCGCAGCGCGGCCACAATGGTTCGCAGGCTGACTACGAACTCGACCGCTTGTTTCAAAGTATTGGAACTCAAGTGATCAAATAGAGCCTTGGCCGATTCTACAATCTGCGCATCGGTCCATTCCGCCGGCTGCTTCGAACGGCGTACCAGCTGCTCTATTTGTGAAAGCGTTTTGCTGTCCTGATCTGTCAGAAACTTGAGTCGATGCCGCAACTGGATTTCAGTGAGCGGCGTCTGGTTTTGGCCGAAAAGATCGCCCAGCGGCGGAAGGCTGGCCATCAGCATGATGTATGGCGACGAAGCAGTCATATGGAGCAGGAGCTGCTACACGATCCCCTCTAACAGGGCTCGGAACCGTGGTTGCAGATGCTGCATTAAAAGATCAGCGATCGCGTTGTCGCTCAGGTCGAGGTCAATGCCTTTATCCGTGAGACGGACTTTGATGCCGGCTTTGACGTTAGGACTGCTATTGAGAGTAACGCCCTGCCGGAGCATATCGCTGGCGACAAGGTTAGCGAAGCGTCCCAGGGGGCTGGCTTGCAGGTGAGCCGGATCCTTGGCTATATCGTCCAGGCTGATCACCTTCTCGGGTAGGAGGATCTCCACCGCGCCTGTCCCGACGGTCTTTTCCCGCGCCCGGCCAGCTACTTCCAATATGAGCTTCTCCAAAATCTCCTGTCGTTGAACTTCCTCGTTCACCAGGTGCTTGACCTCGCGCGCAGCCTGCTGTGAAAGGCGATTCTTTAAATCGAGGGCTGTGTCTCGGGCAGCCACTTCCAGCGACTGTCGGCCGGCTTTCTCCAGGTTTGTAGCCTCGGTCCTGGCCCCGTTTACAATTTGGTCTGCCTCCGCTTTAGCTTTGCTCAGAATTGTCTGCGCCTCTGCTTGGGCATCCCTGACAATCTTTTCCGCTTCCGCGCGGCCGCTACCCACGCCTTCGCTTCGCAGCCGCTCAATTAAAGCTTCGACCCCAAAAGCGACCTTCGCAATTTGCGATTTTGTCTCTGCGTTTTTAGTTTGCGCCATTTCCATACTCCTCACTTCGGGAGACTACCTGCTAACACCAGCGCGAAGATGAACGCGAACACCGCGAACCCTTCGACAATAGCGGCAGGCGCAATGGAGAGCCCAAAGATCCCGGGTTTCTCCTTAGCAGCCGCGATCGCAGAAGCGCAACAATTGCCTTGGTAGAGGCCTAACAACAGGAACGCGATCCCGGTTGATAGTCCGATTCCGAACAAGCCCGCAGCCGTTTCTGCAGTGACGGGACGATTCAAGGTGAACATCACCACAATCCCATAGATCACCATTGAAGAAGGCAATGCCGCCACGCCAACGTAGCGTCCGTGCCCTCCTTCTGTCTCAAGCATCGCACCAATGGCAGCTTGTCCTGCCACCGTGCACCCGATCGCGCTTCCAATAGCCCCGAGACAGACAGGAGCGTATAAGCCGAACCATCCGATTATATTTAACATGTCATTTACATTCATATTCACAAATTAACCTCCATCTTTCGAAAGGCTTTGAATGGATAGCCTTCCTCTGAAAGTGCCCACTTAAAAAATTCGATATAGTTGAGGCGCAGCCCGTGCACGAAGCCGTTGATGATCCCGAGCATCAGGTTCAATGCATGTCCCCCTAACAAGACGAGAATCGCCACTAACAGTCCTATCCCGGGAATACCCTTAGCAATTTGGCTGGCGATCTGGTTAAAGGTAATAGCCAAAGAAGCACTGGCCAGGCCAAGCGCGAATAACCGTAAATAGCTGAGCGCGTCGCCAAATAGTTTCGAGATATCGAACAGGGATCCGAGTCCGCTGAGCAGCCTCAGTAGAGCAGAGCCCAACGATTTGACCGGGCGATTGCTTCCAAAAAGAACGACCAGCGCGAGGCCGCCTCCTATAAAATCGAACCCGAGCTTCCACATGACGGGTTCGGCATTCGTGCCGTGCGATAACAAAAGAAATAGACCGCCTAAAATGACGGCGATCCATCCGATCGGCTTTAATCTTCCGGCCCAACTATTCGCATGTAAGGACGAAGCGGCATTCGCCACGATCAGATCAGCGCATCCCACGACCAGCGAGAGCTGCATCATCGCCGCGGTATCTTGCAGATGGAAAAGATGTAACGTTCCTAAAAAACTGTGTTGGGGTGGCTCGATCCCAAAATAAGTGCCAGCCAGCACTCCGAACACAAAGGCGACAGCCAAGACTCCTGACATCAACAACCGAAAACGTCTTCCCCCCGCGCTGCGCCCAAGTTTGTTGCGGGCCAGGAAAAGCATCGCTGCCAATACGAGTGCATAGCCCGCATCGGAGAGGATCATGGCGAAAAAGATTGCGAATGAAAACGCGACAACCAAAGACGGGTCCCAGGAACGATAGCCAGGTGTCTCGTAGAACGCCACCAGATCTGTCCCCCCTTCGAATGGACCGGGATTTTCCATCAGCGTTGGCGGCATTTCGTCCGGACCAGGATCTTCCTGGAGGAGCGCCATGCCTTTCGCTTCGACGAGGCGCTGGAGCGCAGGCAAACCCGTAGACAGGCTCCATCCCTGAACTACAAACATATTATCTACTTCCCGGGCTTCCTGGCCCGCCTTCTCGAGCGCTCTCTCGTCTTCGACAACCGCCAGATCCCTGTTCAGCAGGGAAATCCAGCGGCTCAAAGCGTTTTGTTCGGCCGCCAGGTCTTCCATCTCTAGCTCGACCCGCAGCAAAGCGCGTTTCAGCTCATCGAGAGGCACTTCTCCTGCATGAGTGCGCGGAACAGGAAGAAGTCCGGGCCCAGGTTCCTCCTTTGCAATGACGACGAGGTAAGCAAACCGGTGATCCTTAGCGACTATCTCCCACGGATCGGTTAGTTGATTCAACTTTTTAAGTTCGCGCAGCGGGAAACGGTAGAACCACAACCGAAACCCGCCTATCTCGCCCAGGGGAGGTAGAACAAAATTTCCCCAGGGACTAAGCTGGCTGATACGACTGCGTAGCGAGATTCGGCGATCGGCTAGTTCCCTCTGTTGTTCTTTGTTCTTCAGAGCGGCTTTGACGATCTCCTCGATGTTAAAATTTTGCGGATCGGTCTCCTGATGTCGCCGCTGGGCCACGCCCGCGAGATGGCGCAGTGCACCGGCCACCGATTCATTCCAATCAGGAGCGGTCGGCGCGACGGGCTTTGATTCTTCGCCCAAAGAGATGAGGTGAACGGAGCCAAGGGTCTGTAAGTCGCTCAGGGCAACTTTCTGCTCTGCGCTTGTGCCTACTAACGTGACTTTCGTCATGCGAGCGATACTCATGCCAACCCTTTCTCGCCTTTGGCTATCTTCGCGCGCACGATGCCAGCCCGCTCCGAGTCTGACAGATAAACTCGAATGCGTTGCACATCGGCCTCTGTCTTTGGAATCAGCACTCTTTCAAACAGGTTAACTCGCTGAGAGATTACCTTTGCCGAGGACGCGAGTAGCTCCAACCGGCGTTCCATGACCCGACGATGGATGCGGATTTCGATCGCTTCCTTGAGCAACTGGACCACGCGATCAACCCAGTGAGGTTTCCCCAGAAACGGGTACTCACTCACTTTAATCTCAAGGCGCCCTAACTTTGGAAGATGGATACCCATGACATTTTCTTCGACAATCTCTGTCTTAGTTACTTCAACGATTCCGCGCACATCGACGTGGGTATAGCCCAGCATCGGGATCTGCTTCTCCACCATTGGGCGAAGCGCTTCCTCGCGATGAGTTAGCTCCCGCAGCTCCAGACGCGCCTTTTCCTGCTCCGCCAGCAACTGCCTTCGCTTCAGGTCCAGTGACGGCAAAAAGTTTTGGTAGGTTTTGAGCTGTCTAATCAACTGGCTGAGCGTCGATTTGCTAAGGGAAAGTCTGGCCATGGTCAGGGCGCCGGGTTGGTTGGGGTCGCGTTCGTTGGCGTTGGGTTTGTTGCTGGCTTGCTTCGGGGATAGTACTTATCGACCAGCCCTTGCTTCATCAGCAGTTCCTGCGGCTCGAAACATTCGCCCAACGTTTGCCAGCAAAGATCGAGGGCCTGTTCCAGCGGGAGCGAGACGTTGATATCCATGAAGCGATCTCGGAATAGCTGTCCGAACTTCAGCAGCTTCTGATCGAATGCGGAAAGTTCGAATGCCATCGCCTGCTTCTGCTGCGCGTCTTTGGCTTGTGAGTAAAACCGAATCATAGTGTTCATGATCTGGTTGTGGTCTTCGCGAGTAACCGTGCCGATCACGTGCTGCTTCAATCTGGAGAGGGAACCGAATGGGTCGATCACCCCGTTATGCAAATAGAATTGGCCCTCTGTGATGTACCCGGTGTTGTCCGGCACGGGGTGAGTCACGTCGTCACCGGGCATGGTCGTGACTGTCAGAATCGTGACGGATCCACCCTGCGCATAGTCGCAAGCCTTTTCGTACCTGCTTGCAAGTTGTGAGTAAAGGTCACCAGGATATCCGCGGTTCGCCGGCACCTGATCCATCGCAATACTCACCTCTTTAAGAGCATCCGCAAAGGCTGTCATGTCGCTCAGAAGAACCAGCACCCGCTTTCGTTCATCCACCGCGATATTCTCTGCGACCGCCAACGCCAAATCCGGGATTAGAAGTCGTTCCACCACGGGATCTGACGCCTGGTTTACAAACATCACCGTCCGCGTGAAAATGCCGGCCTCTTCGAATGCCTTTCGGAAAAAATAGTAATCGTCAAAGATCAGGCCCATACCGCCGAAGACGATGACATCGGCGTCCGCCTGGATTCCGATTCGCGCCAGCAGCTGATTAAAAGGCTCACCTGAAACAGAGAAGATCGGAATTTTCTGGCTTTCCACCAGACAATTAAAGACGTCGATCATCGGCACGTTGGTGCGGATCATCTTGGAGGCCAGGACCCGTCGCATCGGGTTAACGGAAGGCCCGCCGATGGTTACTTTCGGATCGTTCGAAAGATCCGGACCGCCATCAATCGGTTCACCAGTACCGCGGAAGACCCGGCCCAAAATATTGCCGGAGTAACTGGCCTGCATCGGGTGTCCCAGGAAGCGTACAGTGGAATCAGTCGAGATCCCTCGAGTCCCACCAAAGACCTGAAGAGCCACCACGTCGCGCTTGATCCCGATGACCTGCGCCAGGGAGAGGCTTCCATCAACTGCTTCTACCACCGCTAAATCTTCCAAACAGGGAGCGGTCCCATCACCATTTGTCTCCTCGCTGACCTGGACTCGCACGATGTCTCCGACAATTCCGAGAATTACAGAGTAGCCCACTAAAATTCGTGATATTCCTGTTTGATTGCTAGTCATTTGGTAGATTCGAGGATGACCAAGTCCAGTTAACAGCTCGCATATAGCCGGAAAGATATGGGAGTCCTATGCTCAGAAAAGTGAAACGAATTCAGTACACGTTGATAGTTCTTCACTTGTCGCTTGGTATTAGTCCGTCTCGGTGTTTTGCAGCAAAGATCAACCACTGCAGCATTCAGGTTATTCCAGGTTTGGTACGGGATCGTTACCTGTCACGCAGACGTTCATTGACCGCATACGTCTTGACCATGAAACGGTCTAACAGAATAACGCAGGGCTTTAGCACTAGGTACGCGGCACCAGAAGCGCCCTGCCTGTCCGCCGTAGCTTCGCGTTATCGAGCGAAGGAGGAAAAGTGGCGTCAGACGCACGCGTTCATGGCTAACCAAATTGGTTTCTGTAAATAGAAGTCAATCATCTCGCATAGAGTATATGCAAGATGGTGTATTACAGCACGGTTCCTTCGAGTAGGTCCTGTTTGCTAACAAAACGCCCAGGTTTCCCGATTTCCATAACTTACAAATCGGATGGGTGTTGTAGTTCAAGGGTAAGCGTAAGGCTAAACCCACTTGGCTTTACGCCTACTTTTAAACGGATTTCCTGAATCGAAAACTCGATAGAGCTTGAGACGCCAATCGGAAAAAGCGCTATGGCGTCATCCCGCCAGCTAAGCTAAATCAAGCACGCCTCAGTGCTTTTCGTTCAATGCTCGCGGCCCCGCCTGAAGCTGTTAAGGTAATCAAAAAGAATAGCGCGCGGTGGCAGTGTGACTCGACGTTTTAAGCAGATACTTATGCCGTCCAGATAAGACAAGTTCACCACGCTGGTTGTAAACCGTCACCTTGGTCGTGACTGTGCCGGTGTCCCCCTGGGGAGTCAGATCAACGATCTCAAGAGCCGAATAGAGAGTATCGAGAGCAAAATCCTCGTTCAAACGGTGCCTCACCGCATATCAGAGCTCGTGTTCAGAACCCCGGCAGTCCAAAGAAGACATCTGTCAAACAATCAAATGGCCTTCAGTTTGAACTTGAGTTTGGCCTTGCTTTGGTCGGTCTAATCAGTCCATCGAGAGAACAATCTTGCCGATGTTGCCCGAAGCTTCCATATAGCGGTGAGCTTCCGCTGCTTGCGCCAGCGGGTACGTGCGGTCGACGACAGGAGTAAGCTGACCGGTGACAAAAGCTGGGAGCCAGCGCTCGCGAAAACGGCTAGTCATCGCCAGCTTCTCTTCAAAACTGCGCGACTTCATCACCGTGCCTATAATGCGCAGGTAGCGGTGGAGTAGCAGATCGAGCGAGAGTTGCCCTTCCCCACCGCCCAATGCGCCTACCTGAACTAGTCGTCCCCCGGGCGCCAAAGATCTGAGGTTCCGGTCAAGGTAGGAGCCACCGATGAAGTCAACAACCACATCTACACCACGACCACCGGTGGCCTGGAGAGCAGCTTCAACGAAATCCTTTTTGCGGTAATCTACACCGACAGTACCTCCCAGCTCGCGTACCCGCTCGATGCGCCGATCGCCTGAAGCTGTGAAGACTGTCTTTGCGCCGAGGGCGCGCGCCAGCATCACAGCCGCCGAACCTACGCCGCCTGCGGCTGCATGGATGAGTGCCCATCTGCCGGCGACTAGCATGCCAAGATGAATGAGGGCTTCATGCGCCGTGACGAAGGCCTCCGGGATGGCGGCAGCTTCGACATACGACAACCGATCTGGAATCGGCATTGCCATGCGGGCATCGACGCGCGCATACTCGGCGTGTGCTCCGCCGCCCACGATGGCCATGACGCGGTCTGCCGGCTGAAATTCGGTCGCTTCACAGCCGAACTCGACAACTTCGCCAGCAATCTCCAGGCCCGGAATCAGTGAGTCACCAAAATCGGGCCGGTCGCCGTAAAAACCCTGCCGCTGCAAGATGTCGGCACGATTCAGCCCAGCTGCGTGCACCCGCACCAGCAGATCATGCGGTCTCAATTGCGGAAGCGGCTCTTCCAGCAACTTGATCACGTCGGCCTGGCCCGCGCCTTCGAATCGAATAGCTCTCATGTGTCCTCTCTCTTTCAAATAGGTTAACTCGCCTCGCATAGAGCATATGCAAGATGGTGTCTTAGAGAACGGTTCCTTCGAGTAAGTCCTGTTTGCTCACAAAACGCAGCACATTTTCGACGGTGGTTCGGGCGATCTCGCTAAGGGCTTCCTGCGTTAGGAAAGCCTGATGCGCGGTAACAAGTACGTTGGGAAAGGTCAGCAGACGCGCCAGTTGGTCGTCCTGCAAGATCTTATCGGAAAGATCTTCAAAGAAAATGCCTTCCTCTTCCTCATAGACATCCAGCGCAACGCCGCCGACATGTCCGCTTTTCAAAGCCTTAATGAGGGCCTTGGTATGAATAAGGCGGCCTCGGCTGACGTTGATGAGCATGACTCCGGGTTTCATCAGGGCCAAGGTGTCTTCATTGACGATGCCATCGGTCTGGGGCGTCAAAGGGACATGCAATGTGATGAGGTCGCTTTCGCTTGCGAGCGTTCTCATGTCTACATATTCGATGCGATTTTGAGCGGCCCACGCCTGGTTCGGATGAGGATCAAAAGCCAGGACGCGCATCCGAAATCCGCGCAGAATTTCGCCCACGATGCTGCCGATCTTACCCGTGCCTAGAATACCGGCCGTTTTTCCGTATAAGTCAAACCCAACCAAACCGCTGAGCGAAAAGTTCAATTCCCTGACTCGGTTAAACGCGCGATGGATTTTGCGGTTCAAAGTAAGAATGAGGGCGATAGTATGCTCGGCCACGGCGTGCGGTGAATAGCTTGGTACCCGGGTTACAGTAACACCCAGTTCCCTGGCGGCATCCAAATCTACATTATTAAATCCGGCGCAACGCAAAGCAACCAACCGCGCGCCCGAACCTGCCAAGCGTTCGAGGACCTCGCGGTTCACCACGTCATTGGAAGCGACACAAACCGCCTGCACTCCGTCTGCTGCAGAAGCCGTTTCGGGCGTCAATCGGAAGTCGTGAAAACGCAAATCCAACTCATCCGCAGCACTTGCATGGCTGAGACAGTCCCGGTCATAGGATTTAGAATCAAACACCGCGATGGCAGATTTCCCGATTTCCATGAATGCAACCTCAAATATGACCCGCAGGATAGCCGGGCTCTCATTTCAGAAAAGTGAAACATATTCACTGCAGCGCTGAGGATTCTTCAGCGGCTTTCAGTAGTTCCGCGTCCATGGCATAACAACATTTTAGAATGGTTGTTAGTCAGAATGAATCTTCCGAATCTTGCCGAACAGTAGTCAGTGCAGGTTCTTTCCTGCTCGCTTCCGGCACATCTTCAAGACCGGCGGCTAGTCGGCGGCGTGTTCAACATCGCCGCTCCCTACCTCCTAGGCAGCCTCTCCGACCACCTCGGACTTCGCGCCGCATTCACCATCGAGCCAGTGCTCATCGGCATATGCACACTCCTGCTCCTTATTGGACTCCGTCTCCCACGCCCCTCAGGAGGAGACATGGGCTAACCCCAGCGAATCTTCCGAAGGCTTTTCAATGGGCACCCCTTCCATTCGGCTCCGCCACGATGGCCAATATCGGTCCAATTTTGGCCAATATTGGTGTAGTCGCCCACCGCTCGTGAGCTTTAGTTCCCGGCGCAAGTTATGACGGACGACACATGAAAGCTCTTAGGAAAAGCGAAATCGAGAACTGTCAGGACACTTTAAAGCGGGAGTCTGTTCAGATTCGCATGATCGATTTGAATCTGTTCCGGGTGTTTGACGCAATGATGCAGCACCGCAATGTTCAGGTTGCGAGCCGAAAACTTGCGGTAACTCCCTCCGCGGTAAGTCATGCTTTGAGAAGGTTACGCCAGTCGCTTCGCGACGAGCTTTTCGTTTCAACCGAATCCAGCATGCAACCCACTCGACGTGCGCTCGAGATCGCCCCGGCCATTCGAGAAGGATTGGAGAAACTGGAATTGGCGTTGGCCGGAAAGGAACCTAAACCGGTAGAAGCTTTGCGGACCTTTCGTATCGTAGCGACGGACTATGCTTGCATGGTCATCCTGCCGCGGCTTGTCAAACGTTTGAGCGGGACCGCTCCGCGCGTGGCTCTCCAAGTGTCTCCGTGCAATCACTTGGATCTTAGTCAGTATCTTCAGAGAGGACGCTGCGATCTCATTATCGGGTCCTTCAACAAGTTCCAAATAGGGCTACGTCGCTCAAAGCTGCTGTCGGACGATGAAGTAATTGCCGTACGCGACGCGCACCCCTTGACTCTCGGTCAGGTGACAAGAGAGCGGCTCCTGGAATTTCCACATCTGCACATAGAACCTGCGGGAACCGAAGAGAGTCAAAGCATTGGTTCCACAGGTGAAGAGGGACTCGTGCACCCGCCTCCAGCAAGGTCTGCTCTGCGAGAATTTCCGGAAGAGACGATCAATCTTGACGGTCGCCCCACTGTTCGTGTTTCGCATTTTGCCGCAGTGGCTCCTTTGCTTCGGGTGACAGATATGGTCGCAATTCTGCCACGCCGCTTGGCCCGCGTAGCAGCTGCAAACGCTTCCATCGCATTGTTGGAACTACCTTATCCATCGACCAAACTAAAAATTGAGGTAGTGTGGCACCAGCATGCCGATCACGACCAAGGCCTCCAATGGCTGTTGAACGAGCTGGTTGAAGCTATCGGGGACGTCGAGTGATTGGATATTTACAGGCTATTAACATCTATTCTTCAGCCAGTCCTCGTGGTAACCAGGGTGGTAGACAGGAAAAGAATTCGATCCGAGAACTCACAAACAAGCAAGAACAACCCGGAAGAATGAGAACTGGACCGCCGTATCACTTAAGATCCGCTAAGTGTCGGTATCGGGTCCGGTTTGAGGGCCTCATCCCAGATCTCCGATAGACTCAGCCAGTTCGTTCACCAGCCACTGCAAACCTTGATCCTGGTCCGCGCTCTGATCCCATAGCATCTCGATTTCTATGGTAATTGACGTGGTGGGCGGATCGAGCAACGCGAGTGGGGCGTTGGCAGCGGCCCAAAGCGCTAGCCGGCGCGGCAGCATCGCCACCATGTCGCTGAATTGGAGAAAAGGAGCGACCGCGGCAAAGTTAGCAACACAGACAGCCGCGCGACCGCCCGGACCAATCTTTCCATATTGGAATTCCTGTAAGGCGCTCTCAACCGACACTCGTTTGCACTTTGCCTGCTCGTCAGGAAATTCGCCGTTTTCATCTTCCATGGTCCCGGTTGGCTCGACGACGACGTGTGGAAATTCGAGGAGCCGCTCTTTGGTCATTCGACCACGCGTCAACGGGTGCCCGGTGCGGACTATAATGACCTCATCCTCCCGCAAGAGTCTTGAACGACGTATCCCCGCCGGCAGCTCGGTAAATGAACCGATCACCAGATCAGCCCGACCTTTCTCAAGGTGTCGAATACAATCAACGCGATTGGAAGAAAACACGCGCAGATCAACATTCGGTGCGCTCTTGGCTAACCGTTTGACCAGCGACGGAAGGATGACCATAGAAGGATAGTCGGTCGCCCAGATACGGAAAGTCCGGAGAGCCTCCGGTGGTACCGGCTGTTTTCCGGTCAAAGCCAATTCAAGTTTCGATAGTCCCTCTCGAACGGCTGAGGCCAACTCAAGCGCGCGCTGCGTTGGTGCCATGCCGGACTCGGTAGAAACGAAGAGCTCATCGCCGATCGACTGGCGTAGCCTTCTCAAAGCATGACTCACCGCCGAGGGAGTTACCGAAAGCATTTGGCTCGCCTTACGCACGCTGCGATGCAGCATCATCGCATCGAACAGCCGTAAAAGATTGAGGTCGATCATGCGAAGTTGCAAGCCGCCGCCCTGATATAATTTTGGCACTTTTTTCGTCTCGCTTTTTCTCTAG
>Ga0210396_10003688_pt1 | contig 15187 bp, 14 predicted proteins | sample IncBWH17OmetaG_FD_155466 | JGI IMG/M metagenome (GOLD analysis project Ga0210396, IMG submission 155466) | Forest soil microbial communities from Barre Woods Harvard Forest LTER site, Petersham, Massachusetts, United States - Inc-BW-H-17-O ... | reverse complement strand
AAAGCTATCGCAGACGCCGAAGCTGCTCTGGCGCATCAGAATTCAGCGAGTTCTCAACTTGACATGCAAGTCATCTCGGCAATCCTGAATGCACACTTACAGACCGTCGAGGGTAGCGAAGCGCTCAACAAGCTGCAGCAAGAAACCGAAGCGGCGGTACGAACGCGATCAGATCTGGACACCCCGGCGGGAGCGCGTGATTTCCAGCGCTTCCTCATCAGCAAGCTCAGGGACATCCGTGCCGTGGTTGCGAACGCGAGCCTGGATGACACGTCGAAGTCAGCGCTGATGGCCGCATGGACATCGCTGTATGACGCCTCGAAAAATGAACCCGCTCCCAACCAACGGCCACCGGCAGCCGCCGCTCCCGATGATTCATCCCCGACCGGCGCTGGACAGCGGCCCGCGGCATCGCCCGACGCGGGAGCGGATCCATACCTTGATTCGCTGCTTGACGATGCCGGCGTGCTGGCCGGCGAGCTACCCGCGCAGGATCCGACAGCGGCCCCGCCGCCATCCGCGATGCCGATGACGCCGATGATGCCGAGCATTCCGAGTCTCGGCGCGGGATCGCTGCCGGGCGGGTTCTCAGCGCCAGGCTCCATCCCAGGTTGGAGTAGCGCGGGTGGGCTCCCGCTTTCCGGACTGCTTGACGGCAGCGAACGCCAACCGACGGATGTCGACGAAGGGCACCTGGCATCCGCGGATCCGAACTCGAAGGACCATGCACCGTCAGACGAATCCGATGGTCACAAAGACGCTGAGGGAAAGGAATCGTCCGGCGAGAAGCCCGAATCGCCGCCGGCGGGTCCGACAACCTTCACCTTGCCCAACGGTGAGACAGTGACGGCCGGCAGCCCCCAGTTGGCGGCGGCCATCGAGGCCGCGGTTGGTGGAACACCGATCGCAGATGCCTTCCATCAACAAGGAATCACCATCCCCCCGCCGGCGACGGCGGTCACCAATCCGATTGATCCGCTGCGGGTCATTCCCGGAGATATCGGCATATTCACCGACCGCCACGCGCTTGCCCTTGGCCACGGTAAAGCGCTTCTTGACGGCCAGATTCAGCACATCGCCACCGTGACCGGGCCGAGCTTTCTAGGCTGGGAGCACCCGCCTGTAAAGCTGGGGCCGGCGACCGCGACCGCGCCGGCGCGGACCGACACACCGACCCCAACCCGGCCGGCGGCGACGTCGACCGCCCGACAAGAGTGAGCCCGGCCTCACCACCGGCGAATGAACAGGAGACAGCGGATGGTAGATCGAATCCATGTGGTGCCCGCGCAGTTGCGTGAAGCCGCTGTTCATCACCAGCAGACCTCCGACTATTTGCGGACCGTCCCGTCATCGCACCCCGCGATCCAGGAGAGTCTGGACTCACTCGGGCCGATCTTCGGTGAGCTGCGCGAAGCCGGCCGCGAACTGCTTGAACTACGACGGCGGTGCTACGAGCAACAAGCCGACAATCATGCCGATATGGCACACAACCTGAGGATGTCGGCGACGATGTGGGACCAGCACGAGGAAGAGGCGGCACGCAACCTCGGCGGCATCATCGACGGCGGTCGATGACAGACGCCAATCCCGCCTTTGACACCGTGCACCCGAGTGGACACATCCTGGTCCGCTCCTGCCGCGGTGGATACATGCACAGCGTTGCTCTGAGCGCGGAGGCGATGGACACCGACGCCGAGACTTTGGCGCAGGCCATCCTGCTTACCGCCGATGTGTCATGTCTCAAAGCGTTGTTGGAAGTGCGCAACGAAATCGTTGTGGCCGGCCACACCCCGTCCGCGGAGGTTCCGACCCCCCACGATCTCGACGCGGCGATCGAGAAGCTGCTGGCGCATCAACTGCGCCGCCGCCGCAAAGGCGCGGATTAAACGGGCTGACGGCCTAAAGCAGCCAGGTCTTGGCCGTATCGGGATCTGGTGCGATATCGGCTGGCGGCTCGATGGGATTGGCGCCGAACAACTCTCGCGCGCGGTGGAGCAGCGCACGCACCTCGTCGAGTTGCTGCTGCAGCGCAGAATCAGCCATATCCCCACGCTACCCAGGCCTGGGCAGCCGCACAATTCACCGCCTGATTGGGCCTGACGGGGGCGGTAAACGCCAGCGCCAGAAGCCGGTACGCTTGCCGGGTGGCGATCTTCGGTCGGAAATCGGCGCGCCAACGTCTCCGGAGAGCGACAAGGGAATCCCTTGCGATTCCCACCTTCAGCTCTCCTGTCGATTGCACCCCCTGGGTGATAGGTGGGCTCTGGCCTGCAGAGCTCTCGATGGCCACGGCCGAAACCGCCACGCTGGCAGAGTATCTCAATGCCGACCTGGAGAGGATAACAAGTAGCGCCAACGATGAGCTCAAGATCATCAGGCGGGCGGGGATGGCTGATTCGGCCCGGCAGGTAGAAGAGGCCCGAGTGATCAACGAAGCCCGTGCCCGTGCCGTGCGGCGAGTCGAGTCGACAGTTCGTCAGCTACGCACGGCGGCGGCCGGGGGGCGGGTGCGATCCCCGCGACATGCTGACCACGATCTCGCAGGGGCGGATATCGATGAGACACAAGTCATACCCGTCATCGCGATGGTGGAGCCCGCTTTCGATGCGCCGGAGATGACCGAGAACCGTCACCACGAGCCGCTCGTAGTCGACTACGACGACGAACCCGAAGCTGCGGTGGCTGAGGATCGAGACCCTGCCGTCGGCGCAACCGTCACGGCACCGCAAACGGAGGCCACGCAGGCTCCGGAGGGCCCGGACGTCCCGGAGGCTACCGCCACCGAATCGGAATCCGACGCCGCCAGGTTGCGGCGGCTTGTCGCGTTCGTAGCCCGTCAGGAACCGAGATTGAACTGGGCGGTCGGCGATCACGAGGACGGCACGACGGTATTGGTCACCGACCTCGCCCACGGTTGGATACCACCGGGTATCAAGCTGCCTGCCGGCGTGCGGCTGTTGGAACCCGGACGACGCATCGGCAAAGTCTCCGCACTGATCGGCGATTCGGCGCGCGCCGCGACCTACACTCCCGGCGATCCCCTGGGCTGGTCGATCGACTTCGCCGCGACACAGTTCTCGGTGCAGCCCCGCGAGTTGCCAGCCGTTCAAGATCTGGGATGGCAGTTGAGTCACGCCACGCACTGGCGCGACGGAATGCCGCGGATAGTGCACACGTTAGCGAAGGCCGCTGCCGCGGGAACCGGCGTGGTCGAGGACGAAGCCGACCTACTGCGGGTGCACCTTGATACCGCGCGGTACCAGGTGCTGGACCAGTATCCGGACGTCGATCTCACACTCCTGCTCAACTGTGTGCTGGTGGCCGCCACCGAACGCATCGTCTCCGGGGACTCGATATCCGCGAACTATCACTTCACCTGGTTCCAGAAACTCGAAACACCGCCGGGCAGCGGATGGGCCGCAAATCCGTGAAGACTCGGTTGTTCAGCAGGGGTGGCCGGTGGCGTCACGGGCAGTCTCACGCGCCGAAACATGAGCCCCGATTATGAATTGACGCTGGTTAGGGCGGTCGACATACTGTCATCGTGTCGGGGTCGGGCAGTCGCAGCGAGCGGAGCGACCTGAAAGACCGAGATCTCGTCGAATCGGTTCTGCGGGAGCTGAGCGAGGCGGCCGACAAGTGGGAAGCCCTTGTCGCGCAGGCCGAAACCGTCACGTACAGCGTGGATCTCGGCGACATTCAGGCGGTTGCAAATTCCGATGGCAGGCTGGTCCAGTTGACGCTACATCCGGGCGTCACCGGCTATGCCCATGGCGAGTTGACTGACAGGTTGAACCTCGCGATCGCAGCGCTGCGCGAAGAGGCAGAGGCCGAGAACCAGGCAAGGTATGGCGGACAGCTGCAGTGACGTTCGCGCTACGCGCGCTCATCGACCGGGGCTTGGGTCGTTGGGCCCCGGCTCTCTTCGCGCGCTACGCGCGCTCATCGACCGGGGCCGGGAGGGCCGGCGAAGGCTTGCGCGATAGTTAGCCAGTGCTGTGCGTCAGGACCGTTGGCCGTGACGGCCAGGGTGGACAGCGCACGCCGTTGGGTGACCAGGAAGCAGAAGTCCTCGGCGGAACCGGTGACCCGCTGAGCGGCCTCGGGCGGTCCCCAAGACCAGATATCGCCGCCGGGTCCACGCAGCTCGACCAGGAACGGCTCGCCCGGCGGAGCCAAATTGTTGACGAAGAACGCGTAGTCGCGGGTGCGCACCCCCAGATGCGCGATTGACCGCAGCCGTTCAGTGGCGGGCCGTTTGACACCAAGGGCATCGGCGACGTCAAGTCCGTGCGCCCAGGTCTCCATCAACCGCGCGGTGGCCATCGACGCGGCGCTCATCGGCGGCCCGAACCACGGCAATTTGCGACCGTCGGGAACCGCCAGCAGCGCCTCGTGCAACCGGCTGCGGGTGACTCGCCAGTCGGAAAGTAGTTCGGCCGGATCTACCGTCGCCAGTTCCTCGGCGGCCGCGTCGACGAAGCCGCCCGGATCCGCCGTCGCTGCGGCCAGCGCTTCGGCGAACCCTGCCTCGTCGGTGACCGAGAGCAGCGAGACCCGGTCGGTCCACAACAGGTGCGCAATCTGGTGTGCGATGGTCCACCCGGGCGCAGGCGTCGGATCCGCCCACCGCGCGGCCGGAAGCGGCGCCACCAGGATGTCGAGGTCGTCGCTTTCGGCACGCAGGTCGTCCACCACCGGCCCGGGTCCCGCCATCATTGCCTCCCGTAGCGATTATTCGCGGGCCGGCGGCGTGCAACAACGGCGTGAACCATCAGCCCGACCAGGTAGAGCACGGACCCGAACAGCGCAAACGCGGGTGCGTGGCCGTCGTCGGGAATCAAGATCGCCGCGACGGTGATCGAGACGATGAACGACACCCAGAACAGCGCATCCTGCACGGCGAACACATGTCCGCGCAGCGCGTCGTCGACGTCGATCTGGATCGCCGAGTCGGCGCACAGCTTGACCATCTGGCCGGACACGCCAAGCAGAAAGCCGCACACCACCATGATCGGTAGCACCAGCCCGGCGCCGGCGGCCTGGACGATCGCAGACGCCACCAACGCACCATTCACCGTGGCATAGCGCCCCCACCGGCGCACCGAGGGCGGGGTCAGCACCGCAGCCAGGAAGGACCCCAGCCCCGCCGCGCCGAAAAACACCAGCGCAGTACCGAGCCCGCCGACCGCCGGTGTCTTCATGTGGTGGACCAGTAACAACAGCAGCAGCGAGTTGATGCCGATCACCGCCCGGTGGGCGGCCAAGCCGGACAGCGCGCCCGAGACCGTGGGAAGTTGCAGGACCGTACGCGCACCGTGGAGCCAGCCGGTGATCACCGCGTAGACGGCCGATCCGTGGATCGCGCGACGAGTGTCGTCCGGGCCGAGGACGCGGGGCCCAAACCGAAAAGACAGCAGCAACGCAATCGCGACCGGAATCGCGACGGTGAAAATGATCGCCGAGGCTCCCCGATCGCCGGGCCCGACGATCCAGCGGGGCAACAGCATGAAGTTGGCGCCCAGGAATGCCGCGGCAGCCCCTGATGCGGTGGCTACCGAGTTCATGGTGACCACCTGTTCGCGCGGCACTACGTGGGGCAGTGCCGCCGACAGGCCGGACGCGACAAACCGGGCCAGTCCGTTGGCCAGCAGCGCTGCAATCAGCAGCGGCAACTCGCCGGCCCCGACCGCCAGAATCGTGCCGATCGCGGCGATCAGAACCAGACGGCCCACGTTGGCGCCGACGAGCACCAGCCGTCGATCCCACCGGTCCATCAGTGCCCCGGCGAACGGCCCCAGCAGCGAGTAAGGCAAGAACAGCACCGTGAAGGCGCGCGCGATCGCCATCGGGTCGGCAGCCCGGTCGGGGTTGAACAGCAGGGCTCCGGCCAGCCCCGCCTGGAAGAGGCCATCGCCGAACTGACTCGCCATGCGCACCTGCAGCAGTCGCCAGAAGTCGGGCAAACTGCGCAGCGAACGCCAGACATCGACGGGTGCGCGCGAGTCCATCCGGGTTTGAGTCACAGAACCAACTTCCACGCTGCGGGCGTGCCTGGGGCTGCGCCGCCCCAACCACATTACAAATATTCGCGGGCCGTCATCGTTTGCCCCAGTGATGCTGCCCGGGGTGCCATGATGGTGGGGTGCCACCGCCCGAAGATCCCGAGGACTACATTGCACCCGCCGCCCAGCGGGTGCGTGCGGGTACGTTGCTGTTGGCCAACACCGATCTTCTCGAGCCGACATTCCGGCGCAGCGTAATTTACATCGTCGAGCACAACGAAGGCGGCACTTTGGGCGTTGTGCTCAACCGGCCCAGCGAGACCGCGGTCTACAACGTGCTGCCCCAGTGGGCCAAACTGGCGGCGAAGCCGAAGACGATGTTCATCGGAGGGCCGGTGAAGCGCGACGCGGCCCTTTGCCTGGCGACGCTGCGGGCAGGCGCCGATTCGAACGGTGTGCTGGGCCTGCGGCACGTGGCCGGCCGGATGGTGATGGTCGACCTGGACGCCGAACCTGACCTGATCGCACCCGTGGTGGAGGGGGTGCGCATCTTCGCGGGGTACTCCGGCTGGACCATCGGTCAGCTGGAGGGTGAGATCGAGCGCGATGATTGGATTGTGTTGTCGGCGTTGCCGTCTGACCTTCTGGTCGGGCCGAGAGCCGACCTTTGGGGACAGGTCCTGCGTCGGCAACCGCTGCCGCTTTCGCTGCTAGCTACCCACCCGATCGACGTCAGCCGGAACTAAGGCTCCTCCCCCACCGGCTGCCACGACGCCGAGTTTGCTCCCGTTTCCGGAGTAGTTTCCGGGCCGGTTTGCGCAGCCCGCCCGAGCCTGCTGGCGATCACCGAGCAGACGACCAGTTGGACCTGATGGAAGATCATCAGTGGCAACATGCTCAAACCGACTGTGGCGGAAGGGAAAAGGACCAGCGCCATCGGAAGGCCGGACGCCAGGCTCTTTTTCGAGCCGCAGAACAGCAGCACGATCTTGTCGCCGCGGTCGAGCCGGGCCAGTTGGCCGATGACCCTGGTGCAAACCAGCACCACCGCAAGCAGCACGGTGACGACGATGGCGACCGAGACCAACTCCCACGGATCGGCGCTGGCCCAAATTCCCCGCGCCACGCCCATCGAGAAGGCCGTGTACACCACCAGCAGGATGGAGCCGCGATCGACCACCTTGAGCAGCACCGCGTGTCGGGCGATCGCCGCGGCGATCCATGGCCGCGCCAGCTGCCCCACCCCGAACGGCACTAATAGCTGCAACACGATGTCGCCGACGGCGCTGCCACTGACCGGGGGCGCACCGGCGGTGTCCATCAACAACAGGACCAGCAGCGGGGTAAGCACCACGCCAAGGATGTTGGACAACGATGCGCTGACGATGGCAGCGGAGACGTGCCCCCGCGCGATCGAAGTAAACGCAATGGATGACTGCACCGTCGACGGGACAAGGCATAGAAACAGCACGCCGTGGTACAGGTCCATGGTCAGCACCGACGGCACCAATGCCCGCGCGGCCACCCCCAGCATCGGGAAAATCACGAACGTAGTGGTCAGAACCAGCAAATGCAGTCGCCACTGCCGCACCCCGTGCCAGGCCTGCTCCGGCGACAACCGGGCGCCGTAGAGAAAGAACAGCAATGCGATCGCCGCTTTCGCCGCGACGGACACAGCCTCTGCGGCCGCGCCGTGTGCCGGGAGCAAGGCGGCTAGGCCCACCGTCGCCGCGAGCGCCAGCAGAAAGGCGTCGATCGGAATCGCCGTTAGCCGCTTCAGCACGACGCTCGGAGCAGGGGATTCAACGGCAGGACAGCGTGCAGCCGACGCAGTTGCCCCCACAATCGGCTGCTGCCGCTTCCCGGCGCAGCGCGAATCGCGCGCTCTGCCACGAACCGGCAGCCAGCGTGCCCAGGGCGCCGGTCACACAAACGATCAGCAAAACCAGAGCGGTGTGCCCGGACGCGGCCAGCGCCACCACCCCGCCGGCGGCCAGCATTACTGCGGCCGCCAGTTGTGTCGGCGCCATGGCGCGCAGCGCCAGGGCAGTGGTGGCAGTGGTGGCAGTGGTTTCAGCGGCCTGGCTCTGCGAGAGCGACCAGGCCCCGAACCCGGCCGATGCCACAGCCGCACACACGCACAGCACGCCCGCGATCAACATGGGCTCACAATACGAGTCCGGCGCGCGATTGGCGCGCCGTACCGGCCCTCAGTCAGCGCGGCGGGGACCCCAGCAGGTTTAAGTGCAGGTTTGGCAGCGGCGGCAACCCCGGCACCAGGGCCAGCAGGTTGGGCGCGGGCTGCTGGGCGGCCGTCTGCCCGGCCGCCGGCGCCGGCCCGGAAAGACCGGTCTGCCCGGGAACCCCGACCGGCGTCGTGCCAGACGGCTGCCCCGGGAGCCCGAGCGGCGCGGTTGTTGGGGCCACTGGGGCCGGAGCCTGGGCCGCAGCCCCGGGTGCGGCCACCCGGAAGCCGTTAATGATGGCGTCGGTGGCTGGGCCATCGGCGACCGCCTGCGAAAGGGCGGTGGTCACCGACAATGACACCAGGTATTTGTCAGACCCGGACGTGGCGATGACGTGACGCCGCGAGGTGTTCAGCGTCATATCGTTTTGGCGGTACGTGCCCTCGATGATTGACGACGGAAAGCCGCCGAAATCAGCCAGAGAGGCGTTCGTGGTCTGCCACCCGAGCAGTTGCTGGCTGTCGACAAAGCCGTGTGTGATGGCCTCTGTGGGATCGAAGTTGCCGACCAGCTTATACACCACCACCTGCGCGTTCGACGTGTACAGGCTGCTGCCGAGCCGGTCCGCGATCACCGCGAACGCATCGGGCACATTGGGATCCGGCACCTGAGTCCAGCGCGGGGGCATCGGCAGGGTGATGTCAAGCGCGTTGAATCCCTCGGGCTTTTGCGCCACGAGCTTGACGCCCTTCGCCTGCAGGTCATCCCGCAGCGTCCCGGAAACCGGGGTAGCCACCGCCGGCGGCATCGGCGCCACGGCGGTTGCTCCGGGCGCCGTAGCAGGAACGGGCGCCCCGGCCGGATAGGGCGCCGGCGGGGGAGCGACGACCCTGTTGCTGTTGACCCCGCCGGGACTGGTGGCCGCGGCGTTCGGCGCCGGGACACCAGGGTTGGGTAGTGCCGGAAGCAAAGGATCTGCCGATGCGGTGGCGCCCGCGAAAGCGGTGACACCAATCACGCCGGCGACCAGACCCCCTCCGAATACCCGCCAGGTACGGGCAATCTGATTCATCTGCGTCGATCCTTCCGAATGGCCCGGGCACTAGCGCCCGTCGTCAGACGCTGACTGTAACCAGTGGTCAAGCCCGCTGACCAGGCTCGAGATAGACCTGGGATGAAGCTCTGATCGGTGTGCAACGGAACCGAGATCAACCTGTGGCCGGCGGATCCGGCGTGGCCGCCCTTATACCCTGTTTGACGTGACAGAATCTGCTCAGACGGACTCCGACGCGCCACGGTACCGCTACACCGCGGCGCTGGCGGGCCGTATCGAAAGCACCTGGCAGGACAATTGGGCCCGGCTCGGGACGTTCGAGGTGCCCAACCCGGCCGGCTCACTGGCCCCCACGGACGGCTCCGCGATACCCGAAGACAAGCTGTTCGTGCAGGACATGTTCCCTTATCCATCGGGTGACGGACTGCACGTCGGGCACCCTCTGGGTTACATCGCCACTGACGTGTACGCCCGGTATAACCGGATGATCGGCCGTAATGTGCTGCACGCGTTGGGGTTCGACTCTTTCGGACTGCCCGCGGAGCAATACGCGATGCAAACCGGCACCCACCCACGCACCAGGACCGAGGCCAACATCGTGAACTTCCGCCGGCAATTGGGCCGGCTGGGTCTCGGCCACGACAGCCGACGAAGCTTTTCGACCACCGACGTCGAGTTCTACAAATGGACCCAGTGGATCTTCCTGCAGATTTACAACGCCTGGTTCGATACCGCGGCCAACAAGGCCCGTCCAATCGCCGAGCTGATCGCCGAATTCGATTCCGGTGAGCGCCATCTCGAAAACGGCGAGGACTGGGCCAAGCTGTCGGCGGGGGAGCGGGCGGACGTAATCGACAACTGCCGTTTGGTCTATCGGGCGGACTCGATGGTGAACTGGTGCCCAGGTCTGGGCACGGTGCTGGCCAACGAAGAGGTCACCGCCGACGGCCGCAGCGACCGCGGCAACTTTCCGGTATTCCGGAAGCGGTTGCGGCAGTGGATGATGCGTATCACCGCCTATGCCGACCGGCTGCTCGACGACCTCGACCTGCTGGACTGGCCGGAACAGGTCAAAACCGTGCAGCGCAATTGGATCGGCCGTTCCACCGGCACAACGGCGCTGTTCTCGGCGAGTAAACCGAATGGCGACGTGATCGATATCGACGTGTTCACCACCCGGCCCGACACCCTATTCGGCGCCACCTACCTGGTACTGGCCCCCGAGCACGACCTGGTCGACGAGCTGGTCGCCGCCGCGTGGCCGGACGGGACCGACCCGCGCTGGACATACGACGCAGCCACGCCGGGTGACGCCGTCGCCGCCTACCGCCGCGCGATCGCCGCAAAGTCAGACCTCGAACGCCAGGAGAGCAGGGAAAAGACCGGCGTCTTCCTGGGCAGTTACGCGACCAACCCGGCCAACGATAAACCGGTACCGATCTTCATCGCCGACTACGTGTTGGCCGGGTATGGCACCGGGGCGATCATGGCAGTCCCCGGCCATGACCAGCGGGACTGGGACTTCGCGCATGAGTTCCACCTGCCGGTCGTGGAAGTCATTGCCGGCGGAGATATTTCGGAGGCGGCTTTCGCTGGCGACGGCGTGCTGGTGAACTCCGGCTACCTCGACGGAATGAACGTGGCAGAAGCCAAGGAGGCCATCACCGCACGCCTCGAATCCGATGGCCGCGGCCAGGCTCGCATCGAATTCAAGCTGCGCGACTGGCTTTTCGCGAGGCAGCGGTATTGGGGTGAGCCGTTCCCGATCGTCTACGACAGCGACGGACGCCCGCATGCGCTCGACGAGGCCGCACTGCCTGTAGAGCTCCCCGATGTGCCGGACTACTCGCCGGTGTTGTTCGACCCTGACGACGCCGACAGCGAGCCATCACCGCCGCTGGCCAAGGCGACCAGATGGGTGCACGTGGACCTGGATCTGGGCGACGGCTTGAAGCCCTACACCCGCGACACCAACGTGATGCCGAACTGGGCCGGCAGCTCCTGGTATGAACTGCGTTACACCGATCCCCATAACTCAGAACGGTTCTGCGCGAAGGAAAACGAGGCCTACTGGATGGGCCCGCGGCCGGCGGAGCACGGCCCGGATGATCCCGGTGGTGTCGACTTGTACGTCGGCGGCGCCGAACATGCGGTGCTGCACCTGCTGTATTCGCGGTTCTGGCACAAGGTGTTGTACGACCTGGGCCAGGTCACCTCTCGAGAGCCCTACCGCCGACTGGTCAACCAGGGCTACATTCAGGCCTTCGCCTACACCGACGCCCGCGGATCATATGTACCGGCTGAAGAGGTGCTCGATCGCGGCGATCGGTTTGTTTATCCGGGACCCGACGGCGAGGTCGAAGTCTTTCAGGAGTTCGGGAAAATCGGTAAGAGCCTGAAGAATTCGATATCACCCGACGAAATCTGCGAGGAATACGGCGCGGACACGCTGCGGGTGTACGAGATGTCGATGGGCCCGTTGGAGGCCTCCCGTCCATGGGCCACCAAAGACGTCGTCGGCTATTACCGCTTTCTGCAGCGGGTATGGCGCCTGGTGATCGACGAGGACACCGGCGAAACGCGGGTGGTCGACCCACCCGACCAACAAGGCGGCCAACAGCAGCTGGACACCGACACCTTGCGGCCGCTGCATCGCACCATCGCCGGAGTCTCCGAAGACTATGCGGCGCTGCGGAATAACACCGCGGCGGCCAAGCTGATCGAGTACACCAACCACCTGAACAAAAAGCACCGTGACTCGGTTCCCCGGGCGGCGGTCGAGCCGCTGGTGCTGATGCTGGCGCCGCTGGCCCCACACCTGGCAGAGGAGCTGTGGCAGCGACTGGGCCACACCACCTCATTGGCACATGGCCCGTTCCCGGAGTTCGATCCCGCGTATCTCGTCGACGACACCGTCGAATACCCAGTGCAGGTCAATGGCAAGGTGCGGGGCAGGGTGGTGGTGGCCGCCGACGCTGACGACGACGCAGTGAAAGCCGCGGCTCTGGCTGACGATAAGGTCCAGGCATTCTTGGCTGGTGCCACGCCGCGCAAGGTGATCGTGGTCGCCGGCCGGCTGGTCAACTTGGTCGTCTAAAAGTCTCTAACGCGGGCCTGGTCGGATGACCACCTCGTGGACTTCACCGTCCCGAGGTGTAGCCACCACATTGGCTACCGCCTCGGCGACGGTATCGGGCCGCAAGAACTTGGCAGGGTCGTACTCGCCGCCTTCGAATGCGACGAGTTCACGCTGCATATCGGTATCGGTGCGGCCTGGATAGACCGTGGTTACCCGCAGGCCCGGCTCGTCGGTGCGCAGCGAGTCGGCGAATGCGCGCAGCGCGAACTTGCTAGCCGAATAGGCGGCCATACCCGGCGAAACGTTGCGGCCCGATCCGGAGTTGATGAACACGACCTGACCGCGGGCGCGTCGCAGGGCTGGGAGCAGCGCCAGTGTAAGTGCCACCGCTCCAAAAACATTGACATCGAAGGTGGCACGCCACTCATCGACGTGCGACTCGGCGACGCGGCCGGGGACAGACACCCCCGCGTTGTGCACCAGCACGTCGAGTTCGTCGACGATTTCGCAGCTGGCCTCGATGGTGTCGGTGTCGGTCAAATCCAGCGGAAAGGTTGTGGCTCCGAGGCGGTCGGCAACGGTGTCGAGCCGGGCGGAGGGCCGACCGCCCAGCAGGAGCGTATGCGTCGGCGCCAGCGCCGCGGCGATAGCGGAACCGATACCGCCGCCGGCACCGGTGATGAGTGCAGTTGGCATGTGGTTCAGTTTACGGACGTCGTGAATCTCGTTGAGAGTCAGCCGCTTTCATGCCTGCTTACGCGCGGGCGAGTCGCCCGCGGGCCCAGATACCGGCTCACCGGAGGCCAGCCGTTCCAACGATGCGAGCGCCTTCACCAGGGTGTTCAGATCGGATGGGGGCAGTTGGCTGAGCATCGCGGCCAGGGCAGCGCGCCGGTTGGCCAGTGACTCGCCATGGACCGCCCGCCCGCGCGGGGTGATATCGACCAGCACGGCCCGCAGATCGGACGGGTCGCGCGAGCGCTTTACCAGCCCGATCTTCTCCAGCCGGCGGATCGCCACGGTCGTGGTGGGAGTCCGCACCCGTTCGTGTGCGGCCAGGTCCGTCATCCGGATGGGGCCCTGATCGAGCAACGTGACCAGGATCGAAAGTTGCGCCAGCGTCAACTCACCGGCCGCGGCCCCGTTGGGGTCTCCGCGGCGCAGGATTGAAAACAGCTTGGCCAGCGCACGGTGCAGCCCCTCCGCAAGCTCCGTCACCTCGCGCGTAGTGGATTCGCTGTCCGCCATAAGTCGGCAGTCTAACCCGATATGTGCACCGTTGAAGGTACCTATCGCCAGCTAGTTTTAGATCGTCAAAGTACTTGGGACAGGAATCGCTGTAGCCGCTCGGTTTGGGCGTCCTCGAATATCTGCTCGGGAGGCCCGCATTCCACGACCTTGCCCCGATCCATGAAAACGACGGTGTCGGACGTCGACCGGGCGAAACCCATTTCATGGGTGACGACAAGCATCGTCATGCCGTCATCGCCGAGGTCGGCGATGAGTTCCAGAACTCCTTTGACCATTTCCGGATCCAGCGCTGAGGTCGCCTCGTCAAAGAACATCACCTGCGGAGCCATGGCCAGCGCACGGGCGATCGCAACGCGTTGTTGCTGACCACCGGACAGCATGCCAGGGCGAGCACCGGCCTTGTGCTTCAAACCAACTCGCTCCAGCTGAGTCAGCGCGAGGTCCCGGGCCGCGTCTGAAGACAGTCGACGCAACTTGCGCGGCGCGAGCGCAACATTCTTCAGGATGCTGAGATGCGGAAAGAGATTGAAATGCTGGAAGACCATGCCGATGCGCTGGCGGAGGTCGTTGGGATCGTCGCGCAACACCGACAGGCCGTCCAGCAGGATGTCTCCGCTATCGGGCTCATTCAGTCGGTTGAGGGTGCGCAGCAGCGTCGACTTACCTGAGCCAGACGGTCCGATCAGAGCCACTGTGCTGCCCGCCGGTGCCTCGATATCGATGCCGCGCAGCACCTTGTTCCCGCCGAGAGTCTGATGAATATCCTTGGCCACCAACGATACTGACGGCCGCCCCGCGGTGTCTGCGGTCACGTGATCCCCTGGCCGAGTGTGGATGTGACTATGTTGGCAGGCTCTTCCGGCTGAGCGGAACGGCCACGGCGAAGCCGGGCGTCGATGTAGTTCACCAAATGCGTTAACGGAATAGTCAATATCAGGTAGCAGGCACCGGCGGCCACTAACGGCGACAAGTTGCCGGTCTGCGCGTTGAGGTCGCGGCCCACCTGAAACAGCTCTCGCTGTTGGGCGACCAAGCCCAGGAAGTACACGAGTGCGGAGCCCTTCAACAGCGCGATGAACTGATTGACGAGTGCCGGCAGCACCCGTCGTATTCCCTGCGGCACGACCACCAGTCGCATCGCAGCCGGATAGCTGAATCCCAGTGCACGAGAGGCTTCCAGTTGGCCGGGGTCGATACTTTGAATACCCGACCGCAGAATCTCGCCCATGTAGGCGGCCGCCATCAACCCCAACGCGGCAATGCCAAGCGGGTAGGGATTGTTGTGCGTCAGCCCGCTCACCAATGGCCCAACGCCCAGCCCGATGAGCAGGATGATCACTGGCTCGGGAAGACCGCGAAAGATGTCGGTGTACACCCGCGCCGGCCAGCGCAGCCAGCGTGAACGCGACATCCCGGCCATTGCCAGCACCATGCCGAGCACCAGCCCGATGACGATGGCACTATTCGTCAGAATCATTGTGTTGGGCAGCCCGGTGGTCAACAAAATGGGGATGGCTTGTCGGTACATATTCCAGTCGAAGAAAGAGTCCTTTAACTGGGCCATCATCGACTTCGGCGCGGCCGGGCCCACCGGGTTGCGATGCTGGTTCGC
>Ga0210396_10003687_pt1 | contig 15189 bp, 24 predicted proteins | sample IncBWH17OmetaG_FD_155466 | JGI IMG/M metagenome (GOLD analysis project Ga0210396, IMG submission 155466) | Forest soil microbial communities from Barre Woods Harvard Forest LTER site, Petersham, Massachusetts, United States - Inc-BW-H-17-O ... | reverse complement strand
CCACCCCATGGCCTGGTCGAACGTGATCCGCTCGTTGGCGATGGCGTACAGCGTCTTCTTCGCCACGTCACCCCCCGAGGTCGATCGGAGCCTCGTCCATGTCCTCGCGGTCGGTGAAGTAACTGGTGGCGTAGTCGGCGACAAGCTGCGCCCGCGCGCCCTTCCGGCCATTGCGGTTCTTCTCGACGCTCAGCACCAGCCGGACCGCCCGCCCCCGGGAGGTGTCCTCTTCCGGCGCGGACAGCGCGAGCACTAGCCCGGCCGTCTTGCCGGCCTCAGACGACTGGGACATGTGCTGGTCGACCGAGAACGACCCGCCGCCGCGCAGGGCCTGCGCACCGTTCTGGTTCGGCTGCCAGGGGGAAAGCAGGGAAACCCCCTTGCCGTGGAACGCCGTCTCCGCCCAGCGGTGCGACGCCTTGACGATGCCCGACTGGTTCTCGTGTTCCTTAGAGTCACGGCCCCGGCGGTCGGGGTCGCACAGCTGCAGGTAGTCGAACACCATGAGGTCGGGACGCTGGCGGCGGCCCATCGCCTCCGCGCGACCGGTGAAAGCCGCGACCGTGCAGTGCTCCGGCATCTGCACGACCTCGATCCCCCCGTAGCCGCCGGTCTTCAGGTCATCGGCGACCCAGGCCAGCGCCCGCTCTTCTTCCTCGCTGAGACGGCCGGACATGATGTCCAGGGTGTCGAGCCCGCGCGGGAGCCCGAACTTGGGGTGGCGCGAGTGCCGGGCGAACAGCTTCACCCGTACCTCGTCGTAATGCTGCTCGGTGGTGAAGTACAGCGTGTGGCGGCCCTGGATAACCGCGTTATGCCAGACCGCGTGGACGCAGAAACTGGACTTGCCGACCGAGGTCGGCGCAATCAGCAGCCCCAGCCCCTTGCCGATGCCGCCGCCCAGGGAACGCTCCAGGTCAGGGAAGCCGAGCTGGACACCGACCGGGCGGCCGGACTGGCGCAGCCCCTTGGCGCGGGCGTAAGCGGCCAGTACGTCGTCACCCTCGCCGGCGATGTTGCCCGCCTGGACATCCGACTCCGAGCCCAGCTGCTCAGCACCGGCAAGGGCTGCCTGCACGTACGCCCGCGCCTCAACGTGCCCCCACAGTGCCCGGCCGTCCTCCAGCCTGACCGGCTCAGCCTCGCTCGCGGCGAGGATCTGTCGGCCCAGGGCGAACGCCTCGCCGGTGGCCCGGTCGGCGGCAAGCTCGCGCAGCTGGTCGACCGAGTGCTTGAACTGGTGCCCCTCCGGCACGAACGCGGCGAGCCCGTCGTACGTCTCCTCGAACATCTGGACCGTGCCGGGCTTGCGCCCGCGCAGCAGGTCCGACAGCACCGCGCGGGGCATGATGCCGCCAGCCTGGCGGCGGTACCGCTCCAGCAGCAGGAAGATCTTGAGCTGAACCGTGTCGGTGAAGAACAGTTCGGGCATGACCAGCCGCTCGGCGGCGTGGTCCAGCGCCCGCACCGACCCGCCGCCGGCCACGATGGCCGACAGGACCGTCTTGCCGTGCTCGATTGCGTCAGCCATGTAACGCCGCCTCCCTGCTCAGGTAGGCCGCAGCGTGCGCGGCGACGTAGGCGGTCATGTAGGAAGGCGCGGCCTCCACCAGGGCCTCGCGCGGGACGCGGCGAGTGACCGCCATCAGCTCGCGAGCCATCGCGATAGGCGCGACGTGCCCGGCAATGGACATGACCGTGCCCTCAACCCAGTGGCCGGCCTTGCTGGCCGGCTTAACGTGCTCAGGGTGGTGAAGCGGCGGGATTACCAGCCCGTTGCCCGCCTCGAACCCGCGGTGCCGGTACAACTCGTAGCCGAACATCAGGCCGCACAACCAGACCGGGTTAACAAGCGGCGCGTTCTTCACGTTCTCGATGACGTAAGGCACGCCCGACTCAACCAGGACCGGCCGCAGCGGCAGGATGAGGTCGGTGTACGCCTCGCGCAGCCCTGGACGGCAGTTCACCATGTCAGACCAGGGCTGGCAGGGGCCGCCCAGGTGCACCAGGTCGTAAGCCCGCAGGTCGTCTGCAGTCAGTGCCAGGGCGTCGCCCTCGATGAACTCATACGGGTAGTGCCGCTTCAGCTCCCGGTTGATTTCCAGGCCGGTCACGTCGAAGTAGGCGTCGTAACCATCGGACGAGATGCCGGCTCCGCAGCCGACGTCTAGGACCCGCTTGCGGCCCCCGCGGCCATGGCGAGCCATAACTCGACCAGGCGGAAGGCCCTGACGCGCGTGCCGGGCTCGAAAGGCACCCGGTTACCGGAGATTCCGGTGAGAACAACCTTCATGCCTACTGCTACGTCCGGAATCCCCGCGACCGTCCCATACCTGATGACGGTCTCGGCGTCGCAGGCGATCCGGCCGATGTCGACCACCATGTCCCCCTCGGCGATCTTCTCCACCGCGCAGGTAACCCAGCCCCGGCCGTGGTGGTCGATCGCGATCCGGGGGCGCTGGAAAGGCGCGGGAATGACGCGGCGCGGCACCGGGTGGCCCGGCAACGTCTCTCCGTTGAACGTTGAGCGCGTGGCCGCCTCAGCCGGGGATATGGCCCGCAGGTCTTCGGCGTGCACCGGCGCGGACGCGGCAGCGGTCTGCGCGGTCACCTGCTCGATAGCACCCTCTGACATGAACGCCTCGATGGGCAGGGTGCCCTTCAGCTTGCCCTCGCGGGCCTTGTCGACGTCACGCCCGAGCGAGTCGGGGATCTCGATGATGTGGGCCGGCTTGTCGCTCACCGTTCGTCCTTCCGTAATCAGGCAGGCGATCGGCGGCGATGACGAAGCGCCCGCGGCGGGTGCGGGCGACCAGCCCGCATCCAGCTCCGGAGCACTTCCCCTCTTTACAAATGAACGCGAACTGGCCGGCCGACGCAACGACCTTACTGCCGTCGCAGTCCCAGTGCGGGAAGGTCCCCGGGACCGTCGCCTCCACCCTCCCGCAGTAGCACGCCCGGTACTCCGGGCTCGGCTCGCAGACCTCGCGCAGCGTGATGCCAGTGCTCGCGCCGTTCGCGGCCGGGCACTCGTGACGGACCACGCGCCAGAAGGTCATCACGAACACGCCCGGCGGGTCGGCCGCGTTGCGGGTGTTGAGCGCCGCCTGCCGGGCATCGCGGAACGCGCGCCCGGCCTGCTTCTCCACATCGCTCAGAGGCACCTAAGCCACCACCCTCATCATTGCCTTGTGTATCTCAAGGATCGCTCCCTGGTGAAGCCTCGCGGCCTCATCTGCTGATACGCCCGCGTACGGGGCAAGCTCCAGCACGGTCATGTTGTGGTAGTAGCGCAGCACCAGCACGGTCCGGGCGGGCTCGGACAGCCGGACAGCCACGGCGGAGAGCGCGGCCAGCACCTCGCTCACCACGGCCTGGCCCTCCACGTCGTCCTGCCCGGCCACGTCGTAGGGCTCGGCGTCGATGCTCACCGGGCGGGCGGACACGGCGGCGTTGGTGGCGCGCACCTCGTCAATGCCCATCCCGGTGGCCCGCGCAAGCTCGGCGTCGGTGAGCCCGCGGTCCTGGCCGGCCTCGCGCAGTGCCTTGGCCTTGGTCCGGGCACTGCGCGTCACCCAGTCCTGCGAGCGGAGGTAGTCGAGCATGCTGCCCCGCATCCTCCGGAGCGAATAAGCGTAGAAATACTCGAACCGCGACGGGTCATGGCCGTGCTTGACGCAGTACGCAGGCCACCTCGCAGCAGCGGCAGCCAGGCCCGACAGGGCGAGCGCTTCGAGTTCGTCCATCTCCAGGGCGTGCGGCGCGCGCTGCCACACCCGGTACGCCTCGTTCCGGGCTGCCGGCACGATCTGGGTTACCAGTTCCCCGATCCGCGCCCGGATCTCGTCATCGGTCACTCAATCACCCGCCGCGCCTGCCTCGAAGCGGGGTCCACCTGGTCCTGCTCGATTTCCTGCCGGGCGGGGCGGACGATCTCGTCAGCGACAGCCAGGGGAATGCCGCAGTGACTGCAGACCTGATCGTCTGACCAGTCCGGGTGGGCGCGCAGCGCCTTCTTGGCCGCCAGGAACCACTCGACTCGCGTTGATGCCATGTCCCCCGTGATCGTCACGCATCACCGACGGCGCGGGCCCGCTACGATGACGGTCACAATCAGGCCAAGGAGGAGAGATGGCGAAGCTGAGCAGCGCGGACCTGATGGACGCCTTCAGGGAGATGACCGTGCTAGAGCTGGCGGAGTTCGTGAAGGACTTCGAGGACACGTTCGGAGTCACCGCCGCCGTGTCGGTCGACGGCACGCCGCCCGTCGTCATCCCGCTGGAAGAGGAGGACAGCCAGACGGAGTTTGACGTCATCCTCGAAAAGGCCGGAGACAAGAAGATCCAGGTCATCAAAGAAGTCCGGGTCTTCACCAAGCTGGGCCTCAAGGAAGCCAAAGACCTGGTGGAGCGCGCGCCGGCCACCGTGCTGGAGCGGGCTGGCGAAGTCGACGCGGCGAACGCGAAGTCGGCCCTCGAAGCAGCCGGGGCGACCGTCATCCTGCGCTAGAGCCTGCCGTAGGCGACCAGGCGCATGATCTGGCGCGGCGACAGCGCGGTGAACAGGCTTTCCTTCTCCCCCCACACCACGTCCGAGATCTCACCCTCGCGCCGCAGCATCGGCAGGTACGCGTCCTCCTGGGTGCCCCTGGCCAGCAGGTGGTGCACGTACACCGTCGGGTACGGACTGCCCACCCGGGCCACCCGGCCGACCAGCTGGGCCATCCGCGCCGGGTTGAGGATCGTGTCGGAGGCGATGAGGTTCCGCGACACCTGCAGGTTGAGGCTCGCCTCGATCGTGGTGGTGCCGATGAGCACCCGGCACTTGGGGTCCTCGCGAAACCGCTCCAGCCGCCTTGCCCGCTCCCGCTTGTCGGTCTCCCCCGACCACATGAGCACGCCGCCGATGCCCTCGGCCTGCAGCCGCCGGGCCAGGGCTGCCACGTTGTTCTTGAAGTAGACGAAGCAGACCGCCTTCTCGTCGGCGAGGTCGCCGGTGAGCAGGTCCATCGTCCAGTCGAACTTGCACGAGTCGTCGGCCTTCGGCCCCTCGTCAATGGCGGCGAGCCCGCTGCAGATCTGCCAGCCCCGGGTGAACGCGGCGGCGGCCTCGGTCTGGGTGACCTCCTCGCCGGCCTCCGTCAGCCGGCGCAGCGTGCCCCGGCGCAGCTCCTCGTACCGCGCCCGCTGGCGCGGGTTGAGGTCAAGGAACACCGGGTTGTACTGGACCGCCGGCATGGCCACGTCGCCCTCGATGTCCTTGGCGGTGCGGCGCAGCACCAGCGGGCGGATGGCCGCGCGGAACTCGGCCACCTTCTTCGGGTTCGAGGTGATGCCGCTGTCCACCTGGACCTGACGGCGCACCCGCGTGCGGCCGGTGAGGTCGCTCGGGTCACGGGTGAGGAGCGTCTTGGACCCGACCGAGACGTAGCGGTTGCGCACCCGGTCAAGCGAGCCGAGCGCGACCCGGCCGCCCACCGGCTGCAGGAAGCACCACAGCTCAGTCAGCCGCTTCTGCATCGGGGTGGCGTGCAGCCCGTGGACCCGCGAGCACTGCGCGGCCATCCGGTTGACGGCCACCGACGTCTCGGTCAGGTGGTTGCGCATCGGGTCGATGTCGTCGTAGATCAAGATCCCGACGGGGAAGTTCTCCAGCAGGGCAACGTCGCCGTCGCGCTTGTGCCGCTGGCCGTGCGCGCCGGCGAACGTGCGGTCGCTCACCACCGCGATTTCCCAGTTGCCCATGTAACCGCGCATCCGCTGGTCCTTGTCGCCGTCGGCGACGTAGGCGCAGATGCCCGGCAGCAGCCGCTTCAGCTCGCCGCCCCACGGGTCCCACACCGCCGCAGCCTTGCAGACGATGACCGCGCGGTTGTGCAGCCCCAGTTCGCCGTTCTGCTTGCACATCGCGAGCATGGCGAGCACCTGGGCCGTCTTTCCCGACCCCATCGTGTCCGACAGCAGGCCGGGGAGCCCCAGGTACATCCAGGTGGCCCCGATCCGCTGGTGCTTGCGCAGCCTGATGCCGCACCGGCGGCACAGGATGTTCAGCGTCTCATGCCGGTCGCACGGCTGCGAGTTGAACCAGTCCAGCTCGGGGAAGGGCTGGATGTCCTCCAGCGCGCGGACGCGCTCCGCGCGCTTGCGGCGGTCGTCGCGGGACATGCGGGCAGCGTCAGGCAGTACCAGCGTCATGCCCCCTGCTACGCCCGGCGCTGCCACCAGCGGCGTTTCAGCAGCTGAGCGGTCTGCTGGTCGGTCATGTCCTCGATGACCCCGGTCTGCTGGCTGGTGAGAGTGGCGATTTCCCGGGTCTGCCCGGCTGTCACCCGGTCCAGGTGAGCACGCAGCCTGCGGTGGCTGAACCAGGCGGCCACCGCGACGCCGGTCAGGTTGACGACAATGCCCGAGAGAACCAGAGTCAGGAACTCGCCCGTGTTCACGAGCCACCCGGCGGGGACATGCGCGCGGTTACCTTCGCCTCCAGGGCCGTCAGCCGGTCCAGAACCTCGGTCAGGCCGCCCTGGGTAGCGGTGTCCAGCCGGTCGATGATGACCTCGGTGTCCTCGAACGTCTTCGCTGCGCGGGCGTCGGACGCCACGGCCTGCAGGTTCTGCCCGACCATGATGACGCTCAAGAGAACCAATTGCAGGAAGAACGAGGCGACCCACTGGACGATGCCGTACAGGCCCTGCTGGAGGGCGGTGGGCAGCGCCAGGCAGTCGAACGCGGCGAAAAGGTAGGCGCACCACATGGTGCCGACCAGGCGGGTGGTCCACACGGCCAGCCACGCGTTGAACCGCTCCGCCGCGTTCCGCCGGGGCAGGTGGTCGCGTACGTGCAGGTGCACCGGCAAGTCGCCGTGGCGGGTTTTCCCGAAGTGCGGGCGGTCGCTCATGCCCGGGAAATCGTCACTCCGGCGTGAGGCCGAACAGCCCCTGGACCTGGGTCAGCAGGTCTTTCAGGATGGCCTCGACCGCGGCCACCAGCTCGGGGCCGTACTTCTCGGCCAGCGCGATGACCTGGGCCTTGTCGGCCAGGATGACGGCCAGTACCTGGCCCTCGGCGGTCTTGGCCTCGGCGAGCAGCCGCCGGGCCTCGGCCAGGGCCTGCCCGTCGAACTCCTCAACCTTGACCTCGACCTCGTGGAAGACCTTCTCGGCGGCGTTCTCGACGTCGGTAATCAGCGACATGACCGGCCAATCGGCGCTCAGGCTGCCTTGTCCCCGGCCGACAGGGCGTCGGCATCCCAGATCTGCACGCCGGTGCTGTAGCCGCCGCTGGCAGCAATCTCGGCCGCCGCGCTGACCTCAGTGAACGGCAACCCGGCTTGGACGTGGTTGGCCGGGCGGGTGAAACGGCCAGGGCCTGCCACCACAGTAGTCGGCCGGTAGGCGGGCGAGGCGAACCGGCAGGACCCGGTGCCGCACGCGGTGACGGCCGAACACGTGAACTGGCCCGCCACGGCCCCGCAGGCAGCCACTGCGCGGGTAACGGCACTCCGGACAGCCGACCGTACCCCGGAGGCGTAGGCCCGCTCACGGGTCTCCGTGGCGGCCCTGGCGATGGCGACCGCGTACCTCTCGTCCGACCCGAACGCGGCCAGGGCGTCGGCCACGTCCTGCTCGCGGGCAAGGGCGCACGCCATGGCGACGGCTTCGAGGAACGCGTTCTTGGTGACGTGCCGCCCGGCCGCGCCCGCCCGGCCGGTCTTGGGGGCCAGCTTCGCCGCGGCCAGGTACGGCGCTGCCGCGCCGAAGTAGTCGCAAGACGCCAGCGGCGAGCCCGCTGACCGCAGCACGGGGGCAATGGCCGACGTCCGGCTATCGCGCAGAATCTCGGCCGCGCGCAGCGCCTCGGCGAGGGTCACGCGGACCCCGCCCACGGTCACCTCGCGCGCGGCAAGGGACGGCCAGGGTACCCCGAGGTTGGAATACAGCAGTTCGTAAGGCACACTGGACTCGCATGCGATTTACAGCGCGCCAAGGTGCGGGGCGCTCGCGTCGACATGACAGGCACCCGGTTCCACCCCAGCCAGCCTCACCAGCCGGCCACGGGACCGGGTGCCTTTCTATCACGCCCTGGGTACTCCAGCCAGGCGCGGCCCGGGGAATGCCTGAGGCCAGCCGCCGCCCCGCCGGATGGGCTACAGCTGGCCTCATGATTGCCTCCTGCCGAAGCGGAGGCGAGGGCCGGTCGGCACCTGTCCCCGCCGGACGCGCCGGGTGCGGACTGGGCCTCTCGGGCTCTTCGAGGAGGTTAGACCTTCCCCGAAAACCGCGTCAATATCACTTCCGCGTGACACGGCTCCGCGTAGTGCGCCCAGCCGGCTGCTTGGCCCGGCTAGCCAGGTCGCCGCCGATCGCGGCGCGGGTGCGCGTGCCAGCTGCAGCGCGGGTGCGGGTGGCTGGCTTACGGTTGCCGACCACACGGGTGGTCCGGCCGGCAACCCGGTTCCTGGCCTTGGACGGCAGCGAGCGGAACCAGGGCCAGACACGCGAGCTGCGGACGCCGCGGGCGGCCTTGCCGGCCGTCTCGCGGGCCTTCTCCAGGCGCGCGGCCCGCTTGAGCGCGGCCAGCGTCCGCTTCTGGACCTGGTGGATGACCTCGCGCACGAGCTGCTGCTGGACGCGCACGTCGCGGGAGTCGAGCAGCTGCCGCAGCAGCGAGCGGGTCTCCGGGCCGACGGCTACCCGCACGCCCGGGGCGTGCCGGTCGTGGTCCGGGTGCAGCCGGTCCGGGTAGTCCGCCAGGTTGACGGCGCTGTCGAGCTGCCGCGCGTGCGTCTGCAGCAGGCCGGCACGCGCGGCAACGCGCGGCTTGAGCATCTGCCTGACGAGGTGCCGGGCGTGCCGCGGCAGCCGGCGGTGGTGCGGGTGGCCCGTCAGGCGCTCGGGGTGGGGGTTGGGAAGGGACAAGGGTTACTCCTCGGTAGCGGCCGGGGCGTCCTGCTCCGGCGCGTCGGTGATGCGGACCTCCTGGTGAGCGGGGTGATCCCACACAGGCTGGATGACGACTTCCACGGGCTTGGCGTTGCGCTGGATGACCAGCGCGTGGAACTGCCTGAGCTGGCGCAGCCGCTCGGGCGGGAAGACCAGCTCCTTGTCACGGACCTTGACGCGGCCCTCCTTGCGCCAGGTGTCGCGGTACCCGCAGATCGTGGCCAGGCGCTCCAGAGTGGCCGTGGAGGTGAAGCCGCCGGCGATGATCTTGGTCGACAGCATTTCGAGGATGGTCTCGGCCGCAGCAGAACCGCCCCAGCCTTCTTCGATCTGGCTGACAGCCTGGAAGCCGGTGACGACCGTGATGTTGTATCCGGCCGTGACCGCGAGCCACCGCTTGAGGTCGATCCTCGCGGTGGTGGCCGTCTCGTCGATGGCCATCGTCAGCGGGATGCGGAGCCGGCCGCCCTGGCGCTCGGCCAGGATGCGGCCCTGCTCGAAGAACTCGGTCACGAACGCGCTGAAATACGGGGTGAGCGAGCCGTAGGGCTTCTCGCTCCCGATGAGGTAGACGGTCCCGTTGCCGGCCGCCAGGAACTGCCCGATGTCCAGCCCCTCGCCGGCCGGCGGGCAGGCCGCCATCGCGATGGACGGGTCGTTCATCCACCGCAGGGCCGCCGCCGCGCTGGTGGTGGCGCTGGCCAGGAAATCCCCCTCCTGGCTGCACAAGTCCATCAGCTCGCTGTCCCAGTCAAGGGCAGCCTGCGGCAGCTGCAGGGCCTTCATGAACTCGGGCTCCTCGGGATTGCGGCACCAGGCACGCACGGCGTACATGCTCTCCCCGGTCAGGGCGGCGGCGTGCAAGGCGAACTGCAGCAGGTCCATGCCCCGCGCCTCGTGCCACTTGTCCTTGCCGCCCGGGTCCTTCGGGCTGGCGTCCATGAGCGCGCCGGCCCGCCGCTGGGCGGTAACCGGGTCATCGCAGCCCGCCACCGGCGACCACGCGAAGTTGGTGCCGGGGCCGAATCCGTCGGCGTCGAGCACCAGCACCTTGCCCAGCCTCTCCCGCTCCGTCACCGTGTGCCGGTACTGGTCGGCGCGGGAGGAGGTGGCGAGCACCGGGCCGGGGGCTTCCAGAATCCAGCTGGCAATGAGCGCGGTCTTGAGGCTCTGCGGGACGCCGAAGACAGCAACGGACTCCGCCCGGGAAACGGCCACCTGCTGGTGCGGCCGGTGCACGGTCACGCCGATAGGCAGGAAGGACAGCACGGCGGGCAGATCCGGGGCCAGGCGCTGCATCTTCTTCGCCGCGAACGCGGGCGAGAGGGTCTGCGCGACCTCCCACGGGTTGGCCTCGCCCTGGTACTTGCGGCGGCGGCGCTGGGCGAGCCAGCCGCCCGACGACATCCAGGTGAGGCTGTCCCACACGCGCTGCGTGACGTGGTAGCCGCACGCACCGACCACCGCGAAGTCGAGCATCGGGTTGAGGCCGGCGATGAAGCAAACGCCCAGCCCTGCCCCGGCGGCGAGCGCGTACCCCCCGCCGTTGGCTGCGATGGCACGGCCGGCCGAGGCCGCGGAACTGGTCAGCGCGTTGTCGATAACGCCCGGCGCGCCAGGGCCCGGCAGCTTCCCGGCCTTGACGTCAACATCCAGGTCAAGGTCGAACCTGCTGATGAGGTTCATCTTGCCGAGCGGGCTCACGACGACCGCCGGCGGCTCTTGCGCGAAAGCCGCTTGTCGTCGCGCTCGCGCAGGCGTCTCGCCTGCCTGCGCTGGTCCCGGCTGCGGTTCCCGCTCTTGCGGGAACGCCCCGGCTGGTTGTCCGCCATGAGTGTGTGCCTCTCCCTGTACTCGGTTTGCCTCTTGTCCCGAGTCTAGAGAGTTTGCTTAACTCATGTCAAGCGAATCAGGTGGAAAGAACGGTATCCCCGCAGACGGACCACCAGGCGTCCACGTACTCGCGCAGCGGGTGGCCGTCGGTGACAGGCCAGATCCGCAGCAGCTCGGTGCCCTGCGGGCCGGGCGGCAGCACCAGGTCAACGCGGGCCGAGCCCGAGCGCCCCTCCGGCCACTGCTCGGCCATCGCGAACGGCCGGCCGAACCGGGCGGCGAGCATCTTCCACAGGCCCGGCTGGGCATCGGTGACCGGCAGGCCGCGCCCGAGGTCGGTCACGACGGCGAACCGGCCGTCGCCAGCGGCCCAGGCGCGCAGCCGGGCGACACCGCGTGGGCCGACCGTGCCCACGCGGTACACCAGCTCCTCGTCAGTCAGCATCTCCCCCAGCGGGGGAAGCCACAGGCGGCTGCGGCGGGAAGGAAGGTCAGTCATCGGCGGGCTCCACAGTCAGCTCGTGAGTGGTGGTGACGGTTACCGTGTGCCCGGTCTCCCGGCCGTGCTGGAAAGCCCGGGCCCGCAGGGCCTTCACCAGCTCCTCGTCCTCGCCGTCTGCGGTTCCCTCCAGGTCGCCGGCGGCGCACCTCAGGACGGCGGGCAGCGCACTGAACGAGCCATCTACCTTGAACTTCAGCTTTTCCTGCTTCGCGCGCCAGGCTGGAACCCAGTCCGGCACGTGGTCCGGGCAGTAGTCCAGCTCCTCGGCCCTGCTGCTGAACCAGCCGGCCTCGCCGGCCCGGATCGCGGCAAACTTGCTGCTCAGGTAGGAGGCCGTGCAGCCAAGGTCACCGCGCCGCGCGCAGTAAACGGTACGGGCGGTCACCTGGCTCACGCCCGGGTCGCCGCCCGCTGACTGAGCACCAGGCGCTCAAGTTCGGTCAGGTCCCAGACAGCCAGCACGGCCCACAGGTCGCCGCGGATGTGCCGCAGCAGCGCCGGGTCATGCGGGGGGACCATCGCCCACTCGTCGACCTCCCACAGGATGTGGCAGTGACGGAGCCGGCGGGGCCTGGGCCGGAGCTTCGGCGGGATAAGCGGGACCAGCGCGCGCCCGGCAGGCCGGAAGCGGCGGAAGCCGCCGGGCAAGTCGTCAGCCGCCACCGGCACCCGCACCGAGTGCGCGTTCACCAGGGCTCCGCGGTTGGCTCTCCAGTCGTCGCGGTCGGCGTAGACCAGGGCGCTGCCGTCCCACCGGGCGTAGCACTCGGCCGCCTCCGCGCCGATGACGGCCATCCGGGGCAGCCCGCTGTCGTGGAACCCGCCCGCAGCGATGACGCGCTGCAGGCTGACAACCGGCAGGCCCCGGGCCGCAGCCCGGTAGCCGGCGGCGATAGCGGCGTCCTCGGCCGTGCGGTCTTCCCGCAGGGCCTGCTCGTACTCGGCCAGCTTCGCAGTAGCTTCTTCCTTGCTGATATCCAGCGGGGCCAGGTCCATCAGTCTGCCTTCTTCCGCCACACGTCCAGGCCGTGCAGGGTTTCGCCGGTCTTCACGTAGCCGTTGGTGGTGTCGCCGACGGCGGCGCGGGCCATGAAGTTGGTCTCCGGCACCTTCTCGAACCCGGACTGGTCCTCCGTCCACGCCTCACGGCCGGTGTACTCCCCTAGCCACTCCCGCCAGGCTTCGGGGGTGCGCAGCCGCTCAGCGCAGTCGACGCGCCCGAAGTCGTCAGCAGTGGCCGGGGGCAGCTCGAAGACCCGGCCGGTGAACGGCTCTGGCCCCTGCTCGATGTCGATCGCAGACTCGCCCGTGCTACTGGACAGCAGCAGCCGCCCTAGTCGTCCTGCAGTTCCCACGTCATGACCTTCCCGTCCTCCGCCCACACCCCGTACTGGCCGAGGGCGTCCTCAGCGCAGTAGTTCCACGGGATGGGCGTGCGGATGCCGCGCGTCACCACGACGGCGGCATCCTCGCCGCACGCGGTCTTGGACGCCCCGCGGTAGCGGCACTTCTTGCCAGGCTGGGACACGCTCCACCTGGAGCCGGCGGGCACGGCCTTCCAGTGCCGCCCCTCGGGTGCCGCGTGCGGCGGCTCGGGGCGGCTCCGCCCGTCCGTCTCTGCCACGGCAGTGTCGTTACTCAAGACAGCCTCCTGTTTACTTTACTGGAGTCTAGTGTTTCCTGTTTCCCCCGTCAACAGCGGGAGCGCTGCCGACTACCACCAGCTTCAGCCGTTCCAGGGGCACGCCGCAACGCGGGCACTTCAGTCCTTCCTCACCGGGCACGTCGTCCCACCACGACGACCCGCCTCCCTCGGCGCACCGCTTGCAGTGCAGCAGCGTGAAAACCTCCCGGCTGCCCTGGCCGCGCCTTTCCAGCTCGCGCTCGGCGCAGCCGCGCGCCGTCACCGGCGACAAGTGGGGCGAGGGGCACGAGCAGGACCAGGACGGCCTGGAGCCGGGGGTACGCCGCAGCACGCCGCGGTACGCCGCCGTGGCATGCCGGGGGTACTCGATGACCTTGTAGCCGGCTATGAGGTCAGTTCCGGCCATGCTGCTCTCCCAGGATGAAGTCCCTGAACTCGGTGCGCAGCTTCTCCGGCGCGAGGTCCAGGGTGACGGCCAGCAGGCTCTCGCCGTCGTCAAGCTTGACGGTCATCGCCAGCTCCAGCCAAGCACCCCACGCAGCGGCCAGGGACCTGCGGGCCCGCGCACGCGCGGCGTCCTGTGCCAGGTTGCACAGCTCGTCAGTCAGCTCGCGCGCACGGGCCGCGGTCTTGTCACGGGTGCCCTCGGTCGCGATGCCGGCCATGGCCAGCGTCACCAGGTCAGCCGACACCTGCTCAACGGTGCGCGCACGCGGCGGCTCCGGGCCGTCAGGCAGCGGCGGGATGTCGTCCCACGTGGGCGGCTGCCCGGCGGGCAGGGCCACGAACGCCACGCTGCGCATGTTCAGCCGCTCAGACGTCTTAGTGCGGGTGGCCGCGGCCGCGGTCATCTGAGCCTTGGTGCCCTCGGCGACCACCAGGCCCTGGCCGTCAGAGCGCTGCAGGGACCACAGCACCCACTTGCGTGCGCTCACCCGATGTCCTTCCAGTTCTGCTCGACCCGTGCCCAGCGCTCTTCCTCGGACAGCTCAGCGCGCACCGTGACCTCCAGTGTCCTGGCCACGCCCTCGAAGCTCACGACAGGGTGACCGGGGGCGGCCAAGGTCTTCTCCCGGGGCCGGCGCACCAGCGGGCCGTGCCTCCAGGCGAACGCCAGTCGCCGGCACACCCGGGTCACCAGCGAGTTCCAGGCCAGGACGGCCAGCGCCAGGCCGTCAGGCAGGCCCGCGATGTCCTCAAGGTAGGAGCTGCGGCGCGAGCGCAAGATGAACACCAGCCGCCGACGGCGGCCCGTCGCGCAGGCGAGCAGGGCCGCCGGCACCTCGGAGAGCTTCAGGAACCGCAGCAGCGGGTGAACTAGCAGAGCCAGGCAGCCCAGGAAGACAGTCAGGACGACGAGGGCCAGGGCGGTCACTTCTCCTCCAGCATCGCGATGACACGCTCCAGGGCCTCAACATCCAGGTGCGCCATGTCGCCGGACTTGCCGTCGCGGTCCTCGGCGAGGCCGAGCAGGTAGTCCCGGGCCGCACCCCGGCCGTTGCCGGCCGAGAAATCAGCCTGCCCGGCGATGTAGGCGTAGTCGACCAACCGGGTGAGGGCTGCTGCCAAGTTGGCATTCCCGTGGCCGTGCTCTTCAGGCACACCCTGACGGGCCAGTTCACCAGCCTGCTCGCGCAGATCCAGCAGCGAGCCGGGGCTCGTGCCGGCCAGGGCCGCAATGACCGCGAAGCGGTCGGCCGGGGTCAGCCGGACGCGATCGGTGTACTGCCCGCGCTCGAAACACAGGTCGGTGTCGGCCGGCAGCTCGTTCACCAGGTCACCGAAGGTGACTCGCCGGCCATTGAGGAGTTCGCCGGCTTCCTCCGGAGTGAAGTGCCCTCCCGGCCGGCTGCCGCTGTCGTTGTCCGGTCCCATGTGCCTGCCCTCCGCTTGAGTTCCGGGGAAACGGTAAGCCCCGCTAGCTGGTCTCAGACTAGCGGGGCGGTTGACTTGAGTCAAGAGAAATCAGGAGTAGGCCAGGTCGCTGGCCTTGTCGTAGATTCGGCCCAGCAGGGGGGCGGGGTCGATGCCGTGCCGGCGCAGCTCGGACGCCAGGCGCGAGGCGACGGCCACCGCGCCGGCGAACGCCTCGCCCGGGGCCTCGGCCCCCATCGCCAGCACCTCGCCGTCCTGCCCCGCCTCGTAAGCGGTCAGGCCGGCCAGGGCCGTCAGCATGGACTGCCCGGGGCTCATGCGGCTGGCCACGGGTGCCTCCCGTCGGTTGAAGTGAAAAGGCTGCCTGCCCGGCAGGTTCCCTCGCACCGTCGG
>Ga0210396_10003686_pt1 | contig 15189 bp, 15 predicted proteins | sample IncBWH17OmetaG_FD_155466 | JGI IMG/M metagenome (GOLD analysis project Ga0210396, IMG submission 155466) | Forest soil microbial communities from Barre Woods Harvard Forest LTER site, Petersham, Massachusetts, United States - Inc-BW-H-17-O ... | reverse complement strand
AAGAAAAGAGCCGTTCTCTGATAAACACAACCAACGAGCAACTCTACCGCAGCAAAGCCATGTGCGTCTGGTGGATGCTGCGCGATATGATCGGCGATGCCGCGCTCAAGAAAGCCATTGCATCCTATAAGCCCGAGAAGGACACAGACGTCTCCTACATGCCGCGCCTGATCGCAGCACAGACGCAGCGCGATCTCCAGTGGTTCTTCGATGACTGGGTCTACCATGACCGCGGCCTTCCCGACTTCAAAGTGGAATCCGCCTTCGCTGCCAGCACGCCCACCAAGTCATTCCTCCTCACCATCACCTTGGATAATCTGGGCACAGCTGGAGCCGAAGTACCCGTCATCATCAAGTTCGCCGGTGGAGAGGTGACTAAGCGAATCGAAGTGCGTGCCAAAAGCAAAGCAACGTTCCGAGTGGAGACTCCGGCCGCCCCACAAGAAATCCGCGTCAACGATGGCAGCGTTCCCGAGAGCGACATGACGAACAATACGTTCAAAGTAGGCACACCACAGAGCTAGGGCGCGGTGCCCCGACCCGCCACCCTAACTCCTTGTCATTCCGAGGTGCGAAGCGACGAGGAATCTGCTGTCCGCCGGAAGACAGCAGATTCCTCGCTTCGCTCGAAATGACAAATACTTTCTTTCACCGTTGAATCCAATTGCGTCTTTCCGAGCGTCTCCGTGGTACCTTATTCGCTCGCGGGAGGGCGCACTTGGCCTACATCCAATTTCTCGGCGCTGCCGGTACCGTCACCGGCTCAAAGCATCTCATCAACACCGGCGATCCCTCCGGTAAAAGCGGATTCCAGGTCCTGATCGATTGCGGACTCTTTCAGGGTCCGAAAGAGTGGCGCGAACGCAACTGGCGCGACACCCCGATTCCGGCCAAAGAAATCGACGCCATCATCCTCACGCATGCGCATCTTGACCACTGCGGTTGGATCCCGCGTCTGGTGAAGGAGGGATTCCGAGGCCCGATTTGCACTACACAGCCAACCATTGATCTATGCGGCATCATCCTTCCGGACTCCGGCCACCTCCAGGAAGAAGACGCGCGCTTCTACAACAAGACTAAAAAGTCCAAGCATGATCCCGCCCTGCCGCTCTACACCTTTGAGGAAGCCGAAAACGCTTTGAAGTACTTCAAGCCCGTCCAGGTGGGTGAAACTGTAAAACTGTCCGCTGACCTTTCCTTCCGCTTCGTCCGCGCCGCGCACATCCTGGGATCGTGCATGGCCGAAATCTCACTCACCACCAACGGCGCCACGCGACGCCTCCTCTTCACGGGAGACATTGGCCGCGTTCACGACCACAAAGTCGCGCCGGGAAAGGTCGTGCACTCCGGTCCGCAGGAAGGTGAAGCCGCGGATCTCGTGGTGATGGAATCCACCTACGGCAACCGCACGCATCCCAAAGAAGATCCGCTACCGGAACTTGCCTCGCTGATTACTGAAACCGCGAACCGAGGTGGCAGTGTGATCGTTCCCGCTTTCGCTATCGAGCGCACGCAAAAATTCGCCTTCATCCTCAAGCAACTGATCGAGTCAGGCCAGATCCCGCGCCTTCCGGTCTTCTGTGACAGCCCTATGGCGATCAGTGCTGTCAAAATTTTTCTGAAGCACGAAGAAGAATACAGCGACGAAACCCGCGACATGATCGGGAAGTACGGCTCTCCACTGACATGGCCTGGCTTCACATTCGCTTCGACGCCCGAAGAATCCAAGAAGATCAACGAGGCCAGAATGCCGTCGGTCATTATTTCGTCGAGCGGCATGGTCACCGGAGGCCGCATCCTTCATCACCTGGCGCAGCGCCTTCCCGACCCGCGAAACCTCGTGCTCTTCATCGGATTCCAAGCTCCCGGCACGCGCGGTTTCACCATCAAGAGCAAGGCCGACGAAGTCAAGATTTTCGGAGACTACGTTCCTATCCGAGCCCAGGTCGCCGCGCTCGAACAGTTCAGCGACCACGCAGATCCGCCGGAGTTGTTGCAGTGGCTGCGAACTTTTCAAAATCAGCCAGCGACCACGTATCTGGTGCACGGCGAACCGGATGCGTCAGGCCAGTTGCGGGATCTCATGAAAAAAGAGTTGGCGTGGAACGTTCAGATCGCGCAATATCTCGAGAAAGTGCAGGTAGACTGATTTTCTCCTTCGTGGACCTTCCTGGTGAATAGGGTTTCCTAACGCTGAGACGAACTGAAGCGGACGAGCGCGTCGAGCTTAGACGCCGCAGCCCCCGAGTCAATCGATCGAGCAGCGAGCGGGACTGCGCCCGCAATATGATCCGCCCTCCCCGCCGCGACGAGTGCAGCCGCGGAATTGAGCAGCACCACATCCCGGCGTGCAGACTTCTCGCCACCCAACACCGCGCGAATGGTGGCCGCATTCTCGGTTGCATCTCCGCCTGAGATTTCCTGGAGTGTCGCGCGTTTCATCCCAAACTCTTCCGGTTCCACTTCGTAAGATCGCACCGATCCCTCGCGTGCCTCGGCAATCCGCGTAACGCCGGTGATCGTGATCTCGTCCAGTCCATCCAGCCCATGCACCACGAGGGCGCGCCGCAGCCCCAACATGCTCAGAGCCTCGGCCAACTTCTCCACGAGTTCCAACGAATACACGCCCACGACCTGCCCGTTCGCACGCGCTGGATTCGTCAGCGGCCCAAGCAGGTTGAACATCGTGCGCATCCGCAGTTCGCGACGCACCCCCTGTACTTGCTTCATCGCCGGATGCAGGTTCGGCGCGTAAAGAAAGCAGATGCCAACTTCGCGCAAGCACTGCGCCGCTCGTTCGGGTGAAAGCTGGATATTGACGCCCAGAGCCTCCACCACGTCTGCCGACCCGCATTTCGAGCTGATGCTCCGATTCCCATGCTTGGCGACGCGCACGCCGGCACCCGCCGTCACCAACGCGGTCGCTGTCGAAATGTTGAAAGTTCCGCTGGCATCGCCACCGGTCCCGCTGGTATCCACCAGCGACGATCCGTCGAAAGGCTCATCGAGCAGGGCGTCGCGTCCAGTGCCGCTGACGGCGATCGCATCGGCGGACGAACGTTCAATCGGTAACGGCGCCGCCGCTGCCCGGATCGCCTCCGCGAATCCCACAATCTCTTCGACGGTCTCGCCCTTCATGCGCAGCGCGATCAGCAAGGCCGCGATCTGCGCGTCGGTACAGCTTCCGGTCAACACTTCGGCCATCACGTCGCGAGCCTCGCCTCGTGCGAGCGATTCGCTGTGATTAGCCAGGCGATGAAGTGCGTCGAGGATCATGCTTAAGGCCGCATTGTACGGCATAACGCCACGGGAGAACGTCAGGCACCGTTGGGATACGGAGGAACGGTCGGAGTTTGCTATCAGGATGTCACAGGGATGCTGCGAAGGCTTTTCTCAAAATGGTCGCGCCAATCCTCTGGCAGCGCCGGAGTCGCGATGGCCTTGTTCAGCAGTTCGCGATTGTACCGATCACCGGCGAAGATGTGGTTCATCTCCGCGATCGTGATGGCTAGCGGTTCCTGACTGAGAATTTCGAAGGAGTCTCCAGCGGTAACGACTCCCTCCCCTTCCACCGAGAAATAGAGCCCGCTGCGGCCGCTCCGCAAAAAGCGCGCCAGAATATCTTTGCGCTGAAACTTGGCGGCGAGCTTGTAGCAGGGGATGCGCGGTTGCCGCACTACAATAATGGCTGACCCGATTTGCAGACGATCTCCGACGTGAACGTCGCGTTCGAACAGCCCTTCGGTCGTGAAGTTCTCCCCGAACATGCCCCATGGAAGATTCGTCCCCGGCAACTCCTCCCGCCAAAAGCTGTAGTGCTCCGAAGGATAGGCATAGGCCGCCTTGTTAGGGCCGCCGTGCACGGCCAGGTCCGCTTGCTGATCGCCATCCAGATTCAGCGTCCGCAATGCAACTGGGCCAGACACGGGCTTCTTGAAAATGCCAGTGTTGATCGTATTGCCGCTGTACACAGTCAGGCGAGGCCGCGCGACATTGACGGAAATGAGCTTCATAGTGATTTTCCCGAGCTAACATACTGAAGGCTGCACTAGTCGACCTTAGATGCAGTGTCCGCCAGGAAGGCGCACCACTTTAAAGTTCCTGCGTGCTCCTCTGTGCCCTCTGTGGTGAGGATCTTGCCTTTGCGGTCACAGCCGCCGTTTGCCCTACAGTCCGCCATTCTATAAAATTAAAAGTTTGCTGCCCGCATCGCGACGCCGCAAGCAGGGTCCCTCCGAGTCTTTACTGAAGAGTCATCATTATGAAAATTCATGAGTATCAAGGAAAAGCAATCTTAAAGAAGTATGGTGTCACCGTACCCCGCGGATCGATGGCCACTTCGCGCGAAGAGGCTGAGTCGGTCGCAAAAGAATTGCTGGACTCCGGTTCCACCGGAGTCGTGGTCAAAGCTCAAATCCACGCTGGAGGCCGCGGCAAGGGCGGCGGCGTCAAGATAGCCAAGTCTGCCGGCGAAGCCGGCGATCTCGCCGGCAAGATGCTCGGCATGAAGCTCATCACCCATCAGACCGGCCCCGAGGGCCGCATCGTCCGCCGTCTGCTGATTGAAGAAACGCTACCCATCGAGAAGGAACTCTATCTCGGAATCCTGGTCGATCGTGCCGAAGGCAAACCGGTGTTCATGGCGTCCGCCGCTGGCGGCATGGAGATCGAGCAGGTCGCCGCCGAGAATCCCGACGCGATCCTGAAGCAGCACATCGACCCCGGCATGGGCCTCGAAGCCTTCCAGGCCCGCAAGATTGCCTTCAAACTCGGCCTGAGCGCGAAGCAGATCAATCCGGCAGTCCAGTTCCTGACCAGCCTTTACAAGGCATTTCTGGATACCGATGCTTCGCTGCTGGAGATTAATCCCTTCATCACGACGACCGACGGCCGCCTCTTCGCCCTCGACGCCAAGATCAACTTCGACGACAACGCTCTCTTCCGCCATGCCGATCTGCGTGAACTGCGCGACATCACCGAGGAAGATCCGCTCGAAGTCGAGGCCTCCAAGTACAGCCTGAACTACATCAAGCTGGATGGAAATGTAGGTTGCATGGTGAACGGCGCCGGACTGGCTATGGCTACCATGGACATCATCAAGTACGCGGGAGGCCTGCCCGCGAATTTCCTCGACGTCGGCGGAGGCGCCAGTTCCGAACAGGTCGCCCATGCGTTTGAGATCTTGCTCAGCGACAGGAATGTGAAGGCCGTGCTGATCAACATTTTCGGCGGCATCCTCCGCGTAGACACGCTGGCTACGGGCGTGGTTGACGCCGCGCGGAAGACCAATATCAAGCTGCCCATCGTACTGCGTTTGGAAGGGACGAACGTCGATGAAGGCAAAAAAATCCTGATGAACTCAGGCTTCAACTTCGTCGTGACAGACACCATGAAAGACGCCGCAGATAGAGTGGTCGCAGCGGCGCGAGGCACAGCGGGTGTAACAGAGTGGCGGTAAAGGCAAGGGATTAGGGATAAGGGGCTAGGAAAAATAGTCCAACCCTATCCCCTAACCCCGAGCCCCTGCCGTTAATAAACGAGGTACTTTTCATATGGCAATCCTAGTCAATAAAGATACGCGCGTAATCGTCCAAGGCCTCACGGGCCGCGAAGGCACGTTCCACGCGAAAGCCAGTGCGGCCTACGGCACCAAAATCGTCGGAGGCGTGACGCCCGGCAAAGGTGGCACGACCCACGAAGGCTGGCCCATCTTCAACACCGTTCGCGACGCTGTCGACAAGACCGACGCGAATGCCAGCGTGATTTTCGTTCCGCCGCCGTTCGCCGCCGATGCCATCATGGAAGCCGCCGACGCCGAGATCGATCTCATCGTCTGCATCACCGAAGGGATCCCCACGCTCGACATGGTCAAAGCCTGGGAATTCCTGCAGGACCGGCGCTCGCGCCTGATCGGCCCCAACTGCCCTGGCATCATCTCGCCCGGAAAATGCAAGATCGGCATCATGCCCGCGTCGATCCATAAAGAAGGATCGATCGGCATCGTCTCGCGCTCCGGCACGCTGACCTACGAAGCGGTGCATCAACTCACGCAGCGCGGCATCGGACAGTCCACCGCCATCGGCATCGGTGGCGACCCCATCATCGGCACCAATTTCATCGATGCGTTGGACCTGTTCAATCGCGATCCCGAAACCGAAGCAGTCATCATGATCGGCGAGATCGGTGGCAACGCCGAGGAACAGGCCGCGGAGTTTGTGAAGACTCATATGAAGAAGCCGGTCGTCGGATTCATTGCCGGCCAGACCGCGCCTCCCGGCCGCCGCATGGGCCACGCCGGAGCAATCATCTCCGGCGGGAAGGGAACCGCTGCCGAGAAGATCAAAGCGCTGGAAGCGTCGGGCATCAAGGTAGCGAGATCCCCAGCCGCGATCGGCGAAACCCTAGCCGCAGCAATCGGAGTGAGCGTGTAATGCCTAGAGACGTAGCTCGCTACATCTCTTCTCACCACCAAGGTAAAGGCCTCTGCTAGCAAGAGACGTTGCAAGCAACGTCTCTACAAATAACGACGAACGACCAAGGACCAACGACCGAATGAAGACTTTGCAACGCACGCTGACCATCGTTAAACCTGACGCCGTCCGAAAGAACGCTATCGGCGACATCATCGAACAATTTGAGAAGGGCGGCTTCCGTATCCTGGCCATGAAGATGCTGCAGATTTCCAAGCATCAGGCCGAGCAGTTCTACGCCGTCCACGCCAGCCGTCCGTTCTACAACTCGCTGACGGATTTCATGTCGAGCGGCCCGATCGTGGCGCTGGCACTCGAAAAGGAAAACGCCATCGCCGATTTGCGCAAGCTGATGGGCGCCACCAACCCAGCCAACGCCGAGGAAGGCACTATCCGCAAAAAGTGGGCGACCAACATCGAGTTCAACGCGATTCACGGCTCCGACGCCGAAGACACGGCCCGCTTCGAACTAAGCTTCTTCTTCGCCGGCTACGAATTGGCGAAGTAGTTGTCAGTTCTCGGTACTCAGTTCTCAGTCGCTGAGGTCGAGAGCGATTTTGCTGAGAACTGACAACTGAGAACTTCCTTTATGCCAATGGTTCAAGTAACGCTGCTCGAAGGCCGCACCGCCGACCAGAAACGCAAGATCGCCAAACGCATCACCGACGCGCTGGTAGAAGAAGCAGGCGCCCGCCGTGAAGGTATCGTCATCGCGTTCCACGAAGTGTCGAGAGAAAGCTACGCTTCCGGCGGTGAATTGATGATCGACAAAACGCCGTCGAAGTAGGAGCTGCCCAGCCAGCTCATCGATCCGTCGTGTCCCGCAGTACTAAGGGCCCTTGGGATCGATCCTGAACCTTCCCAAGAGCCCCGACTGTTTGAAGAAGCACACTACCGGTGCGAGTCCAGCAGTTCTCCAGTATTCGGATCGAGAATGAGCGGCGGCGCCAGCCGCTCTTGGTTGAAGTCGAACATCCCGCTGATATCGCCAGCCAGCGCATCGAACGAGGAATCTCCGATTCTGCCGGCCTGCCAGGTATCCTCGATGAATCGAATGATCGACGTCTGATCCGTCACACCATGGTCCACGTAGTTCTGTTTTGCCCAAGGCGAGACGATCAGGAACGGCAAGCGAGTCCCGTATCCGCAACGCGCCTGATATCCGCCCGCGACCTTGTTGAGTTGCTCCCGCAAAGCCCCGGGCCCGTCAGTGCATCACGCGCCGTTTGAGATTGATTGATAGTTGGCGGCATGACATGGTCGTACCACCCGCCCGAATCATCCCATGCGATCACAACCGCGGTCGAAGACCATGTCGGCAACGCCTCGAGCTGGTTGATAAAGTTGACTACAAACTGCTGTTCCAGCAGCGGATTCGAATACCCGGCATTTCCGTCCTGATACGCAGGCGCCTTGATGAAACTGACCGCCGGCATATTCCCCGCATTCGCCGCATTCCAGAAATCCGGAATGTCGTACTGATGACTTGCCTGGTCTCCCTGATGTCCGATCATCGCCGCCGACGTGGCCGGCAGATGATGCGCGTTCGCCGTAGAAGCGTAGTACTGAAACGGCTGGTGATGAGGAATGTAGTCTTTGCGCACGCCTCCATTCGTTGTGGTGTGAGTTGCATTGCAGTTCGAGAACCCTCCCTCGAACCAACCCCATGTAATGTTCTTCGCGTTCAAGAGATTGCCAATGTTCTGTCCACCCAAGCCCACTTGATCCGGGCTGCCGCAATCATCGTAGAGTGGGTCGGCGTCGCCGATGACAGTTCCTGATACGACATCCCCGGAAATGTCGCCGAGTGAAGCGACCACTCCATGGGTCTGGCCGGAAATCAGGTTGACCGCTCCCGGCGTCGATGGACCGAAGGTGGTGTTATACGAGTTGTCGCTCATCGCGAAATGCTGCGCGTAGTTCCACAACGCCGTCACCGTGTTCCCGTCGAAGTAGTCCACGACCTGATTCAGCGGGCAGCCAGAACTGGCCGTGTGTTCTGGAAACAGGTCCATCAGGCCATGGTCGAATGCGTTCTGTTCGTCGGTGTAGTCATGCGAATCGCTGCACACGATCGCATTCGCCGGACTCAACCGTTCCGGGTTTGCCGAGTTGGGGTTCGACGTCAGCAGTCCTGCCGTCAGTAGCCCGTTGACACTGGGCGCTTTCGGCCGCGCATAGAACGGAGGTTCTCCGGCAAGATTGGCCGCGAACGGATAGCTCGCGAAGTACTGATCGAACGAGCGGTTTTCCTGGAAGATCACTACGATGTGTTTGATCGGTGTGGTTGTCGACGGCCCATGATCGCCGGCCAGCATGGGCATGGTGAGAAGGCTGCAGCAGAGTCCAACTGCGACAGACCGGTTTGCGAAACCGGCCAGGGATTGCAATCCAGACATAGAAGTCTCCAGTCACTAGATTTTTGACAGGGATGGGCGGAACAAGGCCGGAGACGGTGTAAGCGAATCTTACCCTAGAGAAGGAGACTTGGGTGAAGGATGGATTTCCACAGGAAATATCTCTAGATTGTCAGCCAAGCTGCGGACGCGCCCGCTCAACCTGCGTTGATCCTGTGGAGGGCTGAATCTCGATTCGTTCTGAGATGATTCTAGTTACCGGCGGATTACCCTCGTAATAATTCTCGCCCGCGCCTACTATTTATACTGCGCTTCGAACGCGAGGAGATCATCATGAAAACGTGGACAGTGGCCGCTGCTCTGCTTTTTGTGTGTACCTACGGTTTTGCCCAGACGGAACAGCCGGCTCCCGCAAGAAAATCCTGCGAAGACCTCAAAGCTGAAATCAGCAAGAAACTCGACGCGAAGGGCGTCACCGCCTACACCCTTGACGTCGTTGACAAAGGCAAGGAAGGCGATGGCAAAGTCGTAGGAGGTTGCGACGGCGCCACCAAAAGCATCGTGTACAGCCGAGGCGCGTCTGCTGAATCGAAGCCCGCAGAAGCGAAAAAGCAGCAATAATCTGCCTAAGAATATGTAGCCCCGGACGCCTTCGTCCGGGGTTGCGCGAAGCGCAATGAGGACGGGCTGGGGGCGATGAAGACTCCGGCACGCTACGGGCTGTCACACGCTCGCTTTGCTCGCGGGGCGGACGAAGGCGTCCGCCCCTACACAAACAGGTCCGCCCCTATACAAACACGCTAGCCCAACGGTTCGAACAAGTGTCCTTCTACGCGGTCCGCGAATTTGGGTAAGTCTTTTTTCGCGTGCTGCAAAAAATGCGGCGCGGCGCGATGGGCTTCCAGCGCGGCATCGTCCTTATATTGTTCGTAGATAAAGAACCGGCGTGGTTCGGTCTTGTGCCGATGCACCTGGTACATGGCACATCCCGGTTCCTTGCGGGAGTGTTCGGTCAATTTCCCGAGAACTGCGGCAACGTCTGCTTCGTGTCCAACTTTCGCCATCCAGGTGACAGCCAACACCACCATCGCTTGCTCCTTCCACGCCGGCAGGTCTGCCGGGGGAAGTCATTCTAGGCCTTCTTCGCAGCTACCTTCAACTCCGTAATAAAGTCGTCCATCAGAATGGTATGATCGCGGTCCGGCCCGGTCGAAATCATCCCCACCTTCGCTCCCGATTCTCTTTCCACGAATGCCAGATAAGCGCGGGCTTGCTTAGGAAGCTTGTCGTACGCGGTAATGCCCTCGGTCGAAGTCTTCCAACCCGGTACCTTCTCGTATATGCATTCGATCTTCTCGTAGCCGCTGGCCTGCGCCGGCGCCTCGAGCGTCGCCCTCCCGTCGATCTTGTATCCTACGCACACCGGGATCTCCGCCAAGTCGTCGAGCACATCAAGCTTCGTGACGACTAGCCAGTTTGTGCCGTTGATCATCCCCGAATAGCGCAGCAGCGGCAGGTCCAGCCACCCCGTGCGTCGCGGACGCCCTGTGACCGCGCCATACTCATTCCCGCGCTTGCGTAGGTTCTCGCCCGTATCGCCATGATCTTCGGTCGGGAATGGCCCTTCACCCACGCGCGTGCAGTACGCCTTGGTGATGCCAACAACTGAATTGATTGCATTCGGCGCCACGCCGGTGCCGATCACAGCCCCGCCGGAAGTCGCGCTCGACGAAGTCACAAACGGATACGTCCCGTGATCGATGTCGAGCATCGTCCCCTGCGCGCCTTCGAACAGAACCGACTCGCCATGCGCCAGCGCCTGATTCAGCAGCACTGCGGTATCCGCCACAAACGGCGCAACCTTTCCCGCCGCCTCCGCGTATTCCGTATACATCTTGTCGGCATCGAGCGGCTCGGAGTTGAACAGCGCGTGCGCAATCATGTTTTTCTCGCGCACCGCGTTTTCGATGTGCTTCTTCAGCAGCGTCAGGTCGAGCAGATCGGCCACCCGCAGCCCGCGCCGCCCCATCTTGTCTTCGTAGGCCGGACCAATCCCGCGCGATGTCGTTCCAATCTTTACGCGACCGGGCGCATTCTCCGCCGCCAGTTCGATCATGCGGTGATAGGGCAGAATTACCTGCGCGCGATTCGAGACAAATAAATTTCCGTCGACTTGCACGCCGGCCGCTCGCAGCGCTCCGACTTCTTTCAGAAACGCCAGTGGGTCGAGCACCACGCCATTACCAATCACGCTGCGGCAGCCGGTGCGGAGGACGCCGCACGGCACCAGCTGGAGAATAAACTTTTTGCCGTTGATGATGACGGTGTGGCCGGCGTTGTGTCCTCCGGCATAGCGGGCAACCACCTGAAAGCTCTCCGACAATACGTCAACGATCTTTCCTTTGCCCTCATCGCCCCATTGGGCGCCAACGATCACCGCGGTTGTGCCTTTTTTCAAGTCCAGCTCCGTCAGGGGAATTCGGCCGGCGCATGGCTGCGCCGCTCCCGGGTTCGCACACTCCTCACCCGCGGGGTGCCATCAAAAAAGTTACTGGGATAGAAGCGGAGAAGCGTGTACGAGGTATCTTATCGTGCCAGCGCAGCGAATAGCAACGCGCGAAAGAGCGTTAACCACAAAGGGCACGAAGGACCACGAAGGAGTGCAAGGTTTCCTTCGTGAACCTTCGTGCCCTTCGTGGTTGATGATTTTCGCTTTCGGTTAGAATTGCAACTTCGGAATGCATCCTATGCCCGCCTACTTCACTCCCGACCTCTTTCGCTTCCTCACTCGCCTGAAACGAAACAACAACCGCGAATGGTTTCAGGCTCACAAAGAAGAATACGAAGCCGTAGCCCATCAGCCGGCGGTACAGTTCATCACGGATTTCGCAGGGCCCTTATTCAGAATTTCGCCCTATCTCGTGGCTGATCCGCGTTCCATGCGAGGATCGTTATTCCGCATCTACCGTGACACCCGCTTCTCGCCCGATAAGCGTCCCTACAAAACGCATATCGCGATGAAATTCTCGCACCGCGGCAAAGACGTGCACTCGCCCGGCTTCTATCTCCACCTCGAAGCCAAGGGATGCTTCGCCGCATCGGGACTGTGGCATCCCGAGCCGCCGACGCTGCTCAAAGTCCGCAATGCGATGGTCGAGCGCTGTGATGATTGGCGGCGCGTCCGTAAGTTGCTTAACTGGGATGACGCAACCAAACTCTCGCGCCCTCCGCGCGGATTCCCCGGCGACCACGAATTCGTCGAAGACCTCAAGTTGCGCGACCTGGGCACCGCCATCGAATTCACCGAAGCGCAAATCTGCAGCCCGAGATTTATGGCGACGTTCACAACAGCCTGTCAAAAGATGTCACCACTGGCTAAATTCCTGAGTAGCGCACTAGGCCTGCAATTTTGATTTTTGTTTATGTGGGGACAGCCGCCTTCGGCTGTCCGTCGAGCGAAGCTCGACAGTTCTACTGTTCCCCGCGCTGCTTGCGAATCTCCTCCAACCGCCTCTTCAGATACTCCCGATACTCCTCCTGCAGCTTCGGATCTTTCGGCGATCCATAAATCTCCGACGATTTGTATTTCCCTTCGTCGAATTTCTTCTTGGTCCATTCATCATGGACATGAATCTCATCCGCCCGGTCGAGCACTTCCTTCACGAACTGCGGAGGAATGAAGTAGACGCCTTCACGATCGCCGACGACGAGATCGCCTGGCATTACTGTGACATCGCCGATCCGCACCGGCACATTAATCCCGGTCAGCATCACGTTACCAATAGGAGTGGGATCCGCCGAGCGGAAGTATCCCGGCATGTCGATCTCGGCCAATCCATCGAGATCGCGGATGCTGCCATCCACCACAAGCCCCCCTCCTTTGGTGGCTTTCATCACGTAGTAAAAAAGATTGTCGCCCACGATCGTGCCGTCCACTTTCTTCCCAAACATATCGACCACCAACACGTCTCCAGGCTGAAGCATGTCTATCGCAGCTTGATTCGTCAGGCGAGGCAAGCCGCGTTCCTTCGCCTTGGCCTCCGCGACATCCTCCACGTCGGCGCGGCGCGGCATGAACTGCACGGTGAACGCACGGCCCACCATCGTCTTCCCGGGATGCAGCACTTGAAATCCATCGGCGTACTGGTTGTTGAAGCCCTTCTCGTGCAGCGTAGCCCACACTTCTTCCGATGAAAGATCGCGGGCGCGCTCGATCAGTGCATCCGGCACCTTCGGCCTCCCGTCGGGGAACCTGTCGAACGAAGACTTCGCCGTGTAGTCGATAAGATCCTGCTTGGGAAAGGTAAACAACTGCCCGTGAGCGCTGGGTCCGAGCACGACGGAAATCGAAAGAGCCGCGCCGAAAGTTGCAGCCGTGCGCCTGACCGCACGCGAGAAGAAGATCATTTCGCAGTCTCCTTGGTCGATGGATTTTCGACATCTGCTATTGCTGACGAGCTTACAATTCTATGCTCATGAGCGAAAAGCGTTGGACATCGGTAGGCCGTCGTGATCTGTTAAAGACCTCTGCCATCGCGATCGGTGGAGCACTGTTGGCCGACTCTACGGAGGCCTACCCCAAGGCAGTCAACACGAATTCGAGTCCCTCCACGCTGAAGATCACAGACCTGCGGGTTGCCACCGTGGTGAAGCCGGGTCCGAGTCCCTGTCCGATCATTCGCATTGATACGAACCAGGGAGTGTACGGGTTGGGCGAAGTCCGCGATGGCGCGAGCCCGACTTATGCCTTGTTTCTCAAGAGCCGGATTCTGGGCGAGAATCCGCTGCAACTCGACAAGGTTTTCCGCAAGATCAAGCAGTTTGGCGGACACGCGCGCCAGGGTGGCGGAGTCTGTGCTATCGAAATGGCGCTCTGGGATATTGCCGGAAAAGTCTACAACGCTCCCGTATATGCGCTGATCGGCGGCGGCAAGTTCCGCGACAGGATTCGAATCTATGCCGACACCACCGAGTCGAAAGATCCAAAGATCTACGCGCAGCGGATGAAAGAACGCAAGGAAGTTATGGGCCTCACCTGGCTCAAAATGGATTTGGGCGTCGAGATGGTTTCCGATACTCCCGGCACTGTCACCAACGCCACCGACCTGAATCAGTGGCAGGCCAACCAACTTCCGCATCCGCTATTGGGTATGGAGGTCACAGATAAAGGCATCGCCATGCTCGAGCAATACGTCGCCGCCGTACGCGACGCGGTCGGCATGGAAATCCCGCTCGCCATGGATCATCTTGGCCACCTGGGCGTGAAGTCCATCATCCGCTTGGGGAAGGCTTACGAGAAATACAACTTGTCCTGGATGGAGGACGTTATCCCGTGGATGTACACCGACCTGCTCAGAGAAATTTCCGAGCAGAGTCCGACGCCCATCCTGACCGGAGAAGACATCTATCTGAAGGAACCGTTCCGCGTCTTGTGTGAGAGGCACGCAGTCAGCAAGATTCAACCCGATCTCGCCACCGCCGGCGGCATTCTGGAGACGCACAAAATCGGTGACATGGCTGATGAGTTCGGCGTCCCCATGGCCATGCACTTCGCCGGCACCCCGGTCGCCTGCATGGCCAACGTGCATTGTGCCGCCGCAACGCAGAATTTCCTGGCGCTCGAAAATCACTCGCTCGACGTGCCCTGGTGGTCCTCGCTCATCGAAGAGGGCGTTAAAACGCCGATTGTGAATCACGGATGGATCGAAGTCCCAGACCGCCCCGGCCTAGGCGTGACCTTGAACGAAGACATGGTGCGCCAGCACCTGGCCCCCGGCACCGGATATTTCGACCCCACCATCCAGTGGGATCAAGAGCGCTCCTGGGACCGCCTGTGGAGCTGATGAATTAGGTGTATGTGGGGACAGCCGCCTTCGGCTGTCCGTCGAGCGAAGCTCGACGCCTTTTGCCGCGAGACTCCTCGAAAGACGCAACGTGGTTCGTGATCTCAGATACATGGGCATCGCGGCAGGGTCGCTTTTTCGGGATTAGATGGCGCCTTTGAGGAACTAAAAGAGCGGAATTTAGAAGTCTGAGCGATTACCACGTGTTAACGACAGTTATCTTGCTATCATCTCATTCGTAATCGATTCGTCAATTGATTCGAGATTGTACCGGAGGAGCAGCGATGGCATCGCGAGAGGGTTTCGCCGTGGTCGTTTTTGATGCTGTGTTTTTCCTCGACCGTTGCGCAACAGCCCGCTCCCGCATCACCCTCTGCTTCTATGAGAAGGTCATAAAAGTCAAGGCCGACGTGGCGGCCCTCCATATTTTTTTCCTCCGACATCAACGATGCTGCGTTGGGTGGCGTGGAGAGCTGTCAAGGGCTCCCTTTTTGGGCGTTCATCTCGACCCTTGAAAGG
>Ga0210396_10003684_pt1 | contig 15192 bp, 14 predicted proteins | sample IncBWH17OmetaG_FD_155466 | JGI IMG/M metagenome (GOLD analysis project Ga0210396, IMG submission 155466) | Forest soil microbial communities from Barre Woods Harvard Forest LTER site, Petersham, Massachusetts, United States - Inc-BW-H-17-O ... | reverse complement strand
CAGGCCGCTAATGGTTTCGTCGATGTAATCGGTGAGCCGAGCGTCGAACACGGTGTTGTAGTACCCGCGTACCTGGTGCGGTTTCTTCGACGTGAGGGCGACGTGGCCGATGCCGCCTTCGCCGGTGACAAAGCCGCCGCGCACCGCCATGTCCGGCGGCGTATCGCTGCGACGAGCGCGGACGAAGATTTCCTGCGCCAGGCCGTTGGGACCGGGGAACCGCATGAGGCGCTCGACGCCGCGCAGCGCGGCTTCCTCCGCGGTGCCCTCTTTGATCGGCACGCCGTGCCGAGTCACGCGGGTGAGGATCTCGTCGAACGTGCGGTGGTCGTCGATGTGCCACCCGAGGGCCGTGACATCTTCAGCCGGGCCGCGCCGCAACAGAAATCGGCATTCGTTGTCGTCCAGGCGGAACCGCATGACGTCACGCAACGCCTCGTCGAGATGCATGCCGATGGCGTCGTGGCCGAACCGGCGCCAGTCGGCAAACCTGTTGGTCTCGATGACGATATAGCCGAGGTGAACGTTGCCGAAGATGCTCATCGGTCGAAAACCGAAGGTGTGCTGAGGAACTCAACGACAAGCCGATTGAACAAATCGGCGCGCTCCCATTGCATCCAATGGCCGGTGCGTGAGGTCATGACCAACTCGGCGTTCGGCATCAGATTCACCAGTATCGGACCGCCGGCAGGGCGGTTGACCTTGTCATCGCGGCCCCACAACACCAACGTCGGTGTCCGCAGATGCTTGAGGCGGCTGTCGCGGGTGAGGTCCATGCGCCACAGGGTGCGGAGCGCCATCGGGCCGGACGGGCGGCTTAGCGGCGGATCCGCCACCACCTCGGGATCGATCGAGGCCGCAAAGCGTAGGTCGATCACATCGTCTGGGACCGAAGCGCCGTCGTAAACCAGGTAATTACGGATGAACGCTTCCAGCTTCTCCCGGCTGGGTCCGCCACCGCCGTAGTACGACAGCAGGCATTTCAGCCCGGCAGTGGGGACAGCGCGCGTGGTGCCGATACCACCGGGACCCATCAGGACGAGCTTGTCGACTCGCTGCGGTGTGTCCAGTGCCAGCCGCAGCGCGGCCGCACCGCCGTAGGAATTGCCGACCAAATGGGCTGTGGCAAGCCCGAGTTCGTCGAGCAGTCCGCGGATCATGTCGGCGAGGTAACCGAACGGGTCGTGTTGGTCGACGCCTTTGGCCGAGCGGCCGTAGCCGGGCATATCGGGCACGATGACTCGAAATTGCTGTGCGAGGACGTCGATGTTACGGGAGTAGTTGGACACCCCGGAAGCGCCCGGTCCGCCGCCGTGCAGCATGACCACGGCCGGTCCGCTGCCGGTTTCGGCGACGAAGATCGGTTTACCGGCGACGGCGATGGTGTGCTCGGTGAGGTTGGTCGTGGTCATGCGGTGGCCTCGGTTCTGGTCGCACGGGACGTCGAAGCAGAAAATGTGCAGCCGACTGGCGGAGGTGGCAGCGGCTGCCCGGATTTTGCTGCGGCATAGATGAATCCGTCCGGGCGCAGCACCACGGCTGCGGCTTTCTTGCGCCGCAACCAGCTGACGAGCGTGGGCTCGCTGATCCGAAGCGTCGGAACGCCGACTGCCGTCCAGGCGTGCGCGCCGGCCGGCGATTCGCACGCGTGCACGACGGTCCACTGCCCGCCGAGAACATCGTCAAGGCGAACACTGGCGCCGTTGGCGTCCGTCACCCACGGCTGCGGTATCTGCCACCCCACAGCGCGGTGGGGGCCGGCCGCGAAGAAGCCGTCGGCGTATCGGGCGTCCGGAATCCAGGTCAGTTTCTGCAGGCGTTCATCCAGACCAGGTAGCCGCGTGAGCGTCCGCAACACGTGATTACGCGCGGCGGCGATGACGCGGTTGCGTTCGGTGATGAGGCGGCCGGCGAGACAGGCACGGCGGGTGACGTCGGTGACGTGTGGTTTGCGTTCGGCTTGGTAGGAGTCGAGCAGCGAGTCCGGCGCCTGTCCTTTGAGAACAGTGGCGAGCTTCCAGCACAGGTTGGCCGCATCCCGAACCCCTGCCGACATGCCCTGCCCGATCCACGGCGGCATGGCGTGTGCGGCATCCCCCGCCAGAAAGACCCGGCCCACCCGCCAACTGTCGGCAATGCGGACGTGATGGCTGTAGATGACGGCCCGCAGGATCTTCACATGCTCGGGCGTAATGCCTTGATTGCCCAACACATTCCAGATCGCTTCTTCGCGTAACAGCTCCTCGTCGGCCGCGTCTGCTCGCGCGGGATACTCCCAGCGATGGTGGCCGAGAGGAGTCGGACAGTCGACGGTCGGCTGGGCCGGATTGCAGTGAAACCGCAACCGGTCATGAGCATCCCATTCCTTGAGGACCTTGGTGTCGATGACGACCCACCGCTCGGTGTAGGTCCGCCCCGTGTAACCGATACTCAGCTGACCGCGAGTCGGCGACGAGCCGCCGTCGGCGGCGATCACATACGACGCGCTCAACCGCTTGAACGTGTCGGTGCGAAGATCGGCCAACATCAACTCGACGACGTCGCCCTTGGGCACTACCCGGAGGCACTCGTGTTCCAACAGCAGTTCGACGCGTGCGAATCGCTGCACGCCTTCGCGCAGCACGTGATCGACCGCCGGCTGATACAGAAACTGCTGCGCTGGGTGCCCGCATCCGCGTGGGGTGATCTTCAGGTCGATGAACGGCACACCGTTGGCGTCCACGAAGTTCAGTGGACGGTCGGGCAGCATGTCCTGCTGCAGCCGATCGGCCAACCCGACGGACTGCCAGATCCGCATGACTTCCTCGTCCGTGGAGATCGCCCTGGCACGGCCATAAATATCTGGATCGCGCTCTACAACAAGCACTTTCAGGCCGAGCTGGCCCAGCAGATTGGCGGCGGTTGCGCCAGTCGGGCCGTAGCCGATCACCGCCACGTCATAGGTGTCTGGAGTGGTCACGGTTGTCTCTCATCGTCAAGGGGACTTGTTCTGTAGCGATCACTACGGTAATGTAACGATCACTACAGAGTCAAGACCCTGATCGAGGAGAACGGTGATGGCGGGAAAGGACCAGCCGAAACGGCGCAAGCGCGCCGACGGTGAACTGTCGCGTGAACGCATCCTCGACGCCGCCACCGAGATCGCCGCTGAGCGCGGCTATGAGGGCACCAGCATCGCCCTGGTCAGCGCGAAATGTGGCCTGCCGGCCAGTTCGATCTACTGGCATTTCAAGAACAAGGACGACTTGATCGCAGCGGTGATCGAGCGCAGCTTCGCCGACTGGCTCAAGGCCTGGCAGGTGCCCGACGAGGGCACCGCACGCGACCGCCTGGTGGGCATGGCGCTGCAGATCGCCAAGGCGCTCCTGGACTCGCCCGACTTCATCCGACTCGGCCTGATGTTGGCGCTGGAACGCCGACCGGTCGAGCCGCGGGCGCGCGCGATGTTCATCCAAGCCCGAGCGCAGACCTACTACGACCTGGCCGAGACCATGCGTGGATTCACGCCAGAGCTCACAGATGCCCAAATACACCAGTTGGCCACGTACGCGATCGCCGGCGCCGACGGCCTGTTCATCGCCAAGGAGGTCGGCGGCGACGCCGTGGACCTACTCGAGCTGTTCGAGTTACATGCCCAGGCCTTGTACGACACCGCACTGCGCCTGATATCCGAGGATGCCGCTCAATGACGCTGAGGAAAACCATGACAGGACAAGATAAATGGCCGGTGGCCATCATCGGGTCGGGAAATATCGGCACCGACCTGATGATCAAAATCGTGCGCGACGACGGGCCGCTGACCATGGCGGTTATGGTCGGCATCGACCCCGACTCTGACGGACTGGCCCGCGCCGCCCGCATGGGCGTGCCGACCACCGCTGGCGGTGTCGACGGGCTGGTTGCCATGCCGCACTTCGCCGATATCAGAATGATTTTCGACGCGACGTCAGCCGGTGCACACCGCGCCAACTGGGCCAAGCTGGCCGACACCGGCGTGCGGATGCTTGACCTCACCCCGGCCGCGATTGGGCCGTATTGCGTGCCCGTGGTCAATCTCGACGACCACCTCGATGCGTCCAACCTCAACATGGTGACCTGCGGCGGACAGGCCACCGTTCCGATCGTGGCCGCGGTGGCGCAAAGCGGGATTGTGTCGTACGCCGAGATCGTGTCGTCGATCTCGTCGAAGTCGGCCGGTCCGGGCACCCGCGCCAGCATCGATGACTTCATCGAAACCACCGCTACCGCATTGCAAGTCGTCGGTGGCGCCCAGCGCGGCAAGGCGGTGATGATCCTCAACCCCGCAGATCCACCCGTTCTGATGCGCAACACAATCTATTGTCTGGTCGACGGTGACGCCGATCATCAACGAATCGAGACCGACGTGCTGGCCATGGTCGACGCGGTCAGCACCTATGTACCGGGCTATCGCCTCAAGCAACGGATCCAATTCGAGACCTTTTCCGCCAGCAACCCGCTGTACATCCCCGAGACCGGCAAGTTCACCGGCACCCGGGTCACCGTTCTCCTCGAGGTGGCCGGCGCCGCAGACTATTTGCCCGCCCATGCCGGCAACCTCGACATCATGACGTCGGCGGCCAAGGCCACCGCCGAACGCATCGCCACTCACACCTTCGAAACAGCCGGAGCGCCAACATGATCTACATCAGCGACGTCACGCTCCGCGACGGCATGCACGCGGTGCGCCACCAGTACAGCCTCGACCAGGCGGTGACGATCGCCACGGCCCTCGACGCCGCGGGTGTCGATTCCATCGAGGTTGCCCATGGCGACGGATTGGGCGGTTCGAGCTGCATCTATGGGTTCGGCGCCCACACCGACCTGGAATGGATCGAAGCCGTCGCAGGCGCCGTGCGTCGTGCCCACGTCGCCACGCTGATCCTGCCCGGTATCGGCAGCCTGCAAAACCTGAAGGACGCACGCCAGGCGGGTGTCAGCGTCGTCCGGGTGGCCACCCACTGCACTGAAGCCGACATCTCCGCGCGCCACATCGCCGCGGCCCGTGAGCTGGGCATCGATACGGTCGGCTTCTTGATGATGAGCCACATGATCGCTCCGCTCGCGTTGGCCGAGCAGGCCAAGCTGATGGAAAGTTACGGCGCCACCTGCGTCTACGTCGTCGACTCCGGCGGTGCAATGACCATGCGGGACGTCGCCGATCGCGTCGATGCTGTGCGTCAAACACTGGAATCGACAACGGAAATCGGCGTGCACGCCCACCACAACCTGTCGCTGGGCGTGGCCAACTCCATCGTTGCAGTCGAGCACGGCGCCAACCGGGTCGACGCGTCGCTGACCGGAATGGGCGCGGGCGCAGGCAACGCGCCGCTGGAGGTGTTCATTGCCGCCGCAGAGCGGATGGGCTGGAAGCACGGCTGCGACCTGCACGCCCTCGAAGACACCGCCGACGACATCGTTCGCCCTCTGCAGCAACGGCCGGTGCGCGTCGACCGTGAAACGCTGACCCTGGGCTACGCCGGGGTGTACTCCAGCTTTCTGCGTCATGCCGAAATCGCCGCCGAACGCTATGGCATCGACGCACGAACTTTGCTCGAAGAGGCCGGGCGACGCAGCATGGTCGGCGGTCAGGAAGACATGCTCGTCGACATCGCGCTTGATCTAACCGGATGACGATTTCAGTTCGGCCAGCGTGAGCGAAGGACCTCCGGTGTCCATCTCGGCCAGCTAGGTGAGCCGACAATGCTCCCTCCGCTCATCTCGGCGACGATCCGTGGTCCTTCAATGTCGGTGTTGTCGTAAATCGTCGCGGTGTCGGATTGGGCGATGGCGTCGGCGACCAGCGTCCACAGTCGGCGGTATCGTTCCCGCATCTTGGTTTCGGGCACGTCATGACCGCCTGCTCGTACCCGGTACTTGACGCGCTGGACCGCAAGCTCCTCGGGGACTAGCAGCACGTGTAGCGCGACGATGTAGTTTGCCTCGTGCGCGTCCCGGATGAGCTCGATCTTCGACGGATGCGAAAACACCGTCTCCGCGATGAACGGCCGGCCGAGCTGGATGAGCCTCGACCTGGTCTCGGCGCCGATTCGCGCTGCCTCGTAGGCATGCGATGCGGGATCGGAAGGCCAACGCTGTTTGGCGATCTCGTCGGCGTTGACGAACGCGCTGCCCGGCAGCAGGGGCGCGAGGGTGAGTTCGACGAAGGTCGACTTGCCCCCGCCGTTGGGTCCGACTACCAGATCGAGCCGCTTCATCGCACCGCTGAGCTAGCGGCTTCGTGCTCGCGGTCCGCGCTTTTTCGTGAGATGGACCGAGGTGCCGTCGGGCCGGTGCTCGACGAGGTCTCCGGCCTCGTTGAGGGCGACCGTGGTGATGCCGCGCGCGGCGAGGGTCTTGCCATAGTGGGTTTGCGCCAGGTTCTCTTCAATGGCCGCAGAGATTTCGGCATTGAAGACCACGCCTTCCTCCACGCTGAGTTCGGGAAGTGCTAAGTCGCCGGCGAGTGCGGCTTCGACGCGGCGTCGAGAAGCCGTCTGCTGGCTCGACACTGCCCGTCCCACCCGGGCCCAATGGTCGAGTTGCTGCTTGGCCGAGCGGCTTTGGCGGGCTCCCTCTGCCGCCGCGCTATCCACGAGGTCGGCGGCAACGCGCGTGACACGATCGACCATGATCTTCCTCCACTTGTAGCGCTCTGCTACAAAGTGTAGCAAATTGCTACACGTTCACGCATACCTCACGGTGTTTTGACAAGTACTTTCAGTCTGACCGTGGTGGTGCCGTCACATCCAAGTTGTAAAGCCAGTCGAACCGCGCAAGAACGGCTGAGCCGCCGATGGACCCGAGAACGCGCAGTGTCGTGTCGCGTACAAATCGCGGACCCCGCGAATTTGCATGGTAGCAACGCCCGTTGCGGGCGGCCGTCGTCTGAACCCGTCTGGCCCGCCGATCGCGGGCCGCCTGATATCGGTTCAGGGCGTGCGGCATCTCGGCATTGGTGGACAGTTCGTCCGCAAGTATCCACGCGTCCTCCATCGCCATGGCTGCCCCTTGTGCTAGGTAGGGCAGCATGGCATGGCAGGCATCACCGAGCAGGGCGACCCGACCGGTGGACCACGCGGGAGGGATGTCGCGGTCCAGCAACGCCCATTTGTACACGTCGGCGCCTTTGGCGAGGATGGCGCGCAGCGTTGCGACGAGGACTCGGCGCTCAGGCATACCTGACCGTGTTGCGCTGGGTGCCTAGCTCGATGGTGCCGTCGTCGGTGGCGACGCTGGCTTCCACGACGTCGCCGTCCTGCAGGTATTTCGGGTTGCCGGCTTGGCGTTTGAAGAATGCCTTCCACTTGACCTCCGGCGGCAACAGCGAGGCGACGATCTGGACCGGCTTGGGCGGTGCGCTTATCGCGGTCCCGACGGGCGTGCCGGTCAGGATCAAATCGCCCGCGGCGAGGTCCTGGAACCGGGCCAGCGACTGCAGCGCCCGCACCGGCTTGTACATCATGTCGCCCTCAACGACGCTGTCCTGGCGGATTTCACCATTGACCTTGAGGCGCAGTCTCAGATCGCCGAACCGCTTGAGCTCGGGAGCGTCCAATAGCACCAGCGCCGGACCGACCGGCGTGAAGGTCGGATACGACTTGGCCTCGTAGAACTGGGTCTGCGGCAGCTGGATGTCACGGGCGGAAACGTCATTGGTGACCACCAAGCCGGCAACGAAATCGGACACGTTCGACTCGGAGATCGTTGTGCCGACCGGGATGTCGCGGCCGATGACCAGGCCGATCTCGACCTCGTAGTCCAAGAGCCGGACGTGGCTGGGTTTGATGATGTCGTCGGACGGTCCGGTGATCGAGGCCGACGACTTGCGGAAGAAGGTCAGCGGGATGGTCTTGGGATCCATGCCGGCGTCCTTGACGTGGGACGTGAAGTTGGTCATTTGGGCCACCACTCGGCACGGCTTTGTCACCGGAGACACCAACTCGAGGTTGTCAACGGGCACCGTGTCACTGCCGTGGACGGCGGCCTCGATGGCGGCGCGGTCAGCCAGCAACTCGGCGGTGGTGGTAGCGCTGGTAGCGATTTTGGCCGCGCCGTCCGGGTTTTGGACCCACCAGGCGTCGACGGTACGAAGGATGGAGATCGTCATGATTTGGCTACTTTCAGCAGGCCGATCAGGCGGCGGATGTCGAACTCGTTGTCGCCGCGAAGTCCGCTGAGCATCGACTGGGCTTCGTGGCGAAAGTGTTTGGGGCTGATGCCGAGGAAGTCGTTGGTAGCCCGCGGTCCCCACTGGGCCAGCCCCGAAGCGGTTAACGGCGCCCATCCCGGTTCGAGCGTGCAGTCGAACATGTCGCCGTCGGCGAAGTGTTCGACGAGGAAGCCATCAGGGTCGCGCCAGTAGTCGAAGATCTGGCTACCCTGGATGTGGCGGCCGATTCCCCAGGATCGTTGGTAGCCATGGTCTTTGAGGTATTCACCCCCGGCGGCGAGCGCGTCGAGATCGCACACCTGATACGCCGAATGCAGGTAACGATTCGTCGGTCCCAAAGCGAACGCCAGTGTGTGGTGATCGGCCGGTGACATACCACGGTCACACCGGATGAAGCTCATCGTCGGCCCGCGATCGCGCTGGCCGGGGAAGAACTGAAAGTCACTGACGATCATGCCGAGGTTGTCCAGATACCAGTTCAGCGCTTTGGTGTACACGGTGCTCTGCAGCACGACGTGACCGAGCCGCTGCACCGTCGTCGGCGCTCGCGGCGGCCGCTGGGTCACGTTGACCCGATTGAGGTCGTCGCCGAAGTTGAACGTGTGTGGCGTCTGCGTGGGTAACGCGTCGAGCTGGTGAGTGCCTGCCACGATGTGCACGGGGATGCCGCTGGGATCGACCAGATCGACTGCCAGCCCGCCGATACTGTCGGGCAATGCGTGGGTTCGGGCGCCGGTTGCCTTCTCCAAGCGCAGCAGGTCGTCCTCATCCTGCGCGGTGAATGCAATACCGCGAAAGCGTGTGGTTGCGCCTAGGCGGATAAGCACGCATGGCGCACCAGGCTCGGAGCCGCGTAGTTGCAACTCACTCCCGGTACGGAACAGGGTTGTGAAACCGAATGCGCGCGCGAAGGCCTCCGCCTGGGTCAGGTCGGGCTTTTCGAATTCCAGCCAGGCAATGTCATGAACCTTGATTACCGGGTTACGGGATCGCCCGGGGTGCTCGCCTTTGCGGGCGCCGTGCTCGCTGTGCAGGTCTTGATGTGCCGTTTTGGTCATCGTGTTACCTCAATTGGTGGAGTCGATGAGATGGCGACGCGCGACGCGGACGGGCCAGGCTGATGCGGCGCCACGGATGCGGTCGAGGATGGTGCCGGGTCGGTCGGGGACGGTGTTGCCGCGCCAGGCGACATGATGGTCGGGCCGGATCAGCACCAGGTCGCGCTCATACAGTGTGCGGGCATGATCCTCACGGATATCGACGATCTTCAGTGGCATTCCGCGTTGGGCTGCCGCGTCAGCGAGCGAGTCGACGTCGAGGTCGGCGAATCGCAGGAGAGTAAAGCCCAGCCCGAATAGGTCGAAGATCGCCCGGCCGTCCTCAAGGAACAGGCTGGGCGGACGCTTCCCCGGCTGGGTGCTGGGTGTGTAGGCGTGCATGTGATCGGCTGGAGCCGTGTGCTGTTCATTGCAGATGACCGGAGAGCTGTCGTAGCGGTATCCGAATTCGATTCCGTCGGCTTCGTTTTCGAGATTGCCCAAATCGAGGATCTCCCGGCCCAGGCGCCGGCGGCTGCGTTCGCCGTTCCAACCCTCGGTGTGAATGACCTTGCGGTAGGCGGTTTTAATTGCCAGGCGTACCAGCGTGTGCCGCGCCGACGCTGTCCGGTTGCGTAACGCCACGGCGCGACGCTCGGCTGCATAGGCTTCGAGGAGGCGATGACCTCCCCAGCCCTGCACGATGGCAGCGAGCATCCAACCCAGCCCGACGGCATCACCTACACCGGTGTTCATGCCGTAGCCGCCGGCGGGCACGACCTGGTGCGCGGAGTCACCGGCCAACCACACACGGCCATTCCCATAACTGTCGGCAAGTGACAGGCGCGGGCGCCACGCGTTGGCGCAGATGATGTCGCAGTCGAACTCGATGCCAAGCTTCGCGAACAGAAGCTGCCTGGGCTCGATCGCGTCAGCGTCGGCCCCCGCTCCGAGGAGAGTGTGCAGTGTCCAGGTGTCGTTGTCGTTCTGTGAGATCAGCGTCCATCCCTCGGGTGATTGGGTGTGCCACGCAGTGCCGAACCGCTCGAATAGTTCACGGTTAGGTGAGGTGAAATGGATGAGGTAGAGCCGACCGTCCATCGGGGTTTCCCGGTCGGCGAGGTAGGCCCGGATCGCCGCCGGGAGGAGTCGGCCAAGGCCGAGTTCGCGCACCGCAAGACGACGCAGATTGATGTCGTCGAGGCCGATACCCAGTCCGTTGCGCACGACGCTTCCCGCTCCGTCGCAGCCGGCGAGGAACTGGGCCCGGATCGTGCGGGTCTCCCCGGTTGCCGAGCAGCGGATCACCGCGTCTACGCCGTTGGCGTCTTGCGCGAAGCTCTCCAGCGCCCAGCCGAACCGGACGTCGATCTTCGTAGCGCGGGATTCGAGAATGTTCTTGAGGGCCGGCTCGAGCAGTGCCTGTGACACCCGCATTGCGGGTTCGAGCGGCATCGTGCCGTCGTTGCGCTCGCGGATGAGCGCGCGCCGCTGAGCCGGGGTGGGGTACCGAAAGCGCGCCAGTTCCCACCCGGCGAGGTTAGTTACCCACGACACGTCGAACGGATGATCCTCGGGCACCGCGATTTTGCGCAATTCGTCGGCCACCCCAAGGTGGCGAAACAATTCCATGCTGCGGCCGTTGGTGATGTCCATCTTCGGGTGCGTGGTCGTCGATGGGTTGCGCTCTACCAGGATCGCTGCCACGCCGTGCTGCGCCAAGGTCAAAGCCAAAGTCAGGCCGACGGGTCCACCGCCGGCGATCAGAACCGGAATCTGCTCTGCGCTCGACTGCGCCTGGCCCATGTTGGTCGCTGTGCTCATCGGTCCTACCCTCCTGCGTGCTTGAGGTTCATTGAACACTATTGTTCAAAATAGATCAAGTATGACTTTCAAGCTACACTGTGCTGGGTTAAAGAACATAGGTGCACTCTCCGTTGGGGCAGTGCAAACGACCGGAGGGCAAAGTCATGACGACACCGACGGATCGGCGAATCAACGCCGCCGCGGTGCGCCTGTTCACCGCGAAGGGGACGACCCGGCTAACGGTCAGCGAGTTGGCTCAGGAGGCCAACGTGGCCCGCGGGACGCTTTATCGCAATGTCGGATCGGTCGAGGGCCTGTTCGATCGCGTCGTAGCGGAGTTCAGCGCGGACTTGCATCGGCGGGTGGCGGCGACTTTCGCCGATATGGATGATCCAGCGGCGCGGCTAGCGACCGGGGTACGGCTGTGGGTCCGCTACGCCCACGAGGACCCGACGATGGGCCGCTTCGCCGTCAGATTTGGCCTCACCGAGGAATCGCTGCGGGCCGTGATGACCGGACCGCCCATGCAAGACATCAACGCGGGCATCGCGGCCGGCAGATACGACATCGGCGCGTCCAGCATCGACAGCATTGCCTCGCTAGCCGTCGGCGCCACCGTGAGCGCCATGTGGATGGTGCTCGAGGGCCATCAGACATGGCGCGACGCTGGAACCTCAACCGCCGAACTCCTACTACGCGCAATGGGAATCGATCCCGCTGAAGCTCACGAAATCTGCATGGCCGACCTGCCGGACCTGTCCACAGCATGAGCTCCGCGTTGAGGTTCTAAAACCACGGCGGCGGCATCATTGCCAGATTTGTTGTCGAGAATGCACGCCAATCAGGGCGATGAGCGGAAAGACCAAGCACATACCGAGCGTCGCAATAACCAGAGCGGCGGCGACGCGAGTGTCATGGCTGTAGAAGTTCACCAGTTTTCGGTCGTGCTGCTCGGCCCTAACGGCAACCCTCCAAGGTGCTTCGCGGATGTGTTTAATCAATAATAGAAATTCTAGTAAGGGTTGACCCGCGATTCGGCTGTCTCGACAAAGGCCATGATCTTGTTGGCAACCAGGACTGGGTCGTCAATCATCGGCACGTGTCCTACCCCGGGTAAGAGCTCGAACTCGGCTGCGGGGACGGCGGCGAGCATCGGTGCGCCGTACCGCATGAATGGCAGGACGCGGTCATTCATGCTCCAGGCGATACGCACCCGGCAGCCAACACCGGCGACCGGTGCAATAGGCCCGTTCTCGCGCGCACCGTCAAGAATGTCGGTGAGCACGGTGCAGCCGGCAACATCCTCGAAAGCAGCCGCCGCCTGTGCCGGAGTCATTCGGTCGGCGTGTTCTGCCATGAGTCGGAAGAGAACCCGGCGCACGCGCTTCCGAGCCGCAAGGTCGGGCATCCTCTTGGCGCGAGCGAATGCCGCGGCACCGCGAAACAAGATCAGTAGCCGTCGGAGGTCGCGGCGCGATCGCCACGCACCGGCGGGCGACAACGCCAGAACTGATCTCGCCCGCCCGCGCCGGGCCAGTTCGATTGCGACCCACCCGCCGAGCGAATTTCCCACGACATGCGCCGTGTCGATTGCGGCCTCGTCGAGCTGACGGCAGGTGACGTCGACGATCCGGCTGATGACACCTCCGGATCCGGCCGCTAGGGGTGGACCACCGAGATGGCCGGCCAGTGTAGGAACAAAGACGCGGTGTTTCGCGCTCAGCGTGGGAAGTAGAGGATCCCAGGCTCTGGCCGACGACGTGGCACCGTGCAGCAGGACGATCGGCGAGCGCTGAAGGTCTTGAGGCGACGTCGTCATGCCAGCAGACTCGGCATTTTCGGCGACGGCGCAAGCGTCAGCACCTCGGCGAATCCGGCGCACAGACATTTCCCGAAAAGCGCAGGTTCGGTGACAGCGGCGGTGTCCAGGTTGGCACCGATAGAGCACACGCCGCGATAGGTGTGCAAGGTAATCATCGCCGCACAGCCCGGCAGCGGCGCGAAGGGGTACATGCGCTCGATGCGCGCCCCGGCAAGGTACAGGTCATCCTCCAGCCCGGGGACGTTGCTTGCTTGGAGGTCGTTTCCTGACGTCGTCGAACCAGCAACGCGCACCAGAACCGACGCCGGTAATCGCGCCATCAGCGGTGCGACGAGGTCTGCACTCTCGAGAGCAGGCTCGCTGCGGGCTTTTCGCACAAGCTGGTTGATGGTTTCGATCCGGTCGACAGGGTTGGGCATGCCCACCGGGGCTACCAGCCGAGCTGGGGCGAAGCGATTTCCCCCGGCAGTGTCACCCTCCCGACGTACCGACACCGGCACTGACACCGGCATCGTTGCCTCGCTTGCCAGTGAAACGCCGAGTTCATCGTGGTAGAGCCGAAAACCGGCCAGCAAGGCGGCCAGATACGCGTCGTTGACCGACCCGCCGACCCGCTTTGCTGCCGCACGCAGATCGGTGAGCTCCAAGTCGAGCGCGACGAAATGCCACGAGCCCCCGCGGGCAGAAAGCAGCGGCAGTCCCGGCACACCCGGCGGCGACAGCACCCGCCGAGCCGATTCGACATACCGAGCCACTTTTCCGACCGACCCCACCGGATCGCGAAAACCGTTGATCGCCAATGCCGTTGCGCTGCCGACCACCGCCGGCACCGCACCCAGATCATGTTTGAGCTGCCGTGCCAGGAAATCTGCCGGACTCGCAGCGGCGATCGCCGCCGGACTTGGTTGTGGCTTGTCGGCTTGGTGACTCCGCTGCCGAGAGTGCAGTTGCGACAACAATTGCCGTAGCCCTAGACCATCGGTCAGAGCGTGATGGAGTTTCAGGAGATAGGCTGCCTTGCCGCCGGGCAGACCCTCGACCAGCATCGCCTCCCATAGCGGCCGGGCGCGATCGAACGGCGTCATCGTCAGTTGCGCCGCTGTCGTCAATAGTTCCGGCCAGCCGCCGTTGCCCCCTAGGCGGCATCGACGCAAGTGATAGCGCAGATCCAACGGGTGATCTCTGACCCACATCGGTGTCCCCGCGAATCCGAAGGGCTCGGCGACCCGATCAGAGAGCCGCGGCACCATTCGACTTGCCCACTCGTGGGCGTCCACAAGTCGATTCCAGTCCGGCTCTGTGTCGAGGATCTCGACGGCCATCATCGTGGAACGCATTGCGGGATCGGAGTCCGCGCGCCACATCAACGTTTCGAACGCGGACAGTTCGTGAGAGGTTCCCCAATCCAATGGGGCGGCGTCGTCCACCTGACACGATCCCTTCCACACTTTCTAAATTAGATTAAACGACCCGGTCTGCAGCCACAAGGGCGTTCGTCAGAGCTGGTGCCGGTGATCCGAGCAACCAGCGCCCCTCCACGGTAGTGTCGTGGTACTCGGCTGGGTCTCGTGACCCTGCGGCGATCGATAACCCCGAACGTTTCGACGTGTCACGGGAGAAGCCACCGCATCAGGCCTTCGGCGGCGGCGGAGCGCACTTCTGCTTGGGCAACGCATTGGCGCGGCTTGAATTGCGTGTGCTGTTCGAAGAGTTGATGCGGCGGGTGCCGGACATGCAAATTGCAGGACCGATCACTCGTCTAACGTCCAACTTCTCTAATGAGCTGACGTCGATCCCGGTGAGCTTCACCGCGGGGAAACGCGAATCCAGCGCGTGAAAAGGGTCGTTGTTCGTCGCAGCTCAACCGGATTGAAATCCCGGTACCCGATCACTACTTGAGTTCAGACGACGACAGCCCCAGCAGGCGGCGGGCGACCACCAACTGCTGAATCTGCTGGGTACCCTCGAAGATGTCCATGATCTTCGAGTCACGTGCCCACTTCTCCAGCAGCGTTTGCTCCGAATAGCCTGCGGTGCCGGCTAATTCGACAGCTTTGAGCGTGATATCGCTGCCCACCCTGCCGGCCTTGGCCTTGGCCATCGACGCTTCTTTGGAGTTGGGGATCCGGTTGTCGGCCTGCCACGCCGCGCGCAGCGTCAGCTGGTAGCTGGCCTCCCAGTCGGCCTCCATCCGCAGGAACTCGGCGGCGGCGGCGCTTTGGGCGTGCGACGGTTTGTCGTAGGAGATCTCCACGCCGGCGTTGGTCAGGATCTTGCGCAGCTCTTCCAGTGTGGCGCGGGCGATCCCGACGGCCATGGCCGCCACGACCGGACGG